>Ga0208772_100003_pt1 | contig 321969 bp, 314 predicted proteins | sample AntDeeMetVIREN14_FD_184782 | JGI IMG/M metagenome (GOLD analysis project Ga0208772, IMG submission 184782) | Saline lake microbial communities from Deep Lake, Antarctica, in enrichment culture - Antarctic Deep Lake Metagenome VIREN14 (SPAdes)... ... | reverse complement strand
CCGATTGATTGGGCGGGCAGGCCGCCTCGGTTTATCGTTAAGACAACAAGCGGGTAATTAAATCCTTGCAATGTCGGATTCATCCCCGCGCTGAAGCGCGAGGCTTTCTCCTTGATTCTCCGTAACCAAAGACACCTATTTTTCCGCCGAGTCGTCGGGGACGATGTCCCCGATACTACAAGGAGGAGGCGGCGCGCTCGTCCTCCTGTTCGGCCTCCTCACACTGCTCGTGCAGCTCGCCATCATCGTCTGGATCTACTCCGACGCCCAACAGCGGAGCGACCAGCCCGCATTTCTGTGGGCGATCGTCGCCTTTCTCGCACCGCTTCTGGGGCTCGTGTTGTACCTCATCATCGGCCGCCGATAGGCAGCCGCTCACTTGAAAATGCTGAACCCGAGTGGGTGAAAGCCGTCGCCAGCCGGCCTACCGCACGTGTCGACCGGCGAGATCCCACAGCCGGTCGGCGATCGCGTCGTCGAGCGCGTCGCGACGGACGCGCCACTCCCAGTTGCCATTGAGGGTTCCCGGCTCGTTGAACCGCGATTCGCTCCCGAGCCCGAGCAGATCTTGGACCGTCGTCATCGCCAGCACCGCCTCCGAGGCCCACACCTCGTCGATGATCTCCCACTCCGGTGGGCGGTCGCCGTCGGCGCCGACGTTGTACCGGAAGCAGTCGCGCTGGCGCTCTGGCAGACCCTCGAAGTAGCCGACCCACGTGTCCGTGTCGTGGGTCGACGTGTAGCCGACGACCCCCTCGGGGTAGTGCATCGGCTGGTACTGGTTCCCCTCCGCACACCAGTCGGCGTACTGCGGAACGCGCATCCCGGGGAAGCCGAACTCCACCATCAGCTCGTCCATCGCCGGCTCCTCGAACCCGAGGTCCTCGGCGATGAAGGGCGCCTGCCCCAGCTCGCGCTCTACAGTCTCAAACAGGTCGCGTCCCGGCCCCTCACACCACTCACCGGCGGCCGGGTCGTCGGCGTCGGCGGGGATCGCCCAGTACTTCACGAACCCGAGGAAGTGGTCGAGTCGGGCCACGTCGGCGAGTTCGAACAGTCGCCGGAACCGGGCGATCCACCAGTCGTAGTCGCGCTCGGCAAGCCGATCCCAGTCGTAGACGGGGTTCCCCCAGCGCTGCCCGTCGTCGCCCGGGTTCGGCGGGACGCCCGCGACGACCGCGGGGCGGTTCCCCTCGTCGAGCCGGAACGCCTCGGGGTTCGCCCACACGTCCGCGGAGTCGAGCGCGACGTAGATGGGCACGTCGCCGACGATCGACACGCCCTCGTCGGCGGCGACCGCCCGAAGGTCGCGCCACTGCCGGTCGAACATCCACTGGAGGAACTCTCCGAACCGAACCTCGGTCGCGTGGCGCTCGCGGGCTTCGTCGAGCGCCTCGGGCTCTCGGGTCCGGAGCGGGTCGGGCCACTCGACCCACGTGTCATCGTCTCTCTCGCCAGACATCGCCCGGAACAGCGCGTAGTCGTCGAGCCACGGCTCGCGCTCGCGGAATGCGTCGAACTCGGAGTGAGCCTTCCCGGCCTCGGCCTCATCGAACCGCTCGAAGGCGGTCCGCAACAGCGGCTGTTTGTACTCGCGGACCGCGTCGTAGTCGACCCGATCCTCTGGAAAGTCGGGAATCGGTTCGAGGTCCGACTCGTCAAGCCAGCCGTCATCGACGAGCCCGTCGAGGTCGATCAGGAGAGGATTGCCGGCGAACGCGGAGGGCGATTGGTACGGGGACTCCCCGGCGGCGCCCATTGTCGGCCCGAGCGGGCAGACCTGCCAGTGGCCGATGTCGGCGTCGCCGAGAAACGAGAGGAACGCCTTCGCCCCGTCGCCGAGGTCGCCGATACCGTGTCTCCCCGGGAGCGAGGTGACGTGACAGAACACGCCGCTGGAGCGATCGAGTCGCATGCGTCCCCCTGCAACCCCCAGCGACTCAAGCGTTGTGTCCACGAACTCTCGAGGAACGGGTCATCGATCGTCTGGTCGACCGGCTCAGCGCCCCTCGACCCGGGCGACCGCCACGTCGTCGACGCGAATTCGTTCGGTCCCATCGCCGTCGACAACCACGCAGGGATCGCCCGACACGAGGTCCCGATCGGCGTGGTCGACGCCGACCGAGACGCTCGCGGGTTCGGGTGCGAAGTTGAGGACGACGACGAGCTCTTCGTCCTCGTCGCTCCGACGGAACGCCACCACGTCGTCGGGGTGAACGTCGCCGCTGGCGACGATCGGTCGCTCCGAGACGTCACCGCTGGCGACGTGGTACCCTACTCGGTCGAGGTCGCCCTCGGGTCCGAGCGCCGGGTGAGCCTCGCGAACCGCGATCAGCCGCTCGTAGCGGTCGCGGACTCCTTCGCGGGCGTGATCCCACGCGATCGCGTCGCGCCGGCCGCGCTGGCCGATCTCCTGACCGGCGTAGATCATCGGCACGCCGGGCAACGTGAATATCGCCGCCCCCGCCGCGGCCGCGGCGGCGTCGCCGCACTCGACGCGGTAGCGCGTCTCGTCGTGATTCTCAATGTACTGGAGGAACTCGGCGTGGTCCGGGAAGCCGATCTCGGCGCGCTGGTCGATCGCGTCCAAAAGCGACATGGCGGGGTCGACGCCCCGGCCGATCTGGCGGAGCTGGAAGTACAGCGTCGCGTCGAAGTGAACGTCGAACATCCCCTCGTGGAAGCCGGGGATGTACGGAATCGTCTCGTCCATCAACAGGAACTCCCGGTCGATGTCCTTCACCCGGTCGCGAAGCTCGCGCCAGAAGGAGTCCGGCACGGCCCACGCCATGTCGCACCGGAATCCGTCCACGAGCGGGGCCCACTCGTCGACCACGTCGAGGAGGAATCGCCGAACCTCGAGGTTCGAGTGGTTCAGGTTCGCGATCAGCTCCCAGTCGAAGTACGTCCCCGGCTCGCCCGACTCTTGCCACTCGTAGCGGTCGCGGTACGGGGAGTCCGGATTCTGGTAGGCGTCCTCGAACCACTCGTGGTCGCGCGCGGTGTGATTGGCGACGAAGTCGAACAGCACCCGCATCCCGTGGTCGTGGGCCGTCTCGACCAGCGCCTCGTAGTCGTCGCGCTCGCCGAGGTCCTCGGCCACGTCGAAGAAGTCGGTGATGTTGTAGCCGTGCGGCTTCCCGTCGTGCTGGAGGACCGGCGTGAGCCACAGCGTGTCGACGCCGAGTTCCGCAATCGCCGGGATCCGGTCGGCGATCGAGCCGAACGTCTCCCCTTTCCCCTCGTCGGCGAACGTCCGGACGTACACCTCGTAGACGGTTGCGTCGTGCGTCCACGTCGGCGGGTCGTTAAGCCGAACCGTCTCGAAGGCGGGGCGTGTCGGGCCGCCGATGCGTCCGTCATCGCCGTTGTTCCGATCGCTCGTTTTGTCGCCCTCGTCGTGCCTGCCCACGCCGCCGTCGCTTCGATCGACCGCGACCGCGTCGGCGACGCTAACCCGCGGCTCCTGCCCCGGCTCCGCCGCGACCGCGACCCCGTGGACCCGAAGTCGATCCGCGACCGCGGCCGCGGGCACGCGAAGCTCCCGCCCGTCGTCGCTCGTCCGGAGCGCGTCACGTGGGTTCCTCCGCCCCTCTGCGACCGCGCTCTCGACGTCGCGGTCGTCGACGATGAACGTCACTCGTAGGTCGCCCGCGCCGAGCGAGGAATGGGGATTCGGTGTCGGTGTCGCTCGGACGACGATTTCGGGCTTGCCAGTCCCGTCGCTGCTCTTCTCGTCGCTGCTCTTCTCGTCGCTGCCCTTCTCGTCACCGCCCTCCTCGTCCCCGTCGGTCTCCCCTAACTCCACGCTCGCGTCCAGACGCATTCGCGGCCGCCCCACGCCCCCATCGCCGCGGGGCTCGGCGTAGTCGACCGGGGCGTTGCCAGCGGTGCGGTCGCGGATCTCCGTCCCGCTTCCGCCCTCGACGTCGACACCCTCGTAGCTCGACGGGAACGCGTGGACCGTCAGCCGGTGATCACCGTCGGGGGCGTCGAGCCCGATCCAGTAGCGTCCGGGTACGTCTGGGGTGAACTCGGTCACCGGGTCGGTTCCGACCGTCGCTTCACTGTCTGGCGGCGCGTCGACAACGCGCCACTCGTAGGATCCGTTCGGGTCCGGATCTCGCGGTGCAAGCTCCGTGGTCTCGCCGGTCGCGAGGAATCGCGGGGGTCCGGGATGATGCATGTCTGCCCCATCGGCACCCGGGGTCTTCGTTGTTGCTCCTCTGTGGACGGTCACCGATCGCTCGCACTCGTGGGCCGTTCTCAGCGGCTTCGCGCAGTAGTCCACAGACCGCCTCGTTCGTCAAGGCTTTCACCTCGGGAATCGCAGGGAACCCATGCGACTGCGAACCGCTCTCACGGAACACGAACGTCGGCGCGGCGAGCGCTACCCGGCGGAGCGCCCGACGACCGCCGGCGCGTTCACGGGCGACGACGGTCGGCTGGTCCACGTCGGACCGAACGGGACCGTCCACGACTGTTCGTACTCCCTGTCTGGGGTCGGTGGCGCCGACCGACTCCGCATGGGGATCACGGCCGGGCGGGGGGTCCGCTGGCTCGACGACCTGACCACGACCCGCCAGCACTACGACGGCGATACGCCGCTCGTCGAAACGGAGTATGACGCCGGCCGCTACACCGTCCACCAGTTCGACCTGGTCGTGAGCGACACCCACCTCACCCACGTCGAGCTGCGCGGTGCCCCGCCAGCGGACGCGGAACTCGTCGCGGCCTGCGCGTTCTCGCCGGACATGGTCGAGGGCCGCGTCGGTAACCTCGTCCACGAGGAGGCCGGCCCCCAGTCCGGAAGCGTCGTCGAGGTGTACCATCGGACCGAACACGACTTTCTCACGGCCTCTACGGGACTGTCGGCCGCCCACGGTCAGCGGCTCCGCACTGTCTCCGAACTGCTCGGCGAGAGCGGCGAGGGGTTCCCGCACCGCGGCGAGATCGACCAACGCGAGGATTCTCGGCTCACCCCCGACGTGGTCGTCCGCGCGCCGTTCGAGCGCGACGGCCGGACCGAGCGCGTCACGCTTGCGAGCCGCGCCGTCCTCGACAGGCGGGAGACCCGAGAGACAGTCGATGACGCCAAGGACGCGATTTCGGACGGTCCGGACCGTCAGCGCCGCATTGAAGAGCTGTCGCGGATCGCGACCGCGTACCCCGACGCCGACGACCTCCGCGAGGCCGCCGAGGGTCGTGGTCCGACCGTCCCCGACGACGTGCCGCGGCGGTCGGTGGTCGCGGGTGACCTCCGCGCGCTCGACCTACTCACTGCCGAGTCCGGTGCGCGGATCGCCGCCCCGGAGTTCGACCCCTTCTACTCCACGTCCGGCGGCTACGGCTACACGTGGTTCCGCGACGAGGCGGAGACGTCGCTGGCCCTGCTCGGCGCGAGCGACGAGCTCGGCTTGGACGCCGACGAGGAGCTGCTCGCGACGGCCTCCTTCTTCTGTCGCACGCAGGACGCGGACGGCTCGTGGCCCCACCGGGTGTGGGCCGACTCCGGCAAGGTCGCGCCCGGCTGGGCGAACGCCCGAATCGAGGGTGCGAACGCCACCGCCGGCCCGAACGATCAGCTGGATCAGCCCGCGTCCGTCGTCGCCTTCCTCGCCCGACTCCGCCGAACCACGGACCTCCCCCCTGAGTGGCGCGATCGTGTCGACGACACAATCGCGGACGCTATCGATTTCCTCCGCGAGACGACCGAGCCGGACGGGCTCCCCCGCCGGTGTCAGAACTGCTGGGAGAACGCGCTCGGCCGGTTTACTCACACCGGCGCGACCTACCTCCGCGCGTTCGCTGCCGTGGCGCGCGCGCCGCTCCCCGATGATGTGCGGGCCGACGCCGCCGACGCGGCCGACGCCGCCCTTGCGGGCCTAAACGGTCGGTGGAACCCGGACACGGAGCGATTCCCCCAGCGGGCGAGCGCTGAGAGCCGCGATGACCGCTCGGACGCGAGCACGTTCGCGCTTGCGAGCGCCGCGACCGAGTACGCCGCGTTGCGCGACGAGCGCAACGAGATCGGTGCCGACGGCGGTTCGACTCCCGAGATCGACACCACACCGGCTGCGGCCGACGTCGACTTCGACGCGTTCCTCGACCGTGTGACGACGCACGTGTTGACGACGATCGGCGAGCTACGCCGCGAGACGGCCGACGTGGAGGGGCTCGTTCGGTTCTGGGGCGACGACTGGCGCACCGCGGAGCAGGGCGCCGCGAAGGTGTGGTCGATCGCGACGCTGTGGGGAGCGACGGCCGCCGCCGAACTGGGCGGGCTCATCCGCGAGCGAGACGGGGACGCAGCCGACCTCTTCAGCGCCGCGCGCGACCTCTACGCGCTGTGTGAGCCCGACGGGCCGTTCGTCAACGACGCCGGGCTCATCGCCGAACAGGCGTTCGACGACGGCGACCTCGACGGTGCGACCCCGATCGCGTGGTCGCACGCCCTCCGGATCGACGCGACGGTGACCCTCGCGAGACACGGGGCGCTCCCGGTCCCGCACGACGAGCCGCGGGGGCCGGACGAGGCACCCCACTGGACGACCGGCCGGAAGTTCGGCGTCGGGACGCCGGCCGACCACAAGGCCGCCGACCCGGTCCCGGTCTGGTTCACGCTGACCGAGGGTGCGCTCACCGAGGCGCGGTTCCCCCGGATCGACGTGATGAACGTCCGGACGTTCGACTTCCTCGTCGCCGACCCGGAGACGGGGTACACGGTCCGGACCTTCGACGAGACGAGCCACGTGACGGCGACGGAGACGGTCGAGCGGACCACGGAGCCCACCGTCGACGACGCCCTCGCGTACACGCAGACGATCTGCGAGACTGGCGATGGCCACGGCCACAGCTGGACGCTCACCGTCGAGTACGCGGTCGATACCGACGGCGACGCGATCCTCGCCGACGTGGCGTTCGAGGGGAGCCGCGAGTACGACGTGTACGCCTTAGTCGACACGACGATCACGAACGTCGGATCGAACGACCGCGGCGACCGCGTCGATGACTCGGACGGCTACCACCTCCTCGCGCGCAACAACGACGCCGCCGAGCGCAGCACGGGGAAGCTCGTCGACGACGACGGCGACTCCTTCGAGGTCGCGCTCGCGATTGACAGCGACGACGGTTTCGAGTGGGCGAGCGTGCTCGCGGCGGGCAGCGACAAGGCGGGTGCACTGTTCGCCGACGGCGACCGGGGCGAGGGGACCGAGACGGCCACCGGCAACGTCGTACTCGCCGGACTCGTGGGGAGCGGTACCGAGGTGTCGGACGCGGTCGCGCTCGGGTTCGCCGAGAACGCCGACACCGCCGCCGCCCTCGGAGAGGCTCGCGGCGCCATCTCCCGCGGCTTCGCGGACATCTCCGAGTCGTACGTCGAGACGTGGCGCGAGTGGCTCGCCGACCGGAAGTTCCCCGCTTCCGTGACCGGCGACGCAGACCTAGAGACGCAGTACCGGTTCGCGCTGATGACGCTTGCGGCCGTCGAGGACAAACGGCACGACGGCGCCGGGATCGCCAGCCCGTCGGTACCGTGGGGCGAGACCGAGTACGCCGCCGAAGACCGAGGCTACGGCTACAACTTCGTCTGGTCGCGCGACCTCTATCAGGTGTTCACCGCGCTGATCGAGGTTGGCGAGGTCGAACGCGGTGCCGACGCGCTCGCGTACCTGTACAACACCCAGCAGGACGACGACGGGTTCCTCCCGCAGAACACCTACATCGACGGTCGTACTCGGTGGGGCGGCGAGCAGATGGACAACATCGCGTTCCCGTCGGTGATGGCGTGGCAACTGTACGAACACGGGATCTCGCCCGGCGACACCGACTACACCTACGATCAGGTCCGTCGCTCGCTCGGCTATATCGCCGCCAACGGCCCGGAGACGGCTCAGGAGCGCTGGGAGGAGGAGGCCGGCTTTTCGCCGTCGAGCATCGCCGCCGAGATCGCGGGGCTCTGTTGTGGCGCCGCGCTTGCGGTCGCCGAGGCCGATCGGATCGAGGCCGGAAACGCCGGTTCCGGATCCGGACCGGACGCTGACTCCGACTCACTCCGTGCCGACGCCCTCGCGTGGCTCGCGCTCGCGGACGACTGGACGACCCGCGTCGAGGAATGGTGCGCGACGGCCACAGGTACCGAGCGGCACGCCGAGACGCCGTACTACCTCCGGGTCACCGCCGACGGCGACCCCGAGTCCGGGCGCCCCCGGACGATCGCCAACGACGGCCCCACCTACGACGAGCGGGAGATCGTTGACGGCGGCTTCCTCGAACTGGTCCGACTCGGCGTGAAGCCCGCCGACGACGACGTGGTCCGCAACTCCGTGTCGGTCGTCGACGATTCGATCCGCGTCGACACCCCGTACGGTCCCGCGTGGTACCGGTACGTCGGCGACGCGTACGGCGAACTGGCGCGCAGCGATCCGGGCGGCCCGTGGGCCGGCACCGGTGACGGCCGCGGTCGGCTGTGGCCGATCTTCACCGGCGAGCGCGGCGAGTACGAACTACGCGCTCGCGCCGACGGCCCAGACGCCTTTGGCGGTACCGACGAGGACGCCCTCGAACCCGACGCTCTCTTGGAGACGATGGCCGGGTTCGGCAACTCCGGACGGATGCTCCCCGAGCAGGTGTGGGACCGTGAGCATCCGACCAACTACGGCTGGGAGTTCGGCGAGGGAACCGGGGGGGCCACCCCGCTCGCGTGGTCGATGGCGGGGTTCATCCGGCTCGCTCACGGGGTCGAGGCCGGCGAACCCGTCGAGACGCCGACGGTCGTCCGCGACCGCTACGTCGAGCGCGACCGCTCGGCGACGCCCGACCTCGACGCGACCGCGGAGTACGTCAACAACCATCTCGTCGTCGCCGGCGAGACCACCGCCGACGTGGTCGCGGTGTACACGCCGGACGAATCTGCGCTCGTGACGGTCGAGGACGGGGAGTACGAGTTCCGCCTCGACGCGGCGCTCGATGCGAAGACGGTCGTCGTCGCCGCCGCGAACACCGACGGCGGCGCGGACGATACGGCGGCCGACGCGGGCGATGAGGCGACCGATACCGACGCGATCCTCGACGAGTTCTCAGGTGCCGGCACGGCTGTTAAGCGGCTTCGGGTGTAGCTGAGAGCGGGTTTCTTTTAAAACGATCCGAGAGAGCAGTCACCCGAGCGCAACCACGTCAACCTCGACGGTCGACCGGTCGCCGGCGTCGAGTTCGACGGCGTCGACCACCGACTCTCGAACCGCCTCGCGCCACGATTCGACGGCTTCGGTGTGTTGCTTCCGACGAGCTTCTAGGTCGGCGTCCGGGTCGTTCGCCATCGTCTCGTCGACCTCCGGGTATGGTGGGACATCGACAACGAGATCTCGCGGATCGACGTGTATCGGGGCTGGATCGCCGTCGGAGCCTTCCTCGTCGTCCGCATTCGTGACTGCTTCCGGAGACGAACCCGATCCGCCTGGCCCGAGGTTGTGCAGGCGGGCGCGCATCCGCCCCGAAAAGGGCGGGGTCACGCGGAGCACGACCTCGCGATCGCTTCGGAGGGTCGCCTCCAGCGCGGTCGACACGTCGTCGCGGTGGACCGCGATCGACCGGATCCGGCCCGGATCGTCGGACGCGGCCGAGTCGTCGTCAGTCATCGCCTTCCGACCACTCCACGTCCGAGAGGGTGCGCTGGACCGCCTCTTCGCCGACCGCGCCGGCGAGGTGCTCGAACCCGGCGCGGACGCCGCGGTCTTTCGCGTTCGCCACGAGCCGCGAGACGATGAACTCCGGCGTCGACTTCCCGACGGTACCGAACCGCGGCTGGTAGTCGACGCGGAGGTCCAAGTCGTTCGTGAGTCCCTCGGCGAAGATACCGTCGATCCGGGCGGCCTCGGGCAGCGGGCTCAAGTCCTCCGCGAGGTGCGTGACGTACACGCCGAGGGCGCCGCGGTCCACGGTGAGCGTCACGAGCCCGTTCAGCAGGTTGGCGGCTCGGCCCGGCTCCGTGATCGCCTCGAACTCGTCGACGAGCATCAGCGTCCGCCCGTCCTCGACCAGCGGCGGGACGACCGACTTCAGCGTCGACTCCAACACACCGGCGTTGAAGGAGGCGTGCCGTCGGTGGAACACGATCCGATCGAACGCACCGACCTCCGCCTCCTCGGCCGGCACCGGAAGCCCCATCGACGCCAGCAGTGCCACCGCACACAGCGTCTCCAACAGGGTGGTTTTCCCGCCCGAGTTCGCCCCCGTGAGGACGCTCACGCGGTCGCCGGTCGGCGGCGCGTCGACGCTCGCGACGCCGGGTTCGCCCGCAAGCGAGTGTGAGCCGATCGCGTACGACACCGGCTGGACCTCGCCGTCGATGAAGAGGTTGCGAGCGTTTCGCACCGCGACGCCGTCGTCGACGAGGGTCGGTCGAGTCAGATCGTACGCGACCGCGAACCGCGCGAGCGACAGCAGGAACGCGGCGTCGGAGACGGCCGCGACCGCGCCGGCGACGGTTCCGGTCGCCGCTTCGTCAGCTTCGTCATCTTTCTCACCTTTGTCTCCCTCATCCCCAACTCGCATCCCGCCGATCCGCTCGCGGATGTCGGCCGCGACGGTCTCCTCGCGCTCCGCGACCGCCGCCTCCAGTTCCGTCACCAGATCGCGGAGCGTGGCGGAGACGAAGTCGGCGGCGTCGATCGCGTCGTCCGGCGCGACCGAGCGCACCGTCGCCGGATCGACGCCGGTCTCGCGAGCGACGTGGTCGATCGTCGCTGCCTCCAGCGCCTCGAAGTCGCGCAGGGAGCCGTCCCGAACCGTATCAAGCACGTCGAACGCGGAGTTCGCCAGCTCCTCCGCCGCGTCGAACTGCTCACGCAGGCGGTCAAGCTCGTCGTCCGCACCGCGCGCGACCTCGATCTCGCCGTCGCCGTCGACGCCCGTCGGGTCGATCGCACCCCGCACGTCGGCGAGGGCGTCGGCGGCGTCGCGCAGGCTGTCGCCATCCAGCGCCCCGATATCCTCGAAGGGCGTCTCCGTGAGACCCACATCGCGCAGCGCGACCGCGGTCTCGACGGCCGCCAGATCGGAGCCCTCGGCCGCGTCGTAGTCGTCGAACGCGGCGACGACGCGGTCGCGCTCGCCGTCGTCGAGTGCTGCCCACGCGTCGCGAGCGGCGACCACCTCATCGAGCCGCGACTCAATCGCGCTCCGCTCGGTGAGGGGCGTCAACACCCGGATTCGGTCGGCGGCGTGGTCCGTCAGCGCGTGGCCGGCCGCTACCGTGAGGAGGTCGTCGTACACCGAGCGTGCGTCGCCAGTCGCGAGGACACCCATGCCGGCCTCGCCGTTCGCGCGGCGGAGGATCCGGGTGGCTCGCCCGCGGTGGAGCCCGGCGTCGACGAGCGCCCGGACGTCGGCCGCCTCGATCGCCTCGATCGCCCGCTCGGTCCCGAGCGACTCCGTGAGCCGCTCGCTCGTCTTCGGGCCGATCCCCCAGTAGTCCTCCAGTCGCATACGGGGTACTGTCCCTCCGGCGTCTTGGCGTTTTCGTCCCTCTCGGCGACGTCTCGACGGGCTCCACTCGCCCCGACGGTCTCGCACTCGGTCGTCCCGATGCGTGACGGCTCCTCAGTCGGCGGACGCCGGCGACTCGGCGTCCGACCGCGCCTCTCGCAGGTAGCCCTGGAGATAGGCGCCGAGGAACATCCCGGCGACGCCGTAGAGGATTACGGCGTTCCCGATGCCGAGACTCGCGTACGCAGCACCCGGGCAGATCCCCGAGAGCCCCCATCCCACGCCGAAGATCCCGCCGCCGACTATCACGTCTCGGTCCATCGACTTGAGCCGTCGCCCGAACCGCTTCCCGGTGAGCGGCGCGCTCCGGCCCGACCGCGAGAGCGCCCAGAACGTGACGCCGGCAACGGCGCTCGCGCCGCCCATCACGAACACCAGCCCGAAGTCCCGAAACTGGAGGAACTCCAAGACGATCTCGGGACGGGCCATCTGGCTGACCGCGAGCCCGACGCCGAACACCGCGCCGCCGACGAAGACGAGCGGCAGAAACAGCGGGTGGCTCTCGTGGTCGGCGATCACGCCGACGCCGCTCATGGCGTCACCCCCAGCGCCATGACGAGCTGTGCGACGCCGACGGCGACGAGCACGAAGATAGCGACGTTGACGATCGAGGTCCGCGAGCCCGAGCCGACTCCGCAGACGCCGTGTCCGGAGGTACATCCTTTCCCGAGTCGCGTGCCGACGCCGACGAGGGCCCCGCCGACGAACAGCCGCCAGGGCTGCACCTCGGTGGTCCAGCCGAACTCGCCGGTCGCCAGCGAGTAGCCGGCCGCGCCGGCGACGATGCCCAGGGTGAACACCACTCGCCAATCGCGGGACGCCACGAACTTCGGCTGCTGAAAGTGGCGGAGCTTCGAGCCATACGAGAGCGTCGATTCGAGGAACGTGCTCGCCCCGGCGTGGATTCCGGTGCCGACGTAGATGATTACTGTCCCGAGCCCGATGAGGATCCCCCCGATCAGGTACTGCGCGATCCCTCGCGGGAACAGGGTCTCAATGAGCGGTAGCGCTTCGTTCATACCCTTCGTGCGCGCCCGAGACGGGTAATTTCTACGCCCCCCTCCTCATCTTGCGGCCTTGGGGATTCGGACGTTCGCAGTCGTTACCGCGACTGGCGATAGATGAGGTTCCGCTGGATGTCGTTCGCGCCCTCGTAGATCACCGGGATGCGCACGTCGCGGTAGACGCGGGCGATCCGGCGGTCGGTGAGGATCGAGCGCCCGCCGTGGAGTTTCATCCCCTTCTCGGCGCAGTCGGTGGCGACCTCGGTCGACTTGGTCTTCGCCAGCGCGGCCCAGTAGCCCGCGTTGTCGTTGTCCGCGACCTTCTCGCAGGCGCGCCAGTTGAGCGCGCGAGCCGACTCGAAGCCGATTCGCATGTCCGAGAGGGTGTGTTGGACCGCCTGGAACTCGTTGACGGTGCGGCCGAAGGCGTTGCGCCCGTGGACGAATTCCTCGGCCTCCTCGATGGCGGCCGCGGCGAGCCCGAGCCCGTGGCCGCCGACGATGACGCGGCCGTGATTGAAGAAGTCGGCGAGGACGTAGAAGCCGCCGCCCTCGCTGCCGACGACGTTCTCCTCGGGGACGAAGCAGTCCTCGAAGACGATGTGGCCCTGTTTGGAGGCGCGCATCCCCATCTTCTCCGGGATATGCTCCGCCTCGTAGCCGTCCGAATCGGTTTCGACGATGAACAGCGTGTAGTTGGAGTAGCGGTCCTCGCTGTCGCCGGTCTTGGCGTAGACGGTGAGCCAGTCGGCCTCGACCGCGTTGCCGACCCAGTACTTCTCGCCGGTGAGCTCGTAGCCGCCGTCGACCTTCTCGGCTTTCGTCGTCATCCCCGCGAGGTCGGAGCCGGTCTCCGGCTCAGAGACGGCGAGCCCCGAAATCTGGTCGTTCTCCGCGACCGGTCGGAGGTACTCTTCCTTCTGTTCGTCGGTGCCGTACTGCTCGACCATCTCGCAGCCGAAGCTCGCCAACTGGAGCGTGAGCGCGATGCCGGCGTCGGCGCGGTAGAACTCCTCCGCGATCGCGAGCACCTGTGCGAGGTCGAACCCCTTCCCACCGTATTCCTCGCCGATGTCCTGGGCGATGAGCCCGGCGTCCATCCCCGCCTCCAGTACCTCCCACGGGTACTCGCCCGAGTCGTAGTACGCCTCGGCGTTCGGGGCGATGTACTCGTCGGCGAACTCGCGGGCCTCCCTCTTCACGTCTCTCGCGCGCTCCGGAACGATGCTGTCGTCGAGCAGATCCATGTCTCGTCTGTGGACCCCGTGGTCAAAACGTTCGTGGAACAACGGAGAACTTCGGGACAGTTTATCCGCCGACACGGTCGTCTATCGCTTCGCTGCGTTCGGCCGCGTCTTCGTCGCCATCGCCACCGTCGTCGCCGCTACCATCGTCACCGCTCCCCTCGCCATCGCGACTATCATCACCGACGCTTTGGTCGTCGGTTTCATCGTCGTCGTCGGTACCACCGTCGTCGACGCGTTCACCGTCCCCTGTTTCCTCCCGATCGTTCGATGTCGCCGGCGCTGTCGCCGGATCGTCTGGGTCGTCTGGGCCGGCCGGTTCGGTCGGTTCGGCCGGCTCGAATCCCGCCGTCTCCAGATCGGCGTCCCTCCGCGGATCGTATCCGCGATCGCGGAGGATTCGGCGCACCGCTTCCCGATCGACGGTTCCCGACACGGTTCGGGGGAGTTCGTCGACGTACGCGACGGTCTTCGGGATCTTGAACCCCGCGAGCCGGTCCCGGACGAACGAGACGAGCTGCTCGTCGTCCACGAGCGGCGCCGCGTCGCTCTCGTCCGGTCCCTCCTTGTCCGATCCGTTCTCGTCCGGTCGGCTCTCGTCTCCTCCGTCCGGATCAGTTGGCTCCCTGTCGTCGTCGTCTCCTCCGTCAGGCTCGTCAGACTCATCTAGTCCGTCGACTCCAGTCGGTCCTTCCGCGGTCACCTCGGTATCTCGCAGCCGGTCGCCGACCGCGAGCAGCGCGGAGACGCGCTCGCCCCACACGTCGTCGTCGAGCCCGACCACGGCGGCGTCCTCGGCCGACGGGAACTCTCGGAGCACGTCGATCACCTCACCGGGTTCGACGTTCTCTCCGCCGGTGATGATCCGGTCGTCGAGGCGGTTGAGTACGTAAAGGTACCCCTCGTCGTCGAAGCACCCCACGTCACCGGTGTGAAGGCCGTGCGAGCCGAACGACGATCGATCGAGCGCGGCGGTGTTCGATCCATCTGCGCCGTTTTTGCCACCCCCGGTGCGTGTGTTGTCGGACCCCCGTTGCGCTCCCGCCCCGTCGATGTATCCGGGCGTTATCGTCGGGCCGTCGACGACGATCTCGCCGGTCTCTCCGGGTTCGACCGGTGTCCCGTTCTCGTCGACGACCGTCACGTCGGTGCCGAAGATGGGTCGACCGACGGTGCCGAGCCGTCCTTTCGTCTGTCGGGGCGTCGCGGTCGTGATCTGTGAGGCCGACTCGGTCATCCCGTAGGTCGGGTACACCGGGATCGAGTAGTCGCGACAGCGCTCGATCAGCTCGTCCGGTGCGGGCGCTCCACCCAGCAACGCCACCCGGAGCGTGTCCGAGAGGGTTCCTCGCCGATCGAGCATCTGTTGTAGCATCGTCGGAACCAGCGAGATTCCGGTCACGTCGTAGGTGTCGATGTCGTCGGCGGTGCCGCCCGGGCTGAACCCCTCTTGAAGTACCAGGGTCGTCCCGTACAGCGCGGACCGATACACCGGGGCGAGCCCGCCCATGTGATGGAGCGACAGCGACACGAGCCACCGGTCCTCGTGGTCGACGCCGAGTCGGAACGCGGAGGCGACGGCCGAGCTGTACACGTTGCCCGCGGTGAGCGGTACCGGTTTTGGATCGCCCGTCGTCCCGGAGGTGAACAGGATACAGAGGTAATCAGTGGTCGCCCACTCCGGCGGCTCGACCGGGCCGGGATCGACGCTGTGTACCGCTGTGACGGCCTCGGCGGCCGGATCGTCGACGGAGAGAACCGGGATCTCGTCGCCCCCCTCACACTCCTCGACCGCGCCGAGCGCGGCCCCTTCCGTCGGCTCCGCGCACACCACCGCGTCGAGGTCGGCCCGTTCGACGCGTTCGGTGAGCTCCCGCTCGGTGAGCTCCTGCCCTAGCGGAACGAATGTTGCCCCGATCCGCATCGCGGCGTGGACGAGCCCGACGGTGCCGACGTACGGCGGCGTGAGCACGCCGAGCCTGTCGTCCGCCTCGATGCCGTGCGCGACGAGCCGGTCGGCGGTCTCGGAGACGAGCCGGTCGAGGTCCGTGTAGGTCCACGCCTCCCCGTCTTCGGCCCGTATCAGTGCGGTGTCGTCCGGCGAGGAGACGACGCGGTGTGACAGCCAGTCGCGCATCGTCGTCACCGTGGTCGCGAGCGTCGTCTACTCATCGGCGGGTTGGCGCACCGTCAGTACCGGCACGTCGGAGGTCCGGACGACCCGCTCCGTGACGCTGCCGAGCAGGTAGCGGTCGAGCCCCTTCCGGCCGTGCGTCCCCATCACGATCACGTCGATGTCGTTCTCGTCGACGTAGTCGCGGATTGACCGGTAGGCGGTGCCCGTGGCGACCGTCGTCTCGGAGTCGACGCCCGCGTCCGCGGCGGCGTCGGCGACGCGACGGGTGGCCTCTTTCCCTTCGGACTCGAGCGCCTCGACGACGATGTCGGCGCCCGCTTCGAGCGTCGAGTACGCCGCGCCGTCGACGACGTAGAGGGCGTGAAGGCGGGCGTCGTAGTGCCGGGCGAGGTCGATCGCGTGCTCGATCGCGGCGTCCGAGGCCGGACTGCCGTCGGTCGGCACGAGGATCTGGGAGTACATCTCGTCGCAGGGTACGCCCGGTACCAATTAAAAACCCGATCACGGCGGGGCGTCAGACGCGCTGTTCCTCCGATCGACGGACTCGATCGCGGCCCTAGCGGAATCCCATCGCTTCGATCTGCTCCTGATACCGGTTGCGGATGGTGACCTCGGTGACCTGCGCGACGTCGGCGACCTCGCGCTGGGTCTTCTTCTCGTTACAGAGGAGGGAGGCGGCGTAGATGGCGGCCGCGGCGAATCCCGTGGGTGACTTCCCGGAGAGAAGCCCCTGCTCGGCGGAGACATCGATGATCTCCGTCGCCTTCGACTGGACCTCCTCGCTGAGCTGGAGCGCCGACGCGAACCGCGGAACGAACTGTTTCGGGTCGACCGGCTTCAGCTCTAAGCCGAGTTCCTGTGAGATATAGCGGTACGTGCGCCCGATCTCCTTTTGCGGGACACGCGACACGTCGGCGACCTCGTCGAGCGACCGCGGGATCCCCTCCTGCCGGCAGGCGGCGTAGAGGGCAGCGGTGGAGACGCCCTCGATCGACCGCCCGCGGATCAGGTCCTCGTTCAGCGCGCGTCGATAAATGACGGAGGCGACTTCGCGTACCGATCGCGGGACGCCCAGCGCGCTGGCCATCCGGTCGATCTCAGAGAGCGCGAACTGGAGATTGCGTTCGCCCGCGTCCTTCGTCCGGATGCGCTCCTGCCACTTGCGCAGCCGGTGCATCTGCGACCGCTTCTCCGAGGAGAGTGACCGCCCGTATGCGTCCTTGTCCTTCCAGTCGATCGTCGTCGTCAGCCCCTTGTCGTGCATCGTCTCGGTAATCGGGGCGCCGACGCGCGACTTCGACTGCCGCTCCGAGTGGTTGAACGCGCGCCACTCCGGCCCGCGGTCGATGTTCCGTTCGTCCAGCACCAGGCCGCAGTCCTCGCAGACGAGTTCTTGGTCGGCGTCGGTGACAATCTCGGTCGAATCGCACTCCGGACAGGAGAGCGTTTCTTCGTCCGACTCTCGCTCGGTCTCCCGCTCTTGTTGGCGTTGGCGGCTCGGACGTTCCATTATAAGGTTTCTGGTTATTGCCGCATTTAAACCTTTGTCCGAATCAGTCCGTCCGACTCCTCACGGTGATCCCTCTAGATGCGGTCAAAACAGCTCTTCAAGCGCTGTACGGTACGTCTACATTCTTTTGTTCTTTCATTGCTCTGCAGAATGAGGCCCGGAGCCCCCTTGGGGCGAACACGAAATATGACCACTGATGTATTACTACTAAACATTCAACAAAGCTTTTGTATTACTAATACATATAGCGAAACATGAGCACGACGCAGTCCGATGGGATCAAAGCGGCGCTCCGCGGCTGTCGCCCGGCCGAGATCGAACCGATCGTCGTCGACGCCGCCGACCTCGAAAGCACCGCGCCAGAACACCTCCGAGACCTCAAAGCCGAGTTCTCCGCCCGCGGCTACCAGCCCGCAACCCTCTCTGTCGCGGCCCGGTTCGACGGCGGCGACACGCTTGCCACTCAGCGCGAGGCCGACCGGCTCCGGGAACTTGTCCGCGCCGCGTCCTTCCTCGGTGCCGGTCGGATCGAGGTCCGGCTCGACGAAGTCCCCGATCGGAACGCGGCCGAGCCGGCGTTGTCGGCGCTCGCCGAGCGCGCGCGCCGCGAAGGCGTCGAACTCGTTCGCGTCGACGACGGGTCGTCTGCCGCCTGATCGAATGGCGTCGAAGCGCTCGCTCGCGACCAAGCTTGGCGTGGTCGCCGGTTTCGAAGCCCCTAGCGCCGCGCTCGAACAGTACCCGACGCCGCCGGATCTGGCGGCTCACGTCGTTCATCTCGCGGATCTCCACGGCGACATCGACGGCCGAACCGTTCTCGACCTCGGCACCGGGACGGGAATGCTCGCGCTGGCGGCCGCCCTCCGTGGTCCCGCGCGCGTGTTCGGGATCGAACTTGATCGCGGCGCGCTCTCGACCGCGATCGAAAACGAGCGACGGGTCGCCGCGAGCGCGTCCGTCCACTGGATTCAAGGCGATGCGACGCGGCTCCCGCTCGACGTGCCCGACCCCGTGACCGTCCTGATGAACCCGCCGTTCGGCGCACAGAACGGGAACCGGAACGCCGATCGCGGGTTCCTCGCGACTGCGAGCCGCGTTGCGGCCGTCTCCTACTCGGTTCACAACGCCGGCAGCCGCGAGTTCGTCGAAGCGTTCGCGGCCGACAACGGTGGTGAGGTCACCCACGCGTTCGCCGCCGACTTCGCGATCGAGGCGCAGTTCGACCATCACACCGACGCCTCCCGCGATATCGACGCCGAAGTGTACCGGATCGAGTGGGCGTGACCTCTTACTGCCGCCCCTCGTACCGCTCTCGCTGAGCGATCCGCACCCGGGTCTCCCTGCGCTCCGCGAACACCGCGTTATTCTCCCGAACGAACGTGACTTCCCGAAGTGTCACCGACTCGTTCACCGCCGGGAGTGGGGCGATCTCGGTCTCTCCGCCGTCGCCCTCGACGCGCAGTTCGAACCCGCCCTCGACGGCCGCGACCGTGACGTTCCGACCGTCTATCCGTGGCTCGGCCCGCGCCGGCTCGCTCGTGAACAGCGTCGAGCGCGTCTCGTTGCGCACCGCATCGACCCGGTAGGTCGGCCCACCGTTCGCCGCTACCCAGCCGGTGCGCTGGACCCAGACGGTCTCGCGCCAGCCCGTCCCGCCCACGTCGACCGCGCGGTACCCCCAGAAGGCGAGGTTCCCCTTCGAGACCGCCGTGGTCCATATCTCCCGGTCGGCGTTCGCTACGATCACCCCGGAGGTGTTGACGCTCGTCGATCGACCGAACGCCTCCATCTCGACGACGCTCACCACACGGTCTTCGACGTTCTCGGCGTACGTCACCTGATACCCCGAAACTTCGATCGGATCGCCCGGGAGTTCGTCGTCGTCGACGGCGACCAGATTCGGGGCGATTCCCGGCCCGGCCACGATCGCTAGTGCCGAAACGAGCAGCAGGAGGCCAATTGCCGCGGGCGTCGCAGACCGGACACCGTCTCTGATCGTCTCCGGCTCCGGAACCGCCAGATCCGGCCGGATCGGCTCGTCGCGCCCGGCGATCGCGAGCGCGACGATCGCTGCGAGGACCGTGAGCAGGCCGAGCCCGATCGCGCGGTACAGTTCGTATCGCTCACTCCCGAGGTACCAGTAGATTGCCCAGAGCCGGCGTGACCCCCCAAACAGCAGGATTGCGCCGAACGCGACGAGCGCGCTCGTCCGCGATTCCGGATCGATCCACTCGGTCGTCTCCCGTCGGCGTCTCCGCCGGACGAGCCACACCGCGGCGAGGATCCCCGCGATCAGCCCGATCGCGTGTCCCTGTATCGCGATGTTCGCCCAGCTCGGTGCGCCGTACGATCCGCTCGCCTCCGAGACGACGACCGGGTTCCGGAGCGTCTCGTAGGTCACGTTCACCAGCGTCGCCCCCGTGAGCGCGGCGATCGTTGTGACCGGGTAGAAGACGAGCGCGAACCCCCACAGCGCGAACACCACGCCCGAGAAACCGATCACCGGCCCGAGCGCGAACAGCGACGCCAGGACGCCGAACGACAACATCGCCCCCGGAACGACAACGAACGCCCGGACGTAGGGGTTCGTGGCGAGCGATTCGCGGGAGACCGACCCGACCGCGAGCGATTTCCGGATCGATGCGCGGGAGGGGAGCGACGCGCGGGAGGGGAGCGACGTGAGAGAGACGGTGGCAGACGATGAACCGGCCGACGACAGCGCCGACCGCACGGGTCCGGGTTCGTCGTCGATCTCACGGCTGTCCGGGAAGTGCCCGTAGGCATACTCGGCGAGCGCGCCGGCAACGAGCGTCGACAGGAGGTTTCCGGTGATGTGGCTCCGCCCGGAGTGCGCGAGCCCGGACCAGAGCATTCCTTCCGGGTAGAAGTACGACCACGAGCGGAACGGGATCACGACTGGCCGGTTCGGGTTCTCCAGCCCGCTTTGCACGAACAGGTAGACCGCGACGACCGCGGCGATCGCGACGAGCGTCCCCCACGGGACGCCGAGGAGAAAGCGGGAGCGAAGCGCTCGCGTCCACGCTCCTCTCGGTCGGTCAGCCTGATACACGACGGCAAGCGCGACAGCAACAAGGGCGCCGCCAGCGACGAGGTGGACGGTGTTCGACGAAAGCGCCTCCGCGACCATGTTGATGAGGGAGCAGCCGAGCGCTTAAGCGTTCGCGGGTCACGATTTCGTCGACAGTTGGCTCTCGCGGTTGCGTCGGCCGCGAGACGGTCTCCAATCCGGCTACTGTCGGCTCAGATCTTGCTTTCGGCGTCGTCGGCGAGTTCCTTCATCCGCTTGCCGACGCGGCCGGCGGGAGAGAACTCATCTTCGCTCATCACGTTCGCGAGGGCGTTGCCAAGGACGAACACGGCGTGTTTGTGTTCGCTCTTCGATTTGTGGACGTGGGAGGGGTCGACGTCGAGTTCGTCGTAGGGGTCGAAAAGCGAGCCGTCCACAGTCTCGTGGTTGCGGAAGTGCTCCATGATCGTCACCATCTGTTCGTGGAGTTCGAGGAGCTCGTCTTTGTGCATACCCTTTGATAGGGGGCGTACACCCTTTAAGCGTTGTTGAGGGGTATACGCACGCTTCTATTGCATTTCGACTCCGGGATGCGAAAACAGCGCGGGGATGGAGGGAATCGCGGAGACGACGAAGGGATCGGAACGGACCGCCGAAATCAGGCCCGAACGCGACGGCATGACGTCAGCGAGACGCGACGTCTCAGAAGACGTACTCGTCCTCGTGGCCCATCATCCCCTCGTCTTCGAACCCACCGGAGTCCTCCTCGTCTCGCGGACCGCTCGTCTTGAACGCCTTTATCCCCGTCGACAGAAGCTCTTCGACCGCCTCCTCGCGGTTGAGGAACTCCCCCTGCTCGACCATCTGAGCGATCTGCATTTCCAGATGCTCCGGCACGGTTATCTCTACTTGTGGCATTTCCTGTCCGGGAGTAATGGGAATGGGTATATAAATGTGGCGTCGATGCTACGGCTATTAGAAACCGATTTCGGGCAATATTGAAAGCTAAGTTCCAGAGTTTCAAATAACTCTTTTATATACTGCAACTCGTGAATACTCTCCAATATGTCTACGATCGTTCTCCAGATCGTACCCGTCGGTCGCCGTCACGAGAACGACATTCATAGGTGACGCCGGGGCGTACTGGGTGTCATGACCGATGCCGGCGCATCCGACGCCGACGCCCGCGGGGACACGGGCGCCACCGATGCCGACGCAATCGAGGATCTCACGGATCTCTACCGCGAGTACGGGAACGAGCGACTCCCGCCGGGACAGCGCGAGACCGACCGGTTTCCGGTGCTCTCGAAGAGCGGGACGCCCTCGTGGGACCCCGAGACGTTCGAGTTCGAGGTCTGGGGCGCGATCGAGGAGCCGCTCTCGTACTCGCTGTCCGCGTTCCGCGATCTCCCCTCGGTGACCCAGCGGCAGGACTTCCACTGCGTGACCGGCTGGAGCAAGTTCGACTGCGCGTTCACCGGAGTTGAGTTCGAGGAGATCGTCGACCGCGCGGGCGTACACGATGACGCCGAGCACGTCCTGTTCCACGCGCTCGATGGCTACACGACGAACCTCTCGCTGGAGGAGTGCGCCCGCAAGGGCGTGCTGTTCGCGTACGGATTCGACGGCGACGACCTCCCAGCGGACCACGGTGGGCCAATTCGGGTCGTCACGCCGCACAAGTACGCGTATAAGGGGGCCAAATGGGTCTCGGGCGTCGAGTTCCTCACGGAGAAGGAACTCGGCTACTGGGAGAAGCGCGGCTACAGCGACACCGCGAACCCGTGGAACGAGGAGCGCTACAGCTAACCCTCCGAGCGCTCATCCGACCGCTCTCCTACCGGTCCCCGCGATAGTCAACATAAAGGTTCCCCGGTCCTGACCCGAAGCCAATGAAACGGGCGCGTTCGTCCCCGGCGTCGACCCTCGTTAGCCGCACGACCGGGATCGATGCGCCCGCGTTTGCGGCCGCGTTCGACGCCCTCCCGGCGCCGCGAACGACGTGGAACGCCCCCGACGACGCGCTCGTGCTCGCCAGCGGCGCGGCCGCGACGCTGACCGCCAGCGGCCCGGATCGGTTCGCCGAGATCCGGGCCGGCGCCGACGATCTGTTCGACTCCGGCGACGTCCACGCCGGGACCGAGGCCGCCCGCCCGCGCCTGTTCGGCGGGTTCGCCTTCCACGACGGAGGGTGCGACGGCGACCCGTGGGGGCCGTTCCCGGAGGCGCGGTTCGTCCTTCCGCGCGTGCAGGTCACGTTCGCGGACAACGGCACGTGGCTCACGGTGAACGCGGTCGGCGACGACGCCGACCCGGACGCGGTCGAGGCTCGACTGGCCACCGAGCGCGACCGGCTTGCGGGGCTCGCGACGACGGTCGACCGCCCGCCGCGACCCGGGATCGCGGCGACTCGCCGGACGACGAGCCGCGAGGCGTGGCGCCGGAGCGTCGAGGCCGCGGTCGACCGGATCCGCGGCGGCGACCTGCAGAAGGTCGTGCTGGCGCAGGCGCTGGAGGCCGACCTCGCCGCGCCGTTCCCGCGGGCGGCGACGCTGGACCGGCTCGCGGAGAAGTACCCGGACTGCCACCGCTACTACTTCGAGCCCGACGCCGGCGGGAGCGCCTTCTTCGGCGCGACCCCCGAGCGGCTGGTCGCGCTGCGCGGCCGGACCGTCGAGACCGACGCGCTCGCGGGGACGACCGGCCGCGGGGAGACGCCGGCCGAGGACGAGTGGCTCGCGCGCGAGCTGCTCGACGACGCCAAGAACGTCCACGAACACGAGCTCGTCGCCGACACCGTCCGCGAGCAGCTGGAGCCGTTCGCGGCCTCCATCTCCGCTGGCGAGCGTCGGGTCCGCCGGCTCGCCACGGTCCAACACCTTCACACCCCGATCACGGCCGAGTTGAACGCAGACCGCCACGTCCTCGACCTCGTCGAGGCGCTCCACCCGACCCCCGCGGTCGGCGGGCTCCCGCCGGACCGCGCGCTCGAAACGATCCACGACACGGAGCCGTTCGACCGCGGGTGGTACGCCGCGCCGGTCGGCTGGATCGACGCCGCCGGCAACGGCGCGTTCGCGGTCGCGATCCGGTCCGCGGTGGCGACCCCCCGTCGCGCCACGCTCTTCGCCGGCGTCGGTCTGGTCGCCGACTCCGACCCCGACCGGGAGTGGGACGAGGTCCAACTCAAGTACAGACCGATACTCGACGAGCTTGAGGACGGGAACTGACGGGTCGTTTCGAGTCAAGGGGTCCGCTTGAGTCTCACTGGAACATCTTCAGCGGCTCCGCCTGCGAGCTCTCCTCCGTCGCCTCCTGCATCTGCTTCGCGAACGCCTGCTTCGCGTCCCGGATCTCGGTCGCCTGATCGACGAGCCCCTCGGTTGTCGTCTCCGTCCCGGCGATCGGGTCGATCCCCTTTCGGATGAGGACCCGCGCCGCCTCCGGGTCGGGGAACTGCGGGTCCGACTCGACGACGAGCCCGACCGCGTCGCGGCCGCGCTCCAGCGACTCCGCGAGCATCGCGCCGGTCGGCCCGGAGATGAGTCCCGACTCCGGCGGGTCCTCGATGTCGGCGCGCGAGAGCGCATCGCCGCCGCTCCCGGTCGCGACACCGTACAGGTCGGGCGGCGCCTCGTCCTTCTCGCGGCCGAGCCCGGAGAGGAAGATCGGGAACGTCGCCGTCTCCGTGAACCAGCTCTCCAGACAGCCGGCGACCTCGGTCGCGGCGCCGGGATTGACCGGCACGTCGCTGCGGAGCGCGACGAGGTCGCGCTCCTCGTCGACGTACAGCCGCACGGGCGTCGTCAGCGCTCGGTTGCCCTCGCGGTAGACGGTCACCCGCGGGAGCCCGTCGCAGTGGACGTTCGCGTAGTGGACCATCTCGTGGGCCTCGATCATGTGGTCGGTCGCGATCTTGCCGACGAGCCCGACGCCCGGGAACCCCTCCACCAGCGTCGGCTCGTCCAGCGAGATTTCGTCGTCGATGACGGATATGCGCGCCATACGTTCGCATACTCCCGCTGTCGACCTAAAGGTAGGGCGCGAGGGGCGGTGGCGTGGGGCCTCCGCCCGCCCCATCCCGAAACCGACTAACCGCCCGGCGCGCAAGGGTGGCCATGAATCCGTTAGAGCGGTACGAGCCGCTCGTCGACGACGCGGCAGCGTTCCGTGCGGCCTGCGACCGGCCGCTGCCGTCGGTCGTCCGCGTGAACGAGATGGCGGCCTCGCCGGCCCGCGTCCGTGAGGCCTTCGACGAGGAGGGCGTGGCCTACGAGCCCGTCGACTGGCACGACGGCCTCTTTCGGCTCCCGGACGGCAACCCCGGCGGGAACTGGCCGTACGTCCACGGCTGGACTCACGGGCAGGAGGAGGTGTCCGTGCTTCCGGGGCTCGCGCTCGACCCGCAGCCCGGCGAGCACGTCTGGGACGCCTGCGCGGCTCCCGGCAGCAAGACCACCCAGATCGCCGACGCGATGAACGACGAGGGGACGGTCGTCGCCAACGACAACAACCTCGGTCGGCTCTCCGCGCTCCGGCATAACGCCGAGCGGCTCGGGATAACGAACGCGATCGTCACGAATCAGGACGCGCGCAACTTCTCGACGAAGCCGCTCGCGTTCGACGAGTTCGATCGCGCGCTCGTCGACGCCCCCTGCTCCTGTGAGGGGACCTGCCGCAAGAACCTGGACGTCGTCGACCAGTGGACCCTCGATCACGTCCACGCGGTCGCCGGGATCCAGAAAGGAATTCTGGCCCGCGCCGTGCAGGCGACTCGCTCGGGCGGCACCGTCGTCTACTCCACCTGCACGTTTGCGCCCGAGGAGAACGAGGCGGTGCTCGATCACGTCCTCGGCGAGGAGGACTGCGAGATCGTCGCGTTCGACCTCCCGCTCGACACGGTTCCGGGAGTGACGGAGTGGGACGGCGAGACCTACGACGAATCGGTGACGCGCGCGCACCGCGTCTACCCGCACCACAACGACACGGGCGGGTTCTTCTGCGCGAAACTTCGGGTGGGCGGAGAGGACGACGAGACCGGAGACGAGGAGGTGGCCGCGTGACCGACGCCGCCCCCACCAACGACGGTCAGCAGTTCGACCGCCTCCCGGAGACCCCTGATGACCGCGAGGTGGACGGGCGCGCGAGCAGACGGGAGGTGCTCGACTGGTGGGACGAACGGTTCGGGATCGAGCCGACCGTCTTCGAGGAGTACAGCTTCTGGGAGAAGGGGGCGGGGAAAGTCTGGATCTTCAACGGCGAGGCGACCGACCCCAGCGAGGTGGAGGCGATCGGGATGACCTTCCTCCGGACGCGACAGGACCACTGGAAGCCGACGGGGCGGGCCGTCTCTCGGTTCGGCGCCCACGCGACGAAGAACGTGATCGAACTCGATCCCGAGCAGGCCGTCACCTTCGCCGCCGGCGAGGACCAGGATCTCCCCGAGTGGGATGGCGACTGGGGATACCTGATAGCGACCCACGAGGTCGCCGGGGAGCAGGCGCCGATCGGCGTGGGGCTGTACCTCTACGACGAACTTCGCTCGGTGGTGCCGAAGGGCAGCCGTGCGGACCTACCGGTCGTCGAATGACATCTTTCCCACCGTGAGCGATCGGTGGCAGATCAGTCCTCGCTAGCGACAAATCGCATCCTAAATCTGTTCGGATGGCGACGCCATCCGAGTATCGGGCTGTCAGCAATCCGCTGGTGCGACCCACACCGTCGCTGGCTCACCGTCGGGCACGCCGAGGAACGTCGCGTAGGCCACGGCGGTGTCGGTCGTGCTGGGATTTGAGGCGACGTGGATGTTTCCCTGCCCAGGATCGATAAACGCCTCGCCCGCTCCGTAGGTGCGCTCGACGCAGTCGCGCTCGTTTATCAGTTGAAGTTCTCCCTCCGCAACGCTGACGATAACTGGGCCCGGGTGAGTGTGCCAGCCGGATGTCCCCTCCGGCTCCCAGGTCACTTTGGCGACGATGACGCTCGACGCGTCGCTGGGGAGGTTCGAGACGATGGCCTCACTGTCACCCTCGTCGTACGTTGTCCGAAACTCCGCGGCCACCTCATCTGGGAAGTTTGCGTGCCCTGCAAGAACTTCGACACCGAACCCGACGGGGCTGTCAACCTCTTCGGTTTCGCTTGAATGCGTGCTCTCTTGGCCGCTGGCGGTTACGGGGGTAATCATACCGAGTCCGAGCGCGCCTAGTGTGGCTGTACCGGCCTTCAATACCGTTCGACGAAATATCCCGTTCCCTGCTCCGGTCTCGTTCGATGTCATGTTATCTCCGCCTACTGAATGTGTGTCCTCAATAAGCGATACTGGTATGTTACCAAATCACATATCTCTTTCGTATATGGGCGTCCACGGATGGCCAGTGCTCAAGCAGTACATCCTCGGTGAGAGCGACATTCCGCCGAAGTATCGTGAGCGCATCGAACTGCCGTCGCGGCGACTCTGAAGTGCACCAGACCGAGACGTTCCTTCAGGAGCGGCAGGCCGCTGACTAAGCGGGAGGGACGGCACCTACCAAAGAGTTGGATCCCCCCCTCCGTGGTTCAGTACTCGCCACCGACGGCTCTGCCGTCGGCTACTCGCCTTTTTCTCGGACCGTCCCGCCGCCGAGCCCCTCCCACTCGACCCGGAACCCGAGCCGCGAGAGGGCGGCGCTCGCGTCGTCGATCGCATAGTCGTCGAGTATTGACTCAACCTCCGAGAACGCCATTCCGGCTTCAAGCTTCTCGCCCGCCGCCTCCAGTACCGCAGGCCGCACGAGGGTCCGCCCCACCAGTTCGTGGTCCGGAAACGACTTGTCCTCGATCGCCTCGACGCTCACGCCGTGCTCGTCCGCGAGTTCGTCGAGCCCGATCGCGTCCGCGTCCGGCGAGAGCGACTCGGGGAGGTCGGCGGCCGCATCGGCGACGAACTCGGCCTCGTACTCGCGGAGCACGTCGACGATCGCTTTCACGCGGACGGTCCCCGAGTAGCTCACCACGCGGTGGTCCCGCGCGGCGATCTCCTCACCGACGCCGAGGCTCTCGTCGACGGCGACCAGCAGATCCACATCTTCCACGTCAGCGAGTTGGCCGAGTTTCTTCGCGACGTACTCGGGGGTCCAAAACCCCATCACCTCGAAGAACAGCCGGAAGTCGGCGTGGTCGTAGTCGAACGCGAAGTCGGGGATCATCACCCGGTTTCCGGTTTCGAGGGTTTCCGGCTCGCGCACCAAGGTCCAGTCGAGGTCGAGCCCGCGAAACCGCCCGGCGAAGTCGGCCTCGACGCCGCTGTCGAAGTCCGGCTCCGCGACCGGTTCGACGCCCGGAACCGTCACGTCGCCGTCGGAGAGGCGCATGGTGCGCTCGCGGCCGCGGTCGTCGATCGTCGCCGACAGCTCCCACTCCGCGGACTTCGCGACGGTCCGGAGCAGTCGCGCGAACGCGGTCCCGTAGCGCCGGGTGCGCGAGAACAGCGCGTCCGGCCCGGTGACGACCAGTTCTCGGCCCTCGGGGGTTGTCTCCACCTCGTACATCAGCCGGAGCCGCTTGACCGCCGAGACGAGCCGTTTCGGGTCGTTCGATCGGATCCGGACCTTGGTGGCGTCGAACAGCGCGGTCTGTGCGAGCGAGAGGTCGTACTGTTCGAGGAGGGAGTCCGGGTCCCACCGCACGTCGGCGTCGACGAGGATCTCGTTGACGTCGCGGTCGGCGTACAGCGACGCCTCCACGTCCCCGGGCTCGATCCCGAGCGCGTCGGCGGCGCGGTCGATCGCGGTTTCGCGCTCGGTCTCGCTCGCGACGCCGACGGCCTCCGCGGCCTCGAACGCCGCGCGCCGAACGCGCTGGGGCGGGACCGGCGCGCGCGTCTCGAAGACGCACTCGCGCTCGATCAAGGCCGCGAGCCCGCGGACGAGCTTGAAGTCGCCGCCGGACTCGGCGGCGTCGGCCTCCAGCGCCGCCAGCGCGTCGTCGAGGTCACCGCGCCGCTCCCCGACGTGGGACTCGAAGGTCCCGAGCACCCGCGCCGCGAGCGGACGGTGCTCGCGGGTCGCAAAGCGCGGCCGGTACCCGCCGCCGGCCCGCGAGACGCGCAGGAGGTCTTTGCGTAACACGGCCGCGGCTACGCGATCGCCGACCTAAAACCGGCCGATTCTCTCGGTGCGACACGCTTAACTCCGAAACCCGTCGATCGGAGGGTAATGAGTACCGACGCGGCGAGTGACGGCGACGCCGGAAGCGAGGGCGGCGACGCCGGAGGGGGATCCGGCAGCGAGGCGACCGGCGACGAGCCCGAGGCGTTCGTCCGGGCCTGCGAGTACCTCGTCGACCGGATCCTCGCGGGCGAGATCGATCGCGACGACCTCGAGTCCGCCAAGCTCGACGCCTGCTCGAAATTCTCCTCGCCGAAGGTCCCGAAGAACACCGAAATCTTGGACCATGCCCCCACCGAGGCGCGCGACGACGTGATCGAGGTGGTCCAGCGGAAGCCGGTTCGGACCGCCTCCGGCGTCTCGCCGGTCGCGATCATGACCTCGCCGAAGCTGTGCCCGCACGGGAAGTGCCTGTACTGTCCCGGCGGGCCGGCCTCGGAGTTCTCCTCGGCGCAGTCGTACACGGGCCACGAGCCCGCCGCGGCCCGGGGCGAGCAGAACGACTACGACCCGTACGGACAGGTCACGCTCCGGCTCGAACAGCTCCGCAAGATCGGTCACCCGGTCGACAAGGTGGAGCTCATCCTGATGGGCGGGACGATGACCGCGCGCTCACACGACTACCAGGAGTGGTTCGTGAAGCGCGCCTTACAGGCGATGAACGACTACGACCTCGACAAAGAGCCCGAGCCCGCCGAGGGCGAGTCGTTCGCGCCCGCCCCCGAAGAGACCGAGTTCGAGTACCTCGAAGACGTGATCGCCGAAAACGAGACCAACGAGATCCGCAACATCGGCACGACGTTCGAGACGAAGCCGGACTGGTGCGATCCGGAACAGATCGACCGCATGCTCGATCTGGGGGGGACCAAGGTGGAGGTCGGCGTCCAGACCACCTACGAGCGGATCAACCGCGAGATGCACCGCGGGCACGGCAATGAGGCTTCCCGCAACGCCAACCGCCACCTACGCGACGCCGCGTTCAAGGTCGGGTTCCACATGATGCCGGGCCAGCCGGGGATGACCCGAGAGATGTGCGTCGAGGACTTCCGCCAGATCTTCGAGAACCCCGACTGGCGGCCAGACTACCTGAAGATCTATCCAACCCTCGTCGTCGAGGGGACCCGCGTGTACGACCGGTGGCGCCAGGACTCGTTCGAGCCGCTCTCGAACGAGGAGGCGGCCGATGTGGTCGCCGACGCGATGGACCAGATCCCGAAGTACACCCGGCTCCAGCGCGTCCAGCGCGACATTCCGGCCGACTTCATCGAGGGCGGCGTCTGGAAGTCGAACCTCCGACAGCTCGCCGACCAGCGGGCCGAGGAGAAAGGGATCGTCCAGCGCGATATCCGTGCCCGCGAGGTGGGCCACAACGACGCCGACCCGGACCCCGACGACGTGGAACTCGACGTGCTCACCTACGAGGCCGGCGGCGGGACGGAACACTTCATCTCCTTCGAAGACCCCGTCCGCGACCTGCTCGTCGGGTTCTGTCGCCTGCGGTTCCCCTCCTTCGCGCCCGACCAGCCCGGCGCGCCCGGCACCGAGGACGACCCGATCCGCCGCGAGCTTGAGGACGCCGCGCTGATCCGCGAACTCCACGTGTACGGCAGCGAGGTCGCCATCGGCGGCGCCGGCGACTGGCAGCATCAGGGGTACGGGACGAAGCTCCTCGAACGCGCCGAGGAACTGGCCCGCGACGCCGGCTACCGCAAGCTGGCGATCATCTCCGGGATCGGGGCCCGGGAGTACTACCGAAACAAGCTCGGCTACCACCAGGACGGGCCGTACGTCTCGAAGCGGCTGTAGCCGACTCCGGACGCGGTCGCTCTCTCGGCGGCCCGTCCACACAACGACACGCCTTTTTCCGGGCCGGCTGTCTCCTTTGAGTATGGACCAGAAGCGGGAGCTGTCGAGCATCGACCTCGCGGCCCTCGTTACCGAGCTCAATCGGTACGAGGGCGCGAAGGTCGACAAGGCGTACCTCTACGACGACGACCTGCTCCGGCTGAAGCTCCGCGACTTCGACCGCGGGCGGGTCGAACTCATGATCGAGGTGGGAGACATCAAACGCGCCCACGTCGCGGATCCCGAGAACGTCGCCGACGCCCCCGGTCGGCCGCCGAACTTCGCGAAGATGCTGCGAAATCGGATGTCCGGCGCCGACTTCGCGGGCGTCGAGCAGTACGAATTCGACCGGATCCTCACGTTCGAGTTCGAGCGCGAGGACGAGAACACGACGCTCGTCGCCGAGCTGTTCGGACAGGGGAACGTCGCCGCGCTCGACGAGACCGGAGAGGTCGTCGGGTCGCTCCAGACCGTCCGGCTCAAGTCCCGGACGGTCGCGCCCGGCGCGCAATACGAGTACCCCGCTTCGCGGCTCAACCCCCTCGACGTGAGCCTCGGCGGGTTCAAACGACACATGCGCGAGTCCGACAGCGACGTGGTGCGGACGCTGGCGACTCAGCTCAACCTCGGCGGGCTCTACGCCGAGGAGGTGTGTACCCGCGCAGGCGTCGAGAAGGAGACGCCGATCGACGACGTGACCGACGACCAGCTCCGTGCGCTCCACGAGGCCCTCGAACGCATCGGCGAGCGGCTCCGCTCGGGCGATGTCGACCCACGGGTGTACGAAGAGGAACTGTCCGACGACGAGGCGGAGGACCGCGACCCCCGCGTCGTCGACGTCACGCCTTTCCCCCTCTCGGAGCACGAGGGGCTGCCGAGCGTCGGCTTCGACTCCTTCAACGCCGCCGTCGACGAGTACTTCTACCGGCTCGATCGCGACGGGAGCGAGGAGGGCGAAGCCCCGGCCGACGCTAGCCCGTCTCGGCCCGACTTCGAGGAGGAAATCGGTAAACAAGAGCGGATCGTCGAACAGCAGCAGGGGGCGATCGAGGGGTTCGAAGAGCAGGCCGAAGCGGAGCGCGAGCGCGCGGAGCTGCTGTACGCCGAGTACGACCTCGTCGACGAGGTGCTCTCGACGGTACAGGAAGCCCGCGAGGCGGAGGTGCCGTGGGACGAGATCGCCGAAACCCTCGACGCCGGCGCGGAGCAGGGAATCCCGGCGGCGGAGACGGTGGTCGATGTCGACGGCGGCGAGGGCACGGTGACGGTCGAACTCCGCGGCGGTGACGGTGAGGACGACGACGGAGAGACGACTCGGATCGAGCTCGACGCGAGTGCGGGCGTGGAGGTCAACGCCGACCGCCTCTATCAGGAAGCCAAGCGCATCGAAGGGAAGAAAGAGGGCGCGATGGAGGCGATTAAGTCGACTCGCGCGGAGTTGGAGGCCGTCAAAGAGCGGAAAGCCGAGTGGGAGGCGAAGGAGGCGGCTGCCGACGAGACCGCCGGGGACGGAGCCGACGACGGGGAAGAAGAGGAGGACGGCGAGGAGTACCAGACCGACTGGCTCTCCCGCTCCTCGATCCCGATCCGGAGCCCCGACGACTGGTACGACCGCTTCCGGTGGTTCTACACTTCGACGGGCTACCTCGTCATCGGCGGACGCAACGCCGACCAGAACGAGGAGCTTGTCAAGAAGTACATGGGCAAACACGACCGGTTCTTCCACACGCAGGCGCACGGGGGCCCGGTGACGCTCCTGAAGGCCGCGGGGCCCTCGGAGTCGGCCGATCCGGTCGACTTCTCGGAGGAGACCTTACGCGAAGTCGCGCAGTTCGCCGTCTCCTACTCGTCGGACTGGAAGGACGGGCGCGGCGCGGGCGACGCGTACATGGTCGAGCCCGATCAGGTGTCGAAGACTCCCGAGAGCGGCGAGTACATCGAGAAGGGGAGCTTCGTGATCCGCGGTGACCGCACCTACTTCGAGGACGTGCCCTGTCGGATCGCCGTCGGCGTCCAGTGCGAGCCCGTTACGCAGGCCATCGGCGGGCCGCCCTCGGCGATCGTCGATCGCGTGGCGACGAGCGTCACGCTGGAGCCGGGGATGTACGCCCAAAACGACGCCGCGATGATGGTGTACCGCGAGCTAAAGGGGCGCTTCGCCGACCAATCGTTCGTTCGGAAGGTGGCGAGCGCCGACCAGCTGCAGGAGTTCATTCCGGCGGGCGGCTCCGACATCGTGGACTGAGAGGTCGGCTGAAACCGAGTCTCCCCCGCAGAGAGCGCGATCCTTTCAAGTCTCGACGACGGAGTCCGTCCATGAGCTTCGAGGCGCTGCCGGACGGCTGGCGGGTGTGGAACGAGGAGCCGAGCGGCCGGGCCATCCTCGTGTATCGCCCGGACGTCTTCGGCGGCGACGACCTCCCGTCCGAGTGTCTCCCGACGATCTACCTGACGAACGGCGCGCGCAACGCCCGCCCCGGATCGGGCCAGTACGCGACCGAGGAGTGGCACGTCGTCCTCTTCTTAGAGCCCGAGATCGAGGCGATCGCGGAGACGTACGAGAGCCCCGAAGCTGGCGCGGCCGCCGCCGTCGACGTCGCGGAGCGGTTCGTCGCCGGCGACGTGGACTACCGGGCCGCCTATCAGGTGCCGCGGGAGGAGTACTTCGAGCGGTTAGACGAGTACGTCGGCGAGGAGTGAGAGGGACCGTCGCCGAGGACGTGACGTCGCCGTCGCGTCGGCGAACTCTCCGACACCGATCCACGATACTGCACATATTTAGGTTTTAAACGAGCCATTGTGCCACGAACACGAGGGTTTTTACCGACTCCCGTCCCACCGCCGTGTATATGCAAGCCGGTGGGGACCACACCGCTGACGAGCCGCGAGAGAAGTGCGGCGTCGTCGGCGTCTCGCTCGCTGACCGCGAGGCCGCGCGCCCGCTGTACTACGCGCTGTACGCGCTCCAACACCGCGGACAGGAGTCCGCGGGGATCGTCACGCACGACGGGTTCCAACAGCACAGCCACGTCGAGCGCGGGCTCGTCGGCGACGCGTTCGACGAGGGCGATCTGGAGTCGCTGTCGGGCGGCACCGGAATCGGCCACGTCCGGTATCCGACCGCCGGCAGCCTCGACAAGAGCTGCGCGCAGCCGTTCTCGGTCTCGTTTAAGTCCGGGTCGCTCGGGCTCTCGCACAACGGGAACCTCGTGAACGCCGACGAGGTGCGCGAGGAGCTCGCGGCGGCCGGCCACGCGTTCACGTCCGACGGCGACACCGAGGTGATCGCCCACGACCTCGCGCGCAACCTCCTCGAAGAGGACCTCGTGCGGGCGGTCAAACACACGATGAACCGGATTCACGGCTCCTACTCGTTGGCGATCGCCCACGACGACACGGTCCTCGGCGTGCGCGACCCTCTCGGAAACCGCCCGCTGTGTCTCGGGAAGATCGACGGCGGCTACGTGCTCGCCAGCGAGTCAGCCGCCATCGACACCCTCGACGGGGAGCTGATCCGCGACGTGCGCCCCGGCGAACTTGTCGTTTTGGAGCCCGACGGGACCGGTTACGACACGTATCAGCTGGTCGAGCGCGAGTCGACCGCCCACTGCTTTTTCGAACACGTCTACTTCGCGCGCCCCGACTCCGTGATCGACGAGAACCTCGTGTACGAGGTGCGCCGTGCGCTCGGCCGGAAGCTCTGGGAGGAGTCCGGCGTCGAGTCCGACGTGGTGATGCCGGTTCCGGACTCCGGACGAGCGTTCGCCTCCGGCTACGCCGACGCCGCCGGCGAGACGACCGCGGACGGGGAGCCGCGGGAGGACGGCGACGACGGCATCGCGTTCGCCGAGGGCCTGATGAAGAACCGCTACGTCGGCCGGACGTTCATCATGCCGACGCAGGACGAGCGCGAGCGCGCGGTCCGGCTGAAGCTCAATCCGATCCGATCGACGGTGGAAGGCAAATCGGTCACGATTATCGACGACTCGATCGTTCGAGGGACCACCTCGACCCAGCTCGTCGAGCTGGTCCGCGAGGCGGGCGCCGAGGAGGTCCACCTCCGGATCGGCGCGCCGGCGATCATCGCGCCCTGCTACTTCGGCATCGACATGGCGACCCGCGAGGAGCTGATCGCCGCCGACGCGTCGACGGAAGAGATCCGCGAGAAGGTCGGCGCGGACTCGCTATCGTATCTCTCGGTCGACGCCGTCGCCGACGCGCTCGGTGAGAGCCGCGCGGACCTCTGTCTCGGGTGTGTCACCGGCGAGTACCCGTTCGACGTGGAGGGCGAGGAGACGGACCGCGATATCGAAGGAGTCGCGTCCGGCGTGAGCCCGGCCGACGATTGAGCGGTTGACCTCCGAGACCCCGAACCGACCGTTTCTCGGCGTCGTGTATCGGGAGCTTAAATACGCACACGATGGGAGATAGGGATATGACATCCAACGCCGACGAGACGACGATGAGTCGCCGCGGATTGTTCAGGGTCGGCGCAGCGGGCGCCGCCGCCGCGACCGGCCTCGCCGCCGGCTCCGGCGGGGTAGCGGCCCAGTACGACGGCTGGCTGGACGACGTCGACAACTACGACGGCACCCACGATTACACGGGACAGGACGAGGTCACGGTCGCAGTCGGCGCGGTCGACGGCCTCAAGTTCGGGCCGGCCGCGATCCTGATCGACCCCGGGACGACGGTCGTTTGGGAGTGGACCGGTGAGGGCGGCGCCCACAATGTCGTCGCCGACGACGAGACATTCAACAGCGGGGACCCGGTCAGCGAGGAGGGAGCCACCTTCGAGTACACCTTCGACGACGCGTCCGACGGCGACACGTTCAACTACCTCTGTGTCCCCCACGAGGCGGTCGGCATGAAGGGCGTTGTCGCGATCGGATCGGTCGACGACGACCTCGTGACGCCCGGCGGCGACGGGGGAGATGGCGATGACGGCGGCGACGGCAACGCCACCGACGGCGGAAATACGACCGACGGCGGGAACGCATCCGACGGCGGACCCAGCGCCCCCGACCTCTCCGCCAACGACATCGGGGCGCTCGCGCTCGCGCTCGGCTTCGCCGGGGCGCTGCTCGTACCGCTGTTCTACGCGGCCCACAAGATGGCCAGCGAAGAGTAGAGGGGTCACCGACCGTCTTCTCGACCGGCGCCGGACTGCGACCGCAACACGATCAGGACAGCCGCTAGCCACAGCCCAAGTTCGATGTAAAACGACGGGCTTCCGACGTAGAATCGCACGAACTCGCCCGGTGGAATCGCAAGCGGGTCAGACCGCGTGCGGACCGGCCACACGAGGAACAGCGCGTCGCTCGCTCGCCCGTTTACGACGACGTGGAACGCGTCGAGCGCGAGGTGCGATCCCCAGCCGACCGCGATCGCGAGCCCGTGTCGATGCCTCACGGCGACGGCGACCGCGAGGGGGACGAGCAGCACGGAGTGGCCGGCCGAGTGGTAGGTGTCGACGACCCCGAACGCACCGAGCGGCTTGTCGACGATGTCCGGGAGCGCGGCCCCGGCGACCAGCCATCCCGCCGAGAGCGTCGGGGCGGCCCGGAGGCGTCGACGGACCCGCGAGTGGCTCGCCAGCCACCTCATTCCGACGGCGACGAGGAGGTGGGTCGGGAACAGCACGTCAGACTATACGGGTGACAGTGGCTTCAACATTCGTCGCCAGACTCGGGAACAGGGGTCTCAGAACGCGTGGTACAGCATGAGGTAGACGCCGATCCCCATCGTGAAAGAGATCAGCCAGAGGACCGCAGCGACGGAGCCGATCTGCGCGTGTCGGGTGTGGTACAGATCCTCGTACGGGCGGGTGGCGGCGAGCAGCAGCGCGTAGAAGACGAAGGGGAGACAAACGATCGCGAGCAGAATGTGGATGGCCAGAAACGGGAGGTAGACGTAGCTGTACACGGCCTCCGGGCCGGGGAACTCGACGGTCCCCACGAGGATCAGCCGGTAGAGATAGCTGACGAGGAACGCGGCGAACAGCCCGAACGACGAGAGCATGAACGCTTTGTGACGATCGACGTTCCCTCGGGAGATCGCTCGCCAGCCAACCAGGATGGTGCCGATCGCGGTCGCGGAGATCGCGGCGTTGAGGTGCGGGAGCGCGGCGAGGACGGTGTCGCTCGCGCGTGGAAGTACGCTGCTCGGGATCACGCCGCCGACGGCGCCGAAGACGAGCGCGAGCGCGACGACGGACAGGAGGGCGGTCAGCAACGGGACGTTCTCGCGGGCCCACTCGGACATATCCGATCGGACGGACGCCACTCCCAAACCCGTGCCGGTTCCGGCGGGCCGGGTCGTCGTGCGTGTGCTCTCCCGACCGGTGGCAACCTCCGACACGGTCCCGCCGAATGGAAGGGCTTTTAATTAGGGGAAGGGTACGTGGAGATGCGACAGAACACCGCGAGCGTGGGTAGCCAAGCCAGGCCAACGGCGCAGCGTTGAGGGCGCTGTCCTGTAGAGGTCCGCCGGTTCAAATCCGGTCCCACGCATCGCACGGGGTACACCCCCACGATGCACGGTGTTGTCTCTACGACAGCACCCACGCATAATTCCTTTCGACCGCTACGTACTGAGCGGCGGGTCCGTCACGTCTGTTCGTCTCTTGTCCCGGTTCGTTCCGTCTGGTACTGTCGAATCCGTATTCTTCAGACAGATCATCGGATAACATGCATGTTTGTTGATAACTACTAGTCGTCCTCCCTGTGATCATCTTCGAACGTGGCTCAAACGGTATTGAACGTCGTTGCGATATCCTCGACGGTCGTCGGATCGTTTGTCCAGAAGCCAGTGTATTCGTCCGAATACTCTTTAGCAACTAAGCCGCAGGCCTGATTCTCGTCGGGCCCGCCGTCGTACGCTAGGACCCAGTAGGGCTCGAACCTCGTGGCCTCTTCGGTGTGGTAGCTAATCTCAGAAATCTCTGGCGGGGTCCAGTCTTCGACACCATAAATATGGATATTGAGGTTTGTTTCGTCACTGAGTGTCCGATACACATCCACCTGGGACTTGAATGCCGAGAGGGTCTGAAAACCAACCCACAGGGTTCCTTCTCCGACGCGAAAGGCACGATCTTCAATTTCGCGACTAACTGCGAGGAGCTCGCGACGACTCATCGCGGAAAACACCATCCTCTCAAGAATATCGAAGAGCACTCGGTACCCCTCGGATATCCCGTTTTGGTCGCCGGGTCGATGGATCGGCGGTTCAAGCAGCGCCTCAATCGCCTCGACTCCGATGATACCGATAACCTCGCCGTCGGTTTTGATTTCGATAAACGGGTTTGGACCAGGTGACGGAAGCGAGCGCGACTCGGCGTTGACGCCATGGCCGGCAAGCCACGTTTCGATTTCGAGTCGGTCGCCGCTCCTGTAGACGGTGACTTGATGCTGCCTCCCCTGAATCTCGCCGATTAGCGAGCCGAGCGTCATTCCGATTGTTCAGGTTGTTCAGCCTCGACGCTCCGCCGAATGATGCTTGTGACCTGTGGATGGAGCGATTCTAGCTGGACAGTGCCACTGTTCGAATCGTAATCGATCAGTCCCGCATCGGCGAGTCTCGGCAAGTGGTTGTGCAGTAGTTGGAGAAAGATCGCCGAACGGTTTGCTGATGTGTACATCGTTCCCGCTGTGGTGGCTTCCCAACCACTGAGGACGGACGCGAGCTCCTCTACAGTGCATTCCTCATTTTCAAGTAAATAATAAAGCAAATGTCGACGGTGGGATGAGGCGAGCGCCCGATAGAACTGATCTTCCGCTAATCGTGGTGGGGAACTCCCCATTGCCGCGCGATTTTGTTGATCAGGACCTTCCTCTGGCTCTCCCATACCCTCCCCATAAGTGACACTGAGATAAGAGCTTGTCCCCTCCTCTCATCGATACTCTCCTCCGAATGTATCTGTTCCACAAATCCTTACATGCGTAGTCGGGACTTCAGCGACACCTCTCAACCCGTTCCGCCCCATCTCGTCGCTCGTTACCTGTCCCCGACGAACTGCCACCCTTTTAGTCCCGGCCTGCCGCAGTAGAGCGTAATGAGTACGGACGCGACCCCCGAGTACGACCACGAGGAGCTGGGGCTCGTCGCCGGGCTGGAGATCCACCAGCAGCTCGACACGGCGACGAAGCTGTTCTGTGACTCCCCGACGACCGAGCGCGACCCCGAGGATTCCGACCGCGAGATCACCCGCCGGCTTCACCCGACGAAGAGCGAACTCGGCGAACTCGACGACGCCGCGATGGAGGAGAGCCGTGTCGACCGCGAGTTCACCTACCTCGCGTACGACACCACCTGCCTCGTCGAGGAGGACGACGAGCCACCCCGCCGCATCGATGGCGAGGCCCTCTCGGTGGCCCTCCAGGTCGCCGACCTGCTCGACATCTCCGTCGTCGATCAGGCGCACGTCATGCGAAAGCTCGTCATCGACGGCTCGAACACCTCCGGGTTCCAGCGCTCGATCCTGCTGGGCCAAGCGGGCGAGATCGAGACGAGCGAGGGACGCGTGTCGATCGCGGACCTCATGCTCGAAGAGGAGTCGGCAAAGCGCGTCGAAGAGACGGAAGAGGGCGTCGTCTACTCGCTCGACCGGCTCGGCGTTCCCCTCGTCGAGATCGGAACGGGGCCGGACATCCGGAGCCCCGAGGGTGCGCGCGAGGCGGCCGAGCGCATCGGCATGCTGCTCCGGTCGACGGGCGCGGTCAAGCGCGGACTCGGCACGATCCGGCAGGACGTGAACGTCTCCATCGCCGACGGCGCCCGCGTCGAAGTGAAGGGCGTACAGGACCTCCAGGGGATCGAGGACATCGTCCGCGGCGAGGTCGGTCGGCAGGCCGAACTGCTCGAAATCCGCGACGAACTGGTCGAGCGCGACGCGAGCGTCGGCGACGTGCGCGACGTGACCGACACCTTCGCCGACACCGAGTCCGGGGTTATTCGCGGCGCGCTCGACTCGGGCGGGAAGGTCACCGCGGTTCCCCTGTTCGGCTTCGACGGACTCGTCGGGCGCGAGATCCAGCCGGACCGTCGGCTCGGCACGGAATTGTCCGACCACGCGAAGCGCCACGGCGCGGGCGGCATCTTCCACACCGACGAGCTGCCGGCGTACGGCGTGACCGAAGAGGAGGTCGCCGCGCTGCGCGATGCGGTCGGGGCGGACGAGGACGACGCGGTCGCCATCGTCGCGGCCGACCCCGAGACCGCCGACCTGACGATCGAAGCCGCCGCCGAGCGCGCCGAGACCGCCATCGAGGGTATCCCCGAGGAGACCCGCGGTGCGAACGACGATGGGACGACTCGGTACCTCCGGCCGCTGCCCGGCGCGGCGCGGATGTACCCCGAGACGGACGTGCCGCCGGTCGAGCCGGACCCCTCCGACGTGGACCGGCCGGAGCTGCTCGACGAGAAGGCCGAGCGGTACACTGAGGCGTTCGGGCTCGACGCCGGCCTCGCCGAGCAGGTCGCGTTCGGCCAGCGGTTCCCCCTGTTCGAGACCGCGGTCGACCGCGGCGTCGACCCCACCTTCGCGGCCTCGACACTGGAGTCGACGACGACGGAGATCCGGCGCGACGGCGCGCCCGTCGAGAATCTGAGCTATGAGCACTTCCTCGACCTGTTCGACCTCGTGGAGGACGGCGACCTCGCGAAGGAGGGCGTCCCGAAAGTGCTGACGACGCTCGCGGAGGACCCGTCGCTGTCGGCGGCCGAGGCGGTCGAGGAGGCCGGGCTGTCGGGCGTGAGCGAGGCGGAGGTCCGGGAGGCCGTGGTGGAGGTCGTCGAGCGCAACGCCGACCAAATCGAAGCCGAGGGGATGGGCGCCTTTTCCGGACTGATGGGCGAGGCGATGGGCGCGCTCCGCGGGAAGGCCGACGGCGAGATCGTCTCCGACGTGCTGCGCGAGGAGATCGGCAAGCGGTCGTAGGCGTCGTGGTGCGGTCGTTTATAAATCGTTGCTGCTGGCGGTATGGTGAGCACTTCCAAAGCCCCAACCGCTCGGCAGTGCGTGATTGACGAGTCTGCGGAGAACACTCCCAAAGCCCCAGCCGTGAGGGCGGCGCACGCTCGCTGCGCTCCTCACTCGGTCGCTATCGCTCCCTCATTGCGGTGCTTACGTCGCCTGCGCCGCCCTCACGGCTGCCCCTTCGAATCCCGCCCCGCACAGCACCGCACCTCACACCTCCCCAGCCTCGCGGTTCGCGCTCTCCGAGCGCTCACCGCGTCCAGCGAGAATCGAAGATTCTCTGGCAGCCGGCGCGTAGCGCCGGCGACCTCGCACGCGCTCCTCGTGGCCGCCGATGGCGGCCGCTCGGAGGCGCGCGCCACCGCACATCCATTTATAAGTGATCGTCGCAGCCGCCTAATTCTCCTTAAAAATGCCGTCGCCGCCTCCGCCGAGCCCGCCGTTCCTCAGTCCGTCAGCTCCTCGATCAGCGTGTCGAGGTCGTACGTCGCCGGCGCGCGCGACTCGTCGCGAAGGGTGGCGATCGTGAACGTCGAGTTCGTGCGCTCGACCTCCGGGATCGCCTCGAAGTCGCTGATGAGGCGCTCGACGGTGTCCGACGAGGAGAGCCGCGCGAGGACGACGAAGTCGGTCTCACCCATCGTGAAGAACGCCTCCGTCACGCCCTCGACCGCGAGCAACTCCTCCGCGAACTCCTCGTAAGGCCCCTCGTAGTCCGCGAGTACCTCGACGATCACGGTGACGCCGAGCCCGAGCGCCTCGTGGTCGAGGTCGTACAGATCGTTCTCGATCACGCCGTCCTCCCGGAGGTTGTTCAGCCGGTAGTGGATCGTCGACACCGGAATCCCGGTCTCCTCGTGAAGCCGCTCGGGGCTCCCGGTGCCGAGATCCGAGATCGCCTTCAACAGCCGCACGTCGCGCTCGTCCATACTCCCCGTTCGCGTGATGGTCTGTTATATATTACGACCGATATACTTGAATCGAAATTCAACATCTGCCCTTATTTCGGGACCGAGTCGCAAGCAATTCGTATGTGTGATTGTTCATTCTAGATCTCCGCCTGTCCGAGAGATTAGTTTAACTATCTCCGCCAATTTCGAATCGGTAGTCAATGAATCTGCGGACCCTCCTCTCAACTCCCGAATCGATCGTCGCCGCGTTCGTCCTTCTCGCGACCCTATGGGGCACCTCTTTCGTCGCTATCGAGGCCGGCCTGCACTACTTCCCGCCGCTCTTGTTCGCCGGCGTGCGCTACGCCATCGCCGGTGCGATCGTGTTGGGCTTCGCCGCGGTCATGTCCGGCAGAACGGTCCCCCGAGGCCGCGACGAGTGGCTCGGCGTCGCCGTCGCCGGCGCCTTCGTGATCGCCGCGTACCACGGCCTGCTGTACGTCGGCGAGCTCCACATCACCGGCGCGGTCGCCGCCGTGGTCGTGAGCCTCTCGCCGGTGTTGACCGCCACGTTCGCGGCGCTCCTCCTCCCGAACGAGCGGCTCGGCCCCTTCGAGATCGGCGGGTTCGCGCTCGGGATCCTCGGCGTGATCGTGATCGCCGACCCGATGGAGGCGGGGCTCGGCAGCTCCGCCCTGCTCGGAGTCGCGCTCGCGTTCGCCGGCGCGGCCGCCTTCTCGCTCGGCGCGGTGCTGCTCCGCCCGCTCCGCACCGACCTCCCGATCGCCGCGTTACAGGGGTGGGCGATGGTCTCCGGCGCCGGGATGCTGCTCGTCGGGGCCGCCCTGCTCGGTGAGTCGCCCGCGGCGATCGTCTGGAACGCGACGTCGATCGCGTCGCTCTCGTACCTCACGCTGCTGTCGGGTGTCGTCGCGTTCCTGATCTACTTCGCGCTGCTCGACGAGGTCGGCCCGTCCCAGCTGCACCTCGTCGGCTACGCGGAGCCGGTCGTCGCCGCGGTTGGGAGCTGGGCCCTGCTCGGCAGCCTAATCGAGGCGGAGGCAATCATCGGCTTCGTCGCGATCCTCGCCGGCTTCCTCGTCCTCGAACGCCACGAGATAGCCGCCTACGTCGGCGTCGACGAACCGGCGTGGGCGCGCTGACCGGCGCCTCTTTCGATTCGCCTCATCCGTCGATATCCTCCGTCAGCCCCGCCCGGAGGTCCCGCCCGAAGTAGTGGCCGAGCAGTGCTAACACGAGACCCACGCCGCCGCCGACCGCGACGAGCGGCAGCCCCCACTGCGAGAGGTAGTCGATCCCGATTGGGAGGAAGCCGACGCCGAGAACGCTCGTCACCGCACTCGTCGCGCCCGCCGCGGCCCCGGCGATCCCCGTCTCAACGTACCGGCGGGTCGAGACGACGAGACCGAGCAGGAACGCGGCGAGGAACACGCCGCCCGCGGTCCCGATCGTCCCACCGATGAGGGGAATCAGGCCGCCGACGAACATCCCGACACCGACCGTGACGAGCGCGAGCGCGAAGGCCTTCGCCGAGAACCACCGGCCGGAGACGCCGATTCTGCCGGCGTTCCCGGCACTCCCCGCGCTCGATTCGACGGTTGCGGCGCCGCCCGTCTCGGCGTCGGGTTCCTCCTCGCCGCCCGCGAGGTCGTCGTCGAGGAGGCCGTCGAGGTCGTCCATCGGGTCGCCGTCGGACGCCTCCCGTTCCTTGGAGGGTTGCATACCCGAGCGTTCGCCCGTGAGACCTTGTGTCTTGCGCCGGAGGCGGCTCACAGCTCTTTCGCTGGATCCGCCGGGATCCCGTGCGACTCGGTAACGCTCGCCGTTTCACCGGAAACCCGGTGTCTCCGGTCCGGATCGCGACAATGTCCATTGCCGACCCGGAACGGCTTTGCGCGTCCGCGTCGACCTCGTCGACATGGACACGCGTCGCGCGCTGCTCGACGCCCTCGGCGACGGCCCGGTCTCTGGTCCCGCGCTCGCCGACGACCTCGGCGTGTCGCGGGCGGCGGTCTGGAAGGCGGTCGAGTCGCTCCGCGAGGAGGGGTTCGCTGTCGAATCGACCCCGGAGGGGTACGTCGCCCCCGAGCGCCCCGGCTACTCCGCCGCCGGCATTGAGTTCGGACTCGACGCGCCCTACGCGGTCGAGTATTACGACCGACTCTCGTCGACCAACGACCGCGCCCGCGAACTGGCGGGGGACGGAGCCGACGGGGTCGCGGTCGTCGCCGACGAGCAGACCGGTAGCCGGGGACGGCTCGACCGCGAGTGGGTCGCGCCCAGCGGCGGCGTCTGGCTCTCGCTCGTGATCCGGCCCGACGCGCCGCCGGCTCGCGCGCCGCTTTTCACCCTCGCCGCCGCGGTCGCGATCGTCGACGCCTGCCGGGAAGCGGGCGTCAACGCCCACATCAAGTGGCCGAACGACGTGCTTGTAGGCGGTCTCGGGGACGAAACCGATACCGACACCGACGCTGACAGCGAGGGACGCGGCGGCCGCAAGGTCGCGGGGATCCTCACAGAGATGGAGGGCGAGGCCGACCGGGTCTCGTGGCTCATCCCGGGGATCGGGGTCAACGCCAACGTCGACTCCGATTTGCTCCCGGCGGACGCGACCTCCCTGCAGGAGGTACTCGGCGAGCCCATCGACAGGCGCCGGTTCGCCGCGACCCTCCTCGAACGCTTCGCGGCGCTCGCGGGGACCCCTGACCGGATGGACCGGATCCTGCCGGCGTGGCGCGAGCGCGCGAGCACCATCGGTCGTCGGGTTCGCGTCGACACCTCGAACGGTCCGGTGACGGGAACCGCAGTCGACGTAGAGCCACCGGGCGCGCTCGTGATCGAGACGAACGACGGAACTCGTCGGGTCCACGCCGGTGACTGCGAACACCTGCGCGACGCCGGCGGCTGATCGTCGGGCGTCTCGAGCCCCAACAGCCCGCAAAAACGGCGGCTTCCGGCTATCTTTGTCCCGCCGCTTCCGTCTCTCCGTCGGCTGGGGTCTCGCTTTCGGCCGGGGTCTCGCTTTCGGACGCCTTCTCGACGGTCGCGCCTCCCGCGCCCTCACCGTCCAGCCGCACCGTCAACACGGGAACGCTCGACCCGCGGACCACCTTCTCGGCGACGCTCCCGAGGAGGAGCCGGTCGATCCCGCCCCGACCGTGCGTCCCCATGACGATCAGGTCGCAGCCGTTGTCCTCGGCGTACCGGATGATCTCCTTGCTCGGGGAGCCCTCCGCAACCCCCGTCTCGACGTGGAGATCGGTCTCGGCCGCGAGAGATTCGACCTCCGCGACCGCCTTGTTCGCATCGTCCCGCAGAAGGTCGCCGACCCCCTCCCACGAGGTCTCCATCGGCATCCCCGCGTAGCTCGCCGTGTCGACCACGTACAGCGCGTGCACGTCCGCGTCGTGGACCGATGCGAGGTCCAGGGCGTGTGCGACCGCCCGCCTCCCCTCGGCGGAGCCGTCGGTCGGGACGAGGATCCGATCGTATAGAGACATACGTTTACATGTGTCATATCCCCACCGGCACATAACTCTTTGCGCGCTTTACCGGTTCTTTCGTGGTCGGATCCGCCGAAGTCCGAGCGAGGCGTGCGTTTAAGCCTCCGCGCACCGATATTTCTATTCATGACATCCGAAGTGCACCTCTCGCGCGTCGAAGACGAGTTCCGCGAACACTCCTACCCGGTCGCCCACGAGGACCTCGTCGACTCGTGTGCCGGCACGACCGTGCTGTTCGCCGACGGCGACGCCGACCTCGGCGAGCTCGTGGCCGACATCGATCAGGAGCGGTTCGAGAGCGCCGAGGACGCCTTCACCGCGCTCCAGAACGTGCTGCCGATCGAAGCGCTCGGGGAGCCCGGCCAGTCCGACGGCGACGCCTGATCGGATCGCCCGAGTCCGATTGATACGCCCGCACGTCACCTCTCCCCACGGCACGGCGCGTCTCGCATCGCTTTTTACCGCGGGTCGCGCACTGAGGGTAATGAGCTATCGGATCGGCCTCGTCGGCAAGCCCTCCGTGGGGAAGTCGACATTTTTCAACGCCGCGACCATGAACGACGTGCCCGAGGGCGCGTATCCGTTCACCACGATCGACCCGACCGTCGGCGAGGCGTACGTCCGCGTCGACTGCGCCGCTCCCGAGTTCGACGAGAGCTGTACGCCGAACGTGGGCGTCTGCCGCGATGGCACCCGCTTCGTCCCGGTGAAGATGGTCGACGTCGCCGGCCTCGTCCCGGGCGCCCACGAGGGGCGCGGACTCGGCAATCAGTTCCTCACCGACCTCAACGAGACCGACGTGTTGATCCACGTCGTCGACTTCTCGGGCAAAACCGATATCGAGGGCGAGACTACCGAGGGCCACGACCCGCGAGAGGACATCGATTTCTTAGAGGAGGAACTCGACGAGTGGTACCTCGACGTGTTGGAGAAGGGTCTCGAAAAGTTCGAGACGCGCTACCACGGCGCGGACGCCGCGATCGAGAAGGAGCTCGCCGAGCAGATGTCCGCGTTCGGCATCGACAAAGACCGGATGAAACAGGTGATCCTCGCGGAGGGGCTCGAACTCGACCCTGAGACGTGGGACGACGCGGACAAAGCCGAACTCGCCCGCGAGATCCGCAAGCGCACGAAGCCGATGGTCGTCGCCGCCAACAAGATGGACACGCCCGAAGCGCAGGCGAACTGGGAGACGATTACGACGGATCCGGACTACGACCACCTCTCGTTCGTCCCCGCGAGCGCTCACGCGGAAAAAGCCCTTAAAAATGCGAACGAGGCGGGCGTCGTCGACTACACCCCCGGCGAGAGCGACTTCGATATCGTCGGTGATGTCTCCGGCGAGCAGGAGGCGGGCCTCGATCAGATCGGCGAATTCGTCGCCGAGTACGACGGGACCGGCGTGCAGGGCGCGCTCGAAGCCGCCGTCTTCGACGTACTCGACTGTATCGCCGTCTTCCCCGGCTCCGCGAACGGGAGCAAAGACGAGAAGGGGGTCTTCCGCGACTGCTTTATCCTCCCCGGTGGGTCGACGACCGAGGACTTCGCGTTCCACATCCACTCGGATATCGGCGAGGGGCTCCTCCACGGCACCGACTGTCGGAGCGGCCGGCAGGTCGGCACCGATCACGAGCTCTCCCACCGCGATGTGATCGAACTGATCTCGACGAAGCAGGCCGCGCCGTAAGTCAGTCGACGCCGCCGCCGGAGTCCGGTACCTCCGCCGCCGACCCGACCGGCGTCGCCGCGTCGGGAAGGTCCGCGAGCCCCAGTCGGTCGAGCAACCGGGCCGTTGGTCGCCCCTCGCGGTCCCAGCCGCGGTGCGCGTAGTACCGATCGAGAAGGTCTTCGAAGGCGTCGGGATCGAGACCGTCGTCGGGCTCTTCATCCGTTTCGCCCGCCCTGTCGGTCCCCCGCGTCAGCGCTTCCGGGAGCCCGTCGTCGCCGCGGCCGAACCCCTCTCGGAGGTTGAACAGGCGCGTGAGCGTCCACACCCGCTCGCCGAGGAGTCGGAGGTCTTCTGGATCGCGCTCGTCGCCGAGGGCGGCGAGCCACTCGGCGGCCGCCGCCGGCCCGAAGCTCTCAGCGAGGAAGTCGTCGCCGACGAGACACCACAGCGCGGCCCGCCGATCCTGCTCGTTCGCGACGACGGCGGCCCGCTCATCAGGCGTCCATCCCGGATCGACCACCGCTTCGGTCTCGACCGGCCGGGCGCGCCGGTGGCAGCCGCCGCGGTCGCCCGTCGCGAACGCCAGCGCCATCGTCGCCGCGCCGCGGGGGTCGTAGGAGGCCAGTTCCATCCCCTTCACGGTCGGCACGAGGTCGGTCCCGCCGAACCGCTCCGCCGCGGCGGCCACCCCGTCCGCGAGCGCGTCGCCGAGAGGGGTCGACCGAGCCGCGATCTCCTCGATCAGCGCCCTCGCGGCCGCCTCGTCGCCGAAGGAGAGCCCGCGGTCGACGCCGTGATCGGCGGGATCGATCAGCCCCGCGTCGCTCGCGCGGACCGCCCACGCGACCGTGTTGCCGGCGGAGATCACGTCGATCCCGAGCCGGTCGCAGACGCCGCCGAGGGTCGCCACCGCGTCGAAATCGTCGATCCCGAGCCCCGCGCCGAGCGCGATGGGGGTCCCGCCGCGGGGGACGGTGGCGTCGGGGGCATCGGTGGCGTCGGGGGCATCGGGGGCGTCGTCCGAACGCTCTTTATCACCCGTCGACACCCGGAACCCGCCCGGAACCGGGTCGTCGGGGCGCTCGCGCCCGGTCGCGCGCTCGCTCGCTCGGTCGACGCCGAGCCCCTCGGCACCGTCGAAGCGGCGGACCTGCCAGCCGCGAGTCGGGAGAACCCCGGTCTCGTCGCCGAACGCGACGGTCTCTAAGGTGTCGCCCGCGGCGAGCCACCGGCCGGCGTCGCTGTCGGCGAACGCCTCATCGGCGCGCTCGCGGAGCTCCCGGAGCGCTGGTGGGATCTTCGGTGGCGGATCGCGGGCGACGACTGCTTTCAAGTTCTTCGCGCCCATCACCGCGCCCGCGCCGCCCCGGCCCGCGTGGTGGTCGCCGCCGTCGGAGGCGATCGTCGCGTACCGGACCCCCGCCTCGCCGGCCGGACCGACGCAGGCGACGGCGGCCTCCGAGAACCGCGCGTCGGTCTCGGCCGCGTCGAGCCCGCGGAGGTCGCTCGCTGGCTCGATCGTCGCCTCCCCGCTGACTATTGAGAGGGTTACCGGCTCGTCGGCTGCGCCCTCGATCACGACTCCGAGGTGGTCGTCGAGCGAGCCGGCGAGCCGGGCCGCGAACGCCCCGCCGCCGTAGGAGTCGAGGAACGTGCCCGTGAGCGGGGACTTGGTCACCGCCGCGTAGCGCGGCTCGCCGGGGAGGTAGCCGGTCAGGGGGCCGACGAGGAACGCGAGTCGGTTCACCGGCGACGCCGGGTCGACGCCCGGTTCCATCTCGTAGAGGTACCGCGCCCCGAGCCCCTTCCCGCCGACGTAGCGCGCGAGCCACTCCTCGGGGACCGGCTCGCTGCGCACGCGCTCCGCGGAGAGGTCGACGCGGAGCATCCGGTCGGGGACGGTCATCGTAAGCGACCTCGCGGGCGAACGGGATTAAACCACACGCCGGGGCCAGTGGATCCTCCCTGACCTCGCTCTGACCCCGCTCCGACCGACGGGCTTTCGCCCCCGGCCGACCATGCGTTCGGACATGAACGATGTCGTCGACGCGCTCGACGCGGCCGCGGGAACGACCTGTCTCGTCGGCGCCGGCGGGAAGAAGACCACTCTCTACGCGCTCGCCGACCGTCTTGACCGGGCGGTACTCACTGCGACGGTTCGGATCCCGATCTTCGACCGCGAGGTCGCCGCGGTGCGCGTCACCGAGGCTCCCGTCGCCGCGCTCGACGAGATCACGGCGGGCGAGGGAGACGAACCAACGGGAGACGCCGAGTCGAGGGGAGGCGCCGAGTCGTTCCCGCTCGGACTGGTCCCGGAGCGCGAGCGCGACGACCGGTATCGGGGGTACGACCCAGCTGTTGTCAACGAGATCGGGGCCGCGCACGACGGGCCGGTCCTCGTGAAGGCCGACGGCGCACGGACGCGCCTGCTCAAGGCTCCCAACGAGCGCGAGCCGCAGATCCCGGCGAGCGCGGACCGCGTGGTTCCGGTGGCGAGCGCCGGCGCGGTCGGAGAGCCGCTGACGGCGGAGACCGTCCACCGCCCCGAGCGCGTCGCGGCGATTACGGATGCGGCGGTCGGCGACGAGATCACGCCCGAACTGGTCGGTCGCGTCCTCGCGCACGAGGAGGGTGGTTTAAAAGGGATTCCGGGCGGCGCGACCGCAATCCCGCTCGTCAATGCGGTCGACGACGCCGACGACGAGGCGGCGGCGCGAGAGATCGCTCGGGTCGTTCACGAGCGCGCGGACGTGCCGCGGGTCGTCCTCGCGCGGATGATCGAGGGGGAGATTGTGGACGTCATCGAGTAAGGCTGACTGCTCCACCGAACTCACTTATAAGGCCACGCCGTGCTTATCTGACCTCATGGAACGTACCGTAACGGTGGTGCCGGAGGCGGGCCTCCACGCGCGGCCGGCCTCGAAGCTAGTGCAGACGGCGAATCGGTTCGATGCGGACGTGTCGATCGGTCGCGCGAACGACGGCGACGACGGGCTCGTCCGCGCCGACAGCATGCTCTCGGTGAGCGGGCTGAACGTGGGCCACGGCGAGTCGGTCCGCGTCGTCGCCGAGGGCGCGGAGGCGGCCGACGCGCTCGACGCGGTCTGTGACCTACTGACGAGCGAGGTCGAAGAGGGGAAAGAAAGTGAGAGCGACGACACCGAGAGCGCCGACGACGGCGGTGACCCGACGTGAGGACGCTCACCGGCGTCGGAAGCACGCCCTTGTCGGGCGTCGGCACAGCACACTGGCACCGTCCCGAAGCCAGCCTGACGCTCCCCGACCGGCCCGATCCGTCCGCCGTCGACGTCGACGCCGAGCTGGCACGATTCGAGAACGCTCGCGACGCGGCCCGCGAGGCGATCCGGAGTGCCCGCGACCGAGCAGCCGAGCGCGTCGGCGAGGAGGAGGCGGCGGTGTTCGAGGCCCACGAGCAGTTCCTCGACGATCCGGAGCTCGTCGAGGACATCGAGGCGGCCATCGAGAGCGGGACGCCGGCCGAACACGCCGTAAGCGACCGGTTCGCGGCCGCGATCGAGCAGTTCGAGGCGCTCGATGGGAAGATGGCCGAGCGCGCCGACGACCTGCGAGACGTGCGGGACCGCCTGCTCCGTATCCTTTTAAATACCGACGCTGCCACCGACCTCGGCGACCTCCCAGCGGGGACCGTGGTGCTCGCCGAGCGGCTCACCCCGAGCGACACCGCGGAACTGGATCCAGACGGGGTCGCCGGGATCGCGACTGTCGCGGGCGGCCGAACTGCTCACGCCGCGATCATCGCGCGGTCGCTGTCGATCCCGGCGGTCGTCGGAGTCGGCGAGTCGCTTCGCGAGATCGAGGACGGCACCGAACTGCTCGTCGACGGAACGGACGGACGAGTCGTCGTCGACCCCGACGCGGCGGCCCGCGAAGGAGCCGACGCGGATGCGGCGGCGGCGGTGCCCGAGCGCGTCTCGACCGCCGACGGCCGACCGATTGAAGTGGCGGCGAACGTCGGAAGCGAGGCGGAGATCGCTCCGGCCGCCGAGCGCGGCGCCGACGGGATCGGGCTGTTCCGGACGGAGTTCCTCTTTTACGACCGCGAGACCCCTCCGACCGAAGCGGAGCAGTACGAGGCCGTGACGGCCGCGCTGTCGGCGTTCCCCGACGGGCGAGTCGTCGTCCGGACCCTCGATGTCGGCGGCGACAAGCAGGTGCCGTACCTCGATCTGCCGGACGAGTCGAACCCGTTCCTCGGGCGGCGGGGGATCCGGCTCTCGCTTGACGAGCACCGCGACCTGTTCGAGACGCAGCTCCGGGCGCTGTTGCGCGCGGCGGCCCACGAGCACGGCGAGGGGATCGCGGTGATGTTCCCGCTCGTCTCCCGGATCGAGGAGGTCGAGGCCGCGGTCTCGGCGGTCGAGTCGGTCGCAGCCGACCTCGCTGCCGAGGGGATCGACCACGCGGTCCCCGAGTTGGGCGCGATGGTCGAGACGCCGGCCGCGGTCTTCCTCGCGGACCGACTCGCCGAGCGGCTCGACTTCCTGAGTATCGGGACGAACGACCTCACGCAGTACGTGATGGCGGCCGACCGCGAGAACGACGGCGTCGCCGCGTACCACGACCCCCTTCATCCTGCGGTGGTGCGTGCGATCGATCGCACCGCGTCGGCTGCGGCCGGGACCGACGCGTGGGTCGGAATGTGCGGCGAGATGGCCGGTGACCCGGCGCTCACGGAGCTGCTCGTCGGGCTCGGCCTCGACGAACTCAGCATGAGCGCAGTGACCGTACCGGCGGTGAAACAGCGAATTCGAGAGATCGACTCGGACGCGGCGCGCGCTCTCGCCGACGAGGCGCTCGCCTGCGAGACGCGGGCCGAGGTTCGAGACGCGCTCGGCCTCGACGGGGAGTGAACGAACGCCGCTCTCCCGCCTCAGAGCTTCTTCATCCCACGGGCCGCCTCGGCCTGCTCGCGGACCGAGTCGAGCGTGGCGGACGGGTCGGTGGCGGCGACGGCCGCGTTGACCGCGCCTTCCAGCACGGGTGCGTCGGCGATGACGGCCTCCGCGTCGCTCATCTCGACGGCCACGTCGGCGTTCATCACGGCGCTACCCAGATCGACGAGGACGACGACCCCCTCGCCGTCGTCGGCGGCGTCGATCGCGTCTTCGATCGCGTCCGGGACGGTGCCGATCCCGCCCCGTCCGTCGCCGCCGACGGGCTCGATGCGGGTGGTGCCGGCCATCTCGGCGGCGACTTCGACGATCCCCTCGGCCGCCCGCTCGCTGTGGGAGACGACGACGAGCCCGACCATCAGTCGTCCTCCGTCGTCGCGCTGTCGTCCTCGGTCGCCTCGTCCGGAATCGTCGGCGAGGTCGCGTCGACGTCGGGGATCTCAGCGTCGAGGGCGTCGGCGGCCGTCGCGAGCAGCTCCTCGAGGATGTACAGCACGCTCGTCGCGCCGGGGTCCTGGTGGCCGACCGACCGCCAGCCGAGGTAGGAGGCGCGGCCCTTCCGGGCCCGGATCGGGACCGTGAACGCGACGCCGCGCTCGGCCGCGTCGACCGCCTTCGCCAGCGCTTCGAGCGGCGGGAGGTCGTCCGTCTCGATCGATTTCTTGAACGTGTGGACCGTCGGCGTGAGCGCGTCGACTATCGTCTGATCGCCCACCCGAGCGTCGCCGCGTTCCTCGACCTTGGTTAAGTAGGTCTCGGCGAACGCGACCGCGCTCTCGGCGGTGAGCCCGTCGTCGAGCTCGGCGCTCGCGAACACGAGCGACCCGCCGAACAGGGGGCCCGACGCCCCGCCGACCTCGGCCATGAGCGTCTTGCCGACCGTCTTACAGACCGTCTCGGGGTCCGGATCGTCGAGGTCGCGCGCGGCCTCGGTCGCCGCGGCCCACCCTCGCGCCATGTTGCCGCCGTGGTCCGCGTCGCCGATGGCGGAGTCCAGCTCCGTCAGGTAGTCGCGCTCCGCCTCGATGCGTTCCGCGATCGCCTCGACTGCCGCGACGACGGCGACCCCGTGGTCGTCCGACACGCCCCCGTCTCCGTCCGATTCGTTCCCGCTCATTGGATCCGGGAGAGCGCGGGGGTGTCGGCCGGCGCGCCGAGCAGCTCCTTCAGCTCGTCGTCGACGGCGCAGACGGTGATCGACGCGCCCGCCATATCGAGCGAGGTCATGTAGTCGCCGACCCACGAATCCCAGGTCTCCACCTCGCGCTCACCCAGCAGCTCCTGGAGCCGACGATTGACGACGAACAGCTCCATCTGCGGGGTCCCGCCCATCCCGTTGACGACCGTGAGCACCTCCTGTCCGGCGCCGAGATCGAGGTCGTCGAGGATGGCCTCGGTCAGCGCGTCGGTGATCTCGTCGGCGCTCATCATCTCCGTGCGCTCGGTGCCGGGCTCGCCGTGGATCCCGATCCCCAGTTCGATCTCGTCGTCGCCCAGATCGAAGGTAGGCTCGCCTTTCTCGGGGGTGACACACGAGGTGAGCGCGGTGCCCATGGTCCCGACGTTGTCGACTACCTTCTCCGCGACGCGCTTGACCTCCGAGAGATCGGCGCCCTGTGCGGCCTTCGCGCCGGCGGCCTTGTGGACGAGGATCGTCCCGCAGACGCCGCGCCGGCCGGAGGTGTACAGCGAGTCCTCGACGGCCACGTCGTCGTCGACCACGACGCTCTCGACCTCGACACCCTCCATCTCGGCGAGTTCGATAGCGGTCTCGAAGTTCATCACGTCGCCCTCGTAGTTCTTGATGATCGCGAGGATGCCGTCGCCCGCGTCGCAGGCTTCGATCAGTTCCTCGAACTCGTCGGCGGTCGGCGAGGAGAACACGTCGCCCGCGGCCGCCCCGTCGAGCATGCCGTCGCCGATGTAGCCCGCGTGGGTCGGCTCGTGCCCGCTCCCGCCGCCCGTCACGAGCGCGACCTTCCCCGCTACCGGTGCGTCGTTCCGAACGACGACCTGCGTGTCGGGGAGCCGTCGGAGCCGGTCCGGGTACGCCGCGGTCATCCCGTCGAGCATCTCGTCGACGACGTCGTCCGGATCGTTGATCAGCTTCTTCATAATCACCGTCAATGACACTCTCCGCGCCATTAAAGATATGCTCTGGGGGGGTCCGGCGATCATCAGCGAGACGGCTCCGGTTCGGTCGGTCGCTGGGGATACTCGGCGGTGTGCGAGTCGCCCGCAGAACCGCCTACCCGTCCAGTTCGGCCACGATCCGCTCGCGTATCGCCCCGGCGTCGACGGACGCCCACGCCTCGATGTCGTAGGTCACGTCGGCGAGGATCTCCAGCCGCTCCGCGTCGCCCGCCTCGATCGCGGCGACCGCGTCCGCGGACAGCCGCTCCAGCACCGCCTCCGAGAGCGTCTCCCGGTCCACGTCGCGCTCCGGCACGTCGAGGATGTGCGGGAGGTCTTCGGCGTCCGCCGGCAGCGAGGGGAACGCCGCCGGGCCGACCGCGAGCGCGACCGCGTCGGCGTCGGTCCCGTCGGTCCCGCCGGCGGGGTCGGCGGGGTCCGTCGCTCGGTCACCGCCCACTCCCGCCTCCGAGAGCGCCGCGGGCGGCGCGGGAACGAGCGCGTACTCCGCGACCGCGACGTCGATAGCGGCGGCGATGGCCTCGTCGTCGACCTCGGCGCGCTGTTTAAAAGCGAGCTCCGAGAGCGCCCGCGACAGCTCGGCGCGGGTGAGCCACTCGAACAGGTCGACGACGCCGGCGAGGTCGTCGCGGGCGGCGACGCTGGGTGTGCCCGTCATCAATCCTCCCCCGGCGCGGCGTCGGCGCTCGGGTCCGCGGGCCGCTGGCGGTTGGCCTTCCCCGGGTTCCGGTCTGTTCGCCTCGACCCCTTATCCCGCGCCACCGCGAGGTCGGCTCGCGCCGCGTCGCCGACTTCGGCGGGCGTGACGGGCGCGTCTCGCCACGCCGGCAAGCGGGTGTCCGGCTCTGGCTTGCCGAGGGCGTCGGCGTACGTCGCCACCTGCTCGCGTTCGGCCCCGCGGTCGTAGTCGAGGCCGTTGAACGCGGCGTCCGTCTCGTAGCCGCGGATCAGCCCGTCGGCCGCCTCGCGGTAGCGGTCGGCGAGCGTGTCGTACTCGATCTCGACGCCGGCGCCCTCGACCGCGCGCAGGGTCGCCTCGCCGACCGCCCGGCTCATGTCGGCGAGCCCGGTCGGCCCGTCGACGGAGCGGTGGTCGTGCTCGTACCGCCCCAGATCGACCTGCGCGCTCCCCGCGAAGCCGGCGTGCGCGAACGCCTCGCCGAGCGTCCCGACCTCCAGCCCCCAGCCGCGCTGGATGCGAAGTCTGGAGACGAGGTCGGTCGTCGCCGCGAACTCCCCGGCAAGCGCGTAGCGGAACGCGTCGAGGTACTCCAAGATGCCGGGCTCGCGGCGCTCGGTCGCGTCGGCGAGCGCGCGGACCAGCGGCCGGAAGAACAGCCGGAACAGCCGCCCGTACAGCGATCCGTCTTCGACGCGGGCGTAGTACCCCTTCGAGAAGTCGTGGCCGCGCGCGAGCGGGAACAGCAGCCGGGTGACAAAGGCGGGCGAGTACGTCTTCGTGTCGGCGTCGTGGACGACGACGAACTCCTCCTCTAAGGCGCGGCCGAGCCCGAGCCACACGTCTCGACCCTTTCCGCGGTCCCCGTCGAGTCCGCGAGTCGCGAGCAGCTCCGTGAGCCGCGGGCCGCCACACCAGAGGGGCTCCACGTCCACGTCGAAGCCGTCGAGCCAGTCGGCGAAGGGGCCGACGCGCTCGGCGGGGGCACGGAGGGGGACGACGACGCGGGCGGGATCGACCGACTCCAGCGCCGTCAGGACCCGATCGGCCGCGAGCGTCCCGTACTCGCGTTCCGTCATCGGCACGACGACCGCCGCCCGGCCGGTCGGGGCGTCCGGCCGGTGGTCGGTCAACGCGTGCAGCGTGGTCACGCGCTCTTGTACGTACTCCATTTGTTCGTTCCACGGACGGGACGCCCTAAATAGGTGCGATACCCGTGCTCCCGTGCCGGTCAGGCCGCGTGCTCCGTGCCCGCGGCGCCGCCCGGAACGCGCCCGGCGTACTCAAGCACCGCGTAGGCGACGACGACGAGGGCGAGTCCCCCGGCGAGGGAGAGAAAAACCGCGTCGTAGCCGGCGCCGGCCTCTATCGCCTCGCCGACGACCCACGAGCCGGCCGCCTGCGTCGTCATCATCCCGGCGGAGAAGACGGCGTACGCCGACGCTCGGGACCCGTCCGGCAGCGACGCGAGCAGGTAGGTGTCGCCGGCGGGAAACAGCATGTGGATGGCGAAGCCGACGACGACGCTCGCGGCGACGACAGCGGCCAGCCCCGAGGAAACGACCACGAGGACGACGCCGACGAGGAACACAGACACGATCCCGAGTAGGTATGGGACGTGCGGGAGCCGGTCGGCGAGGTCGCCGGAGATGAGAAACGCCGGGACGCCCGCGGCGAAGATCACCGTCAGCAGGTTCCGCGCCGCCGCGGGCGGGAGCCCCTTATCGACCATGTACAGCTCGTAGAAGTTGAAGAGTCCTTGCCAAACGAAGCTCGTGAGTCCCATCAACACGACGCCCGCCAGAATCAGCTTCCACTCCGAGAGCGCGCCGGCGAGGAAATCGGTGTCGCCCGCGCCTGCGTCCGGGAGGTCCGTCCGGCGGGCCAAGGCGACGAAGACGACGGTGGAGGCGGCCGAGGCGAGCGCGAGCCCGTAGAAGGCGAGCCGCCAGTCGTACCAGAGCGCGACCGTGACGACCGGCGCGGCGGCGACTGCGGCGAGCTGGCTCGCCATTCCGTGGACACCCATCACGCGCCCGACCCGAGTCGGGAACAGCTCCGCGATGAACGGGTTGGCGGCGACGAAGTAGACGCCGGACGCCAAGCCGATCGCGAACGCGGCGGCCATCAGCGTCGGGACGCCCGGCGCCAGCGCGACGCCGAGCGCACCGACTGTCAGCATCGCTCCGGAGACGAGAACCACGTACTGCCGGGAGAAGCGCGTGAGCGCCCAGCCCGCCGGGAGCCGCGGCGCGGCCGAGCCGAGCCACGCGAGCGTGACGATCAGTCCCGCCGTCCCCTCGCCGATCGCGAACTCGCTGATGAACTCGCCGATGAGCGGCGCGAACACCACCCGCGCGAAGTTGACGAGAAAGACGATCGCACACAGTGATCCAAACAGCCGGCTCCGTGACACGGGCGGGGTTGTCGGCGGCGGGAGACAAGAGTTGCGAAAGCGATCCGCCCGATCGGTGCGGAGTCACTCGTCGGCGTCGTCTGACTCGCAGTCTCCGGCCCGCGTCGTCCGACTCGCAGTCTCCGGCCCGCGTCGTCCGACTCGCGTCGTACGGGGTTTTTATACCGTCACGCGATCAACTTTGAGGCATGAAATCGACGCGGAAGGGGCTTCGCGACGGCGACCTGTTCAAGGACACCTACGAGCGGCTGAACTGCGCCGACTGCGAGAAGGTCCTGAAAAAGAAGAACGATCCGGACGAAGTGTTCTCCGTCCGCGTCTGCCCCGAGTGCGGGGCCACTTTTAAAGAGCTGCGCTGATCCGTTCTCCGAACTCGACCGCACCGTCACCGGAATCAACGTCATCGTGTCCCCGCGTTTCTCTCCCGTGTTTCCGTTCTCTCCCTCACTTCCCCTCTCGCACTACTCGAACACCGCGTCGAACGCCGACGCGCCGAGAGGGTCGAACGTCCCGGCGGCGACGTTCTCGCGAACGTGATCGAGGTCGCTCGTGCCGACGAGCGAAGAGGTGACCCCCGGCGCGCTCCGTGCGAAGTTGAGCGCGCGCTGCGCCGGGGTCTCGCCCGCGAGGGTTGCGTCGATGTCGGCCGGGATCGCCCCCTCGACGGCGAGGTCGCCCTGCCCGATGCTCGCGCTCGTCACCACGGAGAGCCCGGCCTCGTGAGCGAGTTCTAACGTGGAGACCGGTTCCGAGTCATCTCCGGGCGAGCGCTGATTCCGCCGCGTGAACGCGTCCGCCATCGCGACGTTGAAGGGGAGCTGTATCGCCCCGAACCCGTGGTCGTCGTCGGGGCCGACCGCCTCGCCGGCAGCCTCGGCCCGCGCGAGGACCTCCGCGAGCGAGAGGTATCGCTCGTCGTCCTCGGCGACCCGGAACGCGTGCCACGTCGCGACGCCGTAGGCCCCGATGTCGCCCGCGGTGCGCCGACGCTCCAAGGCTTCGAAGGCCGTCTCTAACTGGTCGTACACCGCCTCCCGAGAGCGCGTCACCAGCTGCGTCTCCGGGTTGTGGACGTAGTAACAGTCGACCGTATCGAGACCGAGTCGGTTCAGCGAGCGGTCGAGCGACCACTCCAGGTAGTCGGGCGCGATCGCGTGCGCCCCGTTCGCGAGGTCGTCGGGTGCGACGATTTCCGGCTCGATGAATCGCTCGCGTACGTACGCGGCGGGGTCATCGGGGCGCTCGCCGTCGAACGGGAGGAATCCGCCCTTGGTCGCTACCACGACCGCGTCGCGGTCGATCGGGGAGTTCCGAACCGCCTCGCCGACGACGCGTTCGGCGCGCCCGCACCGGTAGTTGACCGCGGTGTCGACGTGGTTCACGCCGGAACGGAGCGCAAGATCGATCGCCTCGCGGGAGGCGTCGTCGACGGCGGGAATCGGATCGCCGAGGTAGGTGCCGAGCCCGATACTGGAGGCTACGCCCGGGCCGAACCGTCGGAAGTAGGTGCGCCCGAAGGCGTCGCCGAACTCGTCGCGGTAGTTCCAGAGAGCCTCGCGGGTCGCCATATGCGCCCGGATAGTCGTCTCGCAGGTAAAAGTCGCGCGGGAAGTCGCTTCACAGCTCCCGATATTGCTCGTGGGGGAAGGTCACCTGATGAGTTCGGCTGGTTCATCGTCGACCATCAGCGTGTCCTGAATGAGGGCGTCGATACCCCGTCGTAACCGTTCGGAGAGCGCCTGATGAGAGATGCCCAGATCCGCAGCGATGTCGACGAGTTCGACCTCGCGGGGAACCGTGTAGAACCCCTGCTCCCAGGCAGTCGCCAACGCCTCAAACTGCGCACCGGTGAGTCCATACCGGCCCGCTGGTTGATCGTTCATCTCGCAGATCGAGATCATCTCCAGGTCGATGTCGTGCTCCTTACAGTGGGCCATCGTTTCGCTCACGCCGTCGTGAGTCGGGAACATGAGCCGAACGATCCAGCGTCCGTCGCTCGTTATCGCCGTCAGGATCGTTGCCTGATTCGTCACGAGCGTCTCAAGCAGGCTCTGGACGTTGTTGACCCATTTCATCCGATACAACCACCGATCGGCGTGATCCGAGAGCAACTCGACCTCCTCTGTCGTGGGATCATCCAAGAGAGCCGTATCGAGATGCTCGTGATCGGCGGCGCTCGCCCAGATAAGGGGCATCACGCTGGTCTCGCACGTCTCAACCACCCCTTCGACCTCGAAGCTCGCGTTCGGAACCGACGATAGGGTCTCCGCGAGAACGAACTTCTCATGGGGAAGAGCAGCGGACAGTAGCGTGACCATGGTGGTCGATCACTTGTCGGACTACATATTAAAACGAGATAATAGTTCACAGTTACATCTCGGTATTGGTACAATAACTCGGCGTTACGAGTTCCAGTGCACCGCCTCGGGAGTTGTCCCCGAGACTTCCCGTGGATTAGCTGGATATTTCCATCCGATATCAGCCAGACAGGGGGACCAGCAGCGCGCCGGTCGTTGCGCGACCCTGTCCGGGTATTTGCACACCTCTTCGTCGGGGCCGTTGCCAGGGAGTTGTACTGCGGTCAGTCCTCTTCGACCGCGTAGATCGACTCCTCTGGCGCACCACACTCCGGACACGTGTCCGGCATCCCGCTCCCGAGGTCGCCCATCTCGCCGCACTCCGAACAGCGCCACATCAGGTACCCCTCGCCGAACTCCTGTCCCGGGATGGTCTCTGCGTCGTCCCCGCTGGCTGAGCCGCCCTCTCCGATCTTGACCTCGAACCCGTCGGTGGTGTACCCGCTGACCTGTCCGAGGACCTGTCCGTCCTCGTCGTACACCGTCTCGCCGGGAGTGATGGGCTCGTCATCCGGGTCTGCCCCCACATCCTTACTCATGTTCGATCCCTCCTTGGTAGCCGCCCGGTCCGGGAGACACGGTGGGTCACCGTTTCGCCTCCATCTCGGAGCGGAACACGCCCTGTTCGATCAGTTCGGTCCCTCCGAGGGCCAGACGGCGGCCTCGCCGGAATTTCCGGTAGAGTCGGGTGAGGACGGAGGCGACCACACCCAACCCCGGCACCCATATCGATACGATGGCCGCACCGAGCAAGAGGAGCCCCGTCCGGACATCCCGGCGGGCGAACGCCGAAACGGCATCTAGCAGGGTCGATACGATTCCCAGCTTCTGTAACGTCCGTCGGCCGAGTCTCGATTTTATCACGGTACAGCTACGGAATCAGCGGATAATAGATTCGGGCTTGCGTCCGCAAGTTCTTCTTCGTGGATTCACCCCGTGAACAGTTCAGCCCGGCCGAACGCGGCCGTCGCCGCGCCCGTGCGAGTGGTCGCATTCGACCGCGGCGTCGGTCCCGTTCACTCTGTGGGTGACCGATCGCCGGTGTACAGGTACAACCCAACGTTGACGACGACGCCGGCGACGAGGAGCCCCAAATTGACTACAGGGTTGTTGTACCAGACGAGATCGACACCGATTGAGCCCTGGTAGATCGGCCAGAGCGGTTCGATGGAATCGGCGAGGTCCGGCGCCGAGAGCATATCCGCGAAGACGTGGGCGAGTCCGGGGATCCAGACCGCCAGGAAGCCGAACCGGACGCTGCGGGCCGCCGCTTCGGGGGACAGCCAGTCCGTGCCACCGGCGATCGCCTCGACGACTTTCCCGACGACGGGGCCGATGACCGCGGCGATGAGCGTCACCGCGAGTATGGTGTGAAACACCCCGTGGTGCTTGACAGTCGGGAAAATCCCCTCGAGGACGAGGTCGATATCCGGCAACATCCCGAAGAGAACGCCTGATACGACGAACGTCCACGCCGTTTTCCGATAGTCGAGAAGGAACCACGCCGGCGCGAGCCAGAGCAGTGCCATACCCAGGTGGCCGGTCACGTCTACCATCCGAGCGATGACCCCCGGGCGACTGACCCGTGCCGTGTGGCGCGTGACGCCGCCGGGACGTCGACGGGTATCGGAGCGAGACCGCCCCGACTCGCGGAACGGCTGTCGGTCACCGTTCCGCCTCCTCTTCCCCGAAGCGGCGCACGCCCTGCTCGGCCTGGTCGGCGCTCCCGAGGGTCCAGACATCGATCTCGCCACCGGTGTCAACGTCCCGTTCCATCACTGTCTCCAGTACGTTCCGCACCGCTGTGGCGGGATCGTTTGCCGCCTCGTCCATGTCGAGTGCCTCCAGCAGCCCGAGGGCGACGGCGCTCCCGGTACCGAGAGCGGCCACGCCGCTGTCGAGTACGCGCCCGTCGGAGGCGATCTGTCGAAGGCTCGCTGCCCCGTCGTCGTCGTGCGCGCCGACCACGGCGTCGACGCCCGCTCTCTCCGTCTCCCGGGCTGCGATGCGAGCCACGGCGTCGATATCGATTGTATCATCTCCTTCAAACCCGCGATCTTGAAGCGCAACGTCGAACCACTGCCTGAACTGCTGGACCGCTCCCGACTCGCCGACGACCCCAACGCCGACGCCCCTGACGTCGAACACGCGTTGGAACTGATCTGACGACACCGACTCGCCGTCGACGACTTGGGTGTCTCCGGCGATAGCGATCCCTGTCGGCGTCTCGACAGCTACGACGGTACTCATCGTTGATTGTGGACTGCTGCTGGTCTATTAATGCCGTTGCCTGCGTGTGCGGGGGAGACGGAGCCTGACCCACCGGTATATCGGAAGTCAGTCCCCGTGAGCGAGTTGGTCACTGAACCTCGTTGTACATCTCGTCAATCACCGCTTTGAGATCGGGAGCACCACCACCGGGCTGACGAGGCGTGTAACTGAATTCGCCCTTCCCGTCAGGTGCTTCGCCCTGCGTCCACGGCTGTTTCGGGTCGTCTCGTTCCTCACGGGTCGTCGACATGAACGAGTAGTTGTACTCCTGATTCTCTTGTTCCTGATCGAAACTCGCCGGGACGGGACGATGTTCGCCGAGGTCCTCTAGCGCGGCGTGCCACTGGTTTTGATGCATCGTGTCTCGAGCGATGAGATACTCTAGCATCTCTTTCATACCGGGATCGTCTGTGAACTCGTACAGCCGGGTGGCGAGCACGCGTCCCGTGGATTCGGCCATGACGTTCGCGTACAGGTCGGCAGCCAGATTCCCCGAGGCGACCACGTAGTTGCCGGTGAACGGGACGCCGTTACTGTCGACAGGCATCGCATGCAACCCTGCCGAGAGCGCCTGTCGAGGTTGGCCAGTGCGCATCATCTCGTCGATGATGGGGTCTTCACGGGCGGACTCGCGAGCGTCCTCGGACGCTCCTTCGAGATTCTTTGCGACGGCGGTCGCGAGCATCTCGATGTGACCGAGCTCTTCCGTTGCGGTCTCCATCAGGAACTGTCTGATTTCCTGTTTCTCGGCCGGGACTGCGAAGGCCTGAAACATGTACTGTAGGGCGACACGTATCTCCCCTTCAGCACCGCCAATGGCCTGCTGAAGCATCTTTGCGAAGTGAGGATCGGGATTCTCAACTTCGACCTCGAACTGGAGTTGGTCGTCGTGGTAGAACACGGTATTGAACGGATCGTCAGAATTCAAAAAAAGCGTCCTGCCTGCGGATGCCGGGTGATTTTGACACCTCCGCCGCAGAACCGACGATTTTCCACGTCTGTTCGAGATCAATTCTCGCTTTTGGGTAGAATTCAGTTATAAGTGACCGGCGTTATGGATCACACCTTTAAATGCCGTATCGCTGTCGACAAACTGCAACATCCCTCCCGTCGTCGATCAAGAAACACTCTCCAGCGGCCAGCTGTTTCGAACGAGAATATATCTGAAGAATAGAACATCAAGCTGCGATCGTACGTGATTGTGTCTCCTGAGCGTCGGCGTCCACCCACCCTCCCGGTGGGTTTCCGCATCATCTTTCTATGAATCGCGCCTGAGCGCCCGCCGTTCTGGCTGAGGCCGCCTACGTGGACGTGGCTCCCACCCGGCAAGCGCCGGCACAGAGGGTAAATGGCTTTGGCGCGACTTTACAAGACCAATGACCGATCAGAACGATGATAGCCGCGAGCAGGGTGTCGAGTTCGGTCCGCTCGCAGACGAGCTTGAAGACGAGGAGTACCCGATGGATCTGGAGACCTTACTGGAGCGGTACGGCGACCACGAGCTGGGGCTCGGAGACGACACAGCGACGCTCCAAACGGTGTTAGAATCCCAGGGAGATGCCACCTACGAGTCCGCCCACGACGTACACCAGAGCATCATCGGGATGGTCAGTGACGACGCGATCGGCCGGAAGAACTACTCGGACCGCGGCGGCAGAACGGAAGCCGAGGAGGACAGCGAGGAGGAGTCGGTGTAGGCAGCTGGCCGCCCGCTTCGAAAACGAAATTTGCCTCATCCCCAGTGTGCCGCCTGACCACGCGGTTCGCTCAGTCGTACAGCTCGTGACTCTCGTCGCGCGGGCAAGGGATTCAGCACTGTATCGACGCCCACCGCTGTGGCCGGTACACGGAGAGACGATTTCACGGGCTTGCGCTCGCATGCCGCCTGATTATACTCGTCCAACACCTCTCTCCGCTGAGTCATGATCAAGCGCCTACTCAAACTCGCGTACTACGCGTCCAGCGTCATTACCACCCTCAACCTCCTCCGGAAACTGCTCCGGGCGGTCCGCAGTCGATCCAGGTGAGCGGCGAGCGACGTTCCGATCGAACCCCTAGAGCGGGAGACAGTTCCACTCAACCCGGAACGGATCGGCGAACGAGACCAGTCGACGCCGGGGCACCCAACAACAGCAGCGCTGGTCCCCGTTGAGCAGCCAGGCGGCCAGACAGATCATCGAGATGACCGTACCGACACCGGCACCGTCGACCCCGACGGCGATAGTATTGACCGAGAGGGACCATACACGGTTGTCTGTGACTACTTTTTGCGGCTGCCGACCGCCGATTCAACGCGCTTGTGTAACCTGACTTATGACCCCTGAAATTCGAACTGAGAGTTCCGTATACGAGAAAACCACCTGGGAACGTGTGGTCGAGTGGGTGCTTATGGAGGGTGATCGACGTGTTGTCGCGAGCGGCATCACCGTGAGTATCGTCGGAATCATTGGAGCGCTAATCTGGGGCGATATGCTCGCTGTGGGGCCAGACAGCGCTGTCGACTCGCTCTTTTCGAGTGGTCTTACCGCCGGTGTCATAACGCTAATTACGATCTCTCTTTCGATAAATCAACTTGTCATCTCACGTGTGTTTGGGACGGTTAAATCGCTGACAGATCGTCTCGATGGCGCGCGGGAACTCCATGAGGATGTCGCAACCCTCGCGGGACAGCCGTCGAGTCCAAACGACCCGTCTGCGTTTCTCTCACTCATCGCTCAGACGCTGAGTGAACGGGTCGCAACCCTCCGTGCGATGAACGAGTCCGGCGATTGGGACCCGCCAAGTGAGGTGACGAACGCGCTTCGCGACATCGGCGAGTACGGCGAAAACATCGACTCGCATCTCGACGATAACATCCAGGTCGATTCCGTGCTCACCATCCTCCTGGGACCTGAATACGCCGTGAATCTGAATGCGATCCAACATCTACAGAACGGATACGCCGAGTCGTTCTCGGAGGCTGTTCAGGCGGAGTTGCAGGCGATCGACGAGCTCCTCGAATCTATCGCCATCGTCCGTCAGTTCTACAAGACGATCGCCCTCCAACAGGACTTTGCGGAACTCTCGCGGATGATCGTCTACACCGGACTGATCGCGTTCGTCACGACGATCGCAGTGACACTCATCTACCGGGAAAATACCGTTTCGATTCCGCCCTCAACGGTTCCCATCGTTGTCAGTCTGGGCATCGGCGTTGTCACCGTCCCACTGACGCTTTTCGTGTCGTATATCCTCAGGGCAGCGACGGTCGCCCGGAAAACCGTCTCGGTCGGTCCCTTTATTCCTCCGTAATTATGTTCCCTCACACCCCTCCGTGTCGCCTGTGGGGATGGTCCGTCTTCCCAGCGGCCCCAGCGGTTGTCCGAGCGACGACGCCGGAACCGGAGGTCGGTCCCACGGAGCTCTTCGAGTACTGGCCGGTGGTCGTCCGTCTCGGCTGGTTCCTCGCCGGTCTCCTCGCTGTCGTCTTACTCAACCGGATCTTCATCCAGCCCGTTCTCGAACGGGTACTCCGTCAGCGGAACCACAACAACCCCACACTTCGAAACGCCTTGCTCAGGTATTTCCAGATCGTTGCCATCGTTATCGCCATCCTCGTCGGTGCAAGCGTCGCTGGGTACGGCCCCGTACTCGGCAACTCCGCACTCCTCATCAGCGCTATCGCGCTGGCGATCGGCGTCGCAGCCCAGGAGGTGATCGGTTCGCTGGTTAGCGGTATCGCCTTAGTACTCGACCCGGACTTCAACGTCGGCGACTACATCGAGTGGCCAAACGGCGAGGGAGTCGTGCAGTCGATCGCCCTTCGAACCACGCGCGTCGAAACGCAGAACGGAGAACTCGTAACGATCCCGAACACGATCCTGACGAACAACGAGATATCCCGTCCGTTCGGCCGGGGGAACCATCGGGTAGTCCAGCAGTTCGGGGTCGCCTACGAAGACGAGATCGACGAAGCGATAGGACACTTCAAGGATGTCGCAGCCTCAACCGACGCAATTCTCGCAGACCCGGCCCCGATGGTCTATGTCGACGAACTCGGGGGCGAGGTCACCGTTCGCGTCCATTACTGGATCGAAGATCCCGGTCGGCAAGACATCCTCGTCGTCCAGTCGGAGTACGCTCGTCGGATCAAGCGCCGATTCGAGAACGAGGGAATCACGATCGGTCCCACGTCGGAGATCGAACTCTCTGGTCGGGTCGGCATCGACGATTCGGGACGGCGTCGGTGAGTCGTCATTCGGGACGGTATCGACGATTCGGGGCGGCGTCGGTGAACCCCTCCGGTCGAGTGGTTCGAGACGTGTCGCTCCGATGTCAGACGCTCGCATGACGCCGACACAACGACTATACGTCGTCCGAGAGTTCCTATAAATAATGGCCTCGCTCACCGACCACCTATCCGATCTCGTCGAGGGCGCGGACGCGGTGCTGCTGTTCTCGCCGACCAGCTCGTTTTTTAATCGGTTCGAGGACGGCGACACGGAGATCGTCGTCGTCGCCCCCGACAACGATGTCGACGCCGAGGTGTTCGTCGAACTTCCCCTCCCGTTCGACAACGTCAAAGACCGGATCCGGTTCGGCATCGAGGGGGCGATGGACGCCGAGCTCGTCTCTGAGGGCGACGAAGTGGTCTGTATCGCGTCCGTCTTCGACGGCGGATCGGACGCGGTGATCCGCGTCACCGTCGATGAGACAGTCCACACCGGGATCTACGACCTGTTCGTCAACTCCCGGGCGGAGCCGAGCGTGATCCGCGACGTGTTCGAGGTCGCCATCGAACTCGGCCAGAAGGGACAGAAGGGGAAGCCGGTGGGCGCGCTGTTCGTCGTCGGCGACGCGGGAAAGGTGATGAACAAGTCCCGCCCGCTGTCGTACAACCCCTTCGAGAAGTCGCACGTCCACGTCGGCGACCCTATTGTCAACGTCATGCTCAAGGAGTTCTCGCGGCTCGACGGCGCGTTCGTCGTCTCCGACTCCGGGAAGATCGTCTCCGCGTACCGCTACCTCGAACCGGGTGCGGAGGGCGTCGATATTCCGAAGGGGCTCGGCGCGCGCCACATGGCGGGCGGCGCGATCACCCGGGACACGAACGCGACCGCGATCGTCCTCTCCGAGTCGGACGGGCTCGTGCGGGCGTTTAAGGCGGGAGAACTCGTCCTGGAGATCGATCCGGAGGAGTACTGATCCCGATGTCCGCGGTACCGACACCCCTCTCCGAGTTCGTTGCGTCTGTCCCCGACCGGATCTGGCTCGCCCTGTTCGTGCTGCTGTTCGGGCTGTTCGCGGCGTACGTCGTGGGCGCGATCAATCGCCGCCTGCTGACCCGCGCGGGCGTGCCGGAGGTGATCGAGGGGACCGCCTTCGAGCGAACCGCCCACGAGTTCGACACGTCGACGGTGCGGATCTTAGCGAAACTGTCGAGTTACTTTATCCTCGCCGTCGCTGTCATCGTCGCCTTGACGGTTGCCGACGTCAACTACCTCGAACAGTTCTGGTCGGGCGTCGCCGCGTTTCTCCCGCGGCTGTTCGTCGCCATCGTCGTCCTCATCGTCGGAGTCGTCGTCGGCGACAAAGCGGAGCTGCTCGTTGCCGAGCGCCTCCGCGGGATCAAGCTGCCCGAACTCGGCGTGTTGCCGCCGCTCGTCAAGTACAGCGTCGTGTACGTCGCCGCCCTGATCGCGCTCGGGCAGGTCGGCGTGCAGACGCTCGCGCTGGTCGTGTTGTTGGGTGCGTACGCGCTCGCAGTCGTGCTGTTCGCCGCGCTGGCAACGAAGGACCTCGTCGCGAGCGCGGCCGCCGGCGTGTTCCTCCTCCTCCGACAGCCGTACGGGATCGGCGACGAGGTGCGAGTCGCCGGCGAGCGCGGGATCGTCCAGGAGGTCGACCTGTTCGTCACCCGTATCGAGGCCGACGGCGAGGAGCACGTGGTGCCGAACCACTCGGTGTTCCGCGACGGGATCGTCCTCATTCGGGAGTGATCTCTCCCCGCGGTTGAACCCGCGGGCTTCCTCTTCGATTCGTTATCGGTGACGGAAGTCGCATGACATCGAGACAGACAAGTAATAGTGAATAGATATTGTATTATATGTGTTTAAATAATAGTCATTCTTAACTACATTCAACGCGTTTTGAACCGGAACTGTATTTACCAGAGATCTCGACTGTGCGGACATGCGAGAGCCTGCTGGCACCCGACTCCCGGTGATATTTGACGACCTCGATGTCGGCATCAATCTCCACGACCCGACCACGAACGAGATTCTCGACGCCAACGCTCGCTTGGAGGAGCTGTACGGGTACTCGGCGGACGTGCTTCGAACGATGGGCGTCGGGGACTACACGGCGCCGTCGACGAAGTTCTCACAAGACGAGGCGAACCGGCTGATCCAGCGCGCCGCGGACGGCGAGCCGCAGACCTTCCATTGGCAGATCGAACGGTCGAACGGGGAGCTCCGGTGGGTCCGCATCCACCTCAGTTCGACCTGCATCGACGGGGATAGGTGCGTCATCTCCGAGGTGCAAGACGTGACCGAGTATCGCGCTCGCGAGCGCCGCCTGCGCCTGCTCAGTCGGATCATTCGGCACAACCTGCGGAACAAGACGAACGTGATCATGGGGTACGCCGACAGGGTTAGGCAGGCGGTAGAAGACGAGACGATCGAACAGGAGATCGAGACGGTCCTCGACATCACGACCGAGGTGGGCGGGCTGAGCGATTCGGTGAAACAGATCGAAGAGATCGCCGAACCCGACGCAACGGAGCGCTCGCAGACCGATCTCCGGGCGGTCGCTCGCTCGCTCGTCGCCGACGCACGAGAGACACATCCGAACGCGAGTTTCTCGGTGATCGCGCCGGAGTCCGTCTGGGTCATCGCCGATAAGGGGATCCGCTACGCGATCGAACACGCCGTTCGGAACGCGGTCGAGCACAACGACCGAGAGACGCCGTCGGTGACGGTGTCGGTCGAGAGCGGCGACAGGGACGGTCACGGCGTGGTCCGCGTCGCTGACGACGGGCCGCCGATCCCGGACACGGAGGTCGAAGTGCTCAAGCAAGACGTGGAAACCAGCAGCACGTATCACGGTACGGGGGTCGGCCTGTGGGTGATACTGTGGTGCGTCGAATCCCTCGGCGGCGAGCTCGTTTTCGAGGAGAACACGCCGCGCGGGAACGTCGTCTCGATCTCGCTTCCGAAGGCCGCCGAGCCGCCGTCCGGCGACGAGTAGCCGGTCCTCTGGCGGTCGCCACCCGTGTCTCCCGCGGTCGCTCCCCTCCGCCGTTCCCACGCCGTGGGAGCACCTATCACGATATATCACTGCGGGCGACGGATGACCGCACATGAGCCACGACGCCACCGACGCCTGCGACGGATGGGACGGCAGCGAGTGCGAGGGCACGGTCCACTGTCCGCCGCGCTGTCCGCGCTTCGTGGACAAGCAGGGGGCTCGGTGGACGATCCGGCCCGGAGTCAGCGAGGACGCCGCGGCCCTCGCGGAGATGTACGAGGGCTTCGGGACGGCGGACCGCGCGCAGGGGCTCCCGCCGGTGACCCGGAGCCGCAGGGCCGACTGGCTCGAGACGATGCTCGCCGACGGGAGCAACGTCGTCGCCGAGCGGAACGGCGAGCCCTTCGGTCACGCCATGTACACGCCGACCGACGCGGCTCGCCCCGAACTCGCGGTCTTCGTCCACCCCGAGATGCAGGGGCGCGGCGTGGGAACGGAGCTCTGCCGACACGTTATCGCCGACGCCGACGCCGGAGACCGCGAGGGGCTCGAACTCCACGTCGAGAGCGGGAACCGGGTCGCACGGAGCGTCTACCGGACGGTCGGCTTCGAACTCGCCGACCGCAGGGGGGACCTCCGGATGACCCTCGACCTCGACGACCCGATCGCGACCGAGGTGCGCTGGCCGCCGCTCGCCCGCGAGGGGACGGCCGAGTCGCTCCCGCGGGAGCCGCTTCCGATCGAATTCGACGGGGTGCGAGTCGCCGGCGCCGACGACTAGCGGTAGCCGACCCTGGTGACCGATAGCGAGAGTAGGTGTGTCAGTTTGGTTGATCGGTTGTTTATAAGTGATCGAGTGGTGTTGCTGTCGGGTGTTTATAAGTCTCAGACAGAACGGTGAACACCTCCAAAGCCCCAGCAGCGACGACTCGCGCTGCTCGGTGCGCTCCTCGCTCGCGCTGCTCGCTGCGGTGCTTCCATCGTCATCAGAACGCGAAGCGTTCTGATTGGCTCACGAGAGCTCCGCTCTCGTGAACGCCTGCGCCGCCCTCGCGGCTGCCCCTTTGAGTCCCGCCCGACCGCACAGCCTCACGCCTCCCCAGCCTCGTCGCTCGCTTCGCTCGCGACTCCCTCGCACCGTCGGTTCGCGGCCCGCAAGGCCGCTCACCGGGACGCGCCGACCGCACCGTCATTTATAAGCGATCGTCGTCGTCGCTCACAATCATTTAAATATCGTGTCGACACCGGCGAACTGCAACACTCACTCCCGCTATCGGTCAATACGTATCGTCCAGTGACCAGCTGTTTCAGACAAGAATACGTCTGAAGAGAGGATCTCGACAGAGCCGAATGATCGAATTACGGGCGCACGGAGGCTCCTCCCGAACACGTACCGCCCCGACCGCAACGATTACGCCCGGCGGACCCCACGATACCGTAGCCGTGGAGGACGCCATCGAGTGGCTGCGGAACCGACCGTTCTACGAGGGACAGATCGCGGAGCACCGCCGTCTGCCCGCCCGCGAGCCGGCGTACCGCGACGTCGATCTTGCCCCCCGGATGGCCGACGCGCTCGCGAAAGACGGGATCGACCGCCTCTACCGGCACCAGGTCGAGGCGATCGAGGCGGTCCGCGACGGCGACGACGCCGTACTCGCCACCGAGACCGCGAGCGGGAAGTCGCTCGCGTACACCGTGCCCGCCTTCGAGGCCGCGATGGACCACGGGGGACGGACCCTCTACGTCGGCCCCCAGAACGCGCTGATCGCGGACCAAGAGGAGTCGCTGTCGGAGCTAGCTCACGGGCTCGGCTTCGGAAGCGGCGTCTCGGTCGAATCGTACACCGGTCGGCTCTCGCGGGGCGAGAAGCGGGACGTGCGCGACCGGGAGCCGACCGTGTTGCTGTCGAACCCGGACATGCTTCACTACGCGCTGCTGCCGTACGCCGGGCGCCTGTGGGACTGGTTCTTCTCGTCGCTGGAGTACGTCGTGATCGACGAGGTGCACAGCTACCGCGGGGTGTTCGGCTCGCAGGTCGCCATGACCCTGCGCCGGCTCGCGCGGACCTGCGAGCGGTTCGGGTCGAGCCCGCAGTTCGTCTGCTGCTCGGCGACGATTAACAATCCCGTCGAGCACGTCGCAACCGTGACCGGCCGCGATCCCACCGGGATCACGCTCGTCGACGAGGACACCTCGGGTCGCGGGCCGCGCGACTGGGTGCTGTGGAACCCGCCGGAGTACGACGACGACTGGCAGGAGCGCGGGAGCGGCCGTCGGAAGTCGAGCCACACGGAGAGCAAACGGCTCTTCGTCGACCTCGTGACGGCGGGCGCGCAGACGCTGGCGTTCACGCGGGCCAGACAGACCGCGGAGCAGTACGCGACCGACAGCGCGAGCGACCTCCGAGAGCGGGGCGAGCGCGGGCTCGCGGGGAAGGTCGGCGCGTATCAGGCGGCCTTGAACGACGATCGGCGCCGCGAGATCGAGGCGGACCTCCATTCCGGCGACCTCCGGGGTGTCTGGTCGACGAGCGCCCTCGAACTCGGCGTCGACGTGGGCGGGCTCGACGCCGTGATTTTGGACGGCTACCCCGGCACGCGGATGTCGGCGTATCAGCGCGCGGGGCGGGCGGGCCGCGGCGACGACCCGGCGCTCGTGGTGATGGTCGGCGGCGAAGACCAGCTTGATCAGTACCTGATGCGCAACCCGAGCGATTTCTTCGAGGCGCCGCCGGAGGACGCGATCTGCGACCCCGAGAACGGGCAGCTGCTTCCAGGACATGTCGCTTGTGCGGCCGACGAGAGCTGGCTCTCGCCCGCCGACGAGCGGTTCTTCGGCGAGACGTTCCCGGGCGTCGTCGCGGACCTGACCGACGAGGGAATTTTGGATAGGCGGGAGGTCGCCGACGGGATCCGGTGGACACACGCCGGGTCGTCGAGCCCGCAGCAGGCCGTGAGCCTCCGGACCGCCGGGGACCGCGAGATCGACCTGATCGACTCCTCGCGCAACGAGACGGTCGCCTCGCTCGGGTTCGGGGACGCGCTCCGCGACGCGCACCCGGGAGCGATCTACCACCAGCAGGGCCGAACTTACGAGGTCACGAATCTCGACCTCGACCGCGATGTGGCCGAACTGCAGTCGTCGTGGGCCGATTACTACACCCAGCCGCTCACCGAGAAGGACATCGTCGTGAACGCGGATCTCGGCGAACGCGAGCTGTCGGCCCGCCCGGACGTGCCGGTCCGATTCGCGGACGTGACCGTCACGGAGCAGATCACGGGGTTCGTCCGGAAAGACACGGCGACCGGCGAGTCGCTCGGGGAGTCAGTGCTGGATCTCCCGGAGACGACGCTGCGGACGAAGGCGCTGTACTTCCCGGTTCCGGGGGACATCGAGTCCGAGATGCGCGCGCTCGGGGCCCGTGACGCCGACGCTGACGGCACGAACGAGGCGGCCGACGCCGACGACACGGAGGCGGTGACCGACGGCGGCGAAGGTCTGTCGGGCGGTGAGCACGCCTTCAACGGCGGGATCCACGCGGCCGAACACGGTATCATCTCGCTGTTCCCCTTCCACCTGCTGTGTGACCGCGCCGATATCGGGGGCATCTCGACGCCGTACCACCCGCACACCGACGCCCCCGCGGTGTTCGTGTACGACGGCCACCCCGGCGGCGTCGGGCTCACGCGCCGCGGCCACGAGCGGATCGAGGAGCTGATGGCCCGCACGGCCCGGCTCATCGACACCTGCGACTGCGAGGGCGGCTGTCCGGCCTGCGTCCAGTCACCTCACTGCGGCAACGCCAACGAGCCGCTGGCGAAGGCGCCGGCCGTGCGGCTGTTGGAGGCGCTGACGACGGACGAGTGACACCCGGTGCTTTCACGGTCCTCGCACCCGTGCCGAACCCATGGAGCTGTTCTGGCACCGACGGGACCTCAGAGTCGCCGACAACGTCGGGCTCGCGGCGGCGACGGGGACGCGCGACGACGGCCGGGGACCGGCCGCGCCCGTATTCGTCTTCGACCCGGACGTGCTCGACCACGCGAGCGATGTGCGGGTCCGTCGCCTGCTCGACGGACTCGCGGCGCTGCGGGACGACTATCGCGACCGCGGCAGCGACCTCCTCGTCGCCCGCGGCGCCCCCGAGACCGTCCTCCCCGAACTGGCCGCCGCGCTCGACGCCGAGCGCGTCGTCTGGAACCGGGACTACTCGGGGCTCGCTCGCGAGCGCGACGCGGGCGTGCGGACGGCGCTCAACGACGCCGGAATCGACCGCGAGGTACTCCACGACGCGGTGTTACACACCCCGGAGTCGATCCGGACCAACGCCGGCGACCCGTACTCGGTGTATTCGTACTACTGGAAGAAATGGACCGACCGCGTGGCCGATCCGCCGGCGCCGACGCCCGATGCGGGCGATCTCGTTGACGCCGGCGATCTGACGGCAGCAGTGGGGACCGATGGCGGCGCCGAGACCGACGGTGGTGCCGCGATCGACCGCGTCGCCGTCGGCGACCTGCCTGCGCCCGCCGATTTGGGGTTCGCAGAGCCCGAAGCGGATGTCGGTCCCGCCGGCACCGAGGCGGCCCGCGATCGGCTCGACGACTTCCTCTCGGAGGCGGTGTTCTCGTACGACGCCGAGCGCGACTACCCGGCGCGAGAGGCGACCTCGCGCATGTCCGCGTTCCTGAAGTACGGCGAGATAGGGGTGCGAGAGGCGTACGAGGCGACGAAAGACGCGATGGCGATGGCGGAGGAAAAGACCGGGGAGCGAGACGAGGGCGGTGACCATGAGGACGGCGACGACGAGGGGCCCGTCGCCGCCGTCGAGGAGTATCAGAAACAGCTCGCGTGGCGGGAGTTCTACACGCAGGTGCTGTACCACAACCCCGAGGTCGTCACCGAGAACTACAAGGAGTACGAGGAGGGAATCGCGTGGCGCGACGACCCCGACGAGATCGCGGCGTGGAAGCGTGGCGAGACGGGGTACCCAATCGTCGACGCCGGGATGCGCCAGCTCCGTGAGGAGGCGTTCATGCACAACCGCGTGCGGATGATCGTCGCCTCCTTCCTCACGAAGGACCTGCTCGCCGACTGGCGCCACGGCTACGACTACTTCCGCGAGACACTGGCCGACCACGACACCGCCAACGACAGCGGCGGGTGGCAGTGGGCGGCCTCGACGGGGACCGACGCACAGCCCTACTTCCGCATCTTCAACCCGATGACGCAGGGAGAGCGGTACGATCCCGACGCCGAGTACATCAAGAGATACGTTCCCGAGCTTCGGGGGCTCGACGCCGACCTCATCCACGAGTGGCACGAGCTGTCGCCCACGCAGCGCGCGAACGCGGCGCCCAACTACCCCGCGCCGATCGTCGATCACTCGGAGCGGCGCGAAGAGGCGTTAGCGATGTATAAGCGGGCGCGTGGCGAGGATCCGGACGAGTAGGAATCGCCGTGGTTGACGTGGTCGACGCGGGCGCCGATCACTCGCCGTCGATCAAGAACGTTCGGCACTGCTCGACCATTCGGTCGGTGAACTCCCGTGAGATCCGACCCTGCGGATTCGCCACCGCTCGGTGTTTGATCGTCCCGACCACCCACGGCGAACAGTACGAGGTTTTGTCCGGATTCTGTCCCGTCTCCCACTCGTCACCGACCTCGTAGTTCGCGGGGAGATCGCTCGTCGTGAGCGCGGCACAGACGTACTCCTCGCCGGGATACGGGAGATTCTGCGCGGCGAGGATCAACCAGAGTCGGGGTTCGTCCCGCGTTTGAACGGATCCGGCGCCCAGAACACGTCGCCCTTCCGATACGGGTCACTCACGATCGGTGCGCGGGTCGACCGCGTGTTCCTGCCAGTCGTCGTACGTCGGCTGCTCGTCCTCGCGGCTCGCGGCGGTCACCCCTGCGTGGGCTCCGGTGGCATCGAGGCTCCGAACGTGGTCGCTGATCCGCCAGTATATCCCTTTGTGGTCGACCCGCCCGCCCTCGTGGAGCCGAGCGAGGGTCGGTCCGACGGACCCCTTCGCGATCCCCGTCGCGTCCGCGATCTCGCTCTGTGTGAACGCCTCGTCCGCGTGGTCTTCGAGGAACGAGAGAACCTCGTGGGCGTTCGTTCCCGGTGTGGGGCCGTCGTCCGGATCGCGCATCGAGTCGAACCGATCGGCGCTGATGGGCATCTCGGGTGTACTGTTTGTATCGAATGTATTAGCCGTTTGGGGTCGACAGGGTACCAGAGTGGTGCGCTCGCTGCAGGACGGCGTCTCGTGGCGCAGATCCGATTTCCGTGACGCCGATCCCGTTTAAAACAGCGCCTCGTTCTCGTCGAGCAGGTGCGCCGGACCGCCGACCTCCCAGATGTCGGTGTCGATACCGATCTCGGCGATCCGCTCTTCGACTTCCTCGGCGTGGCCGGCCAGCGTGTTGACGTACACTGAGGCGCCCGTATCGGTCGAGAAGTAGACGGGAACGCCCTCCTCGCGGAGTTCGCGGACCGCGTTGAACACGGCGATCGTCTCCGGCTGCCAGTACACCCACCCCGCGGGGCCGGTCATCGTGGTGGCCGTCAGGGAGAGGGAATCGTGCTCGGCCGTCCCGCAGATCCGGTCGAAGTCGCCCTCTCGGAGGGCGTCGGTCATCTCGACGAGCTGGTCTTGCACGTGGGCGGTCCGCGCCTGCATCATGTGGCTCGCGGCGGCCTCGCGGTGCGCCTCTTCCGTCTCCTTATAAGCCGGGACGTGAGCGGCGACGATCCGGAGGTCCTCTTCCGGGTCGAAGCCGTCGTCGCCCACGCCCACGTCGAGTCGGTGCGAGCGGCAGTCCTCGTCGTTGAGCCCGGCGTCGAGCCGGGAGTACGCGCCGGTCACCGAACGGGCCGCGGAGGAGGAGCCGCGACGGGCGACGGTGGAGATATCCGGTAAAGTGAGGTCGAGGCCAGCGGCCTCGGTGAGCGCGAGCGCGGCGGCCGCGAACCCGGACGACGACGAGCCGAAGCCGATGTTCGACGGGAAGGAGTTCTCGCTTTCCAGCCGGACCGCGGCGTCGACGCCGGCCAGTTCGCGGACGTGCTCGACGACCATATCGATGCGTTCCGCGGCGCGTCCGTCGACCTCCTCGTCGCCGATGACGTATACGTCCTCGCTCGCGTCGGGCTGCCACTCGACGGTGGTCGTCGTCGCGGTCGGGGCGGTACAGAGGCTGATGCTGTCGTGGTACGGCAGTCGGAGTTCGGGGTCGCGCATCCCGTGGTACTTGACGAGGCCCTGAATCGGGTGGGCTCGCGCGGTGGCCTTCTCGGTCATACCTCGGGAAGCGTCCGGCGGGGGATTAGTCGTTGCGATGGGCGGGAGAAAACCGATGTTGCCGTCGAACGCTCAGTACGTCTCGACGTCGAGACCGTCGATGCGCTCGAAGTGGTCGTGATTACGAGTCACGACAGGCTCGTCGTTCAACAACGCGGTCGCTCCGATGATGCAGTCTTCCCTGTCGATCTCCTCATCACGGGCGCGAAGCGAGCCAGAAATCTTTCCGGCCTTTCGCATCACGGTCTCGTCGGCGACGACCGCGTGGCACGTGTCGAGTACGTCGAGGATCGCCTGTCGACGCTCCTCTGGAGCGTTCAACTGCGGGACCGCTTCGTACAGTTCGAGCACCGTTATTGAAGAGACCTTTTCCGGTCGATTCTCTCGTTCAATGAGGTCGAGATATTGAATCGCGTCCCGATCGTCGTGTAGAACGTCGATGATGAACGTCGTGTCCTCGATCATTCGTCGCTCCGCACGTCCGCATCGAGGCGTTCGCGCCGATCGCGGGAACGGGACCGCCCCTCCTCGACGAGGGATTCGAGTTCGTCGGCTTCGTCCTCTGAAAGGATCCCCGCGACTTCCGTCCACGACCGCTCGCCGGCGATCCGCTTGACCACGTCGGAAAACGACTCACCCTCCCGCTTGTGCGATTTGAGCCGCTCATAGGCCTCCTCGTCGAGCGAGATCGTTTTCGTCGACATCACAGTACACAGTTACGTGTATTTATTTATAAATGTCAGCGCCGACGCCGGCCGTCCACGCAGTTCGCTCCGCCTCTTTCTACGTCTCCCTCACCCCCTTCCGTCCCCGCGACGGCGACGCGATCGAGGGGAACCCTTTTTGACGGGTCGGCCGGTACTCCGCGCTATGACCGAGTACACCGTCGAGTTCGTCGGCACCGGTGAGACGATCGAGGTGGCCGACACAGAGACGATCCTCCAGCCCTGCATCGAGGAGGGGATCGCTCAGGAGTACTCCTGCCGCGTCGGGATGTGTCTCGCCTGCTCCGCGGAGATCGTCGAAGGCGAGGTGACCCAGCCGGCGGCCCGCGGGCTCACCGACGAGGAGGCCGAGGAGTACGCACTCACCTGCATGGCGCGCCCGCAGTCCGATCTGAAGCTCGATCGCGGCAAGTACCCGCCGAGCATCGAGGACGACGCGGCGACCGACGCGAGTGACGTTGACGGGGCGGCGGCAGACGACGACTGAGACGTGGCGTGTGATCGGTTGAGCCTTTTTAAGCGGAACGCGATGCGTGGCGAGTTGGCCGAGCGTTTATAAATTGTTGACGTCGGATCGGCGATACACACCTCCAAAGCCCCAGCCGCGGCGACTCGCGCGACTCGCTGTGCTCCTTTGAGTTCCACCCCGACCGCCTCGCAACCGCAGCCTCACACCTCCCCAGCCTCGCCGCTCGCTCGGGGCTCCCCTTCGGTCGCCCGCGTCGCTCGCGGCGTCCCTCGCGCGGGCGGTTCGCGCCCTCCGGGCGCTCACCGGCGCACGCCACCGCACACCATTTATAAGCGATCGTCGCTCAGTTCTCGAACCCGTTCTCCGCGACGAGGGTCCGAACCCCGACATACGCGACCCCGGCGATACCGACGTAGGCGACCACCAGCGCGGTCGTCGTCACGTCGGCGCTGTCGATCGCGAGCCGAGCGACCGCGTTCGCGGGCCCGCCGGCCATCGCCGTGGCGCCACCGAAAAGGACCAGCACGCCGATCGAGTAGAGGAACTGCGCCGCGCGTCGATCGGGTGCGAGTGCGGAGATAGCGATCGCGAGCGCGACGACCAGCGTGGTGAGGGCGGTCATGAGGACGAGGATCGAGGGGACGTTCGCGACCGGCGTCCCGTTCACGCGGAGGAGGAGGAGCCACAGGAGCGCCTGTCCGGGGGCGATCGCGACCGCCGCCAGCGCCTTCCCGTCGACGATCTCGCCGAGCGTGACGGGGGCGACGCGGAGCAACTCGAAGGTGCCCTCGTCGATCTCCTCGGTGATCGAGTCGACCACGAGCGACCCCGAGATGAAGACCGGGAGGAAGACGAGTACCGGGATCAACACGGTGTAAGTGAACGTGAAGTACGGACTGGTCCCGGTGCGCTCGGGCAGCGGGAGCGGCGACTCGCTCAGGAACGCGACCCGGTCCGCACGCTCCTGTCGCTCGTAGGTCTGGAGCAGATCGCGGAGCTGGACGACGATCACGGTGGTCTCAACCGTGGCGTCCGGGGCGGTGACCGTCACCGAGATCCCGCCGTTGTCGTTCCGGTTCGCGACCACCACCGCGTCGGCGGCGTTACGGTCGAAGGCGAGCCGCGCCGCCCCGGCGTCCTCGTAGCGCGTGACCGAGGCCCCGCCGACCTCGCTCGCGGCGCGTTCGAGGTCGGTCACGGCGTCGCCGGCGCCCGCCACCTCGACCTCTGCACCGCCGAGCGATCCGGGGTCGTACATCGAGACGAGCCCGACCACGAGGAACGACGAGAACGCGGCGATGAACAGCTGGATCGCGATCGCGAGCAGGATCGTCTTCTCCGCGCGCAACCCCGACAGCTCTCGCCCGGCGATCGTCAGCCGGCTGTCCCGGTTACGCATAGAGGCGCACCACCCCGAAGTTGTACGCCGCGTGAAGCAGCGTCGCCAGCGCCAGCGTCAGGACGTAGTACGTCCGGCTCCGGCTCGCGCCCACTGCGGCGACGGTCGTCGCGAACCCGTGAAGCAGGAGGGGCGCGAAGAACAACCCCACAATGGCGATCGGCGGGAGCCCCTCCATCCCCGCCACGCTCCCGAACGCGGCGCGGCCGACGTACAGCTCCGTGAGCCCGACCGCCTGCACGACCGCGGTGGCCTTCTCCGCGAGGAAGAAGCCGACCGCGGAGGCGGTCCCGACCGCGACGGCGACCCGATCGGTCCGGGCGAAGGCGCCGCGCTCGAACCCGGCGTAGAGGTGGATGCTCTTGGCAAGTTCCTCGATGAACGCGATTGTCACCAAGAGCACGGGGATCGACACGGTCACCGGCAGTGCGAAGAGTAGCGCGACGGCCAGCAGCTCCGCGACGAACACGAAGGGGATCGTGCAGGCCGTGAGGAACGCGATCGGCGCGAGCGCACGGAGTCGTTCTCGCGGCGACCTGCCGCCCGAGTTCGGCTTCCCAATACCCGAGAGTCGCACCGCCAGCGCATCGAGGAACTTCCGCCCGACCGGCTTCTGGGTGAACATGTCCTCCTCGCGGTAGACCCCGAGCCCGAGCCCGAACAGGAGCGCCGCCCCCACCGCCATCGGGCCGGTCGAGAAGAGGATTTCGCCGATTCCCACCGCCTCGCCCTGCAGATCGAAGACGACCAGCGTGAGCGGCGACACCAGCGCCACGGGCGTGACGTTCGTGAAGATCGCTGGCACGAACGCGTACGTCGTGAGGAGGACGCTCACGCCGACCGTGACGAAGGTGAGCTCCTTGAACGACCGCGCGAACATCGCGCCGACGAACGTGGCCGCGAGGAAGGTCAACGCCACCGGAAGCACGGCGATCACCGAGAGCGCCCCGCCGCCGACGGCGACTGCGATGAGCGTCGTGACGAGCGCCGCGACCGCGACGTACGGGAGCGTCTTCCCCGCGACGATGTCGACCGGCGAGAGCGGCGTGACGAGCAGGGGCTCCCCGCGCCGGTTCGTCCGCTCGTCGAGGACCGACGAGCCGTACGCCTGGATGAGGAAGTTCATCGGCACGAGAAAGACGAACGCGAGGAGGAGCGAGACGAACGGGAAGGGCGGCGAGATCGACCCCGGCGACCCGACCGTGTCGGCGCCGAACGCCGCGCCGCCAACCGAGGGGACGGCGAATCCGCCGTTATCTCCATCGTCGCCCCCGCTGCCCTCGCTCGCGGTGTCGCCGCCGGTGAGCCCGCCGTCGGTACCTCCGCTCGCGTCGCCCGAATCGTCGCCACTGGCGCGTCCGGAGCCGCCGTCACTCTCGGAGCCGTCCCCGCCGAGCGTCGAGCCGTCGTCGAGCCCGCTGGTCCGGCCGATGTACTGGAGCGTGACGGTGATCGGGAACGCGGCGGTCCGATTCTCCTCGGCCGCCATCAGTCGCTCGTTGTGCGCCTTGACTGCCTCCCGGAACTCGGCGGCCGCGGCCTCGCCCTTCCGCGTGTCGCTGGCGCGAACGGCAACGGTCTCGATCGACCCACTCTGCCTGCCGTCAAACACGACAAGGTCGGCCGTGTCGCCGAGCGCGGCGCTCCCGAGAGGGACCGCTGTGAGTGACGGCTCGGCCTCGACCGCATCCGCGTACGGGGAGTCGCCGTCGACGGCGACCCGGTACACGTCGCGGTCGACGTCGAGCCCGACGACGCCGGCCGCGAGCCCGCCGCCGAGGACGCCGCCGGCGACGAGTAGGAGCGCGAGCGCCGCGAGCAGGGTCCGCCGGTCGACGCCGCCGCTCGCCCGAACCGTCTCCCAGCGAGCGACGCGGAGGATCCGGCGAAGGCGACGCTGTGCGCCCCGAATACGGTGCCGAACTCGGTCGCTTCGGTCGGTCACTCGGCCTCCTCCGATTCCGTCAACCGATCCGTCTCTGTCTCCGCAGTCGACGCTGCGTCCCCACCGCCCCCGGTGTACCGCCCCGGCATCGGCCGCCCGACGATGTCGAGGAACACGTCCTCCAAGCTCGGCTCTCGCGTGCGGATGTCGACGACCTCGCCGCCCGCCGCGGCGGCGGCTTCGCGAACCGCCGCGACCGCGTCCATCGTCGGGACAGTCGTGCGGAACCGGTCGCCGACTTCCTCGATCGCGGCGTCGATGTCGTCGAAGATATCTGCCAGCGCGTCGGTTCGGGCCGGAGACACGTCGGTGAACACGCGGTAGGTCGTCTCGCCGTGTCGCTCGCGGATCCCGTCGACGCTGCCGCGGGCGACGATCCGGCCCTCGTCCATCACCGCGACGCGATCGCAGACGGATTCGACGTGATAGAGGTTGTGCGCGGAGAACACGACGGTCTTTCCGGTCGAACGCAGCTCGCGGGTGAACTCAAGCACGGAGTTCGTCGTCACCGGATCGAGCCCCGAGGCCGGCTCGTCGTACACGAGCACGTCGGGGTCGTTGACCAGCGACCGGGCGATGGCGACCTTGCGTTTCATCCCCTTCGACATGTCGCCGAGGCGGCGCTCACGGTGGTCCAGTTCGAGTCGGTCGAGCGCGGCCTCGATCCGCTCGTTCGCGGCCTTTCGCGGCACGTCGTACAGGTCGGCGAAGAAGCGCAGATACGACAGCGGCGTCATCTCCTCGTAGAGGGGCGACTCCTCGGGGAGAAACCCCAACTGCCGGCGCATCTCCGGGTCGTCCGAGGCGAAGCCGGCGACCTCGACCTCGCCGTCGCTGGGGTCGACGAGCCCGGCGAGCACCTTCAGCGTCGTCGTCTTCCCGGCGCCGTTCGGGCCGACGATGCCGAACACCTCGCCTTCCGCGACGGAGAAGGTGCTGTCGACGACGGCCGCGAAGTCGCCGTACGTCTTCCGCAGCCCCTCCACTTCGATCATGCGCTCGGCTCCACCGTCGGGCGGGTTAAAGCCACGCCCGCGGCTATCACCCGCGAGAACGCGGCGGGTGGGATGTATTTCGGACTCGTTAGTCGTCGGCCCAGGCGTCGCCGTGGGCGCGATAGCCGTCGAACTCCCCGTTATCGATCTCGCGTTCGATCTCCCGGCGCGTCTCCGCGTCGAGTTTGACCACGTGACAGAGCGGGTGCCCGGGGGCGGCGACCGGGTTCTCCAGCGACCCGACGATCAGCCCGTCGAAGGGGGCCTCGATCGCGTGCTCCTCCGTTTTGAAGTGGTTCGTGATGGTGCAGATCGTCTCGCCCTCGTAGACGAGCGGGTAGGGGCCCCACTCCATCTCGACGAGTCCGCCGGTGTCGGCGCGGAGCCACCGCTTTGTGCTGTCGGCGGCGGTCGACTGGAACCACCCCGGCCAGTGGACCGCCTCGCCGGGCGTGAGCTCGTACTCGGCGAGGACGCTCTCGACCCCCTCCAACGCCTTCTCGATGAGCACCGGCTGGAACCGGTGTGCGCGCCCCATCTCGACCGTGACGGTCGGGATCCCGTCCGCGGTCGCCGTCGACCGGAGCGACCCCTCGTCGCCGGATCCGTACAGCACCACGTTCGTCGCGTACGCCCGCGCGAGTCGCCGGACTTCGGGGTTGTCGAGGTCGGCCCGGGCGTGGTAGATCGTCGTCCGATTCTGGGTCGACGTGTGGAAGTCGAGGCCGAGATCGCACTGCGCGACGAATCGTCGATAGATGCGGTTGGCCATTCGCTCGGTGGTGTTCGAGCGCTCCTTCCCCGGGAACGACCGGTTCATGTCCTGGTCGTAGATGGGGGTGTCGCGCCGCTGTGCCTCGTAGGCGGGGACGTTACACACGTGGAGACAGACCAGCGTTCCGTGGAGGTCTCCGGGCGAGTACCGGTCGGCGACTTCTTGAACGACTTTGACCCCGTTGAGCTCGTCCCCGTGGATCCCGGCGCTCAGGAACAGGGTCGGCCCGCCGGCCTCGCCGTTGATGATCGTCACCGGTATCTCGATCGGGTCGCCGAGATACGTCTCGCCGATCTCGTACCGAATCCGTCGCTTCTCACCGGGCTCGACCTCGGCGTCGTACCGGAACGGCTTCGGGTCGGGAACTGCGTCGCTCATGTCCGGGGGTCACGGCACGGGGACAAAACCCCTCGGACCGCCGGGAGCCGCACGCCGGTTTCGGTAGTTCGACCGTCGAGCGGTCGGTCGAACGATCTCGACGGTTCCGTCCGCGTCAATCCGTGTACGGCTTCTCGATATTCGCGTCGCCGCTGATGTACGCGTTCATCCGACGGGTGATCCCGTCGAACAACGTGATGAGCGGCGAGAGGACGCGCTCGACCAGTCGGATCGGGGATGCGATCCGCAGCGACCACCGCTCGGCGTTTCCGAGGCCGAACGCCTTGGGGACGATCTCGCCGAACACGAGGACGAGAAAGCTCGTACACACGGTCGCCACCGCGACCGCGGCACCGGAGGGGAGGTAACTGGCAACCAGAACGGTCACGATACTCGATATCGCGATGTTGACGACGTTGTTCCCGACGAGCAGCGTCACCAGCAGCCGGTGGGGGTCGTCGTAGAGCTCCTTCAGGACCTGCGCTCGGGGATCGTCCGTGGCGGCCTGCCGCTCGAACCACTCCGCCGGCAGCGAGAAGATCGCGGTCTCCGAACTCGAGAAGAACGCGCTGAGCGCCAGTAACACCGTCACCGTTACGATCCCGGCTAACCCGAGTGTGACTCCGACCATACGACATATTCAAAAACGAAATCAAAGAGGGTGTCGGCCGGACGCCCGCGATCGAAGCGGACACGCTCCGCTCCCGCTTCGGCGATGAAACGGTGTCAGTGACTTCGCCAGTATTCAGAAATCGAATTCGCGCTACTCCTCTTCTTCTTCCTCTTCTGCGACGGGTCCTCGTCCTCGTTCCCAGACTCCTTTCGCCGAGGTGTCGTTCGGTGCCCTGTGTGAGACGTCTTTCATGGTGTCGCGATCGTTTGCCATCTTGGAGCAGGGTAGCGAGGATCCCCGTATTAACCCTTCGTGGAAAGAGATAATGAGTCCTGATACCATATAAGGAATTAATATATGTTGGCTTAACTGCAACGGGACCGTTGAACGGATCGTGACTTATCGGTCTCGTTTCGGCGACGAATCGGACGCATGTTTCGATATCGGAGGGTGTGGCGCCGAATCGGCGTCGACGGTCGTCCGCGAGGGAGCGACGCTCGCCGTGGGTCGCGATGTCGCGGTCGCGCCGGCGGTCGCCGCCGAGGCGCTCCGCGACACCCACACGTGGCCCGACTGGGGGCCGGCTATCGACGCAGTCGAAAGCGGCGATCGGTACGTGACGACCGGAACGACGGGGCGGGTCCGCGTCGGCGGCGCGTGGCTCCCGTTCCGCGTGACCGCGTGCAACGGGCGACGCTGGGACTGGCGGATCGCCGGGATCCCTGCGACCGGCCACCGCGTCGACAGCTACGCCGGCGAGTCCGACCGTAGCCGCGTTGTCGTCGAGGTACCGATCGTCGCAGCCTGGTACGTTACCGTCTGTCGGCGCGCGCTCGACCGGTTCGCGGCGCTGGTCGAGGAGCGGTCGGGAGAGCGATCGGTCGCCATCGCCATCGACGATTTCACCGATACCGACGCCGACGACAATACCGATACCGACGCCGACGACAATACCGATACCGACGCCTGACGACTCTCGTTCGTTCTGCAAACCGCTTACTTCTCGTACCCTTCCTCGAACGGGTCGATCTCCTCACTGCCGGGCTCCTCCTCGTCGCGGGTGAACCCCGGGCCCTCCGTCGCCAGCTCGAAGACGAGCCCGTCGGGGTCGCTGAAGTAGATGCTCTTGAAGTAGGTGCGGTCTTTCACCTCGGAGACGCGCACCCCCTGCTCGCGGAGGTGGTCTCGCCACTCGCGGAGCGTCTCCTCGTCTTCGACGCCGAACGCGAAGTGATGGCTCGCCCCCGGGCCGGGCGCCCCCTGCGAGCCCGGGTACTCGAAGTAGGTGACGGTAGTCCCCGGCTCGCCGGTCGGCGTCGAGGAGAAGTAGTAGTGGGGCGTCCCCGGATCGTCGTAGTTCTGCGTCCGCTTGACCGTGTACCAGCCGAGCGCGTCCTCGTAGAACGCGACGGTCTCGTCCATGTCGGTGCAGATGTTCGTCACGTGGTGCAGTCCGGTGGTGGGCGGGGCGTCGGTCATGATTGTGTGGCAGGTGATCGCGGAGTCAGTTAGTCGTGCTGGCAGCTACAAAAACGGTCAAACCGCACGCGCGTCGTTCAGAACGATTGCGGCCGGCTCAGAACAGCCCGAGACCGAGCGCGTACGGCCACGCGGTGCCGCCGACGGCCAGCAGCGCGAGCGCGGCGCCGGCACCGTAGACGTTCTTGAGGAAGCTCGTCATCTCGCTCTGCCTCTCCTCCGGGTCGTCGATCGACCAGAAGTCGTGCATCGTCACGGCCGAGATGAGCAGGAAGGCGGCGAGGGCGCCGGCCGCGAGGACCGGGAACGCACCGGCTGCGACGCCGAGCCCGCCGAGAACCAGAACGAGCCCGGAGGCGATCACCGAGAAGCGCGGCGCCGGGAGCCCCTTGAACTCGGCGTAGCCGGCCATGGTGTCGACGTCCATGAAGTGGTTCAGACCCATGAATGCGAGCGTGACGCCGAAGAGCAGTCGGCCGAGCAGGAACAGTTCGCCCGCGAAGGGGGAGTCGAATTGGAGCGGTATCGTTGTGAGTTCAGCTGACATCGTGTAACCACATATACGGACGTAACCTATTTATCGATTCCCGGACAATAGGGTAAGCAGGTAACCTCGATGTCATCGCAGGATCTCGCCGGCTCAGAACCGGCGAAAACGGCCGAATCAGAGCCCGAAACGGACACGTCTTCGACCCCGGAGACGCCGTGTCCGGTGGTCGACTCGCTCGAACAGATCGGCTCGCGCTGGCGGCTCGTCGTCCTCCACGAGCTGTTGAACGGCGAGTCCCGATTCAACGAGCTGAAACGCGAGACCGACGCGAACGCCCGGACGCTCTCGCGCGTGCTCGACGACCTCCAAGAGACCGACTTCGTCGACCGCCGACTGGAGGAAGACTCGCCCGTCGCGACGTACTACAGCCTCACGCCGAAGGGCGAGTCGCTCGCGCCCGTCTTCGAGGAGATCGACGAGTGGGCCCACGAGTGGCTCGCCGAGTGCAGCGGGTAGGAACTGAGCTACGGGATGGTCGATCGATTATAAGTGAAGCTTGGCTCTGTGGCCGTCTGTTTATAAGTCGTTGACGACGCGGTGAACACCTCCAAAGCCCCAGCCGCGACGACTCGCGCGGCTTGCTGCGCGCTTCGGTCGCTCGCGTTGCTCGCTCCCTGCGGTGCTTACGTCGGCCACCATCGCCCTCCCGGCTTGCCCCTTTGAGTCCCACCCGCACAGCATGCAACCGCACCTCACACCTCCCCAGCCTCGCCGCTCGCTGCGCTCGCGGCGTCCCTCGCACGCGCGGTTCGCGCCCGAGGGGCGCTCACCGGCGCGCGCCACCGCACTGTTCATTTATAAGTGATTGACGTCGCCGTTCACGCCTGCTTATACACTGCGTCGCCGTCTGCGAGCCTCACTCGTAGGTGCCTCAACGGCGAAACGCACACCACCCTCCGACCCGTATCGATCAGCGTGTACGCCGGACTGAAGAACACCCCCTGTTGCCTGTGCGGCCGCGACGACACCCACACCCGGATCGCGGTACCGCCGCGGGCGCTCCGGCTGATGGCAAACGGCGGGCCGATCGCGTGGCGAGACGTGGTCGGGGCGGTGACGCTCCGGTTTTGCGCCGACGACTGGGCTCTCGTGAGCGATCTGGCGATCGAGATGGACACACACCCGCTCTCGCGGTGTAACGCGGCACACGTCTCGCTCGACCTCCGCGAAGACCACGAGGCGCTGCTGTCGGCGACGAAGGCCGAGACGGATCAGACGGAACTGGAGTCCCGTCTGGTCGCCGAGGCGGAGACGACCCTCGACGCGGTCGACGACGCCTACACCGAGGAGCGCGACGTGGTCGAAGCGATCGTGGTGTTGCGCGCGCTGGAGGAACTCGGCGTGCGGGACTCGCCGGGCGATCCGGTCGCGCCGTAGCGCGCTGTCGCGCGGCGGGCGTTTATAAACTACAGCCTACCACCGCACTTCGAACCCGTCCAGTCCCTCCGGCTCCTCGTACGTCGCGTCAACGCCGTCGACATCGGCCGCCGAACTCCCCATCTCGCACCACGCGACCATCTCGCGGACCGCGTCCTCCGGTCCCTCGAAGACGGCCTCGACGCGCCCGTCGTCGAGGTTGCGGACCCAGCCGTCGATGCCCCTCCCCCGGGCGGTGTCGCGGGTCGTCGCGCGATAGTAGACGCCCTGCACGCGTCCCGAGACGTACACGTGTGCTCGCGTTCGGTCGGTCATCGGTGGTGGCTGCGTCCGCCGCCGAGTTAAAAACCGCGGGGGGCCGTCGTAGGAGAGCGATGCCGACGGCGACCCGCAACCGACGACTTCTAACGAACGCCGGCCGACACCGGAAATATGGACTTGTTCGGAACCGCGGGGATCCGCGGTAGCGCCGAAACGCGAGTGACACCGGAGCTCGCGTTGGCCGTCGGCCGCGCCGTCGCGGCTGAAGTACGAGCGGCTGAAGAGGGGACGAGACCCGACGAGGTCGTCCTCGCGCGTGACGGACGCGTGACGGGTCCGGCGATCGCGGCCGCGATGGAGTCGGGCCTCGCGTCCGGGGGCGTCCGGGTGCTCCGCGCCGGGCGGCTCCCGACCCCGGCGCTCGCGCACGCCTCGCAGGGACGGTACGGCGTGATGCTCACGGCCTCGCACAACCCGCCGACCGACAACGGGATCAAGCTGTTCCGAGACGGCAGCGAGTTCGACCGGGAGGCCGAGCGCGCCGTCGAGGAACGCGTCGCGGGCGAGGAGCCCCCGGCGGCGTGGGACGAGTGGACCGAGACGGAGCGCGTCGACACCCTCGACGGCTACCTCGACGCGGTCCGCGCGTACGCGGAGGGGTTCGGGGACGATCTCGACGGCCTCCGGATCGCGGTCGACTGCGGGAACGGGATGTCCGCGCCCGCGACGCCGACTGTCCTGCGAGAGCTGGGCGCCGAGGTCGTTACACTCAACGGGAACATCGACGGCCACTTCCCCGGGCGCGGGAGCAAGCCGACCCCCGAGAGCCTGCGTGACCTCCGGGCGTTCATCGCCGACGCCAACGAGGGGGTGGCCGCTCCCGGACGCCCCGGCGCCGAGATCGACGCCGAGGGGTTCGCCTTCGGGATCGGCCACGACGGCGACTCGGACCGTATCGTGATCATCGACGCCGACGGCGACGTGGTCCACGAGGACACCGTCCTCGCGCTGCTCGCCGAGCGGTACACCCGCGAGAGCGACGCCGCCGACCCGGTGGTCGTGACGACCCCGAACGCCTCGGGCCGGATCGACGAGCGCGTCCGCGAGGCCGGCGGGCGGGTCGAACGCGTCCGCCTCGGCGCGCTCCATGAGGGGATCGCGGCGGTGCGGGCGGAGAGCGCCCCCGGCGACGACACCCGCGTCGTCTTCGCCGCGGAGCCGTGGAAGCACATTCACGTCGGCTTCGGTGAGTGGATCGACGGCGTCGCATCGGCGGCCGTGATCGCCCGGCTCGTCGCCGAGTCGGGACTCGACGCGCTCCGCGAGCCGATCACGGAGCGCCCGTACCGCAAGGTCAGCATCGACTGCCCGGACGAGGCCAAGCCCGGGGTGATGGACCGATTGGGATCGACTCTGCCGGATGCCTTCCCCGACGCGACCGTCGACACCGACCACGGGGTCCGATTGGAGTTCCCGGACGCGTCGTGGACTCTCGTGCGACCGTCCGGCACGGAGCCGTACGTGCGGATATACGCCGAAAGCGACGAGGTCGATGAGCTGATCGCGGATGTCGAGGCAGTCGTCGAGGACGTGGTGGCCGCGGTCGCTGACGCCGAGTAGCGCCGCTGTTCGGCGACGGCGAGTAGCCGTCCGGTGCTGTCGAGGACGAGCCGTACGTTCCCCGATTTCCGCCTGATTGTTCTTAATACAGCATGAACATGTGTACGTTCCCAACCGATCGCGACGAATAGGCGACGGTTTTTCCGCGGTATCACGTAAACGTGCAACACCGAGACGGAGAGAGCGACGAATTTATGCCGCGTACCCGCCCCGTTGTAGGTGACATGGCATCCGACTTCGATCGGCGGCGGTTCCTCAAGGCAGCAAGCGCGGCGGGCCTCGTCGGCCTCGCCGGCTGTAGTGGCGGACCGAGCGGCGACGGGTCCGACGGCTCCGACGGTAACGACAGCTCCGACGGAGACGACGGGTCTGACGGCTCGGACGGGAGCGACGGATCGGACGGCGAGGACGGGTCCGACGGAGACGACGTGCCGGCGACGGTCGGCATCGTCTATTCCGACGGCGGCCTCGGCGACAACTCGTTCAACGACGCGGCCCAGCAGGGAATTCTCCAGGCCGAAGAGGAGTTCGGTATTGAGTACGACGAGTCGGAGCCGGACGGTGCCGGCGAGTTCGGGCAGTTCCAGCAGCTGTACGCGAGTTCGACGGATCCAGAATACGATCTGGTCTCCTGTATCGGGTTCAACCAGGGGGACGCGCTCACCGAGACTGCACCCCAGTACCCCGATCAGGACTTCATGATCGTCGACACCGTGGTCGACGAGCCGAACGTCGCGAACTACTTGTTCCGTGAGCAAGAGGGCTCGTTCCTGATGGGCGTGCTCGCCGGACGCCTGACCGAGACGGAGTTCTCCGCGGGCGCGGGATCGACCGATCCCGACTCGACGACCGTTGGGTTCGTCGGCGGCGTCGACAGCCCGGTCATCCGCCGGTTCCAAGCCGGCTTCGAGGCCGGCGTCGACTACGCGTCCGACAATGTCGACGTTACCACGAGCTACGTCGGCAGCTACGCCGACCCTTCGGGCGGGCAGGAGGCCGCACTGTCGATGTACCAAAATGGGGTGGATATCGTCTATCACGCTTCGGGCGCGACGGGCGTCGGCGTGTTCCAGGCCGCACAGGCGGAAGGCCGGTTCGCGTTCGGTGTCGACCAGGACCAGTCGATCTCCAACGAGTCGTTCGCGGACGTGATCCTGGCGTCGATGGTGAAGCGCGTCGACACCGCGGTGTACGAGTCGATCTCGAACATCATCGACGACAACCATCAGGGTGGTGAGACGCTCGCGCTCGGGCTGGAGTCGAACGGTGTCGAGTGCGTCTACGGCGACCAGATCGGCGGCGAAGTGCCCGACGATATCGTGTCCGCCGTCTCCGACGCGCGCGACGAGATCATCGCCGGAAACATCGACGTGCCGGAGACCACGAGCGACTAAGCGCGATACGGCGGCGACGAATCCCGATCGCGGGGTGTTCGAACCGACCACCAAGAACACGACTTTTTCAACGCTCTGGTTGATCAAACGACAGTTTCGGAGGCGTCAGTCCGGAATCCGCGCTCTTTTAGGCTCCGACGCGGAGTTACGGGTGAATGAACCCGGCGGTCCACATGGACGGTATCACGAAGCGATTCCCCGGGGTCGTCGCGAACGACGACGTTGATCTCGCGGTGGAGCGCGGGAGTGTCCACGCCCTGCTCGGCGAGAACGGGGCCGGCAAGACCACGCTGATGAACGTGTTGTACGGGCTCTACGAGCCGACCGAGGGGACCGTCTTCCTCGACGGCGAGCCGCAGTCGTTCGACTCGCCGCGCGACGCAATCGACGCGGGCGTCGGCATGATCCACCAGCACTTCATGCTCGTCGACCCGATGACGGTGTGGGAGAACGTCGTCTTGGGCAACGAGCCGAAGACGTGGGGCGGGCTCCGCGTCGACGAGGCCGCCGCCCGCGAGGCGGTCGTCGAACTGAGCGAGCGCTATGGTTTCGACGTGGACCCCGACGCCCGGATCGAAGACGTCTCGGTCGGCGTCCAACAACGCGTCGAGATCCTAAAGGCGCTGTACCGCGGCGCCGACGTGCTCATCCTCGACGAGCCGACCGCGGTGTTGACGCCTCAAGAGGTCGAGGACCTGTACGGCGTCTTCGAGGAGCTCACCGAGCAGGGGAAGACGATCATCTTCATCTCGCACAAGCTCGGCGAGGCGCTGTCGGCGGCCGACGAGATCACCGTCCTCCGCGACGGCGTCAACGTCGGGACGGTCGCGTCCGCAGACGTGACCCGTGAGGATCTTGCGGAGATGATGGTCGGCCGCGAGGTGCTGATGGAGCCCGCGACGACGCCGCAGAAGCCGGGCGACCGCGTCCTTGAGGTGACCGAGGTCCACGCCGACGACGACCGCGGCGTTGAGACGGTGTCGGGGATCTCCTTCGAGCTCCGTGCAGGCGAGGTGTTCGGCATCGCCGGTGTCGACGGAAACGGTCAGTCCCAACTCGTCGAGACAATCACGGGGATGCACAATCCGACCGACGGGTCGATCACCTACCTCGGCGAACCGATGGCCGACGAGAGCCGTCGGGAACACATCGACCGCGGGATGGCCTTCATCCCCGAAGACCGGCAGGAGCGAGGGCTGGTGATGTCGTACGACCTGACCGAGAACGGTATCCTCGGAAGCCAGCACGACCCGCCGTTCGCCGAGGGCGGCCGGCTCGACTGGCGCGCCTCTCGTGATCACGCCGAGTCCGTGATCGAGCAGTACGATGTGCGGCCCCCGAACGCCGACGCCGAGGCGGAATCGCTCTCTGGCGGCAACCAGCAGAAGTTCATCGTCGGCCGGGAGTTCGAGCGCGATCCGGAACTGGTCGTGGCGATGCACCCGACGCGGGGGGTCGACATCGGCTCCACGGAGTTCCTCCACGACCGCCTGCTCGAACTGCGGACCGAGGGGAAGGCGGTGCTTCTGGTCTCCTCGAAGTTAGACGAAGTACAGGGGCTCTCCGACCGGCTCGCCGTGATCCACGAGGGAGAGTTCACTGGAGTCGTCGACCCCGCCACGGTGACCGAAGAGGAAATCGGCCTGCTGATGGCGGGCGAGACGCTCGACGACGACTCCGTCGAGGGGGCTGCGGTCCACAACGCCGGACCGGACCCCGTTGGCAACGGCGGCGTGGAGACGGACACCGGGACAGATGATACCCTCGAGAAGACAGATGACGACATTGAGAACGAGGAGGTGGACGCGTGAGTCGCACCAACACCGGGTCTGACGACGGGTCCGGTTCTGACGATATCCCGTCGATCGCCCGCCGCGTCATCGCGCCGTTCGTCGACCGGTCGGTCGCCGAACGACTCCTGATAAGCGTCGCCGCGATCCTGCTCTCGATCATTGTCGGTTTCGCCATCGTGCTCGTCTCCGGACGCGTCGCGCAGTGCAGCACCGCGGCGTGGACGATGCCCCTCACCGGAATCGGCTTCTGTTACGACCCGGTCGAGGTGTACCTCGTCCTGTTCAACGGCGCGCTCGGGTACCCGTTCGCGGTCGGTGAGCCGGGGCTCATCGACCCAGCCTGGACGCCGTTCAACCTCTCGCTCGGGCTGACGCTCTCGGAAACGACGCTGCTGATCTTCACCGGGCTCTCCGTCGCGGTCGCGTTCCGCGCCGGGCTGTTCAACATCGGGACACAGGGCCAGCTGGTCGTCGGGGGTCTTGCGACCGCACTGACCGTGCTCGCGGCGGCGCCGCTGCTCCCGGCGGGGCCGGTCGCGGGCGTCGCGCTGATCGTCGCCGGAGTCCTCGCGGGTGCCGTCGGCGGCGGCTTCTGGGGCGCGATTCCGGGCGCGCTGAAGGCGTACACCGACGCCAACGAGGTGATCACGACAATCATGCTCAACTTCATCGCCGCGAACGTCGCGTACGTGCTCGTGTTGGAGGTATTCCGCGCCGAGGGCTCCTCGGTCGTCGCCACCGAGTACGTCCCCGAGTACGCACAGTTCCTTCCGTGGCTCTTCCCGCAGTCGAGCGACTTCGCGCTGCTGGCGCTGGTGGTCGGGATCGGCTTCATCGCCGGGCTCTACTACCTCGTCGAGCACACGTCGTTCGGCTACGACCTGCGTACCAGCGGGGTGCAGGCGGCCGCCGCCGAGTACGGCGGCGTGAACGCGAAGGCGACGACTGTCCGGGCGATGACGCTCTCGGGTGCGATCGGCGGCGTCGGCGGTGCGGTGTGGGTGCTGATGTCTCAGGGGCGGTGGATGGCGTCGGTCCCTGCGCTCGGATTCGACGGGATCACCGTCTCTATCCTCGCCGGCAACAACCCACTCGGCGTGTTGCCGGCGGCGTTCTTGTTCGGAATCCTGAAAGGTGGCGCCTTGGAGATCGGGTTTCGCACCGACGTGCCGACCGAACTCGTCGGCGTGTTGCGCGGCCTGATCATCTTGTTTGTGGCCATGCCGGAGTTCTTCCGGATGATCGGCCGGTACGCCGGTCTGGGCTCGCGAGGCCCGAGCGGGCCGGAGACGAGCGGATCGGGCGGCACAGGGCCGGCCGACGACGCGGCCGCCGTCGAGGGAGGTGAGACCGATGCATAACCCGCTCGCGGACGTGCCGATTCCGATCCTCGACGATCTGATCGAATCCGACTACGTGCGGTCGCTGGTTGTGGGCACCACGGCGGTGCTCGGTCTGCTGGGCCTGCTGGGACTGCTGTTGCCCGGCTCGATCGCCGGCGACCTCGCCGGAATCGTCTTCTCGACGAGCACCGCGGCGTCGACGGCGCGGCTGGCGGCGCCCATCGTGCTGGCCGGGCTCGGCGGTATCTTCGCCGAGAAGTCCGGCGTCATCAACATCGGGCTGGAGGGACTGCTGATCATCTCGGCGTTCGTCTCCGTCTACGTCGCCTCGGTCGTCGGGATCGGCAACGCCGTCCTCGGAGTGCCGGCTATCTGGGTCGGCTTCCTCGCCGGGATCGCCGCATCGACCGCACTCTCCGGCGTGTTCGGGATCGTCTGCATCGAGTTCAAAGCCGATCAGATCATCGCCGGACTGGCGGTCTGGCTCATCGCGTTAGGGCTGGCGCCGTTCATGTCGACGGTGTTCTTCGGCGGCGTCAACACCCCGAATCTCGGCGCGCGCATCGGCTGGCACTACTCAGCGACCATGGTCGTGATCGCGACGCTGGCCTCGTGGTGGGCGCTGAACCGCACCGCGTTCGGGAAACACCTGCGAGCGGCGGGCGAGAACCCGAAGGCGCTCGATACAGTGGGTATCTCCGTCTCGAAGGTGCGTCACGCCGGCGTGCTGCTGTCGGGCGTGCTCTCGGGCGTCGGCGGCTCCGCGCTCGCGCTCTCGATCGGCCAGTTCATCGGCTCGGGCGACACGATGGTGCAAGGGAAGGGGTTCATCGCCATCGTCGCGTACCTGTTCGGCAACTACAACCCGCTCGGGACGCTCGGCGCGGGCGTGCTGTTCGCCGGGCTCGACGCGATCCAGATCCGGCTCCAGCAGCTCGGCTACGCGATCCCCGACACGCTGGTCCAGACGATCCCGTACGTGGTCGTCATCCTGGTGCTCGCGTTGGTCGGTCGCACCCGCCTACCTGAGGCCGCGGGCGAGCATTACGAGACGGAGGACTGAACAGGACCGAGCGGCTCACTCGCCGGTCCACCCGTTTGCGTTCTCCTCTCGTCTGATCTGCGCCGCCGCCCGATTTTCCCTCCCGCGTCGTCCCACAGACAACCGAATCGGGAACAAAGAGTTTTGCCACAGGGGCGACCACGCACGTGGTATGAGCATCGACGAGTACGACGTCGTCGTGGCGGGCGCCGGGACCGCCGGCTGTTACGCGGCCGCGACGATCGCGAACGAGGGGCTCGACGTCGTCATCGTCGAGCGGAAGGACGCGGAGGAGGCCGGCCACATCGCCTGCGGCGACGCGCTGAAGGGGGCCGATACCTTCCCGGAAGCGATCCCGAAAGATCGGCTGGAGCCGGCGTTCACGAACACCGGCGTCGACCACGGGCGCTTCGAGATTCCGCAGGAGGACACCGTCCTCGAGATTCCGGTTCCCGGCGAACTCGCCGTCATCGACCGCTGGGAGTACGGGCGACGGATCATCGCAGGGGCGGAGGACGCCGGGGTCGAGTTCCACTACGACACCGTGATCAACGACGTGATCCAGACCGGCGGCGGTCGGGTCACGGGACTTCGCGCCAAGCGCAAGGGTACCCCGGTCACCTACGAGGCCGACCTCGTCATCGACGGCGCCGGGTCGCTGTCGCTGCTGCAGGACAAGGCGGATTTCGAGGGGACCACCTTCGACACCAACGTCCGGTACTCGCAGTTCTGCTCGGCGTACCGCGAGATCGTCGAGGTGCCGGAGCCGGTCGAGTGGGACGACGCCTTGGTGTTCAAGGCGACCGATCGCGCCGCGGGCTACCTCTGGTACTTCCCGCGAACCGCCACCGAGATCAACGCCGGACTCGGCTTCCAGATGAACGAGGAGCCGATGCAGCTCGTCGAGGCGCTGAAACGCGATCTCCGGAACCGCCCCGAGTTCGAGGGCGCGGAGGTCAAAGACAAGCTCGGCGCCGCGCTCCCCACCCGCCGCCCGTACGACTCGGCGGTCGCGCCGGGATACATGGCGGTCGGCGACGCCGCGGGCCACGTCAACCCGACCACCGGGGGCGGCATCGCCGGCGCGGCGTACGCTGGCAAGTACGCCGGCGAGCAGGCGGTGAAAGCTGTCTCCGACGGCGACGTGAGCGAGGAGAACCTCTGGCGGTACAACACCCGCGTAATGGACCACTTCGGCGGGCGATACGCCGGTCTCGACGTGTACAACGTGCTCTCGACCGCGGTCGACGTCGACGACCTGATGGGACTGCTCGCGTCGCTGCCGGGCGAGAAGCTCGCTGAGGCGCTGTACGAGGGGTCGACCTCGATGTCCTTCGGCCTGAAGCTGAAGGCGGCGGTCAAGAGCTTCGGCTACTGGGGGACGATCCGGAACTTCTACCAGACGAAGTCGCTCGCGGACGAGCTGCTCGACCACTACGGCGCGTACCCCACGAGCCCCGCCGCGATGGCGAACTGGACGGGCGAGCGCGACGCGATCATGGACCGGATCTACGAGACGACCGGCGCGGACGCGAAGTACTGAGTCGGACGCTGGTCGTCGTTCCGTGGGGGTATTCTGATCTCAGCCGCGGACGGATGTCGACGGAGCGACGGCGCTACAGAGATTTCACCATACACGTGGCCGTTACGGGACAGAGCTCGTCGAATTCGGCCGTTTGACGAATAGCGTTCGGAGCGGTCGTCCGATCTGTCTCTACGTAGCCGCAGTCCCCGAAGAATTCGGCCGCAGTCGTCGTGAGCAGGTACAACCGTTCGACGCCGTCGGCTTCGACCTTCGATTCCAGTGCCTCGCACAGCGCCGTTCCGTATCGGTTCCCCCGTGCCGATCGCTCGATAACGACAGACCGTAACAACCCGTCCGTCCCGTGTCTCTCGACGCCGCCGACACCGACTCGGGTGTCACCGTCATATCCGATGTAGAACCGATTTCGGCCCGGTTCCACGTCATCCGAAGGCAAGCCGTTCTTGTCCAGTAGCGTTTCGACGTAGGCTATCGTCTCTTCGTCGGCTCGCTGAAGCCGTAGCGTTCGATTACTCATGCTCGTCTATACCGACGTGGGCCGGATAACGGCTTCCTCGGTGACGGATCTAACTGAGGTTACGATAGTCGTTTGCTGGATTCGCGGTCTCCAGTGATCGGCCGTTCCGTCCGCCTCACAACTTGAAAATGGGAGTTCGGCAGAATCCGACGTTCGATTTTGGCTGCTCTCTCCCGGCTTCAGGGCCGCGTCTCGGCGACCTTTCGGATCGCGCCCGCGAGCACGTCGATCCCGACCGCGATGTCGCCTTCGACCACGTCGAACGTGCTCGTGTGGTGCCCGCCGGGGTGGTCGGTGCCGACGCCGACGTAGCAGGCCAGTCCCCCGCGCTTCTGGACCGACTGCATCAGGTAGGTGGCGTCCTCGGAGCCGCCCAGATCGGCGCGATCGACGATTTCTGTGACGCCGGCGACGCCGCCGGCGACCTCGCCGACGATCCCGGCGAGTGCGTCGTCGCTCGTCGCGCTCGGCGCCTCTCCCTTCGTCGAGACGGCCACCTCGCAGTCGTGCATCTCGGCGGCCGACTCCAGTATTCGGTCGGCGTGCTGGGACATGTACTCTGCCAGTTCGGTCGTCGCGCCGCGGAGCTCGCCCTCGATATACGACTCCTCGGGGATGACGTTCGTCGCCGTGCCGCCGCCGACGAGCCCGGCGTTCACACGGGTCGGTCCGTCGGCGTGGCGGGGGATCGCGTAGAGGTTCTGGACCGCCGCCGCCATCGCCTGCACCGCGTTTCGTCCCTGCTCTGGTCGCGCGCCCGCGTGAGACGGCTCACCGGTGAACTCCGCGAGGAAGTGCCGCACGGCGAGGAAGCCGTCGACGCCGCAGACGACCTCACCGGAGGGATGGTCCAAGCCGACGTGGACCGCGTAGAGGTAGTCTACGTCGTCGAGGTGGCCCGACTCCGCCATCGGCTTGCCGCCCGCGACCTGCTCTTCGCCCGGCTGGAAGAACACCTTGAGGGTGCCGGAAAAGTCGGAGTCGAGCACCGCGTCGAGGGCCCCGAGCCCCATCGTCGCGTGCGCGTCGTGGCCGCAGGCGTGCATGTACCCCTCCCGCTCCGAGCGGAACCTCTCGGCGGCGGGGACGTGGTCGGCGTCTTCGGACTCGGTCACCGGGAGCGCGTCGATGTCGACCCGGAGTCCGACTACGGGGCCGGGGCCGCGCTCGGCAACCGCGACGCAGCCGGTGTATCCGCCCGAAAGATGGTCGACGATCTCCGGGTCCGCACCCGCATCGCGGGCCCGTTGTTCCCACTCGGCCAACTCCTCGTCGTCGGGGACGTTCATGCGGTCGTCGGTCGCCAGCGCGTCAGGGCCGACGTAGAGGTCCGTGAGGTCGCGCTCGCGAAGCTCTTCGACGATCCGAGCGGTAGTGTAGAACTCGCGCCAAGCGGGCTCCGGGTTGCGGTGCAGGTCGCGGCGGAACGCGCGGTATCCGTCGTCGTCGAGAGCGCTCATGGGCGTCGGTAGCCTCGAGCGGGCTTAAACGATCGCGTGGCGGTGCGGCTCGCTCGTTCCGCGTCCGCGCCGTCAGTCGGAGTCGGCGTTTCCGCCCTCGTCCGCTTCGATCCGGTCCGCGTACCGCGTCAGCGCGGCCGCGACCGTCCGGGCCTGCTCGGGCGTGAGGTCGACCCGGTCGGCGTGGTTGGGGAGGCGCTCGACGTCGAGGCCGTCGAGCTCGAACTGCAGTTCGACCCGATCGGGTCTCTCGTCGGACGCGGTGACGTTCAACACGCCCGACCCGTTCTCGGTCCAGTCGTGGCCGAGGGCCGCCCCGTCGACGAGATCCAGCGTGGTGTACGCGGTCACCGACGTGATCCGCTCGTTCATGCCCGGCCGGACGGCGGGGAGCGACATGGTCCTTCCGGCCGGCGTGAGAACCGACGGCCCCGAACTACTCCGGCGTCCGCACCGTGAACACGGGCACGTCGGCGGTCCGCACGACCTTCTCGGTGACGCTGCCGAGCAGGTACTTCTCGATCCCGCTGCGCCCTCGCGTCCCCATGACGATCATGTCGGTCTCCTCGTCGGCGTATTTCGTGATCTTCGTGTGGGGGTCTCCCTCTTCGATCCGCGTGACCACATCAACGTCCTCGTCGCGGAGCAGTTGTTCGAACTCCTCGATCACCTCCTCGCCCTCGGCGCGGAGGGAGTTGACGTTCTTGCTGCCGCCGGCGCCGACGCCGGCGTACGTCGTGTTCACGACGTAGAGGACGTGGACCCGCGCGTCGAAGGCCTCCGCCTGACTCACCGCGTGCGGAAACGTCCGTTTCGATGCCTCGCTGCCGTCGGTCGGAAACAGAATTTCGTCGTACAGGGAGTGGAAGTCGCTCAGCGGCCGCGCCGCCGCAGATTACCAGCCGAAGAGCTCCGGGGCCACGTCGGCCGACGCGTGTTGCGCGCGGTCGTCCGTGGGGTCCTCAGTAACGGTCGCCGGCTCCTCGGCTGCGGTCGCGGCGTCGTCCGCTGCCGGACCGCTCATCCGATCAGTCATCCGAGGAGGCCACCTCCGGATTCGCCGCCGTCGTCCCCTCCTCGGCGAACGGGTACCACGACTGCTTCGCGTCGGTGAGCGACGGGTCGACGTAGTCCGTCTCCTCGGGCTCGCACAGCGCCGCGAGCGTCTCGGTGTCGGTCGCGTCCGCCCACTCGCGGAACGTCTGGCCCGGCGCCCGGCGCTCCGCGAACGCCTCGATCAGGTTCCGGATCGCTCCGGGGGCCTCGTCGGCCGGCACCCGCTGTTGGACGTAGTCGACGAAGGACGGCTCCTCGCCCATCCCGCCGCCGACGCCGATGTCGACCGCCTCGACCATCTCGCCGTCCTTCCGCGCTCGCATGCCGAGCAGGCCGATGTCCGCCGTGTTGGCCTGTCCGCAGTCGGCGGTGCAGCCGGAGAAGTGGATCTTGAGCTGGTCGACGTCGTCCGGCAGGTCGACGTTCTCGCGGAGCCAGCGGAGCATCGTCGCCATTCGGGTCTTGGTCTCGACGAGCGCTATCGAGCAGAACTCGGTGCCGGTACAGGCCATCGCCCCGCGGACGAACCGGTTCGGTTCGGGCCGGTGTTTCGCGAGCAGCGGCTCCGCGAGCAGCTCGTCCACGCGGTCGGAGTTCACGTCGACGATGATCGGGTTCTGCCGGCGCGTGAGCCGGACCTCGCCGGAGCCGTACTCGTCGGCGAGGTCGGCGAGCTCGATCGCTTCCTCGGCCGGCAGCCGACCGACTGGGACGCTGAGGCCCACGTACCGCCTTCCGTCGCTCTGCTCGTGGACGCCGGTGTAGTCCTGCTTCCCGTCCTCGGTGGTCCGACCGGCGTTGTACGTGTACTCGTCGCGGATGTCCTCGCCGGCGGTCCGCAGATCGGCGTCGACGTACTCCTCGTCGAGCAGGTCGCGGATCCACTCGGTGCCGTGATCGTCGACGAAGAAGCGCGAGCGGTTCTTCGCGCGGACCTGCCGGTCGCCGTGGTCGTGGTACAATTCGACGAACCCGCGGACGACGTCGTACGCCTCGTCCGGGGTCACGAACACGTCCAGCGGGCGGGCGACGCGGGGCTCTCGCCCGCCGAGCCCGCCGCCGACGCGCACGTTGAAGCCGAGCGTCTCCCCGCTGTCGATCTCTTTTTTCGCGGGTTCGAGTCCGATGTCGTTGATCGCGTCCTGCGCGCCGCCCTCGGGCGTCCCGGAGATGCTGATGTTGAACTTCCGGGGCATGTTACAGAGGTCGTCGTCGCCGCGGATCTCCTCTTGGAACCGTTCGAGCAGCGGGAGCGTGTCGATCACCTCGTCGGCGTCCTTGCCGGCGACCGGACTGCCCGAGATGTTCCGCATCGTGTCGCCGCCCGACGACCGGGTGGTCACGCCGACCGATTCGAGCTTCTCCCAGATCTCCGGGACGTCTTCGAGTTTGATCCAGTGGAGCTGGACGGACTGGCGGGTCGTCAGATCGATCCAGCTGTCGCCGAACTCGGGGTTCGACACCGGGCCGGACGCGTAGTCGCGGGCGACCTCGGCGATCGCGCGGAGCTGACCGGGCTCCAAGATCCCGTTGGCGTTCGTCAGCCGCATCATGAAGTAGCCCTCTTGGCCCGAGCGCTGGTGGAACACTCCCCAGAACTTGAACCGGGTGAACCACGCGTCCCGCTCGTCTTCCGGGATCGACTCGAACCCCGTCTCCGCGAACTCCAGTAGCTTCTCGCGAACCTCGTCGCCGTACATCTCCGATTTCCAGTCCTCCTTTTTGTTGGCCATCACCGATCACCCTCGTCGTTGGTGTGGAACCGTTCTCCATCTATATTGTCCGAATGGTGGGTCATCTCGGATAGAAGTTTACAGGATAGCATAAAATAGTTCGGCTTTTATAAAATCACAAAATATAGGAGATAACGAAGCGATCGAAAGGGCGGTCGCCAGACTGACTTATATTTCCATTTCCAAAAAACGAAATTATATATGTGGTAGCGAAACGAGCCAGAAGTTCACAAATGCAAATGGCCGGTCGCGGACGAGCGTGGGTCGGAACTGCCCGGTCAGCTCGAGGTGCGATCCCCGCGAGCGTGTCGCGGTCGTCGATCGCGTCTGGGAACGGTTATCGCGTCTGGGATCGGTTGGGTCCGGGAGCGATCGGGTCCGAAATTGGTCGGATCCGGCGTCGATCGGTCCGAGATCGGTCGGCCGGGACTCCCGCGTGTGTATGCGCCGGCACGTGCCTGGCCGACGGCGCCCGCTTGGCCGATCGCGTGTGCGTGTTTATTTAGAAATAATCCAGAAAATCGTCTGTTATTTTTCTAATCTCGTTATATTGTACACACCAAAACAATTATACCGATGATCGGGTATGTTGTATTCAGAAACTAACTGATGCGACACTACGTGTGCGGGCCACCTATTTCGGACCGGTCACGGATCGGAACCGCCGGCGGATCGATCGCTCCAGCGCGGCGCGGGACCACCACGGAGGAGCCGGTTCGCCGATGAGCGAGTGGACGCCGACGACGTGTATGCGGTGTGCCGTCGGGTGCGGTCACCTCCAGCAGGGGTACACCAACAACTACGGACTCGACACCGTCCGAGGCGACGCGTCCCATCCGGTCAACCGCGGCCTCGCCTGCCAGCGCGGGGTCAGCGAGACCGCGGACCCCGACGGGGACTGGCTGACGCGGCCCCTCGTCAGGGAGGACGGCACCCTCGTCCCCACGAGCTGGGAGACGGCGATCGGGACGGTCGTCTCGCATATCGAGGACGCGCTGGCCGAAACGAGGGACGGCGTCGCGGTGCTGGGAAGCGGCCAGCAGACGAACGAGGCGGCGTACGCGCTGGGGAAGCTCGCGCGGGGCGGCTTCGGCACCCGGTACTACGACGCCAACACCACCCTCTGTATGGCCTCGGCCGTCACCGCCTACTACCAGGCGTTCGGGAGCGACGCGCCGCCGCCGACCTACGAGGACATCCCCGACGCCGAGACCCACGTGATCTGGGGCGCGAATCCCGCGGTGGCGCACCCCGTGATGTACCGGTGGATCGCCGACAGCGCGAGCGACGACGACAGCGAACTGATCGTCGTCGACCCCGTCGAGAGCGAGACCGTCGACGACGCCGACCTGCACGCGCAGGTCGACCCCGGCACCGATCTGGCGTTCGCCCGGGCGGTGTTAGCGCAGACCGTCGCCGACGACGCCGTCGACCGCGAGTTCGTCGCGGAGGCGACGACCGGCTTCGAGGCGACGGTCGACTCGTTGCCCTCGGTACGGGAGGCGGCGGAGACCGCCGGCGTCTCGGTCGAGACGGTCGAGCGCGTCGCCGAGGCCATGACGGACTCGGCGCTCGTGTACTGGGGGATGGGCGTCAACCAGAGCGTGCAGGGGACCGCGACCTCGCGGGCGCTCATCGACCTGTGTCTCGCGACCGGGAACCTCCGGCCGGGAAGCGGACCGTTCTCGCTGACCGGGCAGGCGAACTCGATGGGGACCCGCGTCTGCTCGTCGAAGGGGACGTGGCCCGGTCAACGCGGGTTCACCGATCCGGAGGAGCGGCAGTTCATCGCGGACGAGTGGGAGATTCCACGAAGCCGACTTCCGGACGATCCGGGTCCGGGACCCGTCGGGATCGTCGACGCCGTCGCGGACGGGCCGCCCGAGGTGTGCTGGACGGTGGCGACGAACCCGGTCGCGGGGATGCCCGACGCGAGCGAGGTCAGAAGCGCGCTCGACGACGCCTTCCTCGTCGCGCAGGACGCCTTCCGGACCGAGACCGTCGAGCTGGCGGACGTGGTGTTGCCGGCGGCGACGTGGGGCGAGTCCGAGGGGACCGTCACCAACATGGAGCGCCGGATATCGCGGGTCCGCGCCGCCACGGAGACCTCCCCGAAGATCAAACAGGACCTCGACATCATCGTCGCGATCGGCGCCGCGATCGACGGGGAGCTGTTCCCCCGACCCGCGCTCTCGCCGGAGTCGGTGTTCGACGAGCTGCGCGCGCTGACCGCGGGGACGCCAGCGGATCTGTCGGGGATCTCGTACGACCGGCTGGAGGCGGAGCGCGCGGTCCGGTGGCCGGCTCCGTCACCGGAAGCGGAGGGCGGCTACCGCTACGTCGACAACGACGGCTGGTCGTTCCCCACGCCGTCGGGTCGCGCTCGGTTCTCGACGGGGGCCCATGACGGCCTCGCCGAGCCGACCGACGACGAGTTCCCGCTGACCTTGACGACCGGCCGGCAGGCCGACGCGTACAACACCGGCGTCCGCAGTCGCGGCACCGGGACCGACGACCCCCCGATGGCGCGGATCCACCCGGAGACGACGCTGGAGTACATCGAGTCGTTCGATCGCGGGAAGACGGTCGTCTCGTCGCGGCGGGGGTCGGTGACGATTGCGGTCAACCCGGACGACGGCGTGCCGAAGGGGATGGTGTGGCTGCCGATCCACCACCCGGCCGTGAACGCCCTCACGCTCCCCGTCGTCGATCCCGAGTCAGACGAGCCGAACCTCAAGCAGTGCGCGGTCGACGTCCGGGCGCCGCAGCCGTCGAACCCGTTGGTCCACGAGGGCCAGCCCACCGTGGACGGCGAGCCCGCACCGACGGACGACTGATGGCCTGCCGCCGCCGTCTCGCGGGACTCGGAGAGCGACGACCGGCTCGACCGCAGTATACTCCATGGTTATTCATGCGAAAAAAGAATTATGCCGGATGAGAGAAAACGGAGAGCCAAGTTGAGCCGAGAACAGCACACGAATGAATATAAAAATGACTCGTATTGGAACAATATCGAACTGTAATCGCTAATGACTGATCGGGAGCCAACAACCTGTATGCGGTGCGCGGTCGGTTGTGGCTACCAACAGCGCGCCGGCGACGACGGGGAGTTCCTCGACGTTCGAGGCGACGACGACCACCCCACGAACGGGGGCAAGACCTGCAGTCGGGGGGTCCGCGAGACGATCGACCCGAGCGGCGAGCGGGTGACCGAACCGCTGATCCGCCGGGGCGGGACGCTCCGGCCGACCGACTGGGACACCGTTCTCGGGACCGTTTCGGTGCGGATTATCGAGGCGCTCAGGAACGGGAACGACAACGTCGCGGTGCTGGGAAGCGGCCAGCAGACGAACGAGGCGGCGTACGCGCTGGGAAAGCTCGCGCGCGGCGGCTTCGGCACCCGGTACTACGACGCCAACACCACTCTCTGTATGGCCTCGGCGGTGCAGGCGTACGTGCAGGCGTTCGGGAGCGACGCGCCGCCGCCGACGTACGACGACATCCCCGACGCCGAGACCCACGTGATCTGGGGCGCGAATCCGAAGATCGCCCATCCCGTGCTGTATCGCAGGATCGCCGACAGCGCGGGCGGGGACGACGGCGAACTGATCGTCGTCGACCCCGTCGAAAGCGAGACGGCGGCCGACGCCGATCTGCACGTCAGCCCGGAGCCGGGGACGGATCTGGCGCTGGCGCGAGCCGTGCTCGCGCAGGTCGTCGACGACGGCCTCGTCGACCGCGAGTTCATCGAACACCACACCGAGGGGTTCGAGGCCATGGTCGGATCGCTGCCAGACGTCGACGTCGCGGCCGAGACCGCCGGTGTCCCGGTCGAGCGCGTCTCCGAGCTGGCCGCGGCGTTCGACGCTCGGACCCTCGTGTACTGGGGAATGGGGGTCAACCAGAGCGTTCAGGGGACCGGAACCGCCCGCTCGTTGATCGACCTCTGTCTGGCCACCGGCAACCTGGGACCGGGCAGCGGCCCCTTCTCGTTGACCGGACAGGCGAACTCGATGGGGAACCGCGTCTGCGCCTCGAAGTCGTCGTGGCCGGGATACAGACCGTTCGACGACACGGCTCACCGCAAGGCTATCGCCAACGCGTGGGGCGTTCCGCTGAGCCGGCTTCCCGACTCGTCCGGGCCGGGGTTCGTCCGGATCATCGACGAGCTGGCGCGGGACAACGTCGACGTCTGCTGGACGGTGGCGACGAACCCGGTCGCGGGGATGCCCGACGCGAACCACGTCGAGAGCGCCCTCGAAGACACGTTCCTGATCGTCCAAGACGCGTTCCGCTCCGACACCGTCGAGCTGGCGGACGTGGTGTTGCCGGCGGCGACGTGGGGCGAGTCCGAGGGGACGGTGATGAACATGGAGCGGCGTGTCTCACGAGTCTCGGCGGCGCGCGAGCCGCCGGCCGACGTTCGGCAGGACGTGGACATCATCGGCGCGGTCGCCGACCGTGTCGTTTCGGATCTGTTCGATTCGACGCGGCTCGACCCCGAAGCGCTGTTCGACGAGGTCAGCGCCCTGACGCGCGGCACGACGGCCGACCTCTCGGGGATCTCTTACGAGCGGCTGTCCGAGGAGCTGGCCGTCCGGTGGCCCGCCCCGGACGAGACCGGCGAGGGCGGGTACCGGTACTACGACGGGGACGGCGCGGACGCCGAAGACGCCAGGGACGCAACCCCCGACGACGCGGACGGCCGATGGTCGTTCCCGACCGACTCGGGCCGAGCGCGGTTCTCGAACGCGTCTCACCGGGGCGTGCCGGAGCCGATCGACGAGGCGTACCCCCTCACGCTCACCACCGGCCGTCGTCCGGACGCGTACAACACCGGGGTCCGGACTCGGCCTGACGCTGACGACGACGGGAGCGCGACGGCCGCGCGGATGCACCCCGAGACGATCGCCGACAACCTGCGGGCGTTCGACCGGGGAGAGACGGTGATCGAGTCCCGTCGCTCCGCGGTGACGGTCGGGGTCGCGCCCGACGCCCACGTGCCGCCGGGGCTCGTCTGGCTCCCGGTCCACAACCCGGCGGCGAACCGACTCACGCTGTCCGCCGCGGACCCGGAGTCGGCCGAGCCGAACCTCAAGCAGTGCGCGGTCGCGTTGCGTGCCCCGGACCGGACCACCACCGATATCACCGGCAGTTCGGGACAACTGAACGGGACCGGATCCCACTCCTAGGCGGTTCCAAGCCGCCGGTTGCGCTTTCAGCCGTTCTACCGAGGGATCAGCTTCGCCGCCGCCGGGAGTCGAGACCTGACGGCGTTCGACGTCGATCCCGGACCTCCGGCCGCACGGCGGTCGACGGCTACCGATCCACACCGTGTGCCATCTAGTCATATGATCGTGATTAAACAACTAAAACAGATCAGCGAACAGTTCGACAGAAGCCGTTCTTTCGAGAATACCTCAATAAAGTTCTTAATTTTTAATTTCTTTCAAATATGGCCGAATAATCCGCCGTGCGAGTAGTTGTTGAGAATATCTTACTATATCCCACTAGAATGTTAGTATTGTCAACCGATTTGTTTATTAATAGCCAGTATGTGTCGTTGTAACGTGAGAAAGACCATGTTCAAACAATTTGAACCACAAGTGGTGTGCGATTCGGATTCCGATCCCGCCGGATCTTCACCGAGCCGTCCACTCCACCGTGAGAACGTCGTCGATCGGTCGTTCGAGAGCCACGAAACTGCAGACGTTCTCGACCGTTCCGCGGGAGGTGACTCGCGGTGAAGCCGACCGACCTGCTCTACGGCAAGTACCGGAACCTCATTCTCGCGACGGCCATGTTCAACCTCGGATTCGTAATCTGGTTCTCGTTCGCGCCGTTCACCGGCGGTATCGCCGAGGAGTTCGGGCTCTCAGTCCAACAGCTCGGGGTCGTCGCGAGCGCGGCCATCGTCGCCGTCCCCCTCGGTCGCATCGTCATCGGGCCGCTGACGGATCGGTTCGGGGCGAACGTCACGGGCGGCGTCACGCTCGTCGTCGTCGGGACGTTCGCGATCATCAGCGCGTTCTCACAGACGTACGAGGTGTTCACCGCCTCACGGATCGTCGCGTCGCTCTCGGGGATCACGTTCGTCATCGGCATCCAGCACGTCGCCGAGTGGTTCGAGGAGGAGAACCTCGGGACCGCGGAAGGGATCTTCGCCGGAATCGGCAACGCCGGGGCCGGGCTGGGCGCGTACTTCACCCTGCCGCGGATCTTCGGTGAGGGATACGTCGACCCGATATTCGGCTCGGCGTTCCTCGCCACCTCGTCGAACTGGCGGGCGGCGTTCTTCTACACCGGCGCGCTCGCGGTGCTGCTCGGTGTCGTCTACTACGTCTTCGGGGCCGCCGCGAAGAGCGAGGCGAAGCGGGAGGCGACGAAGGCGGGCGTGAGCTGGGAGCAGTGGCGGTTCATCGCGACCCGCTACGGCGCGGTCGTCCTCTCCGTCGCGTACGTGATGTCGTTCGGCCTCGAACTCGCGATGAACGGCTGGCTCGGGACCTACTACCGCGAGGCGTTCGGCCAGGGCGACATCGTGATCGCCGCGTCGTTCGCGGCGACGTTCTCGGTCGCCGCCGGGCTCCTCCGGCCGATCGGCGGGTACGTCAGCGACGTGGTCGCGCGCAACGAGCGGGACATCCTCCCCGTCTTCGAGGGTGAGTACCGCAACCAGTGGACGTTCGCCGCGCTCTCGTTCGTCGTACTGTCGATGTTCGGCATGACGCTCGCCGGGCTGACGGGGAACATCTACGTCGCCGTGGTCGCCGGCTTCCTCGTCGGCACCGGCTGCGCGTTCTCCGAGGGCGCGATCTTCGCGCAAGTGCCCGCGATGTTCCCGGACAACTCCGGATCGGTGGCGGGGATCGTCGGCGGGATCGGAACGGTCGGAGGCGTCGTCTACCCGCTCGCGTTCTCCGCCGCGTTCCTCCCGAACCTCCACGTCGGCTACGCGATCGTCGGCGCGTCGATGATACCGATCTTGGGGCTCGTGGCGTGGGTGTTCCAGCCGAAGATCGCGGAGCGCGCGAACGACGACGGATGGTTCGTCTCCGGCGAGCGGATCGTCGCGACCGGCGACGACGACTGAGTCGCGCGAGGTCTCGCGGCCTTTAAAAATCAGTCCCGACGGTGTCCGAGCGGCTTCTTCTGGTCGACCTCGACCTCGACGTGGATCGAGTCGGGGAAGTCGCGACCGACGACTTCGCGGGCGATGTCGTCCGCGCCGTGGATCTCCATCGAGCGCTTGTACACGTCGTAGTTCCACGGCGAGAACTCGTCGCCGGCGCGGAGCTGTTTGTAAAGTGGAACGCGGACGGTCTCGGCGGGCGTGGCGTGTGGACCCTTACACTCCGCGCCTTTCCGTTCGAGCGTCGATTTGAGGTCTTGGACGGTCTCGGCGAGCACGTCGTGGTCGCCGGACGCGAAAGAGAGTTTCGTGACGAAGGTCATGGCTGGGGCTTGTTCGTTGATGGTGGCCCAAGGAGTAAAAACGCATCTACCGCGAACGGGACGTAAAATCCGATGTCGATCTGCACGTATAAAACACCGGCAGCGGGCGACTAACGGCGCGCAGATCGGTCGAAGAAGGCTGCAACGGCCGATGTGTTTGCGACTCCGACACCCTCTTTAGGGGTGGTCGCTTACCTGACGCTAATGACGGTCGAAGCGACCAGTGCCGGAGCCATCCTCTTCCGCGACACCCGCGGCGAACGGGAGTACTTGCTCCTGAAGAGCCGACCGGGGGACTGGGAGTTCCCCAAGGGCGGGATCGAGGGGGACGAGGAGCTCCAGCAGACGGCGATCAGGGAGGTGTCGGAGGAGGCCGGAATCGAAGATTTCCGGCTGATCGACGGCTTCCGCAAGGAGTACGACTACGTGTTTGAGGCGAACGGCAACACCATCCACAAGACGGTGCACCTGTTCATCGCGCGCTCGTTCGAAGCGAGCGCCGAAATCTCGAACGAACACCGTGACCTGCAGTGGCGCGACTACGATCAGGCGCTCAACACGATCACGCAAACAGGCCCCCGAGAGATCTTAGAGGACGCCCACGACTACCTCGACGAGCGGAAAGACGGGGACACCGGCGAGTACGTCTAAGCGGATACTCTCGTTCCATTCCGCCCCGTTCACTTTTAAACTGCCGCCGACTACCACAACCGTGACTCCGGACGCCGAGTTCGGCTACGAGCTGTTGGTCTGTCGGTACGCCGAGCTGGCGTGGTACCCCGGAGAGGGTCCGCGTCCGGCAGTCGTCGCCCGCCAGCTCGGCACCAAAGAGCGCCGCTGGGACACGGTCGTGATAGAGGTCGATCCGGCGGCGTTCGCAGCCCGCCGTGCGTTCGGCGATCGGACCATCGATTCCGACCTCCTCCACGTGGTTCGCCACGCCCCCGCCGAGTGGGCGTGGTACCGCGACGCGCTCCCGCATCCCGGCTATCCATGGCGCTACGTTCGACAGGCGGTCCACCGCGCTGCCGGCCGCGAGCTGATCGAGAAGCGACGGCGGAACAACCGGATTCAGCTCCGCCGGAAGCGACCGTATCCCGATTGGGTCAAGCGGATCGTCGCGATCGAGAACAAGCCGGATCTCGATCGCTCTGCGGCCGACCGGCTCGCCGACCAACTCGCTCACGACGTCGAAACCTGCCTCGCTGACGAGGCGTGGCTCGCCACCGAGACGACCGGCGAGCGCGTCGAGCCGGCCCTGCTCCGCGAGATGCCCGTCGAGGCCGGCATCCTCGCGACCGATTTCGAGGGAGGCGTCGGCGCCGATGCGGCCGACGTGGCGTGGCATCCGAGCGATCTGGCGCCCGCGGAACACGAGCGCCGCGACCCTGAGACGGTGACCCGCCGGCTGGAGATAGCCGAGCGAGCCTACGGGAAGGGGTGGCGCTCCTTCGCCGACACGATGCGGCCGGACTGCCGACACTTCGAACTTCGCCGCAACGGGCAAGCGCTCGTCCCGTACTGCGCGGCCAAGGAGACGGTCCCGACCGCACGAGAGTGTTCGGGATCCTGTGCGTCGTTCTCGCCCGAACCGCCCCAGTGGCGGACGAAGGGGTGGCCCATCGAGGGCGGCCCCGGGAAGGGGCTCGAACTGGTCCTCGACCGCCGACGAGAGCGAGAGCGCGACCGGGTCGCCGACGGCGACGGCGAGAGCGACTAGGTCGGTCCTACGCCAGCGCCGCCGCCAGCTTCTCGACCGGGTGCGGCGGCTCGGGGGCACCGCCGTCGCGCTCCTTCAGTTGGCTCCGGCAGGAGGCACCGGGAGCAACGACCTCGTCACCGTCGCTCTCGGCGACCTGATCGAAGAGGATCCGGCCGATCGCCTTGCTCATCGAGTAGTGCTCGGCCTCGTAGCCGAACGAGCCCGCCATCCCACAGCAGGAGGAGTCGAGCGGATCGACCCCGTACCCCGCACGTCGGAGCACGCCGACCGCGTGATGGTCCTTCTTCGTCGCCTTCTGGTGGCAGTGCCCGTGATACGTGAGCGATTCGGTGGGCGCGTCGAGGTCGATATCCTCGTCGAGCCGGTGGGCGTCGACGTACTCCATGACGCCGTAGGTGTTCGCCGAGACGGTCGCCACGTCGGCGTCGGGCACGTCGCTGGCGTCGCCGTCGAGCAGGTCGTGGTAGTCGGTCTGCAGCATCACGGCGTCGGTGGGCTCGACGACCACCACGTCCCAGCCGTCGGCCACATCTGGTACGAGCGTCTCCACGGCGTCTCTCGCCGCCGCGCGCGACTCGTCGAGCATCCCCTTCGAGTGCGGGGGGCGCCCGCTCCCGTCCACATCGGGGATTCGGACGTGGCAGTTCGCGGCCTCCAGCACGCGCACCGCGGCCTTCCCCGCACCGGGGTTCGTGTAGGTGGTGTACACGTCGGGGAACAGCAGTACGTCGCGGTCGGCCTCGGCTCGGGGAATCCCCGCGCCGCCGCGGGCCTCGAACCAGTCGGTCAGGCTCTCCGAGCGGAACGTGGGGAGGTCACGCTCCTTCGCGATCCCGAGGGCCTTCTCCATGACGAGGCCGGCGCCGGGGATCTTCCCGGGGAGGTTCGAGAGGGGCGCGAGCGTCGAGCCGATCGGCGCGAGCGATTCGAAGTTGCCGAGCAGTCGGGTCCGCAGGTCGATCCCGTGTTCCTCGTGGTGGGCGTGTTCGACCTCGGCTTTGAGCTTCGCCATGTCGACGCCGCTCGGACAGTCCTTCGTACAGCCCTTACAGCCGACACACAGATCCATCACCTCGGTGACGAACTCGTCGTCGGTCGGGTCGTCGGGGAGTTCGCCGTTCATGGCTCCGCGGAGCATGTTCGCCCGGCCGCGGGTCGCCTGTATCTCTTCTTCGGAGGCGCGATAGGTCGGACACATCACGCCGCCGGTGGTCTCCTGCGGGCCGCGACACCCGCCACAGCCGTGACAGAGCTCGACCATCCCCTGCATCCCGTTGTCGATCGCCCACTCCATCGCGGGGTCGAAGCCGGCGTCGTACTCGTACTCCGAGTCGAACCGGAGGTTCTCGCGCATGTCGTGGTCGCCGCAGACGTTTCCGGGATTGAGCAGCCAGTCGGGGTCGAAGGCGGTCTTGAGGTCGCGGAAGGCGTCCCAGAGGTCGTCGCCGTACAGCTTCCGGTTCCACTGGGTCCGGGCGCGGCCGTCCCCGTGTTCGCCCGACACCGACCCGCCGAGCCGGACCACGGCGTCGGTGACGCGGTCGGCGATGTCGACCATCGCGTCCACGTCGTCCACGTCTTTCGTGTTGATCAGCGGCCGGATGTGGAGTACGCCCGGGCCGGCGTGCGCGTAGAAGGTCGCGAAGGTGTCGTTGTCGTCGAGGATCTCCTGGAACTCGCGGGTGTACTCGGGGAGGTGTTCGGGCGGGATCGCGCAGTCCTCGATGAAGGAGATGTGCTTTTCGTCTGTGGTGCGCGACAGGAGGATCGGGAGTCCGGCCTTGCGCATCTTCCAGAACCGGTCGCGCTTTTCGGGGTCGTGCGCTTCCATCGCGTCGACCGCGCGGCGGGGCTGGCTCGTCGTCTCGGCCGCGCCGTCGCTCGGCTCCGCCATCGTCGCCGGGCGGGCACGGTCGGCCGTCGCACCCACCCGATCCGCGATCAGGTCCGCGACCTTCTGTTTCCCATCCACGTCGCTGTCGGCGTAAAACTCGACGAGGAGGACGGAGTCGGTCCCCTCGGGCAACATCCCCACGACGCCCTCGAACTCGGGCGTGTCGGCCGCGAGGCCGAGGAGCACGTCGTCCATCACCTCGACGGCGGCGGGGTCGTGGTCGAGGATCGGCGCCACATCCTCCATCGCGTCCAGCAGGTCGTCGTAGGTGAGCAGCGCCACCGCCTTCGTCTCTGGAATCTCGACAAGCGAGACGGTCGCTTCCGTGACCGTCGCGAGGGTCCCTTCGCTGCCGGCCATGAGCCGACCGAGGTTGACGACGCCCGCCTCGCCGTACTCGCCGCGGTACTCGGCGAGCAGGCGGTCGAGGTTGTAGCCGGAGACGTTCCGCTTCATCTCCGGGAAGCGCTCGTCGATCGCGCCCGCCTCCTCGTCGAGGATCCGGACGATCTCGGCGTGGATCCGCGGTAGGAGGTCGTCGCTCTCGGCGTCTGCGGACTCTCGTAGCTCCTCGACGGCGACCTCTCCGAAGGTCGTCACCGTCCCGTCGGCTAACACGACCTCCAGCTCCTCGACGTAGTGGTCGGTTTTCCCGTACTTCAGCGAGTGCGACCCGGTGGAGTTGTTGCCGATTGCGCCGCCGATCGCGGACTTGTCGCGCCACGCCGGATCGGGCGCGAACTTCAGCCCGTGGGGCTCGACCGCGGCGTTGAGGTCGCCGACGTACGCCCCCGCCTGCGCTCGGGCGGTCCCCGCCTCCGGATCCGTCGACAGCACCTCGTCCATCGAACCGGTGAGATCGAGGACGACCGCCTCGTTGACGGTCTGGCCCGCGAGCGACGTGCCGCCCCCGCGGGGCAACACCGGAATCCCCTCTTCGTAGCAGTACTCGTGGACCGCCGCCACGTCCGCCGTCGACTCCGGCACCACGACGCCGATCGGTGTGACCTCGTACGCCGAGGCGTCGGTCGCGTACAGCCGCTTCGAGTACTCGTCGAACCGCACGTTGCCATCGACCCGGTCTTCCAGCGCGTCGACGAGGCCCGGGCGCTCTACCGCGCCGCCAGTGTAATCGAAGTCCCCCCCGTCCCGCGGATCCGGATCCGGCGTGTTGGTCGCCATGCGAATCCCTCACGGTCGGACCGTGAAAAACCTCTCCCAGTCGTCGAATCATGAGAACCTGCCTTCCCGGATCGCGGAGGTGAGCCGGACGCGGGGGCAACCGAAAACGTCGCGGGCACCGTCTGACGGGCGTCGTTCGACAACGAACGCTTATTAGGCGCGCTCGTGACCGTATCGAATATGAACGCTGTTCCGGAGGAGATCACGTCTCTCGTCGGTCGCGAGGTGTATTCGAACAACGGCGTCTTCGTCGGCGAGATCGAGGACGTACGCCTCGATCTGGACGCGCAGGCCGTGACCGGGCTCGCGCTCGCGGAGCTCAACCATGAGCTGTTCGCTGGGCGCGTCGACAGGAACACGGGCGTCATCGTCCCGTACCGCTGGGTCCGTGCCGTCGGCGACGTTGTGCTGATAAACGATGTCATCGAACGCCTCGACACCGGGACCGACGAACCCGAGGCCGAGGCGGAAGCAGAAGTCTAGCGGAGGACCGCCAGTCCGAGATCGCTGGGCCGCTCTCGCGGCGTCAGAAGGGAAGCGCGTCCCGCAGGCTCGTTAGGAGCCCACCGCCCTCCCGCCGCTTGCGGTCGAACACTGGGTACAGTGCGTCGAGGAACTCCGTCTTGTTTTCGAACCGGCTCTGTGGCACCTGATCGAGCGCCTCGCCGAGCGTGATCGTCCGCCCTTTGCCGTCGTAGGGAATCTCGCGGTCGCCGAGAGCGTGGCGGACCTCCTCGGCCGTCGCCGGGAACGACACGTCCGCCTTCCCGATCTGTTCGTCGAGCACGGCGATGCCGAACTCGATCGCGTCCGGCTCCGACGATCCGCCGCCGCCGGGTGGGCGTGCTGCCATTGCGGCGTGGTACTCGCTCTGGCCTTTTTAAACCCATGTTCGGCGAGCGGCCGGTGGGCCGCTCCGACCGCTCCGCTCAACGTCGCAGATGCGGTCACTCCGGGAGTGACTCCTCCGGCGGCGCTGCGTCGAGGACCGCCAGCTCGATCCCGTTGCCGGCGCGGTCGAACGCAGCGACCGCGTCGTCGTCGTACGGCGGGACGGCGACGAGCACGACCGCCGCGAGGTCGTCCCTCTTCGACACGCCGAGGAATCCGTTCGGGTGCGAGATGAACCGTGCCCCGCCTCGTCCGGCGGGCGTCCCGATATCGACCCCGAACACCGCGTTCACCGACCCGCCGACCCCCGCGGGTGTGAAATGGGTCACCACCGGCATCGACGGGTCGAGACCGGTGTCTTCGTCGAACTCGCCGGCACGAGTAGCCGAAAGCCGCAGGCTCGTCGCGTCGGGATCGCGCTCGGCGGCTTGGTCGAGCAACACCGTCAACAGGTCGCGCGTGATGTGGATCACGAGCAAACGGGCGCCGACACGGTCAGATCCCGAGCGCCGAGCGCAGGGTCCGCGCGTACAGTCCGGGTGCCTTGCGGCGCGACCCGGAGAGCGCGTCCTCAACGGCGAGGGCGGCCCGCTCGTCCACGCCGACGCCGTGGCCCACGCGCACCCGCTCCGGGTTCAGTCCGGAGAGTGCCTCGATCGGCGGCATCAGCCGGAGCATCGGATGGACGCCGAGGCGCTCACGATCGCCACGGAAGTACGAGGCGGAGCCGAGCGACTCGGGGACGATCAGCGTCTCGCCGTCGAAGAAGCCGACCTCCTGCCACGGGGGGATCATGGAGTCGCGGATCCGAAACGCCTCGAACCCCGAGTCCGCCAGCCGCGAGCCGAACCGCTCGACGGGGGCGTCGATCTCCTCTGCGACACCGGTCATCCAGTCGGCGACGTAGACGGGAACGTCGTGTCGGGTCGCGATCGCTGCGCTGTCGCGCTTGTGACGGTCGAGCCCGACCACGACGCCCGCGACCGTCCCGAGATCCGCCAAGAGGTCGTCGACGCCGGGCGCGTCGACCGGGTCGAACACCCAGACGTCGTCCGTCTCGCTCTCCTCGTTCGGGACCGCGATCGCGTGGCTCGCCCGCTCCATCGCCTCGCCCGGGTACGCGATCCAGCCGACGCCGCGGTCGAAGCGATCGATCTCGTGGAGGTCCGCGTCGCCGTCAGCTTTCAGTTCCATAACACGTATTTAGTCCGGATCCTTTTCAACCCTCTCCGGCGGGACCGCTGAAACGCCGAATTGCTCAAGCCTATCCTGAGAACTCCGACTCGCTCACCCGGACGATCACCGTCTCGTCGACGTCGCGGAGGTCGTACTCGGGCGTCTCGCCCTGCGTTCGCCGAACGTAGAGGGGTTCGACCGGCCGGCCGTCGACGAGCCCGAACACCTTCAGTCGCTGATCGGTCTCCTCGGGGGGGACGGCGCCGTCGCGCACCTCGCGGGCGAGGTCGCGAGAGAGCCACTCGTCGGGGGAGACCGATGGCTCGCGAACGAGCGCCTCGTCGACGAAGCGGACGAGGTACCAGTTGAGGTCATTTAAAAGCGACACCGCCGCGCCGAGGCTTACGGTGTCGACGGCGACGCTGTTCTCGAACGGCTCCTCAATCTCGTAGGTCGCGAGCGCGTCCCGGGCCGTTTCGCGGGACAGCAGCTCGTAGGTGAGATTCACGTCCGGATCGCCGAGGAGACACACCCGCGTCACACGCTACCGGACTCGGCCGCTCCACAAATCGGTTGCGGTCGTTCGTCTCGGCGGTCCAGAAGAGTCGTCGCCGGCTCAGAACGTCGACACGTCGCCGTCGATGACGCTGCGAGTCACGTCGGTGACGTTTGCCAGCTCGCGATCGACGATTTCGAGGACCTTCGGTTCGATGTCTCCGAGCGCGACGCCGTCCTCGGTGACGAGCTGCGCGTCGGCGACGTGGGGCTCGTCGATCGGGCGCCCGATCTGCGAGAGCAGGCGGACCTGCAGGTCGCGGATCCCGTCGACCTCCTCGGTGACGGACTCCGCGATCCGGGTCGACAGGAGGTTGTAGATCTTCCCGATGTGGTTGACGGGGTTCTTCCCGGAGGTCGCCTCCATGGACATGGGCCGGTTCGGAGTGATGAGCCCGTTCGCGCGGTTGCCGCGTCCCACGGACCCGTCGTCGCCCTGCTCCGCGGAGGTGCCGGTGACGGTGAGGTAGACGGAGCCCTCGTCGTAGTCGTCGGCGGTGTTGACGTCGACGTGGACCTCCCGGTCCGTGCGCGACTCGGCCAGTTCGGTGACGAACTCGCGCACGTTCTCGACCGCGTCGTCGTACTCGTCGAGCCCGTCGACGTACCGGTCGACCATCGCGGCCGCGACGGTGATGTCGATCCGGTCGCCCTCGCGTTTGCCCATGATCTTCACGTCCGGCCCGAGCTCGGGATGATCCGCGTGGTAGGTCGTGTTGAGTTCGTGCTCGGCCTCGTAGACGATCGTCTCCGTCTCCGTCAGGGGCGCGTGGCCGACGCCGAAGGAGGTGTCGTTGGCCATCGGCACCTGCTGGGTCTCCTCGCCGAACACGTCTTGGAGGTCGCCCGACCCCTCGCCGAGCTTCACGTCGATGATCACATCGGTACCGTACTCCAGCTCCGGGATCGCCTCAGAGAGGTAGTCGCGGGCGGCCGCGAGCGCGGTCGAGTCGACCGGGAGCTGCTCGCCTTCGTACTCCTTCGTGGCGCGCCCGACGATGAGCACGTAGAGCGGCTCGACGACCTCGCCGCCGCCGTACGCGGGGGCGGCGCGGCCGGCGACCAACTGCGTCTCGTCGGTGTTGTAGTGAAGCACCTTCCCGACGCGGTCCAAGTAGAGCTGCGAGAGCGCCCGCGACACCGACTCCGCGATACCGTCGCAGATCGAATCCGGGTGTCCGATACCCTTCCGCTCGACGATCTCGACCTCCTGGTCCTCGACCGCTCGACGATCGAGGCGGCTAACCTGAATGTTCCGGTCCATTACGTTTCGGTACTTGGCCGGCGGCAGTATAACTTGCGGAAACCTCCCGGGACCGGGTAATGCTCTCTAGTTATCGTTTGGCAGGTATTGCCCTTACCTCGCGGCTACTTCCCCCCTACTTCGCCGCCTCGTAGGCGTCCGCCATCACGTCGAGCGCCTCGCGGAGCTCGCTTTCGTCGGTCGCGTACGAGATCCGAGCGTGGCCGCGCCCGTGCTCGCCGAACGCCTCGCCGGGAACGACGACCACGCCGCGGTCAAGACACTCGTCGACGAACCCCTCGGGCACCCGCGGCATCGCGTAGAACGCTCCCTGCGGCGTCGGGCAGTCGATGCCGATTTCGTCGAAGCCGTCGAGGAGGAGGTCGCGGCGGCGCTCGAAGGAGGCGGTCATCTCGTCGACGACCCCGTGATCGCCCCGCAGCGCAGCCTCAGCGGCGTACTGGGCAGGCGCCGACGCGCAAGCCTGCGCGTACTGGTGGACGCGCAGCATGCGCTCCACGCGCTCCTCGGAGCCGTACACCCATCCGAGCCGCCAGCCAGTCATCGAGAACAGCTTCGAGGCCGAGTTGATCACGACGACGTTGTCGGTCTCGGTGAACTCCATCGGCGAGTAGTGTTCCCCCTCGAAGACGGTGTACTCGTACACCTCGTCGGAGATACAGAGCACGTCGTGCTCGTCGGCGATCCGCGCGAACTCGCGCACGTCTTCCTCGGAGGAGACCGCGCCGGTGGGATTCCCGGGCGAGTTCACCACGAACGCGACGGTGTCGTCGGTGATCGCCGCCTCGATCGCGGCGGGGTCGATCGTGAGGTCGTCGCGCAGCGGGACCGGGACCGGTTCGCCCCCGGTCAGCTTCGTCAACGCGTCGTAGGAGACGAACCCCGGGTCCGGAATCAACACCTCGTCACCGGCGTCGACGTGCGCCTCTAAGGCGATGTGGAGCGCCTCGCTGCCGCCCGCAGTGGCGATCACGTTACTCGGGTCGAGGTCGATCCCCTGATCCGTCCGGTGTTTTTCGGCGATCGCCTCGCGAAGCGACCGAGTGCCCTTATTTTCGGTGTAGGCGTCGGCCTTCCCGGCTTCGATGGCATCGATCGCCGCCTGCCGCGCGTGGTCCGGCGTCGGGAAGTCGGGCTGGCCGAGCCCGAGGTTGATCGCGTCGTCGCCGGCCGCCTCGAACACCTCGCGGATCCCGCTGATGGAGATCCGTTCGACCCTGTCGGAGAAGTTCGGCATACCCGTTCGGGGGCGCTGCCGGGAGTTAGTTCTTGTCACGTCGCGTCCGCTCCCAGACCGGTCGCCGCTCGTCGCGGCCGGGCGGCTGTCGGACCCGCCCGTCCTCGTCGACCGGGAGCGCGAACCGCCCGCGGAGCACGCTGAGCACCTCTTCTGGCGTCGCGCGGAGCAGCGCGTCGTCGACCGCCCGGAGCCGGAGCTGCGGGCGGCCGTCGCCCGCGGGCATCTTGATCGCCTCGATCAGGCCGCGCCGCACGAGGGCTCGCCGGTCGTCGGTGAGGTCCTGTCCAGCGGCGATCCCGACGCCTTCGGCGCTCCCCCCGTCTGCTCCGTCGCCGATCCACCGCCGCAGGTCCCACAGCAGGTGATCGTGGCGCGCCGCCAGCGCGACGAGGAGCGTCCGGTCGGTGACCTCACCGGTCCGTCCGACCGCGCCGTACGGGAGCGCGTCGAGCACCGCCGCCACGTCGTCCGCGAACCTGTCGTCGAGCGTCTCGCAGGCGGCCGCGAGCAGGCGGCTTCGCGCGGGCATATCGACGGTCTCGGGCGTCGCCGCCGCGAACCGCTCGCGCACCGCTCGGCCCGCGGGCGTGACTCGTTTCGGCGCCTCCTCGGTAACGAGTGTTCGATCCTTCTCCGGTCCGACGACCGCGTCGATTCGGTCCGGCGACGCGAACAGAATTCGCTGGACGTCTGGTTCGTCCGCGACCGTCCGAAGCTCGATCGCTCCCTCCGCGACCGCCTCGGCGACCGCGGTGCCGAGGACGAACGCCCGGCCAAGCGCGTCGGCGACGCCCGGCCGACAGGCGACCCGCCATGTTCCTCCCCTTGTGCGCTCTCTCGCGGCGAGTATCGGGGGGAGAAGCGCAAGTGGGACGCCGACGGCGACGATCGCGGACCGACCGGCAAGCGCCGATTCGATCGCGTCGGCTAGCCCGTCATCGGCCTCATCGAGCGCGACGGCGACTTCGGAGGGGTCGTCGCTGTCGGGATTCGAAGTGTCTTCGCCAGCCGTCGGCGGAGCCATACGCTCTGTGGCGGCGGAGTCGGAAAGAACGTTGCGCCGCTGCCGACTACGGCGCCCGGCCGAACACCAGGTACCCGGTGTGGCCGACGCCCGCGGTCGAGGGGCGGGAGCCGCGGTCGGAGAAGTCCATCTCCCGTTGAATCGTTTCGAGCGTCTCGACGCCCTCAAAGCCGGCCTCGCGGGCGGCGAGGGCGGCCTCGCGGGTCCCCTCGACGAACGGGGAGTAGACGGCGAGGTACCCTCCGGGCGCGAGCAGGTCGTCCGCGCGCTCGACGACTTCGGGGGCGTCGCCCGTATCGAGCGTTAACACGTCAAAGGGGTCCTCGTCGGCGAGCGCGTCCAGTTCCTCGGTGAGGTCGCCGGTGCGGACCTCGACGCGGTCTGCCACGCCGGCGGTCACCATGTTCCCGCGGGCGACCTCGGCGAACTCGGAGTCGATCTCGTAGCTGGTCACGTCGGCGCCGGCGCGACCGAGGTATGCTGCGAGGATTCCCGACCCCGTGCCGGCGTCGAGCACGCGATCGCCGCCGGAGGCGCCGGTGTGGCCCATTACGAGCCCCACGTCGCGGGGCATCATCGGCGCGCCGGTGCGTTCGAGGTGGTTGAACAGGTCCGGGCCGCGAAGCTCGCGGACCTCGAAGACGGTGCCGAGATGCGTCTCGACGGTGTCGCCGCCCTCGACGTCTTCGGGGACCTCGAGGACGCCGAGGTCGGTGCCGAACTCCTCGCCCGGCTCTAGCAGGTACTCCCGGTCCTCGTGGACCAGCAGGTACGCGGCGTCGGTCACTCCAGATCCGCGATCGCGGCCGCGAGGTCGCCGTCGGCGTCCTCCAAGGCCTCTCGGGCCGTCGACTTCGGGACCCCAGCGCGCTCGGCGACGAGCGCCACATCCTCGTCGGGGATGGCGTCGGTCACGCCCGCGTCGCGTTCCGTCGCGTCGACCGACCCGTCCCCGCCCTCGACCGCCGAGGGGCTCCCGCCGGCACCGGCGTCGGCGACGGTTTCGGGCGACCCGACGATCTGGTAGGTCTCCTGACCCTGAGCGTCCATCTTGGTCACCTGGGCGTCGTCGAAGACGAGGTCGTCGCCGTCGGCCGTCTCGATGACGACCCGCTCGGCGTCGAGCTCCTCGACGTCGATCCCCATCTGTTTCATCATCTGTTTCATCTTTCGCGGGTTCATGCCGCCTCCTCCGAACATACGCCCGAATTCGGCGGGACGACACAAAAAGGGTGGCGACACGGGCCGAGGAGGTGGCGATCGGGGTCGCTCGCGAGTACTCCCCCCGGCAAACGCGACTACCGCTCCCGGCGAACGCGACCGAGAGAGCGGGTTTCATACGTCCCCGAATTCGAGGTCGGGTATGTATCTCGCCGACCACACGTGGCCGGAACTTGGGGAGGCGCTGTCGGACGAATCCGTTGCGCTCGTTCCGCTCGGCTCCACGGAACAGCACGGCCCGCACCTGCCGCTGGCGACCGACCATCTGATCGCCGAGGCGCTCGCGAGCGCGGCCGCCGAGGAGACGGGCGCCGTCCGCACCCCCACGGTCACCGTCGGCGTCAGCCCGCACCACCGGCAGTTCCCGGGCACGATGTGGGTCGACCCGCCGGAGTTCCGCGACTACGTCGAGGGGTTCACCCGGAACCTCGCGTATCACGGGATCGACCGCGTCGTGTTCGTGAACGCCCACGGCGGTAACGTCCAGCACCTCCGGGAGGTCGGACGCCGGCTCCACGAGGACGAGACGGCCTACGCGATCGAGTGGATGTGGGACGAGTCGATCCCGGAACTCGTCGACGACTTATTCGAGCACAACGGACCCCACGCGGGACCGAAGGAGACCGCGATGATCACCCACATCGCCCCGGAGCTGGTCAAGACGGACCGACTGGAAGACGCTCGCGACGACGGACTCGTCCACCTCGACGAGTCGGACGCGGTGGTCCACGGCGCTCGCACCTACTACGACGCGGTCGATAACTCCGCGAACGGGGCGTTCGGCGACCCGACCGACGTGACTCCCGAGAAAGCGGAGCGCCTGTTCGAGGCCGCAAGCGACCAACTCGTCCAGTTGGTCGAGTGGCTCGACGCCCGCGACCGCGCGGAGCTGTTGCCGAAAGATCGCGTCGAGTAGCGCTCCCTGTCTCCTTTTAAATCACGTCGTCGTGGCCGGGGAGAATCGGATCGAGCGCGGCGTCCAGTTCCGGGCGACGCCCGTCGAGAATCCCGAACCGCTCGTTGCGGCGCCGTTCCAGCCACCGCAGCAGCCGGGCGGCCCAGTCGAGTTTCCGCGCCTTCATCGGGTCCACGTCCGGGTCGTCGAAGTCCCACCCCGGGAACACGAGGCGACCAGCGCCGACGTGGTCCGCGAGGAAGGCGGCGCGGTCGCCGTCGGTGAACCCGCCAAGATTTCGGATCGGGCCAACGGGGGCCGCCTGCGTCGTCGCCAGCGTCGCCTCGTCGGCGAACCGGGGGAGCCACTCGCGGACCGCGGGGATGTTGTCGCCGTGGGCGTGGGCCGCGACCGGGACTCCCTCGTGTGTCAACGCCGCCGCGGTCTCAGGGTTCTTGTCGAGGTCGGTGACCATGCAGTCGACGTCGACGCCGCGGTCGCGGAGGGCGTCGGCGGCGGTGGAGGCGGCGACGACGACATCGGCGTTGCGGGCGATTTCGACTTCGTCGCTGAGGCACGGGGCGGCGCCGGCTATCGCCACGGTCTCGCCGCGCCAGTCGCCGAGCCGGTCGAGGGGGAACGGCGTCGCGATATCGGCCGCGACGTCGCGAGCGCGTTCGTCGGCTGCTCGGTCGAAGCCGAAGTCGGAGAGGATCGCCTCGTAGACGGGTTCAAAGATCTGGAAATTCATTCGTGAGTCCCCGCTGTCGGTGCGGCGATCTTGCAGCGATTGCTACCGCCCGATCGCAGCGGCGGACGGCGCCGCCGCTGGCGGGGTCGTATATGGTATGGGCCGGAGTAGCACAGAGTACCCCTACCCGCGTGCCCCTCCGGCGTCCAGTGAACGGGTTGTCTGCACGACGGCATAAACTTTCTCTTACTTGGAGCCGTCGTCGATCGATTCCAGCGCGGCGTCGAGCGCGTCTGAAACGCCCGAAACGGCCGATCGAACCGCAGACAGCGCGGCTACTGTTCCGACGAGCAGTCCGGATTCGCCATTTGTGGGGGCCCCGCCGTCGGTGGCCGAGGGGGGAACCGCGGTCTCGGCGGCGTCGGAACCGGCGAGGGCGAACGCCGCGCCGACGCCGGGCTCGGCGGTCGCCGCTCGGAGCGCGCCGACGGCCTCGTCGGTGAGCCCGCGTAGCTCGTAGGTGCGAACGGCCGCGTCGCCGGCGACGGACTGGTCGGCGTCCAGCCGGTCGAGGTGGCGCTCGGCCTCCCGAACGGTCGTCACGTCGAGTTCCTCGACGGCGATGTCGCTGGGCCCGTCGTCCGAACGGACCCGATCGCGGGCGAACTCGGCGCCGACGAGTGCCGCGTCCCGCGTCTCGGCCACATCGTGGGTGCGGATCACGTGTGCGCCGCGCTCGACTGCCATCGAGGTGGCGGCGAGCGACACCGGAAGGGCCTCCTCGGTACTCCGTCCCGCGATCGTCTTGAGGAAGCTCTTGCGGTTGATCGAGACGAGCAGCGGGCGACCGTAGCCGCGGAACTCCCGTAGCCGGTGGAACGTCTCGCGGTCGTCGGCGTGGGTTTTTGCCTTCGACCAGCCACCGAACGCGGGGTCGAGGATCGTCTTGTCGGTGAGGCCGTTCATCGACAGCGCTTCGTAGATCTCGTCCACGTCCTCGATGGCACCCGGTCGCTCCAGATCTGGCGGCGAGGCCATCTTCGAGACGGCCGCGTCGTGTTCGCGGCAGACGCGGGGCATCTCGGGATCGGCGAAGCCGCAGATGTCGTTGACCATGTCGAACCCGCGTGCAAGCGCCTCGTCGGCGACCTCGTGGTAGCGGGTCTCGATCGACCAGACGGCGTCGCCCGAGGTCGACTCCAGCGTCTCGATCGCGGTGTCGAGCCGATCCAACTCCTGTTCGGCCGAGAGCACGTCTAAGTCCTTGTTGGCCGATTCGAGCCCGACGTCGACGATGTCGGCGCCCTCGCCGATCAGCTCCTCGTCGACGTACTCGGCGGCCTCGCCCGGGTCGTCGTACACGCTCGGGTCGTACGGCGACTCCGCGGAGACGTTGAGTACGCCCATGATCCGAGGCGGGTGGTCGTCGCCGATCTCGAGCCCCGCGGCGTCCACGTTTCGCATACGCTCACCACGAGCGCGAGCGATATAAACGGGACGAGTGCACGAAGTGGACGAACGGCGCGGGCGGGCGGGACCGCCGATAGATTGGATGACCGAGAGATGACCGGTGGCGGGTCGTCGGACCGGTGGCGGGTCGTCGGACCGGTGGCGGGTCGTCGGACCGGTGGCGGGTCGTCGGACCGGTGGCGGGTCGTCGATCGGTCCGCACTCGCGACGAGACGTGTCAGTGTGAGACATGACGGCAGCAGTCGGGCACGCGTTAATACCGTCCAGCACGGTCGTATTGTATGAACACGAAATCAGAAGATCGATTGCTCGGGCTCGCGTCAGCAGCCCTCGTCACGACGATCGGCGGCGAACTACTCGGGAGTCAACTGCTCATCACGGTCGGCGCTGTCGGGTTCGTCATCTCTCTCCTCGCGCTGTTCGCGGTCATGAGCGTCGTGCTCGCAGTGGGCGTCGCTCGAACGCCGGTGATGAGCGCCCCCGACCCGACGGTCACTGAAAGAGTTCGTTGACATCCTCCCCGCCCTAAAGGGCGAGGATTCCCCAAAGGGAATATTCCGGTTGCGCGTTTTCTCGGTTCTCAAGTACGCTTTCGCGTGGAACGTCAAAGGTAGCCGTCCAGTTGTGACCAAGGACGTGCGTTACAGCGCGTGTAGCCCTGTCAAGGGGGCCTTCCTTCCTGCATACAGCAGGCGTCAACGACGGCTGGCTATTCGACCAGCGAGGTAGCACGGTTCGCGTCAGCCGAACTGCTACGCCGTGCATGGTTCACCCTCCCGTTGTGCGATATTCTCCGATGCGTTCAGGTCAGCATGGCGTCCACGGTCACACTCCGAACACCAAAAGTAGTCACCATCACGGGTTCCCATCGAACCACACGCCGAACATCGCTGGCTGGTATGGTATGCATCGACCTTCTCGACACGGATACTAGCACGTTCGGCTTTGTACGTGATGAACTGTTGGAGTTGGTGGAAATGCCACGAATGGACGCCCGACCATGAACTGTTCTCGCGGATGCCTTTGAGGTCTTGCATCCGAATGACAGGGTTCTCGAATTGTTCCACGAACGTGATGAGGCGACGGGAGAGTTTGTGGTTCAAGTCCTTAATCCGACGCTGTTCTCACGGTTGCGTGCGCGAAGCGCAACCCGCTTCTGATAGCGAATCGCGTAGGGAATGATATTTGCGTCGAACGTACTTCGCCTCACCACCAGACACCAGCATGGACTCACCTGTATCGTAGGCAGTCACCGCAAGGATATGTCGTTCACCAATATCAACACCGATGGGCGTCTCACCCGACGTGTCAGTGTCATATTCGATATTGAATGAACAGTACCAGTCGTCCCCGCGACGGTACACTTGAAGACGTGTCTTCTTTGCGTCACCCTCAACCAGCCTGTCTACGGGGTCGGCAATGTCGTCGTACACTTCGATAGGAGTGTACCACCATTGGGAGACACACGGGAAGCCGACGACGACTGTGCCGTTCTCGGTCGTGTCGATCTCCCAGTTCTGGTTGTTGACGGCGAATGGTTGACTCTCTCGGTAGCAAACCTCTCCATCCTTGTTGTGGTTGGATTTTGCCTCTCGGATGGCTTGGTTCTGGATGGCCGAGTAGAGTGCATTGTCGGTACTGGCTGTGGTCACGGACTTCCCGAAGTCGACGTTCTCCCATCCGTCGATACAGAATTGCTTGGAATCACGGTAGAGACGAGTGCCCTGTTGCCATTCTTTCCGCCGTGAGAGGGATGGGTTGTGGAACTTCGCGGTGACAGACACCGTGATCATTACATGTGTAATAATCTATACTTACTCAAGTGTCTGTTGGAATATCAGGCCGTGCTATCGTCGGTGGGTTGTGTCATTGACTGTCGGATTCATCCCCGCTGAAGCGCGAGGCTTTCTCCTCGATTCTCCGTAATCGGAGTCACAGATCGAACGCAAGCGTATCGCCGACCTCGATCCCGTTGCGGTCGGTCCACTTATACGGGACTTCGAGCACGTACTGACCCGAGCCCGGATACCGCTGCTCGCTCCCGTCCTCGTTCGGCCCCGGTTCCGGCGCGTTGTGGATCCGAGTGATCGTTCCCTCGGCGTCGGCGTAGATGATGTCGATCCCGAAGTCCATCTCGCGCATGACGAACCGCAGCGAGTCTCGCGGCTCTGAGAAGACGAACAGCATCCCGGCGTTTTCCGGGAGCGAAGTCGCATCACTCAGGCCGAGATAGCGCTTCTCCCTCGTATCCGCGATCGCGGCCCGAACCGCACCCAAATCGTCGTCCTCGGGACTCCGAACCGTGACCGTGGCCGCGTCGTAGTCGGCGTACGTCCCGGAGGGCCAGTCGGTCGGGAGGTCGTCAGTGCCGGTGTCGTTCCGGCCGCCCTCGCCGTCCTCTCCCCCATCGTCCTCCGTAGGGGCGCTCCCGCCGCACCCCGCGAGCCCGCCGATCGACGCGACACCTATCGCCGCGAGGACTCCCCGTCGTCGCATTGGCGGTGGTACGGGCTGCATCCGTATATGCCTCGCGAACGGGGTGCTCGTCCCCGGAAGGACGCGCTTTTATCTGCGCCTCGCGTAGCCTCGCGCATGGCGAAAGTGAGCGTCGGCCTCCGCGGATGGCGGTTCGACGAGGAGGAGATATTCACCGACGACGAGGAGCTGAAACCCCTCGACGAGATCCCCGAGGAGCCACGGGAGCGCCTCGTCAGGCTCGTCGGTCTCGTCGAGGAGCCCTGCGATGTCTGTTACCTCGAACACGGCGAGGCCGAGGTCCACCGCTGTAATCAGGCCGAGATCGTCTACGGCGAGCCCAACGGAGAGGTGCTACTCTGTCCCGAACACGAGCCGGATCTGATCTACTGGTTCCGCGAGGAGGGCGGTAGCGAGCACGCCGGCGACCTCGACTTCGGCGACCGCTTTCACGAGTGGGTCGCCGCGGGCAACGAGGCTCCGGATGGGTACGCCCCGGTCGAGCACGTCGAGGAGGACCCCGATGGGCTCCCGGACCTGCCGGACCAGCAGGACATCCAGGAGCGCGTCGAGCAGGGCTTCGAGGGCGACCGGATCGACATCCTCGAACTCGCCGGAGAGAGCGACGACAAGGAGGAGGACGCAGCGGACAAACTGAGCGAGGACGACCTCGCGGAGTCCGGTGTCGATCTCTCGACTGACTACCCGTCGAACCGATGAGCGGAGTCGACGAGGGCGACGAAACCGACCGCACCGAGGACCCGACCGACGCCGGCACCGACGCCGACGCCGGAGCCAACACCGACCCCGACCCGCAGACCCGCCGCAAGCCGGTCGTGGTCGTCGTCGAGCCGGAGACACCCGGCAACGTCGGCACCATCGCCCGAGCGATGAAGAACTTCGGCCTCTCGGACCTCAAGCTGGTCGATCCGCCGGAGCTGAAGGAGGACGGCGAGGCGTACGGCTTCGCGGGTCACGCCCGCGAGGACGTGCTCCCGAACGCCGACGAGGTGACCTTCGACGAGATCGTGGCGAACTACCACACGGTCGGCACCACCGCGATCACCGGCGAGGACGACCAGAGCCACGAGCGGTTCCCCTTCAAGACGCCCGTCGAACTTCGGGAGTCGCTGAAGACCGTGGACGCACCGACGGCGATCGTCTTCGGCCGAGAGGGGCGCGGGCTCAACAACGAGGAGCTCTCGCAGCTCGACGAGGTGTGCTCGATCCCGGCCGACGACGACTACCCCGTCTTGAACCTCGGGCAGGCCGCGACCGTGCTCCTCTACGAGCTTCGCGATCTCACTGTCGACGAGACGCAGTTGCCCGACACCGCGGTCACTCGCGCACCCGAGCCCGACGTGGAGCGCTTCCACGAGTTCTTCGGCGACTTCCTCGAGGCCACCGGCCAGCGCGAACACCACCGCGACAAGAACGCGCTGTTGGTGCGCCGGCTACTCGGGCGCGCGCACCCGACCGAACGCGAGATTCACTCGCTGCTCGGCACGTTCCGCAAGGCCAACGTGAAGCTGGAACACGCCGACCACCTCGCGGCGAAGTACGACGAACCCGTCTACCCCCGAGAGTGACCGTGGACGGAGACCTCCTCGACGGCAACTCCTTTGACGGTGACATCTGGGCCGGCGTCCGAGACGTGTCGCCGCTGCTGCTCGGGATCGTCCCGTTCGGACTCGTCGCCGGCATCGCCGCCGTCAACGCCGGGCTCGGACTGGCCGAGGCGGTCGGAATGTCCGTGATCGTGTTCGCGGGGGCCTCTCAACTCGCCGCGATCGAGCTGATCGGATCGAACGCGCCGCTCGCGGTCGTGGTCGGCACCGCGGTCGTGATCAACGTCCGGATGGTGATGTACTCGGCCTCCATCGCACCGCACTTCGCGGACTACGGTCGCAGGCTCCGGGCGGGACTCGCGTACGTGCTCACCGATCAGGCGTACGCGCTCTCGGTCGCGGAGTTCGAGCGGAACCCGGAGCGGAGCCGGTGGCGATACTACCTCGGCGCGGCCGCGACGCTGTGGGTCGTCTGGCAGATCGCGACGGTGGTCGGCGTCGTCGTCGGCGCTAGCGTCCCCGACGCGTGGGGGCTGACATTTGCGGTCCCGCTGGTGTTCCTCGCGCTCCTCGTTCCCGCGATGAAGGACCGGCCGACCACCGCCGCGGCCGTTGCCGGCGGTACCATCGCGGTCGTCGCCGCCGGGCTCCCCCTGAATCTCGGCCTGCTCACGGGGGCAGTCTCCGGAATCCTCGTCGGCCTGCTAACGGAGGTGTTCGGCGAGTGACGGGCGGATCCCCACTTCCCATCGGCGGCTCGCTCGAAGTCTGGCTCGCCATCGTCCTCATCGGGATCGCGACGTACGGGTTCCGGCTCTCCTTCATCCACCTGTTCGGGCGGATCGACGAGGTGCCCACCCGGATCAAGCGCCCGCTCCGATACGTTCCGCCGGCGGTACTCGCGGCGCTCGTGTTCCCCGATCTGGTGACGATCCGACCCTCGGTCGCCGCCACGCTCGTCGACGAACGGCTGATCGCGGGCGTCGTCGCCGGCGCGGTCGCATGGCGCACGGAGAACGTGATGGCGACCATCGCGAGCGGGATGGTCACGCTGTGGCTGTTCCGGTTCGTCGTGTTCGCCTGAGGTCGGTGACTTTTCGGTTTCTCCCGTCGGCTCACGCGATCCGGTCGTCGTACCGGCGCGCGAGTAGGAACGCGACGACCGCACAAACGACGCCGAACGGAAGGGCTGTGCCGACGCTCACGAAACTGCGAGCCGGCGGCACGGCGTACGAGACCGCGGCGGCGCCGAGCAGCGCGTAGCCGAACGCGGCGGTTCCGAGGAGCGGCGGCCGAGTCCCCGGAGAGTGCCAGAGGCGAGCCCACGTCGCGATCCCCGCCGCGGCGCCCGCGATGAGCCCGACCGGGAGCCCGACGATCGCGGAAAACGCGATCCGAGCCGCGAGGAGGTCGGTGAGAAGCGCGGCGACGGCGAGAAACGTCGTGAGCGCGACGCCGAGCGCCGCGACCGGACGGGCGTTCATGCGGATGCGATCGTCGGCTCGCTACTTAAAAGAGCGTGCGGCCGCTCACGAGACGACTGCTCTGGCGATGGCCTCCCTCACGAAACGAACTTCAGCAGGTCGTCGCGGTTGTGCTCGTGGAAGCGGGTCCGAAGACACTCCTCTAACGCCTCGATGTCGCCTCGCTTCGCGCAGATCGGGGCGATCTGGTCAGACCACTGCTGCCACGGCGGGTACAGCCCGAGGCGATCACAGATCTCGTCGAGCCGCTCGTCGAGGTCGTCGATCTTGTCGGTCTTGTTGACGGCGACGATGGGCTCGACGCCCACGTCCTCTAAGAAGCCGAACATCTCCACGTCGTGGGGGATGTTCCCGCGCTCGGCGTGGCGGTCGATGATGTCGACGGCGGCTTTCCCGTCCATCACGACGACGCCCGCCAGAATCGAGTCGGCGTTCTCCTCTAGATAGCGGACGATGTTCGTTTTGATCGCCTCGCGGTGCTCCTCTTCGACGCCAGACATGAACCCGAACCCGGGCAGGTCCGTGAACATGAAGCTCTCGCTGGCCCAGTCGAAGTGGTTCGGTTGGCGGGTGACTCCGGGCTTGCCGCCGGTCGAGAAGTCGTGGCCCGTCAGCTCGCGCATCAGCGTGGACTTGCCGACGTTCGAGCGCCCCACGAGGACGACCTCGGCGTCGCGGTCCGGCCGGTCTTCGAACATACCCGTACGTGGGCGGCTGAACGGTTTAAAAGGCGCGTCGTCGGTCTCGGATGCGTTCCCGACGGAGAGCGGATGCGCACCGGCCGGGCGGCGACGGTGGACGCTGCTGAATAGATTCTCGACTGGTCTGTCGGTCGAGGACCAAACCAGTCGCTACGTCAAACGGATATCCCATCTCAAACATGTATAATGTAAATTATGTAGGCGCTCTATAATTATGTACTCTGGCATAGTGTGGGTCACTGTACCATGGTTCTCCCGACGAGGACTCGGAACCGTCGTATCGGCCCGACGAAGCCGACAAAAACTCGTGTCGACGCCCCGGAACGCGTGCGGCGAGGGTTGCGATCGTCCGTCGAGGGCCGCTCGTCTCCGTCGTCCGTCCCGGATCGCTCGGGGGTAGGCGCATGACGGGAGCCGAGACGTTCGGCGCCATCTCCCTGGTTCCGCCGCTTCTGGCGATCGTTCTCGCGATCGTGACGCGGAAACCGATCCTCTCGCTGTTCTTGGGGATCTGGTCCGGCGGCGTGATCTTCACGACGAGCCACGGCGTGGCGCAGACGCTGGACTGGCTCGTCTCCTCGATCGGCGAGAGCACATTCAACGCGAAGATCATGCTGATCGTGTTGTTCCTCGGCGCCGGCGTGGCGCTCATCTGGCGGCTCGGCGGGGCGAACGCCATCGCCAACACGGTGACCTCCAGCCTCGACACCCAACGGAAGGTCGGCGGGGCGACGTGGCTCTTCGGCATGCTGTGGTTCTTCGATGACTACTCCAACACGGCGATCGTCGGCACCACGATGCGAGAGATATCCGACGAGGTGCAGATCTCTCGCGAGAAGCTCGCGTACATGATCGACTCGACGGCCGCTCCCGTCGCGACGTTCGGCATCTCGAGTTGGGTCGCGTACCAACTGAGCATGATCCGAGAGGGGTACAGCGCCGCGGGCGTCTCCGTCGAGGCCGGCGAGGTTCCCGGCGCGTTCGCGCTGTTCTTACAGAGTATCCCGTTTAACATGTACTGCCTGTTTGCGGTCGTGATGGTCGGAATCATCGTGTTCTCCGGGCGTGACTTCGGCGAGATGCTCGACGCCGAGCACCGCTCCGCGACGGAGGGGAAGCTCCTGCGGGACGGGGCGATTCCGATGCAAAGCGCCGAAGACAGCCTCGGAGAGGTGCTCACCGACTCGCCGCAGCTCCGGTACTTCGCTGTGCCGACCCTCTCGCTGATGGCGGTCGTGGTCGGCGGCGCGGCCTACACGGGACTTGGGGGCTCGGAGCCCGGCGCGTCGGTGTTCGAAATCGCCGGCAACGCCGCGTTCGTCGACGCGCTCCTGTGGGGAACGTTCACTATGGTCGCCGTCGCGCTCGTCATGGGCGTCGGGAGCGGCATCGCCAACCTCGACGAGGCGATGGAGACCGTGATCGACGGCTTCAGCATGATGCTCACCGCGCTCACGATCCTCGTGATGGCGTGGACGATCGGCTCCGTCACCACCGCGCTCGGCACGGGTATCTACGTCACGAACATCGCGGAGAACTTCGTGACGCCGACGCTGCTCCCGGTCGTCGTGCTGGTGGCGTCCGCGTTCATCGCGTTCTCGACGGGCACCTCTTGGGGAACGATGGCGATCGTCACGCCGATCGCGGTCCCGCTGGCGTGGAGCGTTGGCGGCGCCACGCCGGCACTGCTCCCCGTCGCGATCGGGACCGTGTTCAGCGGCGCCATCTTCGGTGACCACTGCTCACCCATCTCCGACACGACGATCCTCTCGTCGACGTTCACCGGTGCCGACCACATCGATCACGTCCGCACCCAGATGTACTACGCCACGACGGTGCTGGTGGTGGCCGCTTCGCTGCTGACGGTGTGGGGCGCCACCCGGATAACGCCGCTGGTGCTGCTCCCGGTTGGCGTGGTGATGCTCGGCGGTCTGGTGTACGTACTCTCCGAGTTCGACGCGAACCGGAAGGACGTGGAGGCGACCCGCACGGTTCGAGTCGGAAACCGGTCGGCCACCGACGACGACTGAGCCTGCGGTCGACCCGAGCGTGCGGCAGACCGTCGACGAGGTCGTGCGGCCCAAACGGGGAGGACCTCCCCGTTGCGGTCCAGCGTTCTCTCGAACGCGCACGTGGACGACTGACCGGTTCATAACCGCGTTCGGAGGATTGACCGATTCAAAAAAACGTCGTAGCGACGGCCGGGTCGGTGCCGTCGCTTCCCGGACACCCGATTAGACCGCTGAACCGGCGTCGTCGTCGACGACGTCGCCGGCGCCGCGGACCGAACCGGAATCGATCCGGTCGTTCACGCTCGCGAACGCCGATCCGAACATCCGGAACACCGCGACCTGCCCGTAGAACTGGACGAAGGGGACGAGCAAGAGACCGACGACGGTGACGGCCAGCACCGCGGTGGCGATCCACGTGATCACCGCCACGACGATGGGCATGAGTACCGCGACGAGGTATTCGGTGCTGAACAGCACCGGCTTCAGCAGGTCAGGGTCGAACGCGGCGCCGATCTCGTCGCGGGCCGCGTACGCCGACAGCGCGGCGGGAACGGCGTAGTAGATGAGGAACAGCACGGGGATAAACGCCAGCGTGAGCAGCACGCCGACCACACCGATGAACGCGCCGGCGTCGCCGCCGATCGCACCGCTCGTCCCGCCCACGACCGCGACGACGATGGCGTACAGAACTACCGGAATCACCGTGTACGCGATCGTGATCACCGATCCGATTACCCCCTTCATCAGGAGGTCACCCCAGTCGTCGAACTCCGGCGGCACGTCCTCGCCGTCGATCGTCTGTTCGAGCACGCGAACGAGGTACCCGACGATGACGAACGCCGGGAGGAGGAGTACCGAGAGGAACCCCAACACGCCGCCGATGATTATCCGTCCGATCCAGTCGCCGCGTATCGGGTACGAGAGTCCGTCTTCCAACATACGTCGAATCAACACCGATCTGATATATAAACGCGACGGTAGATCCCGAGCAATCGACAGACGGGACGGACCGAGCCGTGACGGGAGACGTTCTCTTCTCGGGGTCGCGTTCGGGGCTTACTTGGGGTCCCCGACCGTCTCTTTCGCATGGACAAACAGGCCGTCCGCGAGACCGTCTGGGACGCGTTCGAGGAGCGCGGCGAGGCCCGGTTTCCGTTCCCACCCCACGACCGAATCCCGAACTTCGCGGGCGCCGACGCGGCGTGCGACCGCCTAACTGACACCGACGCGTGGGCGTCGGCGTCGACGCTGAAGTGCAATCCGGACGCGCCGCAGCTCCCCGTGCGACGCGCCGCGCTCAGGGACGGAAAAACGGTGTACGTCGCGCAGCCGCGGCTCCGCGACGCCGACCCGTTCCTCCGGATCGACCCCGCCGATCTCGTCGACGTCGGGTCCGTCGACTCCGAATCCGCCGATGTCGACGCCGACGGCCCGACCGTCGACGACGCCACCACCGTCTCGGGCATCTCGACGCACGGCACGCCCGTCGCTCCCGAGGACGTGCCGCACGTCGACCTCGTGGTCGCCGGCTCCGTGGGCGTCACGACCGACGGCGCCCGAATCGGGAAGGGTGAGGGGTACAGCGACCTCGAGTGGGGCGTACTCAGCGAACTCGGCGCCGTCGACAGAGAGGCGCAAAGCGCCTCTGGCAGCGAGGGACAGAGTCCCTCGGGCAACCGGGCTTCGCCCGGTGACAGTCGGGCGAAGCCCGACGACGGCGCGACCACTGTCGCGACCACGGTCCACGAGCTGTCGGTCCTCGACGGGCCTGAGTCGCCGATCGCGGATCCCGCCGAGCTTCCCGCGCCCGACGCTCACGACGTGCCGCTCGACTTGGTAGTGACTCCCGAGCGAACGATTCGGACCGAGACGCCCTACGCGCGTCCGGAGGGGATCGACTGGGACGCGCTCGACGACGACAAACTGGCCGCGATTCCGGTGTTGGCCGAGCGCGCGCCGGGGAGAAAGTGAAGCGGGTCGGCGCTCAACCGGCCGCCCCGGTTCAGTCCGCCCGCGGCGCCGGCGCCGATCGCTCCGTCCGGTGGTCGGCGACGTGACCGCACTCGGGGCAAACGATGGTGCGCTCGCTGCCGTCGCTGACGACGAGCCACCCCTCGGAGACGGGGTTCTCGAAGCTGCACTGCGCACAGAACAGGACCGACTTCCCGCGGGAGGACCGGGGACCGCTGGCGTCTGCGTTCATACCTCCTCTCAGTATCCGGAGGTATAAGGGTCTTTTTCGACCTGATCGTTCGGTATGATCCGCATTGGCACGGATATATCGTTTAAAAATCGGGTGAGAACAGATCAAGCGTTTCGATATTCTGGAACAACCTGATCGCTACCGGCCTCGATCGCTCCAGTTCCGGACGTTCCTATCGAGCGAGCGGCATGTTGTAGCTCGTCTCCTCGTCCATCACTAGCTCCCACGTCGCCTCGCACTCGCAGGACACCTGCTCGAAGACGCTCGGATCCTGTCGCTTGTCGAAATCCTTGATCGCGGTCTGGACGCGGTCATCGCACTCGCCGCAGTTGTGCGCGCCGCGATCGGAGCCGTGCCCGACCGGGTCGGAGACGACGATGGCGTCGACATCGGCGGTTTCTTTGAGGACGTGCGCGACCGACCAGAGCCACGGCGGGCGGTAGCCGCCCTTGAAGAACAGCTCGTCGACCATCGTGTAGCGCTGGACGTTCGTCGGGTTCATCGAGACGGTGTGACACCCGTCCACGTCGCCACACCGACGGATGGAGTCGATCATGTCGGCGGCGGCTTCGGGCTCCGCGAGGAAGGGCGGCTTCATCAGGAGGTACGCCTTGATCCCCACGTCGGCGTCGAAGGTGTCGTCGGCCGCGGCCGCCTCCGCGCAGGCGTCCTCGAAGTCGGAAAAGTCGAAGTACTTGTTCACGCAGTCGTGGCGGACGCGGTCGGTCGCGGTCTCCAGCCCGACCGCCACGTCGGTCGCGATCCCGTGGTCGGCGAAGTCGCCGATCTTCTCCTGACTCACGAAGTCCGGCAGCGACTCGACGACGATCCGGTTCCGGTCCGCGAACGTCTCCGCGATCGCTTGCCGGGTCTCCGCGGGAACCTCCCTCTCGTCGAGGAACGAGCCGGAGGTGTAGATCTTGATCAGCTCGGCGGGGGCATCCGCGTTCTCGGTCTCGTGATCGAGACAGACCTCGATCTGGTTCATCAGGTCCTCGTGGGCGACGCTGCCGCCCTCCACGGACTCGGCGACGTAGCCGCACATCGTGCAGCCGCCGGCGCGGGCCCAGCGGCACCCGCCGGTGTTGAGGATGATCGTGAGCGAGTTCACCACCCCGTCGGGCGTGTTGTCCTCGTCGATCCACACCCGGGTGGGCTGGGTCGGGTCGTACGTCTCCGAGCGCTCGGCGCGGATGTCGCGCATCACGGCGTTGTGCGCGTCCATCCCGCGCCCCTGCTCGTACGCGTCGGGGCTCGGCGTGCTCATTACCGGAAAAAGCGGCCGAGCGCGTAAAGCCGTGTCGTCATCGTGGGCGGCGCTCGGCGGTCGCAACGATCGCCCCGATCGCGTTGACCGCGACGACGGCGACTAGACCGACGACCGCCCCGATCGCGTTGACCGCGGCGTCGCTCCACGCGAACGACCGCCACGGGATCGGCGCCTGCAGAAGTTCGATCCCGAACCCGAATGCGACCGCCGCGCCGACGGCGAGGAAGAGCCCCCGTCGGCCTCGACCGATCACGCGGCTCGCGAGGACTGCCAGAATCGCGTAGCCGACGAGGTGGAGGGGTCGGTGAGCCCGACGTCGAGGGGGAGCGCGTCGACGATCTCGACGCCTGTGCCGCCACCCGTGTCGCTTGTGCCGCCGACGCGTTTGCCACCGGTACCATCGGAGACGACCCACGACACCGGGATCAGCGACGCGACGAGGAGCGCGAGCGCGAACGCGGCGACGCCGTTCCACCGGCCGCTCCGATCGACACGATCGCTTCGATCGGCGTGGTCGTCGCGGTCGGCTTCGCGGTCGGTCCCGATCACACACGCCTGTTCACGGCCCGCAAAGTTATCGGTCACGAAGCGAGCACGTCGGGGCTCACGTCCTGCCGCACCGAAACCGCTCGGCAGTACGGCCGCCGGTTCAGGCGTTCGAACGTCATGCGAACACCGTCGTGTCGGCTATTTTTGCCCGGATTTTCACTCCCGCCGCTTATATATCGTGACGGCGACCGCCGGTCGTCAATGTAACCGATACTTGTTTCGCGAAGAGGTGAACAACTAACACACTGTGGTCCCTCTATAATGAACGAGCATTACATGACTGAAATGGGTGGCTACAGAGACCGAGTTGCACAGGTCGATCTCGGGGACGGAGCGGTCGACTACCGAGGAATCGACGAGGAGGACGCGGAGAAGTACATCGGCGCGCGCGGGCTTGGCGTCAAGTACGTCTTCGACGCCGGCCCGGACGTCGATCCGCTGGGGCCGGACAACCGACTCGCGTTCATGACGGGCCCCCTCACGGGGACCCAGACCGTGATGAGCGGTCGGATCGCGCTGGTGACGAAGTCACCGCTGACGGGGACGGTCACCGATTCGCACCACGGCGGCTGGTCCGGAGCACGGCTCAAATGGGCCGGGCTCGACGGACTCCTGCTGGACGGCGAGAGCGACGAGCCGGTGTATCTGCTCGTCGAGGACGGCGACGTCGAGGTACGCGACGCCTCCCACCTCTGGGGGCAGGGCGTCCACGACACGATCGACCAGATCGGTGAAGAGGTCGACGGGAAGGTCGGTCGAAACGTCTCCGTGATGGCGATCGGACAGGGAGGCGAGAACGAGGTTCGCTACGGCTGCGTCATCAACGAAGACGACCGCGCGTCGGGCCGCGGCGGCACGGGTGCCGTGATGGGCTCGAAGAACGTGAAGGCGGTCGTCGTGAAGAGCGGCACCGACATGCCGAAGCCCGCCGATCCGGAGACGTTCCAGGAGGGCTACCAGCAGGCGATGGAGGTCATTCGCGAGTCCGACGTGACCGCGCCCAACGAGGGTGGGCTCTCGATGTACGGTACCAACGTCCTGATGAACGCGACCGAGGAAATGGATGGGCTCCCGGCGAAGAACGCGAAGTACACCTCGACGGAGGCGTACCGCGACGCGGAGGGCGTCGACACTGACGCCGAGCGCGTCTCCGGCGAGAACGTCCGCGAGAACATCCTCGTCGACGAGCCGACGTGTCACTCCTGTCCGGTCGCGTGTAAGAAAGAGGTCGAGGTCGACGTCACCCACAAGGGCGATGAGATGAACGTCCGCACGGAGTCGTACGAGTACGAGTCCGCGTGGGCGCTCGGCCCGAACTCCGGGCACTCCGACCGCGACGAGATCGCGCTGATGCTCCAGCGCTGTAACGACCTCGGCATCGACACCATCGAGGCCGGCAACATGATGGCGATGGCGATGGAGATGAGCGAAGAAGGCAAACTCGACGGCGTCGGCCACCTCGACTGGGGCGACTCCGAGACGATGATCGACCTCATCGAGGAGATCGGTCACCGATCGTCGGACCTCGGCGACCTCCTCGCGGAAGGGCCCGAGCGCATCGCCGACGCGAAGGATGCTCACGGCAACAAGCTCTCCGTGAAGGGCCAGACGATGGCCGCCTACGACCCGCGCTGCATGAAGGGCATGGGGATCGCGTACGCGACCTCCAACCGCGGTGCCTGCCACCTGCGCGGCTACACGCCGGCCGCCGAGATCCTCGGCATTCCGGAGAAGGTCGATCCGTACGAGTGGGAGGGTAAGGGCGAGCTCACCGCCACCTTCCAGAACCTACACGCCGTCTCCGACTCCTTCGACATCTGCAAGTTCAGCGCGTTCGCGGAGGGGATCGAAGAGTACGTGCTCCAGTACAACGGCATGACCGGTCGCGACGTCACCGAGGACGAGCTGTTCGAGGCCGGCGAGCGCGTGTACAACCTCGAACGCTACTACAACAACCTCGTCGGCTTCGACGGCGCGGACGACACGCTGCCGAACCGCTTCATCGACGGGCACCCGGACGCCATCCCCGGCACGGGCGCCAGCGAGGGCGAGCTCGCAGAGCTCGACGAGATGAAGGCGGAGTACTACGAGACCCGCGGCTGGGTCGACGGCGTCGTCCCGGACGAGAAGCTCGAGGCGCTCGGCATCGACATCGGCCCCGGTACCGGTGTCTCCGCCGGCGACTCCGCAGCCCCCGCCGACGACTGAACGCTCACTGCCCGCAGTCGGATTTTTTTGGACCGCAACCAGTATTACGGAGCCGCGCGCACCGCCTGCGTATGTCCCCGAATCCGGCTCCCCGTTCGCTGTCCCATCGATCGCTGTCTGGCCAGTCTCAGTCCCGTCGATCCCCGTCTGGCCAGTCTCAGTCCCGTCGATCCCCGTCTGGCCAGTCCCGTCGATCCCTCCTCGGCACGGTGTGTGCCGCCGCGGCGAGCGGGTTTGCTGGCTGCGCGGATCTCCCCGGCTCGGAAGAACTCGCGCACGAGGTCGAGATTTATAACCGCCGAGACACCGCCCACACGCTCTCAGTCCGGATCGAGAACGCCGACGCCGACGCACTGTACCGCCGGACCTTCGAGATCGACGGCGACCGCGTCCGAGAGGGGACCGAGCCGTTCACCGGGACGCCGACGGCGGTCGTCGTGACGGTCGACGACCGCGATCCGATCGAGCGCGAGTGGCCGAACCCGAACTGCGAGGAGCAGGGAACCCGATCGGCGGGCGGCGTCGACGTGTACCTCCTCCCCGACGGTGGGGTGGGACTGGAGCCGACCTGCGACACGATCTACGCGGAGTAGCGCCGGCCATTTTTAAGTGATGCGCGCCGGTAGCGCTGCGTATGACGCACGACCCGCTCTCTCCCTCCGAAGCCCTCCGAACACCGGTCGGGGCGACGGTGGCCGTCGTCTCCTTCCTCGCGTTCGTGTACTCGCTCGTGATCGTCGCGCAGATCCTCCTCGGTGTTATCGTTGCCGTCGGGCTGTCGGTCGGCCTGTACCTCAGCTACCGGTTGTTCGCCGCGCTTGACGCGCTCGCCGACGCGGCTCAGCGGATCGCCGACACCCGAGAGCGCGAGGCCGACGAGGCGTCGCAATCGTCGGCCCGGATCACAGAACGCGAGCGGTAGCGAGAGTGTCCCGTAAATTGGTCCGCCTCCCACCTAGAACTCGAAGCCGACGGCGTCGCGATCGGGCCTGATCGGGCTCATCGGGTACGGCGGCGACGACTCGGGGTCGTTGAACTCGCGGGGAGCCACGTCGTTCGGCCCGTCGGGGTAGAAGAGCGCGGCGAGCGTCTGGATCGCGGTCCGCCCACTGGCGAGTTCGAACTGGCCGCCGCCGTACAGTTCGATGCCGCGCTCCTCGCAGTACGCTATCGTCTCGAACAGCGATTCGAGAGTACCGAATCTGGATGGTTTGATGTTACACCACCCCGGCTCGACCGGGAGCGATTCGAGGCTCTCGACGCCGTCGATCGGGTAGTCGAAGGAGAGCCGGTCGGCCTGCGGCTCGACGAGTGGTCGGGTCTCGGGCGTGAAGGCGGCGTCCTCCACGATTTCGGCCGGGAACGCGGCGAACACGTCGCGGTACAGTTCCGGGTCGGCCTCGACATCGACGTCGGTACCCTCGTACCAGCCCTTCAGATCGAGGATCCGTACCGCGCCGGTCTCTCTAAGGGTTGTGAACGCTTCTTCCGGCCAGTCGGGCGTCGGATCGAGCTTGAACTCCAACTCGTCGTCGAGCGCGAGCAGTTCCTCGACGCGGTCCGTCGTCGGTGGCTCCCCCAGTCGCGTCGAGACGACGAACCGGACCGGCTCGGGCTCGCGACCGAGGCACTCGCCGAGCGATTCCCCGCGCTGGCGGAGCGCGAGGTCGAGGGCGGCGCTCTCGACCGCCCACCGGCGGTAGTTGCGGAAGTACGCCTGTTCCGGCGGCTTGTGCGCGAACAGGTCGATCTCGTCGAGACGCGCCGACAGTTCGTCGATGGTCCACTCGCCCTCGACGTCGATCGGGTCGGTCCCGACGAGCGCGGCGTGGTCCTCGGTCTCGTAGGTCACGTCTTCGCCGCGGCCGATGACGCCGTCGCCGGCCAGGCGGAACTCGGTGGTCGTCCGATCGAACCCGCTGGTCGTTTTCTCGGTGTACCGGCGGCGCTCCACCGACTCGATCGTCATCGGTAGGTCCGAAATCTGCTCGTACGCGCTCATGGCGCACCTGACGGTCCGTGGGAACTTAAACGGAAGACGCAGTCGACGGGGCTGCGATCAGGCGCCATCGCCGCGATCGAGCCGGATTTGGAGCGTGGCGACCCGCGTCGCGAGCGCCCAGAACAGCGGGATCACGGTGAGCGCGACGGCGCCGGCCGCCGCGACCTGCAACACGGTCGTCGTGAACCACGGCTCGGTATCGAGGTAGGGGATCGATGTGTGGGTCACCTCGCCGATCACGGGGACGAAGTAGTCCATCAGCAGGTCGACCGTGTACCACGCGGTCGCGATCCCGACCGCCTTCAGCGGGAAGTCGGTGATCCGGTGGAGGACGAACGCCTGCACGACCATCCCGAGGTGACTCACGAGGAGGAACGCGTACATCGCGGGCCCCGAGTTCGCGAGGAACGCCGGGTAGAAGACGACGAGCACGTACGGGGTCCAGAGCCCGAGCTTGACGTTTCCGAAGAAGGCGAGCGTCGCGAGCGTGTCGCTCGACCGGCCGAGGGCCCATGCCGCGAGCGCCAGCGCGATCAGCAGCGTCGCGCCCGGGCTGTCGGGGATGAACGCCCACATCTCGACCGGAAGCTCGCGGAACTGGAACCGGTAGTACCAGAAGCCGAACGCGGTACCGAGGAGGTTGATGGCGACGATGACCCAAACGAACCGGAAGGCGATATCCTCCAGCGCCTTCGGGAGCGGGGCGAGCCACCGCGGCAGCGACTCGCGGTCCGGCGGGTCGCGGCCGAGCGCATCGACGATGTTCATACGGTCGGCTCACCCCGCCCGGTCAAAGCCGTGGCGGTCGCGGGGCGGTGAGGTGGACGACTGCAGACGGACGGACTCGAAGCACCGGACGAAAAGGGCTATGGGTCCCCGGCGGAAAGACGACGGTATGCGCCCGCGAACGCTGCTCGCGCTGCTCCTCGTCGTCCCCCTCGTGGACGCGCTGTTCCTGATCGTCGTCGCGACGCGGCTGGGATGGGCGATCACGGTCGCGCTCGTCGTGTTGACGGCCGTCCTCGGGATGCTTCTCCTCCGCGCCGAGGGGCGCGCGACGCTCGCACGGGTCCAGCGAAAGCTGGCTCGCGGCGAGCCCCCGACCGATGAACTGCTCGACGGCGGCCTCCTTATCGCCGCCGGCGCGTTCCTGCTCACGCCGGGACTCGTCACCGACGCGGTCGGGTTCCTGCTCGCGCTCCCGCTCTCGCGGGTCCCGATCCGCATGGCTCTCAAGAAGTACGTCGTGATCCCGTACCTCGACAGCGAGACCAACGGGTTCACCACCGGAAACGTGTATATCGGCGGATTCCCCGGGAACGGCGACGGCGACGGAAACGGCGCCGGTGCCGGATTCACGATGGGCGGCGGATTCGGTGGCGGCAACTTCGGTAACGGTGACGGGTTCGGCAGCGATGACGAAGTCGCCGGCGGGAACTCCCCCGGTGACGATTCCGACGGCGACCGCTTCGACGACGCGGACCACGCGGACGATGTCGTCGACGTGGACTTCACGGTCGAAGACGAGGAGACGGACCGGAGCGACTGAGGCTCCGCCTTCTACGCGCTCTCGCCTCACCGTGAGTCGCTTCCGACGCGATCCGTTACCGACTCGATCTGTTTCTGAGGCAACCGAAAACCGACTGACGGCGGGCGAATCGCGAAAGGAAACCCTTAAAATCCTACCAGCGCAACGAATAAATGCGCTCACCTGGGCCAATAGCTCAGTCAGGTTGAGCGCTCGGCTGATAACCGGGAGGTCCACGGTTCAAATCCGTGTTGGCCCACCTACTGCGCGCACGGCCTCTGGCCGTGCGGGATTGGTGGGCTGGGACTCCCCAGCCACCCAATTTCGGTATTCTACACCTCAAGAGGCACCGCTAGCGTGTCTTGTCCGGGCAAGAAGTAAGCCAGTAATCACCACCGTCCCCCGATCTGCGTTAGCCGAGGTGGTGTCGACGTGATGTTGCTCCGATCTCACAGTAGCCGGAGCAACTGCCTCCAGTGTGACGCCCACCTCCCGCCGGGATTCGGTCGGGTTCACGGCGACGCCGACGATCGCGCCCACCGTTGCCCCGAGTGTGGCTCGTGGGTGCGGATCTGTGAGGGAAGCGCGGCCGGGAAGGACGTTCCGACGCCGGACCCGCAGACGAGCCCCGCCCGCAACGCCGGCGAGCCGTGGAACGGAGGGCTGTCAGGACGACGCCGTTCGTTCGGGCTTCCGAGCTGTACGATCCGACCCACGACCCACGCGCCCACGTCGTTGACGCCGCCCACCTTCGTTGAAAGCATGACGCCGAACAGAGGGGATTGGCGTGAACGACGATCCGGCGACGATCGATCGACACCTGGTGATCGTTCGTCTTCGAGAGCAAACCGATCTCACTTTCGACGAGATCGGCAAGATCGCCGGCTGCTCGCGGCCCTACTGCGTTCAAACCTACTTGCTGGGTGATACCGATGCGTGATCGGTACGGAGAGGCCGCCGCGATCTTCACGAGCCACAGCGTGCTCGACGCGACCCCGTGGGATCCGACGCGGATGTATTTACGATCCGCGATCTATGCACTTCGCCGTGGATGACGGGCGCGGAAGGTGCATCAAATCGGGCGGGCTTTCGAGCCGCTTGGTGCCTCCCGCCGTCGTCAACGGTGGGACTATAAGAGCAGAGCTGAGTCAGTCGGTCGAGATCGACGGAATCGCGCCCCCGTGCATACGGAGGGTAATGAATGAGCCGTCGTATCAGCCTCAAACTCACCGACGACCGCGAGCACCAGATCGAAAAGGCGAGCGAGATCGTGTCGAGCGGCCCCGAAGACGATCCGCCGATGAGCGTGGTGATCGATGTCGCGCTCGCTCACCTAATTCAATCAGAAGAGAATATTCACGACGCTCGTGAGGAGTTAGATCCGGCCACAATTCAGCAGTTCAATACCGATATAATAGGGCTGAGATACCGAACTCAAGTGACGAGCCGTTGGCGTTGAAAAAACGTTTGTTACTGATCTAGTTAGTTGTTAGCGTAGTCTGGAAGACTGCATTTCCACTCGGTTCGTGGATTAGGCTGACATCGATTGAATGAGAGCCACTGTAATCATTGCCGGTGAGATCCGTGAAGGTACCCGAAACCCCCGTTTGCCATGGATCTGTAATGCTAGTGTTATCTGCGACAGTTCCGTATCTTTGCCCATCCACGGCAACTATAATGTTACTGGGGTCAAGTGCTTGGCCGCCAGTTTTGGTAACATCGAACGTCAGACCGTTGGTAGATCCCGACACGTTGTCCGTCGAGAATGATGCCTGCGGTGCACTGTCGCCTAACTGGTCGCCAAGACCGAGGACGAACGTCCCGATGACGGCGGCCAGAATCACGGTGATTGCGACCATGAGTATGACTCCGATAACGGGACTCACTGCACGGTCGTCCGAATTGAACAGGTTGCTTGGTTTCATAGTTTGAACCCAGCGCTCCACCGATGAAACGGGCTCTCCGTTCCGATCGGTTAACTGGTTATTGTTCACTAAGTAGGACTGGCTTATGTAGTTACTGGCATGAATATCAGCGGTGAAAATTAGGTGCACAAGGTCAAATCCGCTGATGTATAATGAGTGATAATGCAACCCACGGCTCAGGCCCTCGCCCGGACCTACAGCGATCGCGTGTATCCGGACCCGTGGGAGAAGGTCCTCGACCACCGTCGCGTCCTCGACTATGCCGCCGAGCATCCGAACGCCGGTCGAGTGCGCGTCGGCAACGCCCTCGACCTCCCAAACGAACGCATCCGTGGGTGGCTCGAAGACATGATCCCCGACCCGGTCCGAGCGATCAACACGGCGATCGATCACGGCTGGCTCGATCCCGACCCTGACAGCGAGACCGCCGCCGCGCTCGTCGAGCTGCTCGCGCACGTCCTCGCGGGCGGGAGCATCGCCGCGAAGAGCTACGTCCCCGCAGTGACGCCGGGTGAACGGGTGAGCGCGGCGGAGATCCGCCGCGCCTTCGAGCGCGTCGGCGTCGAGACCCGCACTCGCAACGACGACAATTCCGGCCGCGCGACCGAGATCGTGCCCACCTGCAACGGGACGATCCTCGGTCGGTGTCTCGTCACGATGGGTGCTCCGACCGGCGTGAAGACGACGCTCGACCGGATCCCAGCGGTCGTATGGGAGGTGCCGCGCCCGGTCCGGCGGTCGTTCGCGCAGATCTACATCCGTCACCGTGGGCTGAACTACAAGGGGAAATCGACGACCCGAGTCCAAGTCGACCGCCCGGGTTCCTTCATCGAGGAGCTACAGGACGTGCTCGCCGACGTGCTCGACGAGCGGGTTACCGCGTCGGACACCGGGATCACGATCTCGGCTGACGCCGCGCGAGAGCTCGGCGTCGAGTAACCGCTCCGTCTGGGCTAGATGGAACGGTCTTGGTCAAAGCCTCAACACTCACTTGCGACCAGGGTCACGCGCTGTTCAGGTCGCCGCCGTCGACGACGATGGACTCTGCAGTGACGTACGACGCGAGGTCACTAGCGAGGAATCCGCAGACGCCAGCGACGTCTTCAGGCTTACCGAACCGGCGGAGAGGAATCGTCTGCTTGAGTTGTTCGCCCTCTTCAGTCCCCACGGTCGGTGAATCCTCGGTCGTCATCGCAGTCTCGATCACACCCGGGTGGACTACGTTTACCCTGAGCCCATCGGGGCCGAGTTCGCTCGCCAGGGCGTAAGTAAACAGACGAACGCCACCTTTCGACGTCGAGTACGACGTGATACCACCGTACCCTTGCATCCCGGCGACGCTCGACATGTTGATGATACTTCCACCGTCTCCTTGCTCGATCATCTCGATGGCCGCGGCTTTCGAGCCGTGGAAGACGCCGCTGAGGTTGACGTCCATGAGCGTCTGGTACTCGTCGAATCGAGCTCAACGAGAGGTGTTTGTGGCCCGACGATCCCCGCGTTGTTCACCATCACGTCGATCCCACCGAACTCCTCGGCTGCCTCGACTGCTGTGACGCAGTCGTCGTAGCTCGTCACGTCACACTCGACAAACGTCGCATCACCGCCTTGGTCGTTGATTCGTTCGTGTGTGGGCTCTCCGCCTTCCCGAGGCTCGGACCGTATGTCTGCCACCACAACCGCCGCACCGTGGTCGGAGAATAGCTCGGCGATCGCTCGTCCGACCCCGCTCGCTGTTCCCGTGATAACTGCCGTCTTGTCTGTTAGTAGCGCCACGATCCTATACTTCACGCTCAATTGACAAATTCTTATGGTAGCATGGCACACGAACTACGCGAAGTCATCATCTCATGCACGCGAAAGCCGGTACAGCGCGTACATGGATGCTCCGATGACGGGGACGAAAAATGCGATCGACGGCCACACGATTCGGTTCGGTCGCCACGCAGCGTCGACGCGATGGAGTACCCACGAGTCGAGGAACACCCCGACGGGGAACACGAGCAGCCAGAAGAGCGACGTGAACATGACCGCGTTCCCGATCGTCTCCGAGAACTCGCCAGGATTCATCAGTACGAGGATCCACCAGACCCAGAGTCCGATCCCGATTGCGACGACTCCAAAGCCGACCGAAAACGGTGCGGGGCTGTCGCGGTCGACGTCCTCAACGGACCCGAAGATCAACGAGCCGAGGCTGATCGTCGACTGGCCGGGAACGGTTCCGTCCTCGTCCATCTCGTCGGGCGACCAGCGGTTGAGGGTGTCAGAGACGTGTGAGTCCGAACAGCCCACCGCGTTCGCAATCTCGGTGTTCTGCCAGTTCGGATTCGCACCTTTCTTATAGAGAATCGCCTGCTGGGTGGGGGTGAGTTGCTTCCGATCGTCGCTCACGCCCGACACCCGGTTTCAAGAGATTGACTTTCTCGTGTGCTAAGAACAATGCTGGCGGTCCCTGTCCCGCCACCTGTTGTGTGCATGTACACTGGAAGCACGAAGCATCCATTTTTAAACTACCGCTTGCCTGTGGCGCACTGCGCTCGCACGCCACCCGTTGGCAATGACTCCTCCCCCGTTAAACTCGACTTCACCACCTCGTCCTCAAGCGTTCACTTCTATGCCCGCAAGCTCGCCCGCGAGGTACTCGGCGATCGACACGTCTGCCTCCTCGACGAACCGCGCGACCTCCTCGCCGTCTGCGGTCTCGACGACGACGGTCGGGATCAGTTCGATCTCGTACTCGTCGACGCCCTCGCCCTCCTTGCCGTTCGGTCCCTTCGTCACCGGGAAGTCTTCGATCCGGTCGTCGGGGACGCCGGCCGCGGCGAGCGCCGCGCCGAACGCCGGGAGCTGTCGCTGACAGTCGCCACACCAGTCGCCGCCCCACACCTTGAATCGGTAGTCGTCGGCCGCGAGCGCGTCGAGTACGGCCGGGTCGAACTCGGTGGCGTCGGCGGCGTCGGGATCGAGCGTTTCGAGTGTCATACCCGATCGTACGCCGGCGACGCTTGTAAACGCCGCGTCGGTGGCAACCACTGGGCAGGCTCCCGCCGAACGCGGCTTGCCGGAGTCCGTCGGGCATTTGAGTGGCGCACCCCTGGGTCGTCCATGGACGAGGACGTGTTGGACACGCTCGGCTCGCCGCTCGTGCGGGTCGACGCTCCGACCGAGACGACGGTGGCGGCGAAAGTCGAGTCGCGCAATCCGGGCGGCTCCGCGAAGGACCGCCCGGCGCTGTACATGGTCGAGGCCGCCGAGGAGGCCGGCGACCTGACGCCCGGCGACGGGATCGTCGAGCCCACCTCCGGCAACACGGGGATCGGGCTGGCGATGGTCGGCGCGGTGAAGGGGTACGACGTGACGCTGGTGATGCCCGAGGGCAAGTCGATCGAACGCCGGCGGCTCATGCACGCGTACGGCGCCGACGTGGAGCTCGTCGACGGCGACATCTCCGAGGCCAAGGACCGCGCCGACGCGCTCGAACGCGACGCGGGGATGGTCCAGCTCCGCCAGTTCGAGAATCCCGCTAACCCGCAGGCCCACTACGAGACAACCGGACCGGAGATCCTCGATCAGGTGGACGACCGCACCGTCGACGCCTTCGTCGCGGGCGTCGGCACCGGCGGCACCCTTACCGGAATCGGGCGCCGGCTCCGCGAGGCGTTCCCCGACGTGCGGATCGACGCGGTCGAGCCGAGCGACAACGCCGTCCTCTCCGGCGGCGAGCCCGGAATCGACGATTTCCAGGGGATGGGACCGGGGTTCGTCTCGCCGAACCTCGACACGGACCTGCTCGACCACGTCCATACCGTCGACATCGAGGACGCCGAGGCCGAGTGCCGCCGGCTCGCGCGCGAGGAAGGACTGCTCGTCGGCCAGTCCTCCGGTGCCTCCAACCTCGCGGCCAAAAACGCCGCCGCCGAGCTCCGTGAGTCGGATACGTTCGTCGGTGACGAGCCGCTCGTCGTCACCGTCTTCTGGGACAGCGGCGAGCGCTACCTCACCGCCGGCACCTTCGACGAGTAGGCGGCCGGCGCTCCCCCACGAACCGCCCGCGAGCCGCCACCGACTCGCCTGCGACCCGAACGTTGAGTACCGTCGCGTCCTCAGTTCGACCGTGAGCACGCACGCCGCAGCCTCCGACGACGACCCTGACGGGTCGGCCGCCGAGCCGCCTGCCCGTCGGTTCGACGGCCCGTGGCTCCTCGTCCTCGCCGTTGCCACCGGCGGGTGGACCGTCCTCTACGCGATCGACTGGGCGTTGCTCTCGGCCGGCACCCCGGCGGGCGCCGCCGTGGGGTTCGCACACGGCTACCTCCTCGCGCCGCTCGCGACCGCCGCAATTCTGCTCGACGCGCTCTCGCTCGCCGAGCGGGGGATCGCCGACTTCGGCCTTTTTAAATGGCTGTACGCGGTCGTCGCACTGATCGCCCCGCCGGTCGCGATCGTCTACTACGCGCACCGCGAGTGGCTGAAACCGGGCGATCCGTCCCTGCTCGGAGGCCCTCCATGACGGACGACGCCGCGGTCGGCACGGTCCGGAGCCTCGTCACTGCCCCCGAGAGCGGCGCACCGCCCGAACTGCGGGACGCCGTCGAGATCCGTCCCGGAGGGGTCGCGGGCGATCGCTACCAGCTCGGCGAGGGGACCTTCCAGCTCGACGCCTGCGCGGTCACGCTCGTCGCCGTGGAGGCGCTCGACGCGGTGCGCGAGGAGACCGGAATCGACGTCTCCGACGGTCGCCATCGACGGAACGTCGTCGTGGAGGGGTTCGGAACGGGCCTAGACGAGTTGCTGGATGCGACCGTCGCGGTCGGCGACGCGCTCCTCCGGCCGACCCGCCGGCGACCGCCCTGCGCGCACGTCGAGTCGCTGGCGGGCGAAGAAGGACTCGCGTCTGCGCTGACAGAGCGCGGTGGGCTCTGCTGTGACGTGATCGAACCCGGCCGCGTCGCGGTCGGCAACCGAGTCGCGATTCGCGATGCCGACCCCCGGACCGCGGGCGCCGCGATCGCGGACCGGCTGCGGGCGCGCGCATCCGACGACCACCACCGCTCCGATTCGCACGGAGAGTGACCGCCGCTCGCGGTGATGTCCGGAACCGAAAGCGTTGAGCCCAGACCGGACCGACAAGTCGCCAGTGACGGTCGGATGAGCTGGCAGTACCGCCACACGGTGCTGTCGCTGTGTATGCTCGCGTTCCTGGTGACGTACTTCGCTCGGCTGGCGATCAGCCCCGTCGTCCCGCTGATCGTCGACGACTTCACGGTGTCGAACACCGCGATCGGGGTCGCGCTCTCCGGGATGTGGCTGGCGTACGGCGCCGCCCAGTTCCCGAGCGGCGTGCTCGCGGACCGGTACGGCGAGCGGCGCGTCATCCTCGTCGCCGTCGGCGGGACGACGGCGATGAGCGTCGTGCTCGCGCTCGCGCCCGTGTTCCCCGCGTTCGTGCTGGCGGCGGTGTGTCTCGGGCTCGTCGCCGGGCTCCACTACGCGGTGGCGACGACGCTGCTCTCCCGGACCTTCGACGACATCGGGACGGCGTTCGGGCTTCACTCCGTGGGCGGGCCGCTCGCCGGGCTCGTGGCGCCCGTCGCCGCCGCGTGGGTCGGGTTCCGGTACGGCTGGCGCCCCGCGGTCGCGCTGGCCGCACTGGTCGGCGCGCCGGTGTTCCTGCTGTTCGCGTGGCGTGTCCGCCCGACTGAGCCCCGGCGTCCCGACCAGCCGATGCGGGAGCGGTTCGCGCTCGCGCCACTCGTCGAACTCCTCTCGCGCCCGAGCGTCCTCCTCCCGTTGTTCGTCGCGATGGTCGGCACGTACGTGGTGCAGGGCGTGATGTCGTTTCTCCCGACGTTCCTCGTCGAGTTCCGCGGATACTCGCCGTCGGTCGCTGCCGGCGTCTTCTCCGCGTTCTTCGTCGTCCGCGCCGTCGCGCAGGTGGGGCTCGGGCGCCTCTCCGACCGCGCGGGCCGCGACGTCACTATCGGCGCGGCGATGCTCGCAGGCGCGGTCGGCACCGCCGCCTTCGTTCTCGGTCCCGGGACCGCCGGCGTCGCGGTCGCGGTGCTACTGGCCGGCTCCGGCGCGAGCTTCTTTTCGGCGATCGATCCGCGGTTCATGGACGCGCTTAGCGACGCAGAGCGCGGCGCCGGGTTCGGGCTCATCCGGACGGTTTACACCGTGATCGGTTCCGCGGGCTCCGTCGGCGTCGGGCTCGCGGCGGACCTGTTCGGCTGGGGCGTCTCCTTCGCGATTCTGGCGGTGCTGTTCGGAGTCACGTTCGCCGTGCTCGTGGTGAACTGGGCGCTCGGGACGGGGTACTGACGCGACGCGGGAACAGGATGACGCGGCGCGCGATTCCCGCCGACCCAAAACTACGAGTCGATCCGGAACGAACTCGGAGTGTGTACGATTACCACGTTCACACGAACTACTCGGACGGCGCGTTCCTCAGCCGGATGGTGGACGCCGCCACCGACGCGGGACTCGACGGAGTGGGGATCACCGACCACTGCAACGTCTCTCCCGATCCGGCCGCAGAGCGGTTCAAGCGGACGTTCGGCTTCAATCTCGATCTGACCTACGAGCGACGGCGCGAGGCGATCGAGCGGCTCCGCGCGGACCCCGACGTCGGAATCGACGTGTTCGACGCCGTGGAGATGGACTACGACCCCGACCACGAGGCGGCGATCGCCGACTTCCTCGCCGAGGCGGGGTTCGACTACGCGATCGGGAGCGTTCACGAACTCGACGGTGCGAACGTCCACACGCGCTCGCACTTCGCCGACAAGCCGGCCTCGGAGCGGCGGGCGCTCGTCGACCGATACTTCGAGAAGCTGGTCGCGCTGATCGATTCCGAGCTGTTCGCGATCGCCGCGCATCCGGATTTGGTCGAGCGTAACCCGCATCTCCGCGGATTCGCGACCGCGGACCACTATGCGGCGGTCGCCGAGGCCTTCCGTGACTCGCGGACCATCCCGGAGATCAACGCCGGGCGCCTGCTCGACGACTACGGGGAGTTCCATCCGGCGCCCGCCTTCCTCAGTCGGCTCGTCGACGCCGGCGTCCGGGTGAGCGTCGGTACCGACAGCCACGAGCCGGGCGTCATCGCGCCCCGTATCGACGAGATCGAGGCCGAAATGGACCGTCGCGGGCTCGACCCCGTCCGGCTGGACAAACTCGCCGAGGACTAATCGGAGCGCAGGCGGTCTCGCTTTGGGACCGGTCGATCAGTGGACTGTGCGGTCGTCGTCGATGTCGATGTCTTCGATCGGATCGGCGTTGCCGAAGTCGGGCGTTGGGCCGTCCCCCGGCGTCGCCCACTCGACCGCGTTCCGGAGCACCTGCCGCACGTCGTCGTCGTGGTAGATCGGGTACGTCTCGTGGCCGGGGCGGAAGTAGAACACCCGGCCGTTGCCGCGACGGTAACAGCAGCCGGACCGGAACACCTCGCCGCCGGCGAACCAGGAGTTGAACACGAGCGTGTCCGGCGCGGGGATATCGAACCGCTCGCCGTACATCTCCGTCTCCTCCAGTTCGATGTACTCGCCGATCCCGTCGGCGATCGGGTGGCTCGGCTCGACGGCCCACAGCCGCTCGGTCTCGGCGGCCTCCCGCCACTTGAGCGAGCAGCTGGTGCCCATCAGCCGCTTAAAAATCTTCGAGTAGTGCGCGGAGTGGAGCACCAAGAGGCCCATCCCGTCGAGGACGCGCTCGCGGACGCGCTCGACGACCTCGTCGCGCACCTCGTCGTGGGCCGCGTGGCCCCACCACGTGAGCACGTCGGTGTCGTCTAACACCGCCTCGATGAGCCCGTGATCCGGCCCCTCGTCGAGGGTCGCAGTGCGGACCTCGTGGCCGGCCTCGCGGAGGGCGTCCGCGATGACCGCGTGGATCCCGTCGGGGTACACGTCGGCGACCGCGTCGTTCTCTTGTTCGTGGCGGTACTCGTTCCAGACCGTGACGCGTGCCATGCGTCCGCTCCCCGCCGGACCGACTTGGGCGGATCGTATTCGGGGCGGATCGGTACCGTCGGCTGTCGATGCGTAGCTAGCTATCTGGTCTTGGTGACCCTCTCAGGAACTGACTGGGATCGCGTGCGAATGATCTTCGGACAGATGCGGGTACTCTGCTACGAGGAGGCAGCAGACCCAAGGAGATATACAACCAGCGATCGTACGTGGGTTGATGACACAACTCACACAAATGATCATCCGCGCTGACGAAACTGGAACACTCGAACTCGTCTGTGAACGGTCAACGGCAGATCAGACCGAACCCGACGTCCGTGCGTTCTTCGGGAAGAATGAGTTTGGTCTCCTCGTTGACGGTCTTGAGCCCAACGAACGGGTGGCACTCCTCTTCGAGGGAGATTTGAAAGAACTGCCAGACTCTACCAAGATCGAACCACCCAACACGTAGTACACGTTCTCGCTGCGGTATTGACGAGTAGTCGACGACGGCATCGGGAAGTTCGCAGAAGTCGTTGGCGCTCGTTCGTTCGCAGAAGTCGTTGGCGCTCGTTCGTTCGCAGAAGTCGTTGGCGCTCGTTCGTTCGCAGTTGACACTGAACTGGCGACGGCTGCTCGAAACCGCTTCGATCTCTTATAAATCCCGTCGGCAGATCGACGGTAGTCGTCTCCAACGTCCCCGTTTCCGGCGGCTCCGACGCACCATCATTCACTTAAAAAGCGCCGCCGATCTCCCTACCTCACTCATCCGGCCACTTGATCGAACAGCCTCGCGAGGGGCGGTCCGGGACCTCGACCTCCTCGCCCGCGAGGACCGCGTCGACGGCGTCACGGATGTAGAACTCGGTCGGCTCGTCGTCCGGGTTCAACGCGTCGTCAAGCCGGCCGTGGTACTGAAGCCGGAACGCATCGCCGTCGCGGCCGAACAGGAACGGGTCGGGGGTACAGACCGCGCCGTACGCGTCCGCCGCTTCGCCGGTCTCGTCGCGGAGGTAGGCGTCGTACGCGATCGTGCCGTCGGCGACGCGCTCGCGCATCGCCTCGACGGAGTCGTCGGGGTACTCCGTGGCGTCGTTCGGGTTGATGCCCACGACGGCCAGGTCGTCGTACTCGGCCGCCAGATCGTTGAGGAGGTCGAACTTCGCCTGCGCGTACGGGCAGTGGTTGCAGGTGAACACCAGGAGCAGGGTGTCCGCGTCGAACGAGTCGAGCGTGTACGTCTCGCCGTCGGTGCCCGGTAGCTCGAACGCCGGCGCGGCGTCGCCGCGGTCGAGCTCCGAGTCGGATTCCATCGCGACCATACACGCCCATTCCGGCGCCGACCCCAAAATCGTTCCGCGGGTCTCGCGCCGGTGGGAGTCATCGACTCGTCCCGGAGCGATGCGCAACCCTGGCCGCGACCCCGGCCGCGACGTGCGCGACGACGATGGCGCCCAGCCAGCACCCCGCCGCGACGAGGAGCACCGCGATCGCGAGGGACCGCTCCCGGAGGAGTCCGCTCGCCGCCCATACCGCCGCGAGGGCCGCGACCGCGATGAGCGTCGCTCCCGGAACGACCGTCTGCGATACCTCCTCTCGGGACTCGAGGCCGCGCCATCCCCGTCCCGCTCCTCGGTGAGGACGCGTCGGCTCCCGGGCGCTCGGTCGTCGCCGCCGCTCAGTCGGATCGTCTCGCGATCGCATGGAGCCGCTGGCCGCGCCATCTGCCCTAAACCGTTCCACGCTTCGACCCGGGGCCGTTCCCTGTCCGAAACCGTCCCGGGTTGCGGTCAGCCGCGGGCGCTCGGCCGACGGCCCGTGCTCCGTCGGCGACTCGCGACCTGCCGGTGACTCGTGCCTTTTTGCTTCGCGACCTCATACGCCGGGTATGTCTCCCCGAGAACCGTCCTACCGAACGCTCCGGCTGCTGTGCGCGAACGCGGTCGGCATGGCCGGGTTCCTGATCGCGTTCGCGGTCGCCCGGGAGTTCGCGGTCGCGCTCGTCGCGGGCGTCGTCGCGGCGGCGATCGGGTACGCGGCGTCCAGCGCCGTCGTCGCGTACGCGTCGGCGTGACGGATGCGACCTGACATGTGAAATGAACATAGTTACTATGTCGGGTAATAGACACACGAACGAATGACGAAACGGGATGGACAACAGTCGAACGCGCTCGCGGCGGACGCGCGGTCCGAGCCGGCCCGGGTGCTCCTCGTCGCTGACGAACTGGCGGTCGGGGACCGCGCGGCAGCGGGCATCGAGGATCGGGCCGACCGGTTCGAGGTGACGCGGGCCGAGGACGCGGCCGAAGGGCTCAGCGTCGTCGATCGCAAGCCGGTCGACTGCGTCGTCAGCGGCTACGACCTCCCCGGGATGGACGGTGTCGAGTTCCTTCGTACCGTCCGCGAGCGCGTCGGCGACCTCCCCTTCGTGCTGTTCACGGCCCGTGGATCGGAGGCGATCGCGAGCGAGGCGGTCGCTGCGGGCGTCGACGAGTACCTTCCGGTGGGCGGTGACAACGACGCCCCCGACGCCCCCGACGCCCCAGACGCTCCCGACGACAACGAGAGCAACGACGACCCCTACGCGACACTCGCGTCCCGTGTCGACTACGCTGTGTCTCGGTCCCACACCGAGCGTCGAGTGACGGAGCATCTCGACCGGATGACGGACGCGTTCTGCGGTATCGACGAGTCCTGGCGGCTCACCTACCTCAACAAGCGGGCGGCAGAGCTGCTCCCACGCGACGCCGAGGACCTGCTCGGCGACCAGATCTGGGACCGGTTCCGGGCTCTTCGCGGGACCGAACTGGAGGAGCAGTTCCGCGACGCGATGGCTACCGGGGAACCGACCGCCTTCGAGTTCCACTTCGCCGGCCCGGATCTCGATCTCGCGATCGACGCGTATCCCTCCGACACCGGCCTCTCGGTGTACTTCCGCGACGTGACCGAGGAGAAGGAGCGCAAGCGCGAACTCCGCGAACTCTCCGAGCGGCTCCGGCTCGCCGTCGAGGGCGCCGATGCGGGCGTGTGGGACTGGAACATCCGCACCGATGAGGTGCGGTTCGACGAGCGGTGGGCCAGCATGCTGGGCTACGATCGGTCGGAGATCGCCTTCGATCTCGCGGGGTGGGAAGAGCGGGTCCACCCCGACGACCTCAGCGCCGTGTGGTCGGCGCTGGAGGCGCACTTTTCCGGTGCGACGGAGCAATTCCAGTGCGACTACCGGATGGAGACGAAGGGAGGCGAGTGGAAGTGGATCCGAGACCGCGGCCGCGTTGTCGAGCGCAACGACGAGGGAGAGCCGGTTCGCGCCGTCGGGATCCACATCGACGTGACGGAGGAGAAAAAGCGCGAACGCGACCTGAAGCGCTACCGGCGGCTCGTCGACGAGCTCCCCGACTCCGTGGCCGTCTACGACGCCGATGGGCGGTTCTCGGTCGTCAACGACCGGATCGTCGACGTGTACGACTCGACCCCCGAGGAACTCATCGGTCGGCAGAGCCCGCTCGTCGCGCGGCTCCGCGAGAGGAGCGAGGACGATCCGTTCGCGGCGCTGGTCGCGGGCGACCGCGAGACCCTGTCTGGAACGGTCGAACTCGACTTTCCCGTCCGGTCCGACGCGATCGTCGACTTCGGCTTCCAGCGGCTCGTTATCGACGGCGAGTTCGACGGGGTGCTCGGCATCGCCCGCGACGTGACCGAAAAACGCCGCCGTCAGCGGGATCTCGAACGCACCTCGGCTCGGTTGGAGGCCCTCTACGAGGACTCGCCGGACATGATCAACATCCACGATGAGGCGGGCGAGATCGTCGACGCGAACCCGGTGATGGCGGCCGAGCTCGGCTACGACCGTGAGGAGATCGTGGAGATGGACGTCTGGGAGATCGACACGGACATGGACCCTGCGGAGGCGATCGACGTCTGGCAGAGCTTGGAGATGGGCGAGACGCACCGGCTGGAGACGACGTTCCGGCGTGCCGACGGCACGACTTTCCCGGTGGAGGTGCAGATCTGTCGCGTCGACGTGCAGGGCGAAGACCGGTTCCTCGCCACCAGCCGCGACATCTCGGAGCGGAAGGCGTACGAGCGCCGGATCGAACGCGAAAACGAGCGGCTCGACGAGTTCGCGAGCATCGTCTCGCACGACCTCCGGAACCCGCTCAACGTGCTCTCCGGCTACCTCCGTCTCGCCCGGGAGACGGGTAACGAGTCGTACTTCGAGCGCTGTGACACCGCGCTTGACGAGATGGAGCGACTGATCGCCGACGTGCTCACCCTCGCCCGGCAGGGCGACGCCGTGGGGTCGGTCGACCCCGTCTCCCTCGGCGAACTGGCGACCCGGCACGCGACCGACGCGTTCGGCTCGATCGGCGACGACGGAGGTGGCGATGGAGCCGACGCCGGAGACGACGCAGACGATTCGGTCGAGGTCGCCGTCGAGACCAAGGGCGACGTGCTCGCGGACCCCGGCCGGCTCAAACGCCTGCTCCAGAATCTCTTCCGGAACGCGGCCGAACACGGCGGGGACCGCGTCGTCGTCGGCGACCTTTCGGACGGGTTCTACGTCGCCGACAACGGTCCCGGAATACCTGAAAACCGGCGCGATGAGGTGTTCGAAAGCGGTCACACGACCTCCGAGTCGGGAACCGGGTTCGGGCTCGCCATCGTCGAGCGCATCGCGGAGGCCCACGGCTGGGAGGTGACGCTGACGGCGGGCGCCGACGGCGGCGCTCGCTTCGAGTTCACCGGCGTCGAGCGACCGTGACCCCTCGCCGACGGCGGTCCCGCTGATCGCGTGGCTGGCCGGAGGACGCCGTCGCGAAAAAACCGGTTGAAGTGTCGAGTCGCCGCCTCAGAACGCGCCCGGGTAGACGCTGACGTCGGCGTGGAGGTCGTCGCGCAGCGCGCTGTGGACGTGACAGATGCCCTCGGCGCGCTCGGCGATGTCGGTCGCGGTCTCGTCGTCGAGGTCGGCCGCGACGTGGACGTCGAAGGCGATGGACTCGAGGTCGTCGTCGTCGTCGAGCACCGCGCTCGCGTCGATCTGGACCTTACCGAGCTCCTCCTCGCCGCGCTGGCTCCCGCCGACGCGGAACGCGGGGAGGTAACAGGAGGCGTATGTCGCGACGAGCGCGGCGTTCGGGTTCGGCCCCGTCTCGTCGGTCGCGTCGATCTGCAGGTCGAACTCGCCGACCTGACTCGTGCAGGCGTAGCCTTCCTCGGAAACGGTGGATGTCTCGATGTCTGCCATAGTCGTCCTCCGGTTCGGTCTCGCGAGGATAAAGGTTACCGGCATCGGCACGTCGTGAGGCGCGTCGAGGGACGGCGCACCGTTACCGACGGGCTCGGTCGTCGCCTGCTCGCTCAGTCGTCGCCGCGAACGTCCGCCGCCGACCTGGTCCCGTCGAGCAGCAGGGGGAACGACAGCGCCACGGCGAGGTCCGCGAGCGACTTCCGGATCGTCGTTCGAACCCCGATGTCTTGCGACTCTTCGGTCGCGCTGTCACGCGAAAAAACGGTCGTGGCTGCGGACCGACTCGCGGCTCGCCGTGCCGAATCAGTCGCCGTCGCTACCGAATTCGTTCTCCAGCACGTACGTCTCGTCGCCCTCGAGGACGACGGGCTCGGCCGCGGCGCCGGCCGCCTTCACCTCGTTGACGAACTCGCGCGTGTCGATCTCGATCGGCTGGAACGTGTCGTAGTGCATCGGGAACACCACGTCGGCGCCCACCCAGTCGGCGGCGATGCCGGCCCCGGCCGGCCCCATCGTGAAGTGGTCGCCCGTCGGCAGCGCGGCGGCGTCGGGTTCGAGGTACGGCGCGATCACGTCGACCATCTCGGACATCAGCCCGGTGTCGCCGGCGTGGTAGAACGTCGTGCAGTCGGGGTCGGACTCTTGGGTCGGCTTCTTGTCGCCGATGACGAACCCGGCCGGCATCCCGGCGGAGGTGCCGTAGCCCGTGTCGATCCCGTTCGAGTGGTCCGCGCGGACCATCGTCACCCACGCGTCGCCGCACTCGACGGTGCCGCCGATGTTCATCCCCATCCCGCCGACGGCGTTCTCGTGGCCGAAGTTTTCCTGGATGTACCCCGTCAGCTCCGGGGTGGCGACCACTGTCGCGCCCTCGTAGCGGTCCACGTCGCCGATGTGATCGGAGTGACCGTGGGTCAAGAGGAGGTAGTCGGGGTCGAGCTCTTCCGGATCGACGTCGGTCTTCGGGTTGTCGAAGTACGGATCGATCAGGAGTTCGGTGTCGTCGACGACGACGTGCCACGTCGAGTGGCCGTGCCAAGTAAGTTCCATGATACGGCTTGAACATCTCGGCGAGTCGTAATAAAAACCGACGCCGCGGCCGGCTCTCTCCGGGAGAGGAGTTAACCGCTCACCGAACGAACCGCCTGTCGATGCCCTCCGAGCGGAACGACGCCCCGTCGCGGACCGATCGGTGTCGCGAGTGCGATCGGGCGGTCACGCCCGGCGCGAACTTCTGTCCGGGCTGTGGCGCCGACCTGCGCGCCGCGGAATCGCGGGACGACGCCTCAGCCGCCTACTGCACGGAGTGCGGCGAGCCCGTCGCGCCCGCCGCCGAGTTCTGCGCGAACTGCGGAACGCGGTGCGGGAGGGCCGAGCCCCCGACAGCCGGCCCCCCTGATCCCACCGCCGACTCCGACGCCCGACGCGAGTTCCGCGTCCGAGTACGAGACCACCTCGACGACGGCTGGGAGCTCACCGAGGACCACGGCGACCGGGTCGTGCTTGTCGCCAGGGACATCGGCTCGATCCCGGCCCACGTCCTCCTCCTCCTGACGACCGGCGGCGTCGGGAACCTGCTGTACGGCTGGTACAACTACGCCGAGCTGGCGGAGACGCGTCGGCTCAGCGTCTCCGACGGCCCGCTCCCGGACGGCGAACTGGGGGCGCCCGGCGACGGCGACCCGCTCGTCGCCCTCTCCGGCTACCTCTTGGGCGGCATTCTCCTGCTGGTCGGGCTCGGGATCGCCGCCGTCGCGGTCGGGCAGGGAGCGCGCCTCGGCGCGCTGTTCGGGCTCGCGTTCGCCGCGCTCGGGCTGGCGTTGTCTCCGCCCGCTGAGCGGCGGCTCGACCGCCGACACGGCCTCTCCCGGTTCGGCCGAATCCGCACCGTCGACCACCGGATCACCCCGTCGACGGAGCGGACCGAGGCGCCCTGCGTCGTCTGCGGCGAGGCGTTCGAGCGCGGCGTCGTCCGCCGGCGCCGCGACGAGACGGTCGTCGCGGGCGTCCCGATTCGGACCCACTCGCTGCGGTGCAACCACTACTGCGCCGGCTGCGCCCGCGCGGAGCTGTTCGGCGGCGACGCCGACGAGACGGCGATCGATCCGGATGTCAGCCTCGACGACTCCGAGTTCGACGACTCCGAATTCGACGACTCCGAGTTCGGACGGGACGAGGAGACGGAGCGGGAGCGGGAGCGAGAGCGCTGATCGATCGACCCGCCCGCTCGCACCGAACGGCCTCCGGCAATCCTTTTATCAGTCCGTTCGATGGGCCGGTATGCACCACGCGCGATTCCGCGACCCGGCCGGCTCGATCCGCGAGGGAACGTACGACCCCGAGACCGACACCGTCGCCTTCGCGGGCGAGGAGTACGCCCTCGACGACCCCGCGATCGACGTGCTCCCGCCCGCGGAGCCGACGAAGATCGTCTGTATCGGCCGCAACTACGCCGACCACGCCGCCGAGCTCGACAACGACGTGCCGGACCGGCCCCTCCTCTTCTTGAAGCCGCCGAACGCGCTGGCGAGCCACGGCGACGAGATCACGGTCCCCGCGGGGAAAGACCGGATCGACTGGGAGGCCGAGATCGCGGTCGTCATCGGCGAACAGTGCAAAGACGTCGACGCCGACGACGCGATGGACGTCGTCGCCGGGTTCACCTGCATGAACGACGTGTCGAACCGCGACGACCAGGACCGCGAGCAGAACTGGGTGCGCGGGAAGGCGTTCGACGGCGCCGCGCCGCTCGGCCCCGTGATGGCGACCCCCGACGAGGTGCCGGCCGACGCGAGCGTCGAGCTCCGCGTCAACGGCGAGACGAAGCAGTCGAGCGACCGCTCGTACCTCATGTTCGACGTGCCGACGCTGATCGAGGAGATCACGACCTACCTCACCTTAGAGCCGGGCGACGTGATCTCGACCGGGACGCCAGAGGGCGTCGGCGCCCTCTCAGACGGCGACACCGTCGAAGTCGAGATTGAGGGCGTCGGAACGCTCGAACACGACGTGCGCGTGCCCTGAGAACGCGACCGTTTCTCGCCGACCACGCGGACGTTTTCTCGCGACTAGGCGACCGCTCCTCCTTGCCCCGTGTCGCTGGATTACACACCGCGTTTCCGGTGAACGATCGGTTCGGTCACTCTTAAGAGCGCCCCGCCCGGATCGACGCCCATGCAACCACGGGATCTCTCCGATCACTCGCCGTACGTGCCGGGTCGGGGCGTCGAGGAGGTCGCCCGCGACCGCGGGCTCGACCCCGACGACCTCATCAAGCTCTCCTCGAACGAGAACCCCCACGGGCCGAGCCCGGCGGCCGTCGACGCGATCCGCGAGCACGCCGACCGCGTCCACCAGTACCCGAAATCTTCGCACACCGACCTCACCGCGAAGCTGGCCGAGAAGTGGGACGTGTCGACCGAGCAGGTGTGGGTCTCGCCGGGCGCCGACGGCTCGATCGACTACCTCTCGCGGGCCGCGTTGGAGCCCGGCGACGAGGTGCTCGTGCCGGAACCGGGATTCGCCTACTACGCGATGTCCGCCCGGTACCACCACGGCGAGGTCTCTGAGTACGCGCTCTCTCCCGACGACGGCTTCGCGCAGGACGCCGAGACGGTGCTGAGCGCCTACGGCGGCGAGCGGATCGTCTACCTCACGTCGCCGCACAACCCCTCGGGCTCGGTCATGCCCCTCGACGAGGTGCGGGCGATCGCGGACGCGACCGCCGAGGAGACGCTCGTCGTCGTCGACGAGGCGTACGGGGAGTTCGCCGAGGTCGACAGCGCGATCCCGCTGGTCGACGAGCGCGACGACGTGGCGGTGCTGCGCACCTTCTCGAAGGCGTACGGCCTCGCCGGGCTCCGGATCGGGTACAGCGTCGTCCCGGAGGCGTGGGGCGAGGCGTACGCTCGGGTCAACACTCCCTTCGCGGCGAACGAACTCGCGTGCCGGGCCGCGCTCGCCGCCCTCGACGACGAGGAGCACGTCGCGGAGTCGGTCGAGACGGCACGCTGGGCGCGCGAGTACATCGCGGACGAACTGGACGCCCCCACGGTCGAGTCGGCCGGGAACTTCGTGCTCGCCGAGGTCGGCGACGCGGAGCGGGTCGCCGAGGAGGCGCAGGAGCGCGGCGTCATCATCCGCGACTGTACCTCCTTCGGGCTCCCGAACCACGTCCGGATCTCGACCGGGACGCGCGAGGGGACCCGCGAGGCCGTCGCCCGGCTCAACGAGACGCTCGCGGACCTCGGGTTGGGTGTTCGAGCGTGAGCGGGACCGAGCGCGACGAAGCTGACTCCCCAATCCGCGTCGCGGTCACCGGCACCCCGGGAACCGGCAAGTCGACCGCGACGGCACTGCTCGCTGACGAGTACGACGTGATCCATCTTAACGACCGCATTAAAGGCGACGACGACCTCTGGACCGAGCGCGACGCCGACCGGGACACGCTCGTCGCCGACCTCGACGCGGTCCGCGAGCACCTCGGCGACTGGTCCGGCGTGCTCGACTCCCACCTCGCGCACCGGTTCGACGTCGACCGCGTGGTCGTCCTCCGGTGTCACCCGGAGACGATCGAGCGGCGGCTCCGCGAGCGTGGCGAGTCGGACGCGACCGCCGAGGAAAATGCGGAGAGCGAGGCGCTCGACGTGATCCTCTCGGAGGCGGTCGCCGAACACGGCATGGACAACGTCTACGAGATCGACACCACTGACCGCGACCCGGAGTCCGTGGCCGACGCGATCCGCGCGGCGATCGAGGGCGATCGCGAGCCGAGCGCGGGGACCGTCGACTTCATGGATTATATATGAGCCCGCCGCGACCGTCGGATCGATAGATGACCCTCGACCAGTACCGCTCGGTCGCGGACCGCCTGCTCGGGCCGTGGGTGCGCGCCGCGGCAAAGATCGGGCTCTCGCCGGACCAAGTGAGCGTCCTCGCGTTCGGCGTCGCGGTCGCGGCCGCCGGTGCGTTCGCGGTCGGTGAGCCCGTCTTTTATCTCGTCGGGGCGCTCTGCGTCCTGCTCAACGGCTGGCTCGACCTCGTCGACGGCGCGCTCGCGCGCCACCTCGAGGTCTCCTCCGACGGCGGCGACCTCCTCGATCACGTCCTCGACCGCTACGCCGACATCGCGGTGATCGCCGGATTCACGGTCGGGATCGAGTCGTACGCGCTCGGCTTCGCCGCGGTGACCGGCGTGCTGATGACATCGTACATGGGCACGCAGATTCAGGCGGTCGGCATCGGTCGGGAGTACGGCGGCCTGCTCGGGCGCGCCGACCGGCTCGCGCTGATGGGGATCGTGGGCGTCGTCGCCGCCGTCTACTCGGCGCCGATCGTCGCCGGCCTGAACGTCGTCGGTCTCCTGCTGGCGCTGTTCGCGGCCGTCGGACACCTGACCGCGGTCCAGCGGTTCCTCGGTGCCTGGAGCGATTTATAAGGGAAGACGGCTCCGTGGAATGGTGTCGCTATCGACTGTTTATAACTCATCGATGACGCGGTGAACTCTTCTAAAGCCCCAGCCGCGACGACTCGCGGCAGGGCGAGAGCGAAGCTCTCGCTTGCAGCCGGCGGCAAAGCCGCCGGCGACGCCACCGCGTCGTCATTTATAAGTGACCGTCACCGTCGCGTACAGTTATTTAAACACCCTGTCGTCGCAAACGAACAGCAACACCCACTCCCGCTATCGTTCACCGCTGTGCCTGTATCGATCGGGACCGGGAGGAAATGGATCAATTACGGATACTCGGCTCTGTTGAAACCCTTAGAAAGTGACATGTATTGTTTCCCCTGCGGTCAGTACAGAGGATCTGCCTCACGCTTTGATTCTGGCCTTGGAAAGGATATATACGGGTCATCTGAATATTAGTGGACGTGATTACATCTCCACAGATCCACCTACTTGTCGCCGCTATTGGTTCTCTCGCGCTATCTTCGTATAGCGGATACCAACGGAATTACGAAGAAGCAGTTGGTGGACTGGTCATCGCTGTAACTGCTCTTGCAGGTCTCCTCGTGTAGTTCGCAGTCCCCACCGACCGGCTGTTTCAGGCGATAATGTGTTTGAAGAATAGGATTTCAATAGAGCCGGATACTCCCAACAGAGCCGCGAAGAAGGATTACGGTCGCGTCGCTCGCGCGAACCACGTCTCCGGGTTCTGCCGCTTGACGCGGAAACTCGGGAGTTCGTCGGCGTCGACCAGATCCAGCAGGAACCCCCGGACCGGCGCGGGGTCGCGATCGCTCACGATGAAACACTCCTCACCGGCGTCGAGTTCGCGGAACCGTTCTTCGACGCGTTCCGTGCGTGTCTCCGGGTCGAGCCCGCGCAGGTCGACGGCGTCCGCGGGCGGATCGACCGACCAGACCTCCTCGTAGCGCTCGTCGACGGCGGCGGCCAGATCGTCGGCGTGCTCGGGGAGCGCGTCGGCCCTCGGCGCCGGCGTCGACTGCATCTCCGGATCGAACGGGAGCTCCGCGAGGATCGGCATATCGAGCGCCTCGATGGGGTCGTCGCCGCCGAACAGGTTGTGGGGCGTGCCGCACTCGTCACAGACGAACTCGCCCATGTTCGAGACGACGCCGAGCACGGGCACGTCGTTCTCCTCGAACAGCTCCAGCGCCCGACCGGTGTCGGAGACGGCGGCGTGAAACGGCGTGGTGACGAGGACGACGCCGTCAACCGGCACCTCCTGTAAGGTGGTCAGCGCCACGTCGCCCGTTCCCGGCGGCATGTCGACGACGACGGTGTCCGGGCCGCTCCACGCGGTGGTCTCGAACAGGTCCGAGAGCGCGGCGTGAGCCATCGCACCCCGCCACGCGAGCGGGCCGTCGTCCGAGAGCAGCGCCATGCTCATCACCTCCAGCCCGCCGGCGTCGACCGGGACGGGGTTTCCGTCGTCGTCGCTGTAGACGGGGCCGCTCGCACCGATCACCTCGGGGACGTTCGGCCCGTAGATGTCGGCGTCGAAGAGTCCGACCGAGGGGGAACCCTGACTGTCGCTGTCACCCGCTGCGAGCGCGCACGCCAGCGTCGTCGCGACCGTCGTCTTCCCGACGCCGCCCTTCGTACTCGCGACCGCGATCACCCGGTCCGCGGTCTCGATCCCCGACGACCGCCCGTCGAGGTCCGGACTCGGGTCGACTTGCTCGACGCGCGCGTTCGAGACGCCTGGCGCGTCCGAGGCGGCGCGTACCATGGCGGCCGACACCCGCTCGACGGCGTCCCGCGGGAACTCCCGCAGGTCCGCGGTGATCGTTGCGGTCTCATCCGCGACCGTCACGTCCTCGACGACGCCGGCCTCGAATACGCTCACGCCGGCTTCCGGGTCCCGGACCTTCCGGAGCGCCACCTCTACGGCATCGGCGGATGATTTCTGAGCGTTCGGTTCGTCCGTTTCGTCGGTTTCGTCGGCGTCGACGGCGTCGTCTGAGATATCTGCGGTGGGATCTGTCATGGTATTGGTGTCGGTGTCAGTGTCGTCGCCGATTCCGGACCCGAGCGGTTCACAGGTCCGGTCGGCGGTTGAGCGTGCTCTCGCCGGGTAGGTCCGCGCTGTCGTTTTCGGTGCCGCCGCTGAACTGCCGCCGGAACTTCCCGGGGTCGGCGTCGAGCGCGCGGACGGCGGTGCTCCGGACGACTTTCGACTGCGTCTCGTCGTTCGCGACCGCGTCGAGGCGGGATGTGGCGCGCTCGTCGTCGACGCCGGCGAGCAGGTGGACCGCCCACTCTCGGAGGCGCTCGCTGTCCGCGTGCGACAGCTCCAGCAGGACGGAGCACAGCGCCTCGCCGCGCAGCTTGAACAGCGAGACCATCGCGTTCCTGACGACCGCGTGGTGGTCGTCGTCGAGCGCCGTCTCGATGGTCGGCGCGTGCTCGCTCCGGCCGATCCGGTCGAGCGCGACGACGGCCTCAGCGCGGACCCACGGGTCGGGGTCGTCACACGCTGCGACCGCGGCTTCGCCGGCGCGCTCGCCGCCGAGTTCGCCGAGCGCCTCGACTGCGAACTGGCGCACGTCGGCGTCGTCGTCCGCGAGGCCGTATTCGATCAGCGCGTCGAGGGAGGCCTCGGTGGGTCGGCCCTCGCCGAGCGCCAGCGCGGCCCGCCGGCGCTCGACGGGATCGCCGTCGACGAGGTCCGCGATCTTCTCGGCGGCGTCGGTCCCGCGGAGCGGCGCGGTGTCGGTCGCCTGTAGCTCCCGGGGGCTCGCGTCGCCGATCGTCACGTCGCGACTCACCTCGATGTCTTCGAGCCCGTCGGGCTCCTCGCCGAATCCGGGGCTCTCCTCGGGGTGGACGCGCGGGTCGGTGGGTCCGTCAGTCGCCTCGTCAGGGTCTCTCATCGGGTATTCACCTCGGTAGCGTTCGGTTCGTCCGGCCCGTCCGCCTTCCCGAAGAACTCGTCCGCGTCGAGCACCGCGAGCGCCGCGCCGAGACAGACGGCGGTCGCGGCCCCCGGCGTCGCGGGGACGCCCGCGAGAAGCAGGAGGACCGCGCCGATCGCGAGCCGCGCGTCGCCGCCGCGGAACCCGGAAACGGCGGCAGCGACCCCGCCGAACGCGGCGGTCGCGACGAGCAGGTGCGGGCTCCCGACGACGGCGAATCCGGCGAGCAGCGCGCTCCCGGTAACGTACGGCGCGGCGGCGCTCGCGGCGACGACCCCCGCGAACGCGAGTGCGCCGGCACCGAGGGCGACCGGGTCGCCCTCGGCCCGAACCGCGAGGAGGGTCACCCCCGCGAGGAACGCGGCGGATCCGGCCGCTCGGAAGGGGGACCCAACGAGTCCGGCCGTCGCGGCGAGCGAGAGCCCGACGGCGAGCGCGAACGTCAGCGCGATGACGCCCCGTCGAAGCTCGAAGTAGGTTTCTGGCGGCCCCATTGCGCGGGCGAACGCGAGCGCCGCGCCGACCGGAATCGCGACGGCCGCAGCGACCGTCGCCGCACCGGAGACCGTCGCGAGCACGCCGAACACCCCGGCGAACAGGAGTCCGACGCGAACGACGGGACGCTCCGTCGAGAGCCCGACGGCCGCGAGCGCGACCCCGGACGCGAGCGCCGCGACCGTCCCGACAGCCGGGACCAGTCGGGGCGGGAACGCGACCGGCTCGAACGGCGCGTTGTACAGCACGCGGATCGCGGTCGCGACCCCGACGGCGACGGCGGCGAGCAGGCCGACCGAGCCCACGCGACCGCCGAAGCGACCGGGGGACCGCGGTGAGGTCGCTCGCGCAGTCGCGCGTTTCGTCGGCGAACTCACGACAGACCACCTCCGTCGGCCCCGTCTCCGTCCGGACCGTCAGCGACCGCGTGCTCGCGATCACTTCCGACGCCGGCGTCGAGCCGGACCGCCAGATCGTCGACGTCGGCGGCGACGAACGCGTCGAGGAAGCGCGCGAGGCGTCCGTAGACGCTCGTTCCGGGTTCCTCGTCGATGGCGTCTCGAAGCCCCGACGCGAGGACGGAGAGGTGTCGGTCGTGGAAGTCGAGCCGCGCCCGGTCGAGGTTGGCTGGCTCGGCGGCGTCGGCACCGCTGTCTGCGTTGTCGCCCGCGGCGGCCAGCCGACAGAGATACCCCGCGAACTCGAGCTCCAGTCGGACGTGGTCGTGGTGGCGGCGCTCGTCGCCGCCGATCTCGCATCCGAAGTGCTCGTACGCCCGGGCGAGATCGAGGTTCACGTCGTTCCACGACACGTCCGAGCGGTACGTCGACTCGTACAGCGACACCGGCGGCCCCTGATTCTCGACCGTCCCGTCCGTCCCGTCGATCACCTCGGAGTAGCCGACGACGAACAGGTCGTTGTACCGAGCCGCGAGCGTCTCGCGGTCGTCTTCGACGGTCAGGTCCGGCGGCTCGACGTCGAGGCCGCTCTGCTCGACGAGCGTCGCGACGGCGTCGTCGAGCGAGCCGTCGGCGAAGTGCTCGTAGACGCCCTGACTCGGCTCGGTGAACGCCGCCGCAGCGAGCGCGTAGACGCTCCCGCGGGCGACGGTTTCGTCGTCGATCGCGCCGCTCGGTAACTCCTCGTCGAATCGGGGCCCGTCGTGTTCGGAGATCGGTTCCGACACGGTCACTCACCCCTCGTTCGGCGGACGCCCTCGACGGTCACGAGCGTGGTGAACACGACGGCGATGCCGGCGATCCCCCACAGCACCGTCTCGTACGGCGCCCCGCCCTCGTTCGGGCCGAGCGAGAGGTAGTACCACTCGCTGGCCGCCTTCTGGCCGGAGCGCTCGTCGTTCGACCCTTCCCAGACCGCGAACGCGGCGTTCATGTCCTCGTCGGCGTCGATGTCGGTCACGTTCGCGCGGTCTGACGCGAGCGGCCGGCTGAACACGACGGTCCATCGGTCGCCGGTGTGTGTCGCGTTCGTCTCCACCGTCGACTCCCGGATCTGTGTCGTGCTGCCGGCGCCGCCGGCGAGTAGCGACTCCGTTCCGTCGGCTCCGTTCCAGTACCAGACGTTCACCCGGTTGTCGGTCGATCCCATCGCGATCGGGGGCCGTTCCTCGGACGAGACCGGAAGCTGGACCGCGGCGGCATCGGCGAATTCGCGCAGCGAATCGGTCGACGTGTTCGCCGTCCCGTCGCTCCACGACATTCGGAGGTAGAGCCGCTCGTCCGTTCGCGCGGCCGCGACGCTGGCGGACTCGACCGTGGTTTCGGTGCCGCCCGGCACCGCCGCGCCGGAGCTGCTCAGCGGGACGCTCACGGTCTCGACCGACTCCCACGCGTCCCCGGTCGGCTCCGCGAGGTCGCCGGCGCCCGCCTGCTGCTCGACCGGAATCTCGTAGGCCGCGCGAGCGTCGACGATCATCGGGAACGCCGCGGTCGCGACCACGACGGCGAGCGCGAGGGCGGCCGCCACGGCGAGTTCCCGCGATCGGAGTCCGCTGCCGGCTCTCGCGTCGTCAGCCGTCATCGTCGAACACCTCCAACCGGTACTGGTCGTCGTTGTTCACGGTCGAGAGGATCTCCATGAGTTCGCTCTCCTCGCCGCGCTCGGCCTTCTCCCGCTCGCGGGTGATCGTGTTGAGCGCCGACTCGACCTCCGGGCCGAACAGCTCTTCCAGGTAGTTGCGCGGAATCCGGTTGGCGTCCACCGTCTCGCCGCTCTCGGAGGTCTGTGGCGGCGCGTACGGCGGGATGTAGTAGACGTTCGGCTCGGTCCGGTACTCGGGGTGGAGCCGTAAGGCGACCTCGTACTCGTTGACGAGCTTGTGAATCGGACCGTCCTCGTCGTCGAGGAAGCCGACGTGCCGGAGCTGCGGCGGGCAGTCCTCGGCGCAGGACGGGGGCCGCACCTCGCCCTCCGGCCCTTCTCCTTCGATCCGGGGGTAACAGAAGATGCACTTCTCGCTGGTCTTCGTCTGTGCGTTGTAGAACACCTTCTTGTAGGGACACCCCTCGACGCAGTACCGGTAGCCGCGGCAGCGGTCCTGATCGACGAGGACGATCCCGTCCTCCTCGCGCTTGTAGATCGCCGAGCGCGGGCACGCCTCGACGCAGGAGGGGTGCGTACAGTGGTTGCAGATCCGGGGGAGGTAGAAGTAGTAGGAGTTGGGGTACTCGCCGGCACCCTCGTCCTCGTCCCAGTTCGGCCCCCAGTCGGCGTTCTCCATGGGGCGGAGCGGCTCGTCGCTCCCCTCGTACATGATCGCCTCGTGGTTGAAGTCCCACGCACGACCGTAGTCCTCCTTCTCCGGGAGTTCGCCGGGCGTTCGGGACTGCCCCTCCTCGTCCCAGCCGCCGCCCAACTCCTCCCAGTCGCGGGGGTAGCCGGCGCCGGGCTTCGTCTCGACGTTGTTCCAGTACATGTACTCGCGGCCCCCGGACTCGGTCCAGTTGGTCTTACACGCGATCGTACACGTCTGGCAGCCGATGCACTTGTTCAGGTCCATCACCATCGCGACCTGATGATCGACGCCCTCCGCGAGCGACACGTCGCCGTCGTCGGTCTGGCGGACCGTGTCGTCGGTCTGGCGAGCGTCGTCGTCGGTCTGGCGGGTCGCATCCTCGGTGGTCTTGCTCATTAGTCGTCACCTCCGAGCAGGTCCGAGACGCGACCCAACGCGCCGCGCGATTTCGAGCCCGAATCGGGCGACTCCAACTCCGTCGCCGACTCTCCGAGCAAACCGGCGTCGAGCGACGCTGCCCCCTCTTCGACCTTCTCGACCTCGATCCGAACGTCGCTGTTCACGCCGGTCGGACCCCAGTAGTTCGGGAAGAAGTGGAGGTGCTCGCCCGTGTCCTCGGGGTACTGGACGAGCTGCGTCGGCTTCATGTACATCGGGACGAGCGAATTGAAGTTGTTGCGGTCGGGGTACTGGAACCGCTCCCAGCTGAAGAAGTGCCGGACGGTGCCGGGCTCCCCGCTCGGGTAGATCTTCGCCTGCACCTCGACCGAGTCGAGGTCGTTGTACACCCGCACGGTGTCGCCGTCCTCGATCCCCCGCTCCTCGGCGTCGTCGGGGTTGAGGTAGACGGTCGGCTCGCCGCGCTGCAGCCGGAGCATCTTGCTGCTGTCGCGCCACGTCGAGTGGATCGACCAGCGGCTGTGGGGCGTGTTGTACCCCAGCGGGTACTCCGACTTCTCCTGTAACACCGGCGCCTCCTTGTGGGTCGGAAGCTGCTCGTCGAGCTCCAAGAACCAGTCGTGGTCGATGTAGTACTGCTGTCGCCCCGTGAACGTCGGCCACGGGTTCTTGTCCTGCACGTAGTCTTTCCACGGCGTGTACGCCTCGCCCTCCTCGATGTCCGACGACCAGTGGTCGCCGGTTTCGAGGAGCCGTTTGGGCTGTTCGTCGATCTCGTCGAACGTGATCTGCTCGTCGGTCCCCTCGGGGTTCGTCTCCTCGGAGTTCTCGAGGATGAACTCCGCGGCCGCCTTGTCCTCGGACAGCGCACCGGGCTCGTCGTCGAGCCAGTCGCGGACGTAGTCGTCGTGGACCGACTGGAGGTCGATCTGGCGGTCGAACTTCCGATCGTCGACCGGCTCCGTACCGCGGTCCGCGGCCAGTTCCTGTATCTTCGCGGCGAGATCGCGGAAGATCTGCCAGTCGGTCTTCGACTCGCCCAGCGGCTCGACCGCCGGCGTGAACGGGTGCACGTAGGTGTGCATGTCCGTCTCCGAGAGGTCGTGTTTCTCGTAGTGGCTCGCCGTCGGCAGGACGATATCGCTGTTGAGCGCCGTCGAGTCCATCCGGAAGTTGATGTCGACGACCAAATCGAGCTTCGGCCACAGCTCCTCTTCGACCGCGATGTTCCCCTTGGCCTGATTGAAGTAGTTCCCGCGCCAGACGAACATGACTCGGGGGTCCGGGCGGCCGCTGTCGTCGCGTTCGCTCGGGTACAGCGGCATCCACCCCTTGTCGATCGACTCCCGAATCTTCGCCGCCGTGTCCGGGTCGGTGTTCTCCATGATCCCGGCGTGGTAGTACGTCCAGAGCGTCGTCGGGACGCCCCGGACGCTTCCGGTCGGGAACGAGAGGTTCTTCCACCCGTTGAACGTCCAGATCTTCTCCTGGCCGACGTAGTGGTCGAGACCCGTTCCCTGTCGGCCGAGGTTCCCCGTGAGCGTGACGAGCAGTTGGATCGAACGGTTCCCCAGATCGTTGTGGTACCAGTCGTTGACCCCCTTCCCGTGGATGATCTTCGCGCGGTCGACTTCGGCGAACTCGCGGGCGATCTTCTGGTGAGTCTGCCGGCCGACGCCCGTGATCTCGTTGACGCGCTCGGGGGTGTACTCCGACAGCTCGTCGCGGAGATTCAGCCACACCGAGCGCGTCTCGATGTCGCCGTCGGTCGTGCCGACCGTGCGCTTGACGGCGAGTTCGGGGTCGAAGTCGAGCTCGATGCTCACGGAGTGGTCGTGCTGTCCGTCGCGCTCGCCCAGCGATCCGGGCGCCGTCCGGAGGGTGCCGTCGGCGTCCTGCATGACGAACACCTTCTCCGGCCGGTCGGCGTCGACGCTCAGCCCGGACACCTCGCTCGCGCGGAGGAACTTCCCGGTGTCCTCGCGGACGAGCAGCGGCATGTCCGTCTGCTCTTTTAAATGCTCCTCGTCGTAGAGCCCCTCGTCGACGATGGTGCGCGCCATCCCGAGCGCGAGCGCCGTGTCGCTGCCGGGCTCCGGGCCGATCCACTCGTCGCAGTGGATCGCCGTCTGGCTGTAGTCGGTGAAGATGCCGACGCGCTTGGCGCCGTCGTAGCCGGCTTCGAGGAAGTACTTCGCATCGGGGATCCGCGTGACGTTGATGTTCGAGCCCCACGCGATGATGTAGTCGGCGTTGTACCAGTCCGCGCTCTCGGCGTTCTCGGTCTGGGTCCCCCACGTGATCGGCTGTCCCGGCGGGAGGTCGGAGTACCAGTCGTAGAAGGAGTGGCTGACGCCGCCGAGCAGGTTGACGAGGCGGCTCCCAGAGGCGAACGAGACCGGGCTCATCGCCGGGATCGGGGTGAAGCCGCTGATCGCGTCGTACTCCTCGTCCTCGACGGCGTCGATGACCTCCTCGGCGATCTCGGTGAGCGCCTCGTCCCAGGAGATCCGCTCCCACTTCCCCTCGCCGCGCTCGCCGGTCCGACGGAGCGGGTGCGTGACGCGCTGGTCGGCGTTCACGTAGTCGCTGAAACACGCTCCCTTCTGACAGCCCCGCGGGTTCGGATCCGGGAGCGACTCGTCGAATCGGGGGTAGTCGCCGGCTTGCTCCTCGCGCCACACCTGCCCATTCCGCGTGTACACCTGCCACGAGCAGCTGCCCGTGCAGTTGACGCTGTGCGTCGAGCGGGCCTTCCCGTCCCAGTCCCACTCCTCGCGGTAGAGGTCCTCCCAGTCGCGGTACGGGTAGTTGCCGATCGGGTCGTCGACGACCTCCAGCGCGGTCATCTCGGTGAGGTCCTGCGCGGAGCCCAAGCCGGTGGCGCCGACGGCGGCCGCCACCCCGGCCCCCTTCAGGAAGTCGCGGCGCGCGGTACCGGACTCGTCGCGTGTCGATTCGTCGGACGTGTTTGTCGTGTCAGTCATTGTTTCTCTATGAGAACGGTCGCGAGGCCGAGCGCGACGCCGAGCGCCGCGAACGCGACGCCCGCGGGCGTGCCGCCGCCAGCGTCGAGTCCGACGGCGATCAGCCCCACGCCGGCCAGTTTCGTCGCTCGATCCGCCCAGCGGTACCGGCGCGGCGACAGCTCGGCCAGCCGGAACGTGCTCGACTCAGTCATCGCTCGATCCCTCCGTGGCCGACGACGGTCGATCGTCTGTCGTCGCCTCCTCGCCGCCCGCCCCCGAACCGTCCTCGAAGCCGCCGAGGATCGCGTAGGTGAGCGTGCCGGCCGCGGCGGGGACGAGCACGAGCGCCGCGATCAGGTACGGCCGGAGCACGGCCGTCGACGTGCCGAGAATCTCGGCGACGATCACGTCCATCCCGGCGATGGAGGCGACCATGACGAGCGTGACGCCGAGGATGCCGACCGCGGTCGGGAACGGCCGGTCGAGATAGTTCCGGGTGAAGTGTTCCGGCTTCTCCGCGCGGTCGATGAACGGCCAGACCGCCACGGCGACGAACACGAGACTCGGGAGGAACAGCCCGCCCACGAACTCCGAGCTAATGTGCACGCCAAGCACGTCGAAACTCATCCACGAGGGGGTGAGCTTCAAGAATCCGTACCCCCACATCAGGAACCAGTCCGGCATGACGAGCGACGGCGTCGACGCCGGGTCGTTCGGCCCGTACTGGGCGATGTTGTGGACGGGGAGCAGGCCGGCGAGCAGCGAAAGCACGGCCATCGTGAGGAAGAACACGACCGCGCTCACCGCGGCTTGGTTCGGAAACGCGGGGAGCCCGATCACGACGCTGTCATCGTCGCGGTCGATCAGGCGGGCGCCGCCGTCGGTCGCCTCGGCGCTCCCGCCCGTCTTCGCGGTACCACCGCCCCCTCCCGCGGCGGCCACGTCCTCGTCGCGCTGCGCCTCGGTGTGTTTCTGCCGGACGAGGATGGCCATGTGGACGGCGATGAGCCCCGCGATCGCGGCCGGAATGAGGAAGACGTGGAGGAAGAACAGCCGCGGGATCGTCGCGCTCGTCGGGAACTGCCCGCCGAAGACGATGCTCGCGAGCGGGTCGCCGACGATCGGGATCGAGGCGGCGACGTTGTAGCCGATACCGACCGCCGTGCTCGCGAACTCGTCGTACGGGAGCGAGTAGCCGGTGTACGCGGCGAACATCGCTAGCCCGGCGAGGCCGGTCCCGACGAGCCAGTTCGGCTCGCGCGGGTTGCGGTACGCCCCGGTGAAGAACACGCGGAGCATGTGCAACGCTATCGACGCGACGAACAGGTGCGCCGCCCAGTGGTGCATGCGCCGCAGGAACATCCCGAACGGCACGTCGTAGGTGATGTTGAGGACGCTTTTGAACGCGGCCGGCATCTCCTGACCCTGGTACTGCGCGACGCTGCCGCCGTACTCGACGGCGGCCGTGCTCGGCTCGTAGAAGAACGCGAGGAACGTTCCGGTCGAGACGAGGATACCGAAACAGAACAGCGCGACCTCGCCGAGGAGGAACGAATCCTCCGCCGGGAACGCCTTCCCGAGGAAGTCGTTCGCGTCGTCGAGGTCCAGCCGCGAGTCGACCCAGTCGTACGCCGACTCGGCTCGGTCGACCGCGGCGTCGATCCGGGACATCATTCGCCTCCGGGGCCGATCGGCCCCTGGAAGTCCCCGGTCGCGACGAGGTACCCGTCGCCCGAGAGCGTGATCGGCAGCTGCGGGAGCGCTCGTGGCGCCGGCCCCCCGACGACCTGCCCGCCCGTCACCGGATCGAACCGGCCGGAGTGACACGGACAGACGAGCACGTCGCCGTCGCGGTCGGCGACCATACAGCCCGCGTGGGTACACACCTTCGAGAACGCGGCGTATCCGCCGACGGTGTACTCGTCACGCACCTCGTCGCCGTACGCCGACTCCTCGAAGCGCACGAGCAGCGTCGGGGCGTCCTCGATCCCCGGACGCGGCTCGGGGAAGACGGTGAGCTGTTCGCCCGGGGCGATGCGGTCCTCCGCGATCCGCTCGCCAGCGTCGTCGACGAGGGGGATCCCGTCTTCGTACACCGGTCCCCGATACTTGGTGTCGAACACCCGCGTGAGCCCCGCGACGGGGGCGACGAGGCTTCCGACCGCCGTTATCCCGCCGACCGTCGCGAGGACCTTCGCGTAGTCGCGCCGTTTGAGTTCGGCGCGCGCGTCCTTCCAGAACGGCCGGTAGATGCTCGGGTCGACGGCGAGCCCGTCGTCGTTCTCCGGGCAGGCGTCGCACAGCTCGCGGTCGCCGAGATGAGTGTCGGTTCCTGCTCGCGTCTGTCGTGGATCGGTTGCGTCGTCTCCCATCAGTGGTCCCTCCGTTCGGCGACTTCGACGTGGGGCATGAACCAGGCGTAGTACGACACCGTCGAGCCCAGCAGCGACATGAACAGCCCGAAGGCGTAGACCCCGAAGTACTGGGTCCGCGCCAAGGTGAGGTACTCGGCGGTGAGCAGCGCCGAGAACACGATGGCGAGGACAGTGAGTCCGCCCATCGCGACGAGCCCCTCGATGGCGTCGCTCGCGTCGTGGTACTCGACGACCCACCGGTCTTCGGTCTCGAACCACGGGAACGTCGCCCGGTTCATCCCCTCTGGCGGCGGTCCGTCGAGCCCGCCGCCGTCGGTGGCGGCCGCTTCGGTCGCGTCGGCTGCATCACCCGGGCCGCCGCCGCTCGGGTCGGGTCGTGCGGCCCGATTCATGAAGCGGTGGAAGAACGCCATGGCTCCCAGAAGCCCGAGCAGCGCGATCCAGACGATCACGCCGACCTGACTCGGCGAGAGCTTGTTCGGCGTGTCTACGAACCCCTCCAGCGGTTGCATCTCGCTCACGCTCTGGTCGATCCTGACCTCCTCCGACGGCGGCTCACCGTGCAGTCCGACGTACCACGTCGGTAGCAGCACGGCGAGCACGATGAGGAGGATGGCAATCGTTCGTCGATCCATTGTGTGTATCGTGTATCGTGTCGATGAGCCGGCTCGGCGGTACGGACGCGTTTCCGCGGCGCCGGCCCGCCGTCCGCCGCGGCGATCGCTCGTGAGTTCCCGATGCCTCTGGGCGTCTGGAGATGTTAATTACGCTCTCCTGAGCCGTGACATACCGTACTGTTAGACCAGAAACAAACAACTAGCTACTCCCGAACTGTTCGGCGGTTTAAATACGGTCGCCGTCACGAGCCGGAGGTATCCCGAGACGGTCGACGGGGCCAGATCGAGGTCGATCGGGACCGCGTCCGATCTCCTGTTGCCGGTGTCTGGGCTCAGAGGCGCGACTTCGGCCCGCAGGCGGTGGTCGCCGGCGAGGGAATGCTTAAAAGCGTCCGGCCGGAACGAATGCGTATGCCCACCTTCGAGCTGAATCTGTCCGACGACGTGTACGCGGAGTTTCAGCAGCTCGCCGAACAGGAGTTCGTCTCCGAGGAGCAGGCCGCTGAGGACCTGATCGCCTCCGGGATCGAGGCGTACAACGTCTCCATCGTTGACGACGAGCCCCGCGACGAGATGCTTGATGGCGCCGAGAACAACATGTTCGACACGGCGCAGGACCCGGGAAGCCTCGAAGACGACCGGCTGTAGTCGGGTTCTCCTCGTTAACTGACTCCGTCTTGTAAACTGGCGACAGCCCGCTAATACCCGAGCCGCAACAGTCGATTCGCGAGCAGCGCGGCCAGCCCGAGCACCATCACGCCAGCGAGCAGCCCGAACGCGACCGACCAGCCGGCGGCGTCGGAGACCGCGCCGACGACGACGCTTCCCGACGCGCCGACGACCATGTAGGCGGTCCGGACGAGCCCGAACCCGGCGCCGCGCTCGGCGTCGGAGAGGAGGTCCATGAACCGCGACTGCAGCGGCGCGCCCCACGACATCGCGAGGCCGACGAAGCCGACGCCGACGACGGTGATGGGACGCCCGAAGTCGAACTCCGCCGCCGCGACGAGTAGCCCGTAGCCGACGACTCCGGCGGCCATCGTCGCCATCACGGTCGCGTCGCGGCCGATCCGATCTGACATCGACCCCGTCACCGGCTGCGTCGCGCCGTGGACGAGGAAGTACAGCGAGAACAGCAGCGCCGAAACTCCGGCGGACAGCTCCGTCCCGAACTCCAAGAACGACGGGAGGAAGGAGGCGGTCGCCTGCCAGGTGAACGCGCCCATCGTCGACAGCGCGGTCGTGTAGAGAATTTCTGGCCGGGAGAGCAACTCCGCGAGCGGCCCGAGTGCGAACCGCTCGCGCACGGGCTGGTCGGGCCGGAGCGGCTCGGTGGGACGCACCCGCCACGCGAACAGGGCGAACACGGGGACCGCGACGGCGACGCCGAGGGCGATACCGGCGCGCCAGCCGTACCGGGATCCGACGAGCGCGGCCAGGGGCGGGGCGGCGAGCCCCGCGATTGGGCCGCCGGCGACGTGGACGCCGATGGCGCGGCCGATGTTGTCGAACTGCTTGGCGAGGAACGTGGTCGCTACCGAGTAGTGGAGGCCGGCGCCCGCGCCGAGCACGACGGCGAAGACGATGAACGCGAGGATCGACGGAGAGACGGCGATGAGCAGGGAGGCGACTGCGGTGGCGCCGACGGCGGCCAGAATGACGGTGCGCTCGCCGTAGCGGTCGCCGAGCACGCCGGAGGGGAACTGCGAGAGCGCGTACGCGAGCCACATCCCCGACAGCCCCAACCCGACGGTCGCGTTCGTGACGCCGAACTCGGCGCGGATCTGCGGGATCAGCGGGCTGATAACCAGCCGCGCGACCATCGTCGCGGTGAACGCGAGCGTACAGAGGGCGAGCGCGGTGTGTTTGTACCGCCAGTTCACGGTCGCCGTTCTCGACGCGGGTCAAAGCGGGTTCCGGTCGCGGCCAGCGGGGCCGGGTGTGATGTGCAATCAGACCTCAAACTCGATCGGGTACGCCGTGAGGTTCTCGTAGCCGTCCTCGGTGACGACGACGATGTCCTCGATCCGGACGCCGCCAACCTCGGGGTCGTAGAGCCCGGGCTCGACGGTGATCACGTGGCCGGGCTCCAGCTCCTCGCCGCCGCTCGCGAGCCGCGGGGACTCGTGGACGTCGAGGCCGACCCCGTGGCCGGTGGAGTGGATAAATCCGGTCTCCGTCTCGGGGTCGGTCCGGAACGTCGGCTCGCCCGCGTCCTCGTACACCTCGCAGGCCGCCGCGTGGACATCCTCGCCGGTCGCGCCCGGCTCGACGGCGTCGAGCGCGGCGTCGAGCGCGCGTTCGGTGAGATCGTACCACTCGCGGAGCGTCGCTGGCGGCTCGCCGACGCAGAACGTCCGGGTCATGTCGGCGTTGTACTTCGTCGCCTTCGACCGCGGGAAGATGTCGACGATGATCGCCTCGTCCGCCCGGAGCGGCCCCGAACCGCGGTCGTGGGGGTCCGCGGCCTGCACGCCGCCGGCGACGATCGTCTGATCGAGCGCACAGCCGTGCCGCAGCAGCGTCACCTCGATCTCCTCGGTCACTCGCTCGCTGGTGAGGGCATCGCCGTCGTGAAGCAGGACACCTGTCTCTGTGTCGTCACCTTCGCCGGCCACCTCGGCGCCGGCGATCAGCGCCTCGGCGGCCCGCATCGCCGCCTCGTTAGCGCGCTGGGCCTCGCGGATCGCGTCGACCTCCTCGTCGGTCTTGACCGCTCGGACCTCGCGGATCCGGTCGTCGGTGTCGACGGCGACCTCGATCCCGCGCTCGCGGAGCGCGTCCGCGGTGCCGACCGGGCCGCGCGGCGGCATCGACACGGACTCGACGCCCTTGTCGCGAACGAACCGGGCGTACATGTCGTTGCGGGCCTCGCGGCCGCCGTACTCGTAGTCGTAGTCGGCGTGGCGCTCGACGGTGTCGGCGGTCGCCTCCTTGCGGGCGCGACCGTACTCCAGTCCGCCGACGAGAACGTGGATCTCGCCGTCGGCGTACAGCGTGAGGAACGGGTCGGGGCCGGTGAACCCGGAGAGATACAGCTGGTTGGCGTCGTCCTGCGAGGCGTCGATCAGGTACCCGTCCGTGTCGAGATCGGCGAGCCGGTCGTCGAGTCGCGCGCGGTTCATACGGCACCTGCTCGGCCGACCCCCAAATCCGTTGTCCTCGCGGAAACTGCGAGGCCGACTGTCGGTCAGCTCTCCCGCGAAATAGCTATATAGGTACGTGTCGCCGATCGACGATGGGATTCGGTGGGCGTTAAGGTCAGCCAAAAAACCGGGAATACCCGTCGTAACTGGCCTTTAAACCGATCTATCGTGCGTTCTCCGATCCGAAACTGCCCCAAGAATTTAAATACGTTCGACGCTTACATGACGGTGAGGAAACCAACCGAGATGCGTCTCTCGGTCCCTTCGTTCCCTCCACTTGAACTAACCAATGAGCGAAAACGTTCGAACGTACACGGCGGAGCACGTCGACGAGACCGAATCCGAAACCGAGACCGAATCGGTTGACGAGGAGCTGCGCTGCCCGGAGTGCAGCGGTCAGCTCGCGAGCGACACGGAACACGGCGAGACCGTCTGTGTCGACTGCGGACTCGTCGTCGAGGAAGACGAGATCGACCGCGGGCCGGAGTGGCGCGCGTTCGACTCCAGCGAGAAAGACGAGAAGAGCCGCGTTGGGGCCCCAACGACGAACATGATGCACGATAAGGGGCTCTCGACGAACATCGGCTGGCAGGATAAAGACGCCTACGGCAAGTCCCTGTCCAGCCGCCAGCGCGAGAAGATGCAGCGGCTGCGCACCTGGAACGAGCGGTTCCGCACCCGCGACTCCAAGGAACGCAACCTGAAGCAGGCGCTCGGCGAGATCGACCGCATGGCCAGCGCGCTCGGGCTCCCCGACAACGTCCGCGAGACCGCCTCGGTCATCTATCGGCGCGCACTCGACGAGGACCTGCTTCCCGGCCGATCCATCGAGGGCGTGTCGACATCGTCACTGTACGCCGCCGCCCGACAGGCCGGAACTCCCCGAAGCCTCGACGAGATCGCGGCCGTCTCCCGCGTCGAGAAGGACGAGATCGCCCGGACGTACCGCTACGTCGTTCGCGAGCTCAAACTGGAGATCCAGCCCGCAGACCCCGAGAGCTACGTCCCCCGGTTCGCCTCCGATCTGGGCCTCTCCGACGAGGCCGAGCGTCGGGCCCGAAGCCTGCTCAACACGGCAAAGGAACAGGGGCTCCACTCGGGCAAATCGCCCGTGGGGCTCGCGGCCGCCGCCGTCTACGCCGCCTCGCTGCTCGTCAACGAGAAGGTGACCCAAAGCGAGGTCAGCGATGTCGCGAACATCAGCGAGGTCACCATCCGGAACCGCTATCACGAGCTGTTAGAGGCCGAGGACGGCGCCACACTGAACTGACGCGCTCCCTGAGAGGAACCGGCGCGAAGCCGTCGACGCCCGCCGTTTTTCCGAACGCCCAAGCCGTCACAGGCCGAGCCACGGGTATGGAGACCACTCGCCACTTCACGGCGACGACGTACGTCGTCAACGACGGCGCGACCGCGCTCCACGCGCACGAGCGGCTGGGGATCCGGCTTCCGCCGGGCGGGCACGTCGACCGCGACGAACTTCCTCACGAGGCCGCACTCCGAGAGATCCGCGAGGAGACGGGACTGGAGGCCGAACTCGTTGCGACCGAGTCGTCGATCGAGGGGCCGAACACGCGCGGGCTCCCGGAGCCGGCGCACCTCATGCTCCACGACATCAACGTCCACGAGGACGGGTCGGTCGGCCACCAGCACGTCGACCACCTCTACTACGCCCGGGTCGACTCTCGCGAAATCGCGCCGAGCGGCGCGGACGAGGTCGCCGCCGACGGCTGGCGCTGGTACACGCCGAGGGAACTGGCCGAGAGCGACCTCCAGCGGGACGTGATCGAACTCGGCCGCGAGGCGATCGCCGCGGTCGATGAGGAATAGCCGCGATCGGTGAGGCGGGGAGCGTCCTCCCGACCGGGCCCGGATCGACCGACGACCGGCGTCAGACGACCGTCTCACGCTCCGGAAGGTATTTGGGTCGTTGCAGGCGACGTAAACGCAAGAATGGACGCAGAGCGAAGAGCGGAGATAACCGGGTGGGACGCCCGGGAGTTCTCGGACGGGTTCGCGGGGCTCAGGCGTCTCGTTGACCGGGGATTCTCCGGCGCGGTGACGAACGGCACGGGGTGGCTGTTCGTGTTCGAGGGCCGCGTCGTCGGCACCGCCGACGCCGACCTCGACGCGTTCGCGGACGCCTCCGGGACAGTTTATCAGTCACCGGCCGAGGTCCTCCCGGTCTTATTCGCCATGCAGGAGCAGGGCGGAGAGCCGCGGGCGCAGTACTACACGAACGACACGTCGCTCTCGGAGGCCGACCGGAAGCTCTCACAGGGCGGGTTCACCGGCTACATCGAACTGTCGGAGAACGTGCTCTCCGGCGACTACTACGTCACCTACACCGCCGGTGAGTCGATGGCCGCGGCGTACGTCGGCAACTCGCGCCGGCTCGAAACCGACGACGACGCCTTCGAACTGGCCGACGAAGAGGTCGGAATATACACCGTCTACGAGGTTGATCTAGACGTGCGCGAGATTCCAGATCCCGAAGCGACCGGCGACGTGACCGCCGCCGGGGATGCGGTCGTCGTCGAAGATGAGGTCGTTGACGAGGGAACTGCCGAGGACGAGGCCTCCGAGGACGAAACGCCCGAAGACGATCCCACCGAGGACGACCCGGTCAATGACGATCTCGTCCGCGACGCAACTCTCGAGAGCGAGACGGACGACGACGGCGGAGAGCCGGCACGAGGCGTACACGACGGCGAAGGAGGAGACGAGGCACCGTCCCCGTCCCGAGAACGAGCGGGCGAGCCCGACGAGCCGAACGAACCGAGCAAAATCGGAGGGGCCACGGATACGGCCGAGACGGCGGCTACCGGGGAATCGGAAGCAAGCACCGAGACAAACGCCTCGACCGGGCGCGGGCCGGCCGGACGGGTTGGGGCGCGGTCGACCGACGACGGAACCGACGACGCGCCGTCACCCCAGTCAGTCGGCGATCGATCCGACGTATCCGACAGATCTGATTCCCCCGACGCACACGATGCCTCCGACGCGCCCGAGTCCGATGTTGACCATCCAAACGACGACGTGTTCTCCGAGGAGGAGCAGTGGCGCGAGCAGAAGTCGATCCCCGCGCTCGACCCGTCAGAGGCGAGCGATCCGCCGGGTAGCCGGAGCCGCGATGAGACCGATCCGAATGCGGGCGGACGATCCACGAGCGAGGCGGGCGACCGTCGGCGCTCCAGAAGTGCCGGCCGGGGCGGAGACACCGGCTCGGCCGCCGCGCCCGTCGATGACCGGTCCCCCGAGCCGCGTTCGACTGAGGGAGATCGGTCGAACCGGTCGGCCGTCTCGCAGCGCGCGTCGGGATCGGGCGCGAGCGAGCGGGTCGACGAGCGCGTCGAAAAACTCGAAGCCGCACTCGAAGCCGCCACACGAGAACGGGAGTCGCTGGAGGCGGAACGCGACACTCTCGCGACCGACCGCGACGAGATAGCCGACGAGCGGGACGAACTCGCGACCGAGGTCGACCGACTGGAGTCGGAACTATCGACGCTCCGTGAGGAGCGCGACCGGCTGAAGTCGGAGCTGTCGGCCGCTCGCGACCGGCTCCCGGAGAGCGATCGGACGATCTCGGCGGCGGAGGCGCGAAGCGGGACGAACCTCTTCGTCAGGTACGAGTCCAAGGGCGGCGCGACGCTCGAAGACGCCCACGACGGAGCGGTCGACCGCGACGCGCTCCGCGAGAACCTCCGGATCGAGCACCACACCAGCTTCGAGACGGATGGGCTGGCCGTCGACGGTCGCCCGTACGAGGAGTTCTTAGAGGACACGATCGAACACGGCTTCACCCGGTGGCTCGTCGAGGACCTCCCGTTCGAGGTGAGCAGCACCGGCAACCAGAGCGTGCTCCGCGACCTCTACGACGCGATCCCGGAGATCGACCGCGCGGAGATCGGCGGCTCCGTGTCGATCGTGATCCGAGAGAACGGCGAGGAGACCCGCGAGCAGCGCTCGTTCGATCTGGTGTTGCGCGACCGGATGGGGAACCCGCTGTTCGTCGCCGACCTGAACGACAGCCGCGACCCGACCGCCGAGGGGGCATTGGAGTCGCTTGTCGAGAACGGTCGCGACATCGCCGAGTCGAACGAGCCGTTCGCCGCGGCGTTCGCGGTAACGGAGAGCTTCTTCGAGCCGGGCGCGTTAGAGACCGCGAGCGACGCGGTCGGTGGCGGACTGTTCAGCCGGTCGAAGCGCGAGAGCTTCGTGAAGCTCTCACGCAAGCAGGGGTACCACCTCTGTCTCGTCGAAGCCCGCGACGGCGGCTTCCACATGACGGTCCCGGACCTGTAACCGCCGGGCCGATCGGTCCGCTCCCGCTTTCGCGCGATCTCCTGAACTGGCCAGCGATCGCTGGAAGGCTCTCGAAATGCGGCCGGAACGACTCGGGAGGATGTCGGGAGGAAGTTAGGAGAGTGAACGAGGCAGTACGGGCAACGCGGAAGAACTGAGCAAACACCGTTCGAATACGGTTCAAACGCGTCTAAACGCGGCTTAAACGCAGCCTAACGTGATACCGTACTCGCCTCGCGTGAAGTCAAACCGATTCAGTTCTCGAGTTCTGCGGCGTCGTCGATCCGCATGGAGCCGAGCTTCTCGACCGTCTCGTCGAGTTTCTCGTCGAGTTCGTCGACGAACTCGTGGGTGCGCTCGGTCGTGATCGCGCCCTGGCTGGACGGCTCGATGAGGTTCTCCTCTTCGAGCACGCGCAGCGAGTAGCGGACCTTGTGATGGGGGTAGCCAGTCTCGTTCGACATTTTCACGATGCCGATCGGCTCGTTTTCGATGACCATCCGCAGGACCTGGAGGTGACGTTCCAGCATGTCTACCTCCTTCTCTAATCGATCTATCATGGCACATGTTAACTAGTCATGCCCCGGTTTAAAAGTTGCTGTCGGGGCCGACCCGGAATCGCTCGACCCGACGCTTTGACGTGGCAGTAGTTAACGCGTTCGATCGCGGCGGTGTCATGCCGATTAAGCCGCTCCGTCGCCGAACGCGAGAGTACCTGCACGAACGACGATAGCTACGCGCGTACGCCACGCGTCTAATGCACCTTCGTGGTGTATTCTCGACGCTGGACCGTAATCGGTTTTACCTCTCGCCCGGAACCACCGGGTCGTATGACACTCACCATCGTCGGCTCCCAGCTGGGAGACGAGGGGAAGGGCGCGCTCGTCGACCGGTGGGGAGGGGACGCGGACGTCGTAGTCCGTTATCAGGGCGGCGACAACGCCGGCCACACCGTCGTCGAAGGCGGCGTCGAGTATAAGCTGTCGTTAGTGCCGAGCGGCGCAGTCCGGGGGACGACCGGTATCCTCGGCAACGGCTGCGTCGTCAACCCGAAGACGCTGTTCACCGAGATCGACGACCTGCGCGAACGCGGGCTCGACCCCGACGTGCGGGTCGCCCGCCGGGCGCACGTCATCCTCCCGTATCACCGCGTGCTCGACGGCATCGAAGAGGAGGTCAAGGCGGACGACGACGCCGGCGACGAGGTCGGCACGACCGGCCGCGGCATCGGTCCGACGTACGAGGACAAGGCCGGGCGTCGGGGAATCCGGGTCGCCGACCTGCTCGATCCCGACGTACTTCGCGACAAGCTCGAGTACGCGGTCCCGCAGAAGCGCGCGCTCGTCGAGGACGTGTACGGGCTCAAGCTTGAGGGGGAGGACGATCGCGCCGCGGCGTTCGACGTCGACGCCCTTCACGAGGAGTTCGCCGCGATCGGCGAGCGCCTCGCCGACGAGGGGATGACCGTCAACTGCTCCGACTACCTCCACCGCCGCCACGAGGCGGGCGACGAGATCCTCTTCGAGGGCGCGCAGGGCACCCACATCGACATCGATCACGGGAACTACCCGTTCGTCACCTCCTCGAACCCGACCGCCGGCGCCGCGTCGGTCGGTTCCGGGCTCGGCGTCACCACGGTCGGCGACGGCGAAGTCGTCGGCATCGTGAAGGCGTACCTCTCGCGAGTCGGCGAGGGACCGCTCCCGACTGAACTCGACGGCGACGCCGACGAGGAAGCGCTCGCTGACGACATCCGTGAGAAGGGCGGCGAATTCGGCACCGTCACCGGGCGCCCCCGCAGAATCGGCTGGCTCGACCTCCCGATGCTCCGGCACGCCGCGCGCGTCTCCGGGTTCACGGGCGTCGCGGTCAACCACGTCGACGTGCTCGCCGGGCTCGACGATCTGAAGGTGTGTACGGGCTACCAGCTTGATGGAGAGGAGATCGACACCGTTCCCACGACGACCGAGCGGTGGGAGCGTTGCGAGCCGGTGTTCGAGACCCTCGACACGTGGGAGTCGTTCGACTCGGCCGCGGTCGCTGAGGGGGGCTACGACGCGCTGCCGGAAGCGGCCCGCGAGTACCTGGAGTTCGTCGCCGACGAGATCGACACCCCGATCTACGCGGTCGGCGTCGGTCCCGACCGCGAGGAGACGGTCGAACTGACGAACCCGTTCGACGAGTAGGGTCGCCCGAGAAGGGAGGCAGCTACCCGGGAAGTCGGGGCGGGGCGACGCGAGCCCGGATATCCAGAGATTCGGGTGATTTTTTTGACAGTCGAACGCGAATCGCCGATATGGCCCAGCCCTCCAATGGCCCGTCAGACGGCGCGCCGTCTCCGACGGAACCGATTTTCGAACGTACCTTCGCGCACCTTTCTCGGTTGCTCCCACTCGCGCTCGTCCCGCTCGCCACGGCCCTGTTAAACACCAGCGACCTGCTGGCGGCGGCGCGGACCGACGGGATATCGATCCGAGCGTCGTTCCCCATCTACCGGTACGACCTCTGGAGTTTCGTCGAATCGCCCACCGGCGGCGGGCTGTCGGTGTCGGTCCCGTTCGGGACGCTGGAGTCGCTAGTTCTCCTCGTTCCGCTGCTCGGGGCGTACGTCGTCGTCTCGGGGGCGTTGAGCGCGGGGTACTTCGGTAGCATTGCGGACGGGCTCACGACCGGTCGGTTCGATTTTGTCGCCGGCGTCCGCCGGTTCGCTGTTCGGATGATCGCGCTGGAGGCGCTCGTCATCGTTGCGCTGGCAGCCGTCTTCCTCCCGCTGCTCGTGGTCCCACTGCTGTTCGTGGTTGCGATCCTCGCGGCGTTGGTACTCTCCTATCTGTTCTTCCCCACGGTGTATATCCTCGTGTTAGAGGACCGCGGCATCGAGTCCGCGGCGCGGCGCGCGCGCGAACTCGTGCGGCGCCACCAGCCGCTCGGGTTCTTCCTCTTCGTCGCGGTCGTGACTGCCGTCTGTTCCGTCCCCCTGAGTCTCCTGACACACGCCGGGCCGATCGGGGCGGTGTTGGCCGCGGTCGTCGCCGCGCCGATCGGGCTCGCGTTCAACGTCGCGACCGCGCTGAAAGTCGCTAAAATGGCCGACATCGAGACCGTCGAGTGACCGTTCGCAGTACGGCGAGCCTTCCGTTCTTACTGTGAATCGATCTCGTTCAGCGCGGTCATGTCCTCGTCCGTCAGCGACAGCTCCGCGGCCGCGAGGTTCGATTCGAGGTGATCGACGCTCGACGTGCCCGGAATCGGGAGCGTCACGTCGGAGTGGTTGAGCAGCCACGCGAGCGCGACCTGCCGGGCCGTCGCGTCGTGGCGGTCGGCGACATCGTCGAGCGCGCCGGGAGTCTCGTCTCCATCGATCGCGTACATCGGCCCCCACGGGATGAACCCCACGTCGTTGCCCTCGCAGGCCTGCTGCACGTCCTCGTCGTCGCGATGGCCGACGTTGTAGCGGTTCTGGACGGTCGCGACGTCGACGATCTCCATCGCGGTCTCAAGCTGTTCGACGGTGACGTTCGAGAGCCCGACGTGGGCGATCTGCCCGGCGTCCTTCATCTCCGCAAAGGCGTGGACGGACTCCTCGAAGTCGGTGTCCGGGTCGGGACGGTGGAACTGGTACAGGTCGATCGTGTCGGTCCCGAGCCGGTCGAGGCTACACAGCACCTGATTCCGCAGGAAGTCCGGGTCGCCGTGGGGGAGCCACTCGCCCTCACGGTTGCGGAGCAGGCCGGCCTTCGAGGCGACGACCACGTCGTCGGGGTCGCCGAGCGCCTCGCCGATGAGGCGCTCCGAGACGCCCGGGCCGTAGGAGTCGGCGGTGTCGACGAAGTCGACGCCGAGTTCGACCGCGCGCTGGAGGACGGCCTTCGCGTCGACCTCGTCGTCGGGTCGGCCGATGATGTCCTCGCCCGTGATCCGCATCGCGCCGAAGCCGAGTCGGTTGACGGTCAGGTCGCCGCCGATGTCGAACGTGTCACTCCGGCTGGTGGTGTCTGAAGCCATGGTCGACCGATCGCACGCCACGCGGAAAGCGGTGGGGGTGGCGGAAGGGGGGTGTGCGTCGACCGTGATTCTTCCATGCCGTGAGGTCTCGCCCGTCTTGCGCCCGTCGCTACTGATAAACCGCCCCCGCGTGATCATGAGGTATGGACGCCGAGCGCGAGGTACTCGACGTGTTGGCGCGGAACGCCCGCGAAGACATCGACGACATCGCGGCCCAGACGGGCCTCGACGCGGCAGCGGTAGCGGAAGCGATCGACGCGCTGGAGGCGGATAACGTGGTTCACGGCTACCAAGCGGTCGTCGACTGGGACCGCGTCGACGAGGGGAAGATCCGGGCGCTCGTCGAGATCAACGTCGAACTCGACCGCGAGACCGGCTACGAGCAGGTCGCCGACCGGATCGCGAAGTTCCCCGCGGTCGACGCCCTCCACCTCGTTTCCGGTGATTACGACTTCGCCGTCGAGGTGCTCGGCGAGACGATGCAGGACGTCTCGCGGTTCATCTCCGAGCAGGTCGCGCCCATGCCGGAGGTCACCCAGACGGTGACCCACTACATCATGGAGACCTACAAGGACGGCGGGATACGGTTCGAGGACGGCGACGACGACGACCGCCTCTCCGTCTCGCCATGAGACTCTCGGACCGCGCTCGCGACCTCCCCGAGTCGGGGATCCGGAAGTTCTTCGAGCTCGCGGAGGCGCGCGACGACGTGATCTCCCTCGGGGTCGGCGAGCCCGACTTCTCCGCGCCGTGGGCCGCCCGCACCGCCGCGATCGACTCGCTCGAACGCGGGAAGACCTCCTACACCTCGAACCGCGGGATGGCCGCGCTCCGCGAGCGGATCGCGGTCCACCACGAGCGCTACGACCAGACGTACGCCCCGACCGACGAGATCCTCGTCACGACCGGCGCGAGCGAGGCGGTCGATCTGGCGTTCCGCGCGCTCGTCGACCCCGGTGACACGGTCGCGGTCCACGAGCCGACGTACATCTCCTACGGCCCCGGGATCGAGCTGGCGGGCGGCGAGCAACTGACGGTCCCAACGCGGGCCGAAGACGACTTCGCGCTCACTCGGGAGTCGCTGGAGGCGTCGGGCGCCGCCGATGCGGATCTCCTCGTCCTCTGTTACCCGAACAACCCGACCGGCGCGACGATGACCGAGGAGGAGTACGCCGAGGTCGCCGCGTTCTGTCGCGACAACGACCTCCGGGTGATCGCCGACGAGATTTACTCCGCGCTCACCTACGGGACTGAGCACACTTCGATCGCGACCCAGCCGGGGATGCGCGAGCGCACGGTCGTCGTCAACGGGTTCTCGAAGGCGTACGCGATGACGGGACTCCGACTCGGGTACGCGCTGGGGCCCACAGACGCGATCGACGCGATGAACCGGATCCACCAGTACACGATGCTGTCGGCACCGACGACGCCGCAGTACGCCGCTTGCGAGGCGCTGGACCGCTGTGACGATGAGGTCGCGGAGATGGTCAATGAGTACAACCGCCGGCGACGGCTGGTCGTCTCCCGGTTCAACGAGATGGGCCTCGACACATTCGAACCGGGTGGCGCGTTCTATGCGTTCCCGGACTGCGGTGGCGACGACGAGGCCTTCGCCGAGGAGCTGTTGGAGGCGCAGGGCGTCGCGGTCGTCCCCGGTTCCGTCTTCGGTGAAGGCGGCGAGGGACACCTTCGGGTGTCGTACGCGACCTCGATGCGCGAACTGAAGGAGGCCACCGACCGGATCGCGACGTTCGTGGAAGGACGGGACTGACGGGACGCAGTCGAATTTTGCTCGATCGGGGGAACCGCGACCGATATCGGTCGTAGCGGCCGCTATCGGGCCCGCCGCGTGATCGATAGCGGGGTGGGTGTTGCAGTTGGTCAGCGACGATACACTATTTAAATAGCCGTGAGCGACGCCGACGTTCACTTATAAACAACCGGCGCGGTGGCGTCGCCGGCGCTACGCGCCGGCTGCAAGCGAGAGCTTCGCTCTCGCCCTGCGTGCCGACGAGCAGTCGTCAGGCTGCGAGTCGCACGCGCGAGAGACGCCGCGAGCGCTTTTAAGCGCGAGCGGCGAGGCTGGGGAGGTGTGAGGCTGCGGTTGCGGTGCGGGACTCAAAGGGGCAGTCGCCGGCGGCCTTGCCGCCGGCTGCCAGAGGCGCTTCGCGCCTCGCGGCTGGGGCTTTGGAGGAGTTCATCGTAGAGTCGTCGATCACGTATAAATAGCCGCCAGCAACACCACTCTCTCACTTATAAACAATCGCTCAGTCATATCGATTCACGTACTCCCGCTATCGCTCACTTCGCCAAGTGGAGAAACGGTAAACGCGATCCAAATTCTTGAACATTTACGAACGATTATTAACAACTCTGCGGAAGAGCGACGTATGGAGTTCCAGCTAACGGACGAACAGAAGCAGCTACGCGAGGAGGTACGGAAGTTCGCCGAAGAAGAGATTCGCCCGGTCGCGACCGAGTACGACGTCGAGGAGGAGTATCCCTACGAGGTCATGGACAAGGCCGCCGACATGGGGTTGCTCGCGCCGCACGTCCCCGTCGAATACGGCGGCGTCGGCTACTCGTCGGTGGAGAACGCGATCCTCACCGAGGAGCTGTTCGCCGCCGACCCCGGGATCGGCCTCTGCGTCTCCAGCGCCGGCTTCGGCGCGGAGGCGCTGATGGAGTTCGGCACGGACGAGCAGAAGGAGCGCGTCCTGCCCGAGGTGACCGCCGGCGACGCGGTGATGGGCTCGGCCATCTCGGAGCCGCAGGCGGGCTCTGACGTGACCTCGGTCGCCACACGCGCGGAGAAGGACGGCGACGAGTGGGTGATCAACGGGTCGAAGATGTGGATCACGAACGGGACCGTCGCCGACTACTTCGTCGTCGTCTGCGAGACCGACCCCGAGATCGACGACCGCTACTCCGGCTACTCGCAGATCCTCGTCGAGGGCGACCGCGACGGGCTCACCCGCGATAAGATCACCGGCAAGCTCGGGATTCGGGCGAGCGACACGGCCGAACTGCGGTTCGACGACGTGCGCGTTCCTGACGAGAACTTGATCGGCCAGCGCGGGATGGGATTCCTCCAGCTCATGCAGTTCTTCGACGAGACGCGCACCGCGGTCGCCGCGCAGGGCGTCGGGATCGCCCGCGGCGCGGCCGAGCGCGCGCTTGAGTACGCGGAGGAGCGCGAGCAGTTCGACCGCCCGATCAGCGACTTCCAGGCGATCAAACACAAGCTCGCGGAGATGCACACGAACACCGAGGCCGCTCGCTGGCTCACCTACCGCTCCGCGTGGGCGGTCGACAACGAATCGGGCGATCTCACTGCGCTCGCGTCGATGGCCAAGGAGTTCGCCTCCCGGACCGCGGTGGAGGTCGCCAACGAGGCGGTCCAGGTCCACGGCGGCGCCGGCTACGTCAACGACCACGACGTCGAACGGCTCTACCGCGACGCGAAGATCACCCAGATCTACGAGGGGACCACGGAGATCCAGAAGAACATCATCGCCCGCGAACTCCTCGACGAGGGGGTATGAGGCCGGATTCGCTGAGACCGATCACTCCTCGTTGTATTTCATCGCGACCGAGTTGATGCAGAACCGCTTGCCGGTGGGCTCGGGACCGTCGTCGAACACGTGGCCGAGGTGCGAGTCGCAGTTCGCACACCGGACTTCGGTGCGGCGCATCCCGTGGCTCGTGTCGGTCGTCGTCGTCACCGACTCCTCCTCGGCGGCGTAGAAGGCCGGCCAGCCGCAGCCGGACTCGTACTTCGTCTCGGCCTCGAACAGGACCGTCCCGCAGGCCCGGCAGCGGTACTCCCCGTCCTCGGGGTGGTGGTCGACGTACTCGCCGGAGAACTTGGCCTCCGTGCCGCTCTCGCGGAGCACGCGGTACTCCTCCTCGGAGAGTCGTTCTCGCCACTCCTCGTCGGTCAGTTCGTCGTGCCCGTCGGTCTCGCTCATACCCGATACACGGCGCCCACGCTCAAGGCGGTTGCGGCGGTCACGCGGAGACCGGTCACGCCCGCACCGGTCGCTCCCGATCTGCGGCCACAAACCGTATTCGGGTGGGCGTCGATTGACGACCATGGCACGCGAAGTCACACACGAGGAGAACGGACCGGCCAAACTCGACGAGTCCGACATGGGTGACGACGGCATGATCTACGTCTGTCAGTGTGGCCTCTCGGACTCGAAGCCGCTCTGTGACGGCTCGCACAACGCGACCGCCGACGAGGAGGACGGGGTCATTTATAAGTACGTGAACGACGACGCGGACGGTGAGCGCCGCGAGATCGGCGAACTCGACGAAGCGGACGAGTAGCGAGGTATCTCCGGGAGGGCTCAGATCACGCCCATCGCGTCGAGCCGCTCGGGGAGGTAGGTGTCGGTAACGAAGTCGAGCCCGCGACTCGCGAGCGACTGCTGTTCGGACTTCTTCCCGATGTCGAGCTGTAGTTCGATCTGTTCTTCCCAGTAATCGGTCTGGAATCGGGGATCCTCCAGCTCCGATTCGAGGGCGTTGATGTCGGAGTCGGCGAGCGGATCAGCCGGGAGGTCGTACTCGACGATGTCCTCCGGCTGGATCCCCACGAACTGCGCCTCCGGCGTCGCGAGATACTTCGAGAGGTGCGCGGACTTGATCGAGCCGTACGCCACGGAGCCGTAGATCCGGTAGGACCATGGGTCACCGTCGGCGAACACGGCCACCGGAACGTCCAGTTCGTCGTGGACGCGCTTCGTGATCCGGCGAGTCGCCCGCGCCGGCTGGCCCTTGAGGTGGATGACGAGGCAGTTGTACGCCTCGTCGAACCCGTTCTCGACGAGTCGGTCGCGCATCCCGCCGGTCTCGACGGCGAGCGCGAAGTCGATGTCGTCGTCGAGGAACTCGATCATGTCCGGGTTGTTCGGGATCTGGTAGCCGCCCGTGCCAACGTCCTCCTGACAGTGGATCTCGCGCTCCCCGCGTCGGGTCTGTTCGCGGATCAACAGCGGTCCCATCAGGGTCGCGCCAGACTCCTCCGGGCGCATGTGGAAGTCCTCGCGGGTGACGCCCGTGACGATCTCCAAGTCCTCCACGAGGTCGTTCGACTCGTCCTGACTCTTGAACTGCGCCTCGTCGTTGTCCCACGACTCCGAGAGGTAGTACAGCTCCCGCAGGGTCGACGAGCGGTCCTCGTCGAGCTGGTCCGCGAGGAACTCGATCGTGTACGCCGCCTTCAGCAGCTTGCGCGCGCCCCGAACCGAGTTGGCGCTTCGCGTCGACGTGCGGTCGCCGTAGGTCCAGACGCCGCTTTCGGTGTCGTACTCGATGTTGCTTTTCGTCCGCGTGGGAAGCTTCATTTCCGGGATCTTCCCGTCGGCGAACTGGTCGTAGAAGTCGGCCGCCAGGTCGATCAGCTCGTCTCGTGCGTCGCTTTCTGTCGTCATTTACGCGTTCACCGTGAGTTTCTCCGTTTCGACGCCGCCGACGCTGACCTCGAAGTCTGCGTCGCCGTCGATCGCGTACGTCAGTTCCCGCTCGTCGCCCGAGGGTACCTCGGGTTTCCACTGGACGAACCACTCGCCGTCCATGTCCACCACCGTCCCGTCCGAGAGGTCTGTCGGCTCCGCCGAGACGATGTCCGTGATCTCCAGCTGCTCGTTCACGTCCGAGTGGTTCTCGACGACGAGCGTCACCGTCTCGTCGTTCACCTCGCGCTCGACGCTGACGTTGTTCATGATCCGCGCGAGCGCGCTGTCGATGTCGGGGCGCGGCCGGCCCGTGACCTCCGAAACCTTGTCCGCCATCTCCGGGAGGATCCGGCCGAGCACGTCCTGTTTCTCCCGGCGCTGCTGCATCGAGCGCCGCTTGTTGAGGTACGACTTCAGCTCGCGGGCCGCCTCGCGAACGGCGAGTTCGATCTCGTCTTCGATCGCCGGCACGTTCGCGAGTGCGTCCTTCGACTCGCTCGTGAAGGGGACGTTCGTGGACGCGATGTGGATGCTGATGACGGCCGGGCCGTTGGGCAGCCCCGACCCGCCGGGTTGATCGAGCCCGTAGTTGCGCCACCCGATCGACTTGATCACGTCCGTCGTCGCGCAGGCGCCACGCTGGTACACGAGCGGGACGCGGTTCGCGAACCGGAGCAGCTCCACCGACCCCTCCGCCGGGATCTCGCCGCCGTAGGCGATGCCGGCCTCGACGATGAACGGGTCGCCGCCGTGGACCTCGGCATCGCGGGTCGCGGCCGCGTAGAAGTCAGCGTCGTACTCCTTCCGAAGCCCGGCTTCGACCAGCTCGGCCGTGATCGGCGCGAGGCAGTCGGTCGGCGGTGCGAGAATGTCGGTCGTCCGCATCGCTTCGAGCAGGTCGGCCGAGGCGTCGCGGTCGCCCGCGATCGCCGTTACTTTCGGGGGGTCGTCCGGGACCGTTCGCGCCCGCGACCAGAACGTCTCGACGACGTTCTCGCGGGCAGTCTCGCCGAACGTCACGTCGTGCTGCTCGGTGACGAACGAGGCGGCGTCCGCGACGAGGCGTTCGAGGTCGTCGCGAGTGATCCGGAACGCGTCGCCGTCGAGGTTCTCGAACCGGCGCGCGAGCGCTTCGGCCATCGCCCGCACCGCGGCGTCGTCCTTCCGGGTCGAGGTGGCGTCGTCGACTAAGGCGTAGGCGTCGGCGACGAGTGACGACTCGCTCGGATCGACGTTCTCGCCGTCCTCGCTGTCGCCCGCTCCGTCGTCATCTCCGGCGCCGGAAATCGCCTGCCACGCGGCGTCGACCGCGTTCTCGCGGACGGTCCCGCCGAAGGTCTTGCCGGTGTCGTCCTCGACGGTCTCCGCGACGTTGTCGACGATCGTCGCGAGCTCGGACCGGGAGAGCCGGTCGTTGCCTGCGACCGTCTCGGCGATGCCGTCGGCGAAGTCGGTCGTCGCCGCCTTGCCCTTGTTGGCGACCGCGCCCGCGACCGCGGCCGCGACGTCGCGATCGTCGTGGGCGCGCGGGGGCGACCACGCGAGTTCGCGACCGTAGTACACGTCGCGAAAGTTGTCGATGACGCTGTCGGCGGTCTTCTTGCCGACTCGCGTGAACTCCTCCTGGAGGAATCCGGAGACGGAGTACGACTCGGTCGCCTCCAGCATCTTGATCAGCGCGCCCAGCTCGACGCCGTGGGGGTGCGGGCGAATCTCCTCGGTCTCGGCCGGCAGCTCGTCGGTCGCGCGCTCGAACTTCAGCGGCTCGTCGAGTCCCGGCTCGCGCAGCTCGAACCGCGCGTGGGGGTTGACGACCGCGGTGTGTTTCACGTAGTCGTGGAGCTGGTTGCGGGCGCGCATGTTCGCCTCCATCTCCAGTTCGATGCGGGTGCCGTGGGGGCGGTCCCACGTCGTCTCCTCGTCCGCCTTGATCTCCGGCTCGTTCGTGTCGGTGTCGATGATCAGCTCGAAGTACTGCGCCCGGGACTGCCCCTTGGGGCGCGAGGTGATCTTCGCGGGCTGGCCGGACGTGAGCTGCGAGTACAGCACGGCCGCCGAAATCCCGATTCCCTGTTGACCGCGAGACTGCTCGCGGGCGTGGAAACGACTCCCGTACAGGAGCTTCCCGAACACTTTCGGGAGCTGTTCTTTCGTGATGCCCGGCCCGTTGTCCTCGATCACGAGCCGGTAGTAGTCGCCCACCTCCTCGATCTCGATGTAGATGTCGGGGAGGACGCCGGCCTCCTCGGTCGCGTCGAGGGCGTTGTCGACCGCCTCCTTGACGGCGGTGACGAGCCCGCGGGCGCCCGAGTCGAACCCGAGCATGTGTTTGTTCTTCTCGAAGAACTCGGCGATGGAGATCTCGCGCTGGCCCTCGGCCAGCTCCTCCGCGATCCCCTCCTCGTCGCCGATCGTCGACTGGAAGGACGTCATTCGGTACCCTCCCCTTCCACCGAGGCACCTAAAAACGCACCGCCGGCGAAGTGAAAGTGAATCCCGACGTGAGAACGCGTCTCGTCGCCCTATTCGGGAACGAATCGCACAACACGGAAACGTTCGATCCCGTCGACAGGTTTCTCCCCGCGACGCCCCTTTCGTGATCTATGGCAGAATGGACCGCCGAGGAGATGCCGCGACTGGACGGGAAGACGGTGGTCGTCACCGGCGCGAACAGCGGGCTCGGTTACGAGGGTACGCGCGCGTTCGCCGCGAAGGGCGCCACGGTGGTGATGGCGTGTCGGAGCGCCGAACGCGCCGAGACCGCGGCCGACGAGATCCGCGCCGACGCCGGCGGCGACATCGACGGCGAACTCGACGTGCGAGAGTGCGACCTCGCGTCGCTCGACTCGGTGCGAGATTTCGCCGATAGGCTCGCCGCCGACTACGACGCGGTCGACGTGCTCTGTAACAACGCGGGCGTGATGGCGATCCCCCGGAGCGAGACCGAGGACGGCTTCGAGACGCAGTTCGGCGTCAATCACCTCGGGCACTTCGCGCTCACCGGTCGCTTGTTCTCCCTTTTAAAAGGTGCCGAGGGTATCGACGGCGACGCGCGCATCGTCACGCAGTCGTCGGGTGCCCACGAGCAGGGTGAAATGGACTTTTCAGACCTCAACTGGGAGGAGTCGTACGGCAAGTGGAAGGCGTACGGTCGGAGCAAACTCGCGAACCTGCTGTTCGCCTACGAGCTCCAGCACCGGATCGACGCCGCGAACCGCGAGGCCGACACGGGGGTCAACGTCCGCAGCGCTGCTTGCCACCCGGGTTACACCGACACCAATCTCCAGTTGCGCACCGCCGCGGAGAGCGGGAACCCCCTGCTGAAGATCGGCATGCGGCTGGCGAACGCTGTGCTCGGACAAGACGCCGCGATCGGGGCCGAACCGATGTTGTACGCCGCGACCGCCGACGTCGACGGCGGCGCCTACATCGAGCCCGGCGGGCTGATGAACATGCGCGGGCACCCGACCGTGGGTCGGTCGAACGACGCCTCCTACGACCGCGATGACGCGCGGGAACTCTGGGAATACTCGACAGAGGCCACCGGCGTCGATTTTTCGGTTTAAAAGGAGCGGTGGCGCGCGCCATCGGTTTTAAACCCGATCAGTACCACCGCACTCGACGGCGCCGTTGCTAGTGCGTGTGATATACGCAGAACACATTTCGAGAGCTGTCCGAGGGCGTCGACGCCGACCGATTACAGTCGGGTGAGGTTCGTCGCGCGCGGGCCCTTATCGGACTCCTCGATCTCGAACTCTACTTCCTGTCCCTCCTCGAGATCCGGGCCGCCGACGTCTTCCATGTGGAAGAACACGTCATCGTCAGCGTCGTCAGTCTCGATGAATCCGTAGCCGCCAGTGTCGTTGAAGAAATCGACCTTGCCTGTCGCCATCGCACTTCAACAAACTCCCGACTGCATCATAAGTGTTGTGTGGGTCGCCCAGTTGTGCCCAGTGACCGAAACGGCAAGGATGATGCGCGACAACGGGTAGCCATGTCGACCCTCCTTGTCGTCGGCGGTAGCGGGTTCATCGGTCGCGAGATCTGCCGGCTCGCGGTCCGAGACGGACACGACGTCCGGAGCGTCTCTCGTGGCGGCCGTCCCGCCACCGACGCGCCGTGGGTCGATAGCGTCTCGTGGACCAGCGCCGACCTGTTCCGACCGAACGCCTGGCGTGATCGGCTCGTCGATGTCGACGCCGTCATCCACGCAGTCGGTACGATGGACGAAACACCGGCTTCGGGGGTCACCTTCGAGCGACTCAACGGTGACAGCGCCATTATCACCGCGCTGGAAGCCGAACGCGCGGGCGTCGAGACGTACGTGTTCCTCTCGGCGGCGGTGGCGCCGCCGCGAACCCGCCACGCGTACCTAACCGCCAAGCGACGCGCCGAGGCAGCAATCGCTGACCTAGCGTTCGCTCAGGTTACGCTCCGTCCGGGGCCCGTGTACGGTGCCGATCGGTCCCACGGCTCTCGGCTGTTGAACGCTGGACTCCGACTCGCAGACTCCGCCTCTCCGATAGCGGATCGTCTCGGCGAGTCGCGGCCGCTCCCCGTCGAAACGGTCGCGCGGGCCGCATACCGGGCGACGATCGACCCGGGGGCGTCGATTCTCGATGTCGAAGACATTCGGCAACTCGGTCAGTGAAACTCCAGTACGTGTCCACTGCGAGACAATACGTGCCCGTTGCGAGCCAATACGCGTCCACTACGCGTCAGATCACTACTGTGCTCTCGCCATCTCTAGCGAGATGAAGAAGCCGAAGTACGCCGGAATACCGGCGAGCATGAACATGTACAACACCCATCGCGGCGAGGCGGAAAACACGAAATCGTACAGCACCGACACGATCGTCACCCAGACGACCGCGAACGCGAGATCCTGTATCATTCCGGTCCGGTTCCCCTTGATGTGAGACCGGACCCGGTCAGCGAGGCTCTCGTCCGCATCGGGCTCGTCGATCTGATTGGCGTCGGTCATGGATGAACGTCAGCGTCGAAATACGTCGGTGTTCCGGAACGGTTCAGCTCTCGAACGGGCCCGGGTGGGGTGCGCGTTCGGCGGCGATTCAGTCTTCGTCGAGGTAGTCGACGACGAGAACTGGAACGTGTGTCGAACGTAGCGTCCGTTCGGTGACGCTCCCGAGCAGCGCTCGCCGGACGCCGGCGCGCCCGTGGCTCCCCATTACGATGAGGTCGATGTCGTGATTCTCGGCGTAGTCGCCGATCACTTTGTGCGGCCGACCGCCCGAGACGTGCTCGACGATAGCAACGCCGCGTTCGGCTCCGCGCTCGGCGACCACGCCGGTCGCCTCGTCCGCCTGTTCTTTCAGTTCCCCCATCTCGTCAAACCGGCCCTGTTTGAGCCGGTCGACCTGTTCGGTTCCGAGACTGTAGTTTACGGAGTCGATGTCGACCACGTACAGCGCGTGGACCTCGGCATCGTACTTCTCCGCGAGGTCGAGCGCGTGGTCGACGGCGGCCTCTGCGACATCGCTTCCGTCTGTGGGAACAAGGATGTGTTCGTACATGGATTACTCCTCCGTGGCCGCGTCGTCGTCCGCTGCGCGGCCACCATCGGCGCCCGCGTCGTCCGCTGCGCGGCCACCATCAGTCGCCACCTCCTCGCCGCCGTCGGCGACGACATCCTCGGCAGTCTCCTGTTGCCCCATCGGCTCGGGGCTGTGACACTGCCGGACGATCCGCTTCGTTTCGAGCGACGGTTCGTCGGTCGCCATCGAAACGGCAATGGTGACGATGAACACGATCGGGAGCGTGATGAGCGCCGAGCCGATGGCGGGCATCCACTGGGCCAGCCCCGCCGACAGCGGCGCCTCAAGCGAGCCGATGTACGTCGGAACGATCTGGTTGATCATCGGGATGGACCAGAGGGTCAGTCCGGTCGTCATGCCGGCGAGTGCCCCCTGTCGGTTGGCGTTCTCCCACCACATACCCAGGAAGAACATCGGGAACAGAACGGAGCCGGCGAGCGAGAACGCGTATCCCACGAGCGCGGCGATCGAGGATGCGGGATTGAGTGCGGCCAACGTAGTCAGCGCGCCCAGCGCGACGATCGAGAGGCGGCCGACGAAGATCTGCTGGCGCTGTGTCGCATCCTCGTTGATGATGTTCGTGTAGATGTCGTGGCTGATGGCCGACGAGCCGGCGATGAACAGCCCGGCGACAGTCGCGATCGCGGCGGCGATACCGCCCGCCGCGACGAAGCCGACGAACCACTCGGGGAGGTTCGATAGCTGCGCCGCCAGCACGACGATAACCTCACTGGCCGCGCCCGTCATCCCGGGATCGCCGTAGGTCGGGTTGACGTTCTGCGAGTAGAGGTCGGTACCGAACGCCGCGAACGCCGGGGCGCTCCAGTACAGGATACAGATGAAGAACAGCCCCCAGACCGTCGACCAGCGGGCCGTCCGTTCGCTTTCAACCGTGTAGAATCGCACGAGCACGTGCGGCAGCCCGCAGGTGCCGACGATCAGCGAGAACGTCGTGGCGACCCACAGGTAGTAGCTCGAGGACGCGAACGGCTCGGAAAACTCGCTGCCGAGCTGACTGATCAGCGCACCGTACTCGAGCTGCGGCAACACCGTGGAGTAGCCGTTGGTGTAGCCGACGGCGAACAGCCCGAGGACGAACGCGAAGATGAGGATGGTGTACTGGACGGTCTGGTTCTTCGTGGCGCCCAGCATGCCGGACAGCGTCAGGTAGCCGACGGTGACAACCATCATGGCGACGACCATCACCTGGTACCCGTCTAAGCCGGGGACGTACGCCCCGTAATTGCCGAAGATGTACAGGCCGACGAGCGCCATCCCCTTCGCCTGCCCGATGGCGTAGACGAAGCCGATGAGGAACGTCGTCACCGCCGCAATGGCGCGCGCGGTGTCGGAGTTGAATCGATCGCCGACGAAGTCCGGCGCCGTGTACTTCCCGAACCGGCGCAGCTGCGCGGCGAGGAAGATGAGCAGGATGAAGTATCCGGTCGTCCAGCCGACAACGAACACCAGTCCGTAGAAGCCGGCCAGCGCGATGGACGCGGCCATCCCGAGATAGGACGCCGCCGACATCCAGTTGGCGCCGATCGCCATCCCGTTCTCGACGTTCCCGATGGACCGGCCCGCGACCCACATGTTATCGGTGTCGGCCACGCGGAAGACGTAGCCGATCGTGAGGAACAGCCCCAACATCCCGATCACGAGGATCGACGGCACCAGCTTGAACGAGATGTCGAGCGCCTCCGGAAGGAGCTCGCTCTGCAGGAGGGCCGAACTCCCCGTCATTCGTCTACCCCTCCGTCGGCCGCTGCGACCTCAGCACCGCTCTCTGTCTCCGTGACAGTGGCGTGATCGATACCGTACTTTTCGTCAAGCGCGTCCCGCTTGCGCGAGTACCAGAACGCGAGGATCAGCGCGCTGGTCGGCGCTCCGAACGCGACGAGGAAGTAGTGGAGCGGGAACGCAAGGATCGGCATCTGGGTCGTCATCACATCGGGTGCGAGCCGCGTCAGGGTCACCGGGCCCCATACCGCGAGGACCCAGATGGCGAATCCCGTCCAGACGATTCGGAGGTGATCACGCATGTACGGCGTGCTCGGATTCAGGATGTTCACTTCCGCTCCGAGGTAGTCGGTCTGTCGGTGCTTCTGTGCCGCGCCCGAGGCGACGCCCCCATCGGTGACCGCGTCGTCCGAATTTCGTGAGTTATTATCTGTCATGTGTTGTGGTGTGTATTATCGTGGTATATTTGTACGATTTTATCGTGATATTTATTCGTGGTGCCGCGCGCTTCGTCTCTCGTCTGGCACCTCGAAAACGGAGCCGCCGTTCGGCTACTCGCCCTTGGCCTTCTGCTGGATCTCTTCGACGATCTCCGGGTTCCGGAGCGTGCTGGTATTACCCAGCTCTTCCCCGTCGGCGATGTTCTCAAGCAGGCGGCGCATGATCTTTCCGGATCGGGTCTTCGGCAGGTCGGGCGTGAACACGACCTGCTCCGGCCGGGCGATCGGGCCGATGGCGTCTTCGACGCCCGTGATGATCGCGTCGCGGAGCTCGTCGTTGCCCTCGTACCCGTCCTCGGTGGTCACGTACGCGTAGACGGCCTCACCTTTGATGTCGTGGTTGCCGCCGACGACGGCCGCCTCGGCGACGCCCTCGACGCCGACGATGGCGGACTCGATCTCCATCGTCCCCAGCCGGTGGCCCGAGACGTTGAGCACGTCGTCGACGCGGCCGAGAACGGTGATGTACCCGTCCTCGTCGATCTTGGCGCCGTCCTCCGGGAAGTACACCCAGTCGTCGGGATCGTCGCTGTCGGTGTCGGAGTACTCCGCCCAGTACTCGTCGATGTAGCGCTCGTCGTTGTTGTACAGCGTCCGGAGCATGCCGGGCCACGGTTTCTGTACCGTGAGGTAGCCGGCCTTCCCCGGCTCGACCTCGTCGCCGAGCGTGTCGAGGATCTGTACGTCGAGGCCCGGGAGCGGCGGCCCCGCGGCGCCCGGTTTCATATCCTTGATCCCGGGCAGCGTCGTGATCATCATCCCGCCGGTCTCGGTCTGCCACCACGTGTCGACGATCGGGCACTCCTCGTCGCCGATGTGCTTGTAGTACCACTTCCACGCGCGCGGATTGATCGGCTCGCCGACCGTGCCGAGCAGCCGCAGCGAGGAGAGGTCGTGGGCGTCGGGGTACTTCGCGCCCCACTTCATGAACGCGCGGATCGCGGTGGGTGCGGTGTACAGTTGGGTCGCGTCGTACTCGTCGACGATCTCCCAGAGGCGATCGCGCTCCGGGTGATCGGGCGTCCCCTCGTACATCATCGTCGTCGTCCCGAGCGAGAGCGGCCCGTAGACGATGTACGAGTGACCCGTGATCCAGCCGATGTCGGCCGAACAGAAGTACGTGTCATCCGGCTTGATATCGAGGACCGACTGCGAGGTCCACGATACCCACGAGAGATAGCCCCCGGTCGTGTGTTTCACGCCCTTCGGCTTCCCGGTCGTTCCCGAGGTGTACATCAGGAACAGCATGTCCTCGGCGTCGCGCGTGACCGGGTCGACCTCGGCGCCCTCGTGGTCCGCGACGAGGTCGCCGTAGTCGATCTGATCGTCGCCTAGGTCGTGGCCGAAGTCGTCGCCGTTCGGGCCGAGCCGGTCGACGACGACCGTGGTCGTGTCGTGCTCGACGCCCGCGAGCCCTTGGTTCGCCTTGTCGAGGTGGTCGAGGGGATCGCCGCGGCGGTAGTAGCCGTCGCAGGTGACGAGGTACTCCGACTCCGCGGAGTTCATCCGCGTCGCGAGCGCGTCCGCCGAGAATCCGGCGAACACGACGCTGTGGGGCGCGCCGATTCGGGCGCACGCCAGCATCGCGATCGGCAGCTCCGGAATCATCGGCATGTACATCGTCACCACGTCGTCCTCCTCGACGCCCTGATCGCGGAGCGCGGCCGCGAACTCGTTTACCTCGCGGTGCAGCTCCGCGTAGGTGTACGACCGGTCGTCCTCGTCGACGGGCTCACCGATCCACTCGATGGCGACCTCGTCGCCGCGGTCGTCGAGGTGTCGGTCGAGGCAGTTGGCCGACGCGTTCAGCTCGCCGCCCGTGAACCACTCGTAGAAGGGAGGGTTGCTGTCGTCGAGCACCTGGTCGTAGTCGGATTCCCAGTCGAGCAGGTCAGCCGCCCCCTCCCAGCACTCTGGCCAGTTCTCCTCGAACTCGTCGTAGACGCCGGAATCCGAGACGTTCGCCTGCTCAACGAAGGACTCCGGCGGCTCGAACACCTCCTGCTCTGCTAATCTCGCTTCAAGTTGACCGTCTCCCTCTGTCATGGTACGGGCATACCCAACCGATCTCACCATATAAACGCTGGCGCTAAATACGAAAAATCGTGATAGATTTGGCCTGCGATTTGGAGGGTTCCAATCGCTCTGGGCTAATTCACCCCTGATCGAGGCGACGGGCCCGCCGGCCGTCCTCGAAGAGCTCGTCGAGCAGTCTGCGTTGGGCCTTCCGGAGGTGATTGTGAAACGTCGGCGAGGAGACGTCCATGGCGTCGGCGACCTCCTCGGCGGTGCTCCCGCGCGGCCAGTCGAAATATCCGCCGTGGTACGCAGCCGACAGCGCGGCCCACTGGCGGTCGGTGAACCGTTCCGCGACTCCGTCTCGCAACGAGTCCTCGCTACGGGCCGGCCGCGCGACAGACTCCTTGCTCGCGAGTCGCGCGTCGGCGAAGGTAGCCCGGAACCCGTCGGCGACGGGGCGGACATCGGCGCCTTCCGGAAGGTCTGCGACGACCCTGACCCGCCCGTCCTCCGCGGTCGCGTCGCGAACGGTCGCGCCGTGCTCGGTGAGCGCTCGGACCGCCGACCCGCCCTCCACGCGCACGGACACGTCGCAACCGTCTTCTCGGGTCTCGATCACGCGGAGATCCGAGACGCCGGACGCACCCGCGACTGCGTCGGCCAGCGCCTGCGGGCGCGCCCCTTCGACGGAGAGGTAGAAGCGAGAGGCGTCGTCGTCGACCGCCACCGTCGAGGCCAGATCGATCCGACAGCCGAGCGCCGCGCTCGCGCGGGAGAGGAACGCACCCTCGTCGCCGGTGTGGAACTCCACCTCGGTCACCGCGTCGGAGTGGAGCAGGTCGCGCCAGCGCCCCGCAGTCACGGCCCACCCGAGGCACCGGCCGAGCGCCGCGATCTCCCGGCGCTCGGCCGGCGAGACGGGAGAGACTGGCGGCTCTCCGCCGGCAACGACGCACAGCGCGCCGTGCGTCACGTCGCGGTACCGAACGGGAACCGCGATCGCCGGTCGACCCGCGGTCGCGGGCGATCCCTCGGTCGCGACCGGCTCTCCCGCCTCGACCGCGTCACGACACGGACCGTCGGCGGTCGCACCGCGATCGACGAGGGTCTCTCGGTCGGCCCCGGCCGCGCCCGCGATCTCGACGCGGTCTCGGTCCCCCATCCCGCGGGCGACCCACGCCTCGGCCCAGCGATCGGCCTCAACTACGCCGCCGGGAACCGTCGCGAGGGGCGTCTTCCGGTCGTCTCCGTCGGCGAGCGCCTCGAACCCGCCAAGGGTGGTGGGCGCAGATTCTGCCGCCGGTCCGTCCGAGGACCCGGCCCGATCGCCGGCGATCGCCTCGGCGATTGCGTCCCCGTCGAGCGCCCCGAGGTAACCGTCGAGCGTCGCCATCGTCTCCCAGCCGCCGGCCTCGCGAACCGCGTGGGGGTCGACGCCGCGGTCGACGAGGAGTCGTCGCGCGAAGGTCCGTCGGAGATCTCGCGGGGTCACGTCGGGGTCGACGAGGCCGTCGGTCCGCGCGGCCGCGTGCTCTGCGGTCTCGCTCACGATCATCTGGACGCGGCGGGGCGACACGTCGACGAATGGCTCCGACTCGCGGAGGTCGGCGCTCTCTGCGTACCGCCGCAGCTCGGCTGCCAGTGACGCCGGAATCGCCGTTTCGCGGTCGATCCCGCTGTGGTCCCGTGGTGCGCCCTCCGTCTCGGGATCGTCGCCCGCTTTGGTTTCCCCTTCCGTGTCGTCCGATGGAACCGCGAGGAGGGAGAGATCCGCGTCGCCTTCCGTCTCACGGAGGTGTCCCGGGGTGACGCACGTAATCTCGCCAGTTCGGAGCCCCGCCTCGCCGCCGAGACGGACGACCAGCGCGGCGCGGTACGTCTCCGCCCCGGTCACGAGCGCCTCATACTCCTCGGCGTCAAGTCCCTCGACCATTCGTTTCGTATACACTTAGAAAAACGAAATAAATCTTTCCCCCGAAAAGGCTATAACCGACTCAATTAGTTCGATTTCGTTTCTTTGCCATCGTCTCTCCATCATTCTTTCCCCCGAAACCCACGAATCGATTTCGGGGATGTATTTGAAGGCGAAAATCTATCACCGGATCCCCTTGTGAACGCAGGTCCGCTATCGTGCTGGCCGGCTCACCCCGTCTCGGCAACGCCCCACGCGACGTGGTCCCACAGGCGCTCGTGATTACTCCTCGCGAACCGCCGACTCGATCTCGCCGACGACCTCGGGGTTGCGGAGGGCGCTCACGTCGCCAAACTCGTCACCGCGCGCGATGTCCTCCAGAAGGCGGCGCATGATCTTCCCGGACCGCGTCTTCGGGAGGTCAGGGGTGAACACGATCCGGTCGGGGCGCGCCACGTCGCCGACCGCCTGCGCCAGCCGCTCGCCGATCGTCTCGCGGAGGGATTCATCGGGGTCGATGTCGCCCCGAGTCGTCACGTACGCGACGATCTTCCCGTCGTCGTCGCCGACGACCGCGGCCTCGGTGACGCCGTCGGCCCCGACGATGGCTGACTCCAGCTCCGCGGTGTTGAATCGGTGCGTCCGGACGTTGATCACGTCGTCGACGCGGCCGAGGATCGTCACGTAGCCGTCCTCGTCGACGGTGGCGCCGTCGCCGGTGCGGTACCGCCACCCGTCGTCGCCCTCCAGCCAGTACTCCCGGCGGTACCGCTCGTCGCCCTCGCGGAGCCCGCGGAGCATGCCGGGCCACGGAGCGGCGATCGTGAGGTACCCCGGCTCGCCGGGCTCGACCGGATCGCCGTCCTCGTCGACGACGCGCGCGTCGATCCCCGGCAGCGGCGGGCCGACCTTGCCGGGTTTCATCGGCGTGATCCCCGGCAGGGTCGCGAGGGAGATGGCGCCCGTCTCGGTCTGCCACCACGTGTCGACGATCGGCGCCTCGCCTCCGCCGACGTGCTTGCGGTACCAGTGCCACGCCTTCGGAGTGATCGACTCGCCGACGGTCCCCAACAGGCGGATCGACGACAGGTCGTGGGCCTCGGGGTACTCCGCGCCCCACTTCATAAACGAGCGAATCGCGGTCGGCGAGGTGTAAAAGACGCTGACGGCGTTGCGCTCGATCAGGTCCCACACGCGGTCGCGGTCGGGGTAGTCGGGTGACCCCTCGTAGAGGAGGGTCGTGGTCCCGACGGAGAGGGGACCGTACACGCCGTAGGAGTGCCCCGTGATCCAGCCGATGTCGGCCGCACACCAGTAGGTGTCGTCGGGGCGCACGTCGAGCACGTTCCGGGTCGTCCACGCGACGTGCGAGAGGTACCCCCCGGTCGCGTGCTCGACGCCTTTCGGACGACCCGTGGTCCCGGAGGTGTACATCACGAAGAGGAGGTCGGTGGCGTCGCGCGCGACCGGCTCGACGGTCTCTCCGTCGTGTGCGTCCACGATCGCCTCGTACTCGTGTTCGTCGTCGCCCAGCGGCACGTCGAGCGCGTCGCCGAGCCGGTCGACGACCACCGTCTCGGACAGGTCGACGTCGGCCCGGAGTCGGGCGTTGTCCGCCTTCGACTTCTGGTTGAACGCGTCCTCACGGCGATAGTAGCCGTCGCAGGTGACGAGGTACTCCGAGTCGGCGGCGTCGATCCGGGTCGCGAGCGCCTCCGCCGACAGCCCCGCGAAGACGACGTTATGAGGCGCCCCGATCCGGGCACACGCCAGCATCGCGATCGGCAGTTCGGGAACCATCGGGAGGTACAGCGTCACCACGTCGTCCTCTTCGACCCCCAGATCGCGGAGGCCGGCCGCGAGCGCGTTCACTTCGCGGTGGAGGTCGAGATAGGTGTACGACCGGCGCTCTCCGCGCTTGCCGAACCAGCGGATCGCGAGCTGGTTCCGGCGCTCGTCGAGGTGGCGGTCGACGCAGTTGGCCGCGGCGTTGAGCCGCCCGTCCGGAAACCACTCGTAGAAGGGCGGATCGCTGTCGTCGAGGACGGTCTCGGAGGGACGCTCCCAGTCGAGCAGGTCGGCGGCGCGGCGCCACGCCTCAGGTCCTTCCTCGGCGAAGGCCTCGTACAGTCCCGCGTCGCTGGCGACGGCCCGATCGCTGAACCCGGCCGGCGGCTCGACGGCGTCGTCGCCGTCTTCGAGCCCGTTCGTCCGCCGGCCGTCAACTCCGGCGTAATCCATGATACTACCACGCAAGCGAAGGAACGTATACTTTGTCCGAAACTCCGGCGTGCGGGAGGAGCCTACGTCGACCCTGCGGGCGCGAGCCCGGCCGCTTTCGACCGAGCGCGCGCCACGATCGACGGCTTCGCCTCGAAGTCGAGGGTGACTTGATCGTCCGCGTACGTCTCCGCCTCGACGTGGCCGTGGTCGTGGATCCACGAGACGAGGCTCATCGCGTCGTCGGAGAGGGGGAGGACGAGCCGCTCGCGCTCCCAGTCCGGTAGCTCCGCCTCGACGCGGTCGCGGAGCTCCGCGACGCCGGCGCTCGTTTTTGCCGAAACGGCGACGGGATCTGGCGCGACACCCGAGAGCGCGGCGCGCTTGTCCGCCAGCTCGCCCGGCGCCAGCCGGTCGACCTTGTTGAACACGGTGACGACCGGCGCCTCGTTGCGCTCGTAGAGGGTGTCGTGGCTCGTAACGAGCTTCTCGCGCATTGTTTCGACGGGCTCGCTGGCGTCGACGACGAGTAGTACAAGGTCGGCGCGGTACACCGAATCGAGCGTCGACTCGAACGACTCCACCAGCCAGTGGGGGAGATCAGCGATGAATCCGACCGTGTCGGTGAGGAGGACATCGCGCTTTTCCATCTCTGCCCGGCGGGTGGTCGTCCCGAGAGTGGTGAACAGCATGTCTTGGGACTCGGCGGTCGTGTCGAGGTCGGGGTGGCGCTCGGCGTTCTCGTCGACGTCAATCTCGGCGGCGAGCCGCCGCATCAGCGTCGACTTGCCGGCGTTGGTGTAGCCCGCGAGCGCGACCAGATCGAACCCTGAGTCGCGGCGCTGTTCGCGGCGCGCCTCCTCCTTCTCCGCGATCGACGCCAGCTCGTCGCGGATCTCCGATATCTGGCGTTTGATGTCGCGCTCGACGCTCTCGTCGTACTCGCCGAGTCCCATGAACCCGGGCCGCTCGTCGCGCTTCGCGAGGCTCGCCTTCGCCTCGGCGCGCGGGAGTTCGTACCGCAGCTCCGCGAGTTCGACTTGGAGCTGGGCCTTCCGGGTGTTGGCGCGCTGTCCGAATATCTCGAGGATGAGCGCGAACCGGTCGATCACCTCGACGCCCTCGGGAAGCTCGCCGCCGATGTTGAACGTCTGGTACGGCCCAACGTCGTTGTCGATGATCACGGCGTTGGCGTCGGTCCGGCGGACCAGATCGCGGAGCTCCGCGACCTTCCCTTCTCCGAACATGAACGCGGCGTCCTCGGTGCGAGTCTGGGTGAGTTCGCCGACCACGTCGTAGCCCGCGGCGGCCGCGAGTTGGGTGATCTCCGTCAAGTCCGCGGATCCGGACTCGACGCGCTTGGCGACGACCGCGCGCCGCTCGGCGGCGGTCGGCTCGGTGTCGGTGTCCCGCCCCTCGACGCTCCCGGTCATAACAGGAGATCGCGAGCGGCGTACGCGGCGTGGTGTGCTGCCTGCACTGTTTCGCGTTCCCCTATGCTCTCGACGTATTTAAACTCGGGTTGGAAGCTCAGTCCCACTCGCCCGGCCGGCTCCTCGTAGAACTCACCGCCCTCCGCGACGATCGGTCCGTCCGGCGGCTCCGGGAGGTTCCCGACCGCCTCGGCCGTGAGTGCGACGGTCGCATCGAGGGTCGGCCCTCCGCGCACGGCGGCGAAGCCCACCCCCTCGACCGATCGGATTCGGGTTGCGTCGATCCGCGCGTGGACCGCGGCCGCGACCATCAGGTACTCACCCGCCTCCTCGTGGCGGCCGCTGATGTCGACGCCGACGACCTCAGGGACGGGCGCCTGCCACCTCGGTTCGATCGGGACTCTGCTCCGGTTTCGTGGCTGTCGCCTCCATACGCCCCGGTAGGCCACCCGCCGAATTGAACGTTTCCGTGGTCGGCATCGTCGCTTGCGCGGCGAGAGTAGCCACAAACATCTTCACCGGACGCCAGTCAGTGTTGGTATGGTCCGCCGGATCCGAGGCCCCCTCCCCGCGATAACGCTGGCCCTTGTCATCCTCTTGGCTGGCTGTTCTGGGTTGCCTGCCACAGACCAACAGGAACCGACCCCCGAACCGACAGTGGAGAATTTTTCGTATCCATCGGGGTGGTCACAGGAGGAGATCGCAGATCTCTCCGTTGCGCTGCAAACGCACGATGAGACAGTGAACAACACCTCCCGCAGAAGTCGGTTGAGCATAACCGACGAGGACAGCAATCGCACGACAGTGAGAACGGTAGACACCGATGCCGGCACCGCCTCAGTGCGATGGAGCGATACGCTATTCGGTAGTGACGTTCACTACTACTTCAGCGCCGAGGGCGTGTTCGAGTACGATCGAACGACGGGAGAGCTGAATCGGAATCCCGACGAAAATTGGACACAAGCTCGCGTCGCCTCGCACGAGCGGTTGCAGCTGCAACGACCCCTGTTGGAACTCGATGTAAACGCGACTGAGACGGTCACCGTTGAGGGGACGACAGCTGTCAGGTACAACGTGACCGGCATCAGAGACCCCATCCGCGTTCCAGCCAATAACGCGACCGGGCACGTCGTCGTTACTGAGACGGGATACATCGCGGAATTCAACATCACGAGAGGAAACGACGAGTTCTCCCGGCAGACGAGATACGGCGTTTCTGAGTTCGGAAACGCGACGGTGGCCCGGCCAGCGTGGATGCCCGAGGAGTAGCGCCCGACGAAGCGACGCTACGCTTCGTCGAACTGCGGAAATCTTCGATTTCCGCGCTTGACTTCGGCTTACGCCTCGTCAAACACCGATAGACTCGCTGCGCTCGTCTATCGAGCTCGCTCCGGCTTACGCCGGATCGAACAGCGTCTCGCCTTCGACCATATGCTCCTCGACGGTGTCCATGTCGAGTGTGAGGCCGATACCGGGCTTCTCCGGCACCTCGATGTAGCCGTCCTCGATGACGTCCTCCTCGACGAGGTCCTCCCACCAGCCGAGCTCGTAGGAATGGTACTCGATCGCGAGCGAGTTCGGGATCGCGGCGCCGACGTGGGTCGCCGCCATCGTCGCGATCGGGGAGGCGACGTTGTGCATCGCGACCGGGACGTAGTACTGGTTCGCCACGTCCGCGATCTTGCGGGTTTCGCGCATCCCGCCGACCTTCGGCAGGTCGGGCGCGACGATGTCGACCGCCTGATTCTCGATGAGGCGGCGAAGCTCCGTGACGCGGTAGCGGTTCTCGCCGACCGCGATCGGCGTGACCGTGTTCTTCGTCACTTCCTCCTGCACTTCGAGGTTCTCCGGCGGCACGGGGTCTTCGAGCCACCACACGTCGTACTCCTCGATGGCGTCCGCGAGGCGCTTCGCGGAGCCGCCCGAGAACGTCCAGTGGCAGTCGAAGGCCACGTCGGCCTTGTCCTTCACGCGCTCGGTGACCGTCTCGACGATCTCCGCCTTGTGGCGGATCTCACCGGGGCGCAGGTGGCGGTTCGCGCGGTCCTTCTCGAAGCCGCTCGGCACGTCGAGGTCGAACTTCAGGGCGTCGTAGCCGAGTTCGTCGACGACGCGCTCGGCCTCGTCGGCGCACGCCTCGGGGTCAGCCTCCTCCTCGGTGTGGCAGTCGCAGTAGACGCGCATCTTGTCGCGGTACTTGCCACCGAGCAGCTGGTAGGCGGGCACGTCGAGGATCTTGCCGGCCACGTCGTGCAGCGCCACCTCGATCCCGGAGATCGCGGTGACAGTGACGCCCTCGACGGAGCCCTCGCCCGACATCTTCTGGATGAGGTGTTCGTACAGCCGGTCGATGTCGAGCGGGTTCTCGCCGATCACGAACGGCTTCATGCGCTCGATGAGCTCCGGCACGCCGGCGCCCCAGTACGCCTCGCCGGTACCCACGACGCCCGCGTCCGTGTACACGCGAACCAGCGTCCACGGGAAGTTCCCGTCGACCATCGTCGTCTGCACGTCCGTGATCTCGACGTCGCGCCCGCCGCCGCGCGAGCCCGTTGTTCCCATCGTCTCGGCGGAGAGTTCTCGCATCGTGTACTCCGCGTTCGGATCGTGGAGCGACTCGTAGTTTCGGCTCATGGCTCCCGATTCATTCGGAACAGGGTAAACGTTTATGTTCTTCTGGGGAGGGGTTCGCAGCGGTGGGAATGCTTCGGTTCGCCGCTGCACAAATAGGGAGTTTTTCATTGGCGTACTCATTACTGTCAGTATGGTCGAACTCACGGATTCGCTGAAGTGTCTGTTTACCGGGACTATCGAGGAGCGCGGCGACGAGCACGTCGTTCAGATCCCCGCCACGGAGATCGAACACGGGACGATCGAGGCGGGCGAGTCGTACCGCGTGGCGCTTATCAAACGCGAGGGGGACGGCGACGGCGCGACCGTCGCGACCGACGGCGCCGCGGACCGAACCGTCGCCGGTAACGGTACCGGCGGGACCCCCACGTCGACGACGACGCGGCCGACGAACGACCCCGTAGCGTCCGGCCCGCCGGTCTCCGAGGGCGACGTACGGGAAGTGACGATCGAGACGCTCGGCGACAAGGGCGACGGGATCGCGAAGATCGAGCGAGGGTACGTCGTCATCGTTCCGGACTCTCAGCCGGGCGACGAGCCGACCGTCGAGATCACCAGCGTCCGCGAGAACGTCTCGTTCGCGGACATCGTCGAGGAGTAGTTCTCCCTGCCGACGCCGACTACCGCGGCGCATTCTCGCGGTTGCTCCGCGAGAACAGTTTTTTGAGATGCGCCGGCGAGAAGAAGGAGCTCGGCCGGTCCATGTGGACGCCGATCTCGCCGGATAGTGCCCACAGCCCGGTCCGCTGGACCGGCTCGGGGAGGGAGTAACACCGGCGGATCGCCGAGCCGAGCCGGATTTCGGTGCCGATTGCGTCCCGCCACCCCGACTCGTAGTCGGCGAGCGTCGCCGGATCCCTCGGGTCGATCACCTCGGCCGCCACGTCGGCCGCGGTCATCCCGTAGAGGATCCCCCCGCCGGTGAACGGCTTCGTCTGCGCGGCGGCGTCGCCGATGAGAAATGCCCGGTCCGTCGTCACGCGCTCCGGCGGACCGACGGGGATCGCTCCGGAGCAGAAGTGGTCGGTCGTCACGTCGTACGCGTCGGTGAGCCGGTCGAACATCGCGGACACGTCGTCGCTCGGCGGCGCCGCGAGCCCGTACTCCACGCCGGCGTCACCGCGGGGGATCCGCCACGCGAAGAACGTCGGCGCGGTGAGGTGGACGTCGACGAGGTCGCCGTCGTCGGGAGCCTCGTCGAACGCGAGCACACCGTGGAGCAGTTCGTCCGGCTCCGGGAGACCGAGCGACCGTCGGACGCGCGACGTGGGGCCGTCGCAGCCGGCGACCATGCGCGCCTCGACCGTCTCCACGTCGCCCGCGGGCGTCCGGACCTCGACGACGACCCGGTCGTCACGCTCGTCGACGCCGACGACCGTGTGGTTCTCTCGGACATCGGCGCCGGCCTCACGCGCGCAGTCGGCGAGAGTGCGATCGAGTCCGACGCGGTCGATCACGTTCGAGACGGGCTCGGACTTATAAAACGGGTACGCCTTCGACCCGGGGCCACCGACGTGGAAGCGCGCGCCGTACACCCGGTTCTGGAGGAGTTCGTCGCGGGCGTCGTCCGGGACGTACTCCCATACGTCGTCCGAGACGTGTCCGGAGCAGGCCAGCGGGGTCCCGATCGACCCCTTCTCGAAAACGACGACATCGCGACCGGCCGCGGCCGCGCGGCGGGCGAACCGCGACCCCGGCGGCCCCGCGCCCACGACGACGAAATCATGCATGGGCGCAGCGTCGTGACGGGGACTTATAATTACGATGTGACTTACTCCAGTTGAGCCAGCAGGTTGAGGACGTAGACCGTCCGAAGTATTGTCGCGGATTGGCCCCTGCCAAACACCAGTTCGTCGCGGTCGAGTACGTGCGAGAGCACGTCCGCAGAGGCGTGTTCCGGCGCCGCGGCGATCCCCGCGTCGTGCTCGGCAGCCCACTCCATCACGCGGAGATCAGACTTGCTGTCGCCCATCACGAGTAGGAACGGATCCCGCACATCGAGCACGTCGAGCGCCGCCTCGACGCCTGCAACCTTGTCTAACTCTAGCGAGCTGATCTCCGCGGCGTCCGCGCGGTAGTAACCGACGTCTATCCGGTCGAACAGCGCGGCGACCGGTTCCGGCACGTCCTCGATTTCGGCCGGGTCGTCGATCGGGTTATCGACCGCGGTCGCCTCGATCACCTCTCGGATCTCGGGGTCGGCCGCCGCGTAATGAGCGCGCGCCCACGCCGCGCCGCGGTCCGCGAGGTCGGCGTTGGTCGCGTCGCCCTCAGTGTCGAAGTCACTCGGGTCGAGGTCCTCAGCGATCCGATCGACGACCACCTCGCCGAGCAGGTCGATCAGGTGGATGAGCCCGTCGTCGATCACGGCCTCGGCGTCCGCGCCGCCGGTCTCGAAGTTCGGCTTCAGGGTGACGTTGAACTCGTTGCCCTGAAGGTGACAGCCGCGTCGGACGTTCTCGGGCGCATCGGGGAGCACGCGCGACCGCACCGCGCCGAAGACCCCCCGGACCGCCTCGTCGAGGTCCTCGTACAGCAGGCACTTCGTGCGCGATCCGTGCCCGGCCGTGAACACGCCGTTGCCGGCCTCGTAGACGATCGAGAAGCGCCCGGAGTGGACGAGTTCGTTGCCGAGCCCCTGGATCATGAACCCCTTCACATTCTCCAGCGTCTGACCGGTGCAGATAACGATCGGCACGCCGGCGTCGTGCAGCTCCGTCAGCATGTGGAGCGTCTCGCGGGGGATCTCGTTGTCCGTGCCGCCCGCGGACCGGAGCGTCTCGTCGACGTCCAACACGAGGGCGTTGACGGCGCGGTCGTAGCGCGCGTGCAGATCGAGCGCAGTGAACGCCGCCTCGCGGTCAGCGTAGGCCGCGACCTCCGCGAAGGTGGCGCCCGCGGGCAGCGCTTCGCGAATCTCGCGTTTCAGCCGAGCGAGCTCTTCGCCGGCGTCCTCCCAGTGTTCCAGCGCTACCCGCGAGTCGACCGGCGGGAACAGGTCCACGAGCGACTGGTACTCTCGGAGGGTCTCCACGTCGAACTCGTCGTATAAGCGATAGAGAAGATCGTGCCGCTCCATGATCGCCCCTCCGAACCGAGGTGCGTAAAACGTGCCGCCTCCCGCTCGAACGATGGACGTTCCGGCGTCGCTACTCAGATCTGCGCCGCGCCGCCAGCCACTCCAGCGCCGCGTCGAGGTCGGTCTCCGGCGGCGAGCACGTGCGCCCCTCACAGACGTAGGCGGTCGGCTCGCCGTCGACCGCGTCGCGGTCGGCCCAAATCGGCGGCGCTTCGTCCATATCAAGTCGGTCGAGCCACGCCGCCAGCCCGTCTTCGGTCGGGGGGCGCGGGGCGACGAGCGCGCCCGGCAGGTAGCGCTCCCCGAGCGTCTCGCGCCACGCGTCCGGCACTGCGTCGACGGCGATGGTCACTTCGATCCCGCCGGAGGCGACGCGGTCGGCGGCGCGCACGAGCGAGACGTGTTCCAGCGGGCTCGCGCGGATCCGGTCCGCGTGGGTCGTCACGACCGTCTCTGCGACCTCGGCGAACTCGCGGTCGGTCCGGAAGCCGTCGAGGAGCGCGAGCGTCTCCGCCGCCACGCCGAGGCTCGACGGGGTCGACTGGTCGGTGAACTCCTGCGGCCGGGCGAAGAGGGTATCGTCGCCGCCGTGACCGGCGTTTCCGTCCGGATCCCGCGTGAAGTAGATCGTCCCGTCCGCTTCGTCGTAGAAGTCCGAAACGACCGTCGCCGCCAGATCGAGCGCGAATCCGAGCGCCTCCGGGTCGCCGGTGACCGAGTACACGTCGAGCGCGCCGCGCGCGAGGAACGCGTGGTCGTCGAGGTAGCCCGGCCCGCGCACGTCGCCGTCGAGCCAGCGCCGCGCGAGGGTCTCGGTCTCCTCGTCGTACAGGCGCTCGCGGCAGAACGAGAGCGCGTCGCTCGCGATGTCGGCGTACGGCTCGCCGAGGACTTGCCCGGCGGTGGCGAACGCGGAGATCGCTCGACCGTTCCACGACGCGAGCACCTTCTCGTCGCGAGCGGGGCGCGGCCGCGACTCGCGCGCCTCGAAGAGCGCGACGCGGGCCGCCGTCAGGGCTTCTCGGACCGCTTCCGTCGACATGTCGTGCTCATCGGCGAGCTCCGCGATCGACGCCGCGATCGTGGGGACGGTCGTCCCGCGCTCGAAGTTCCCCCCCGAGCGGATCCCGTACCGGTCCTTCGCGAGCGACGCCGCGGGTTCGTCGAGGACCGCGTCGACCTCGGCGGGCGTCCAGACGTAGAACGCGCCCTCGACGTCGGCGACGTCGTCGGCGTCGTCGCTCTCGTCGGATCCCGCGTTCCCCCGCCTGTTCTCGGGCGGTCGGCTCCGAGCGTCGAGCGTGCTGAAGAATCCGCCGTCGTCGTGGCGGAGTTCGCGGTCGAGAAATCCGAGTGTCTCGCTCGCGACGCGGGCGTACGAAGCGTCGCCCGTCAACCGATAGCCGTCGAGGTACGCCATCGGAAGCTCCGCGTTGTCGTACAGCATCTTCTCGAAGTGCGGGACCGTCCACTGGCGGTCGACCGCGTACCGGTGGAACCCCCCGCCGATCTGGTCGTACATCCCGCCGCGGGCCATCCCGTCGAGGGTACCCGTTGCGGCCGTGAGGGCGGCGTCGCCGCCGCTCCGCGCGTACGCCCGCAGGAGGACGTCGATCCGACCGGGCATCGGGAACTTCGCGCCCCCGCTTCCGAACCCACCGTACTCGTCGTCGTATCCGCGGATCGCCGCGGCCGCGGCCTCGTCAAGGAGGTCGGGGCCCGGGGGGCCCGCGCCGCCCGTACCGCTCGCGTCGCCAGCAGCGTCCGGCTCCGGCACCGACTCCAGCTCGTCGCGGGCGCTCGTCGTCCACTGGTCGGCGCGCCGCTTCATCTCCTCGCGCTGCTCCGGATCTGCCCACGAGTCGGCGATGCGCTCACAGAGGTCGCGGAACCCCGGCTGGTTCCGGCGCGGCTCCGGCGGGAAGTAGGTCCCCACATAGAACGGCTTCCCCTTCGGCGTACACCACGCCGACAGGGGCCACCCGCCCCCGCCCGTGACGAGCTGTGAGACGGTCATGAAGGTGCTGTCGACGTCGGGCCGCTCCTCTCTGTCGACCTTCACGGGGACGAACTTCTCGTTGAGTACGGCGGCGATCGACTCGTCCTCGAAGCTCTCCTCGGCCATCACGTGACACCAGTGACACGAGGAGTAGCCGATCGAGACGAACACCGGCACGTCGTGTTCGCGGGCGCGCTCGAAGGCCTCCTCGCCCCACGGCTGCCAGTTAACGGGGTTGTCGGCGTGCTGTTGGAGGTACGGACTCGCCTCCCCGTCGAGGCGGTTCCGCTCGGTCGGCTGTGACATACGCCCGATTCGATCCGGTGCGGCAAAAACCCGTCACACGAGCGACGGCCGCCGCATGTGTCCACGAACGTGTTCATCTCTGTGCAGATAGAGAGTAAAGCTTACACTACCGTGTAGTGATCGGTCGCACATGACGGAGACCGTACTCTTGGTCGGGGGCGGCGGGCGCGAACACGCGATCGCCCGCGCCGTCGCCGACGACTGCGCGCTGTACGCCTGCGCGAGCAACCGAAACCCGGGAATCCGCCGACTCGCAGACGGGTTCGAGACGATCGATGAGACCGACGCCGAGGCGGTCGCCGACTACGCGACCGCGGTCGGCGCTGATCTGGCTGTGATCGGACCGGAATCCGCGCTCGCGGCGGGCGTCGCCGACGCGCTCGACGAGGCCGGCGTGTACGCCTTCGGCCCGCAGGCCGAGGAGGCGCGCTTAGAGACGGACAAGGCGTACCAGCGCGAGTTCATGGACGAGGCCGACATCCCCGGCTGTCCGGACTACGCGGTGTTCGACGACATCGAGGCCGCCTGCGACCACATCGACGCGTACGACGGCGACCTCGCGGTGAAGCCGGCCGGGCTCACCGGCGGCAAGGGCGTGAAGGTGATCGGCGATCAGGTGACTGCCGAGGAGGCCAAGACGTACCTCCGCGATTCCGACTACGACCGGGTCGTGTTGGAAGAGCGGCTCGTCGGCGAGGAGTTCACGGTGCAGGCGTTCGTCGCGAACGGCGACCTCCGCACGACCCCCGCAGTGCAGGACCACAAGCGCGCCTACGAGGGCGACGAGGGACCGAACACCGGCGGGATGGGCTCGTACACCGACACCGGCCTCTCGCTGCCGTTCATGGCCGAGGGCGACTACGACGACGCCGTCGACGTGCTGGAGGCAGTCGTCGACGCGCTCCCCGACTACAAGGGCGTCCTCTACGGCCAGTTCATGCTCACCGCCGAGGGCCCGAAAGTCGTCGAGTTCAACGCGCGCTTCGGCGACCCGGAGGCGATGAACACGCTCCCGGTCTTGGAGACGCCCTTCATCGACGTGCTCACGGCCGCGCGTGACGGAAACGACCTCCCCAAACTCTCCTTCACCGGCGAGGCGACGGTCTGTAAGTACGCGGTGCCGGAGGGGTACCCGACCGACCCCGACGCGGGTGCGAAGATCGCGGTCGACGAGGAGAGCGTCGGCGACGCGCTCCTCTACTACGCCAGCGTCGACGAGCGCGACGACGGGCTCTACACCACCACCTCTCGGGCGTTCGCGGTCGTCGGTCGCGGCGACTCCATCGCGGCCGCAGAGGCTGAGGCCGAGGACGCGCTCGCCGCCGCCGGCGACCGCGTCCGCATCCGTCACGACATCGGGACGGCCGACCTCGTCGAGCGGCGGATCGAGCACATGGCCGAGATCCGAAAGTAGCTCGCGCCGTCAGCGATACTTTTACCGGAGCCGCCCGAACGCTCTCCCGTGACTCACGAGGACGAGCGTCTCGGCGCCGCGGAGACTGACGCCACGGAGAGCGACGGCCACCGCGGCGACCGGCTGGAGCGCCACCCGACGCCCGGGCCACGCAACTCCCTGTGGTCGTGGCCCAACGCGAAGTCACCGCTCGCGGTCGTCCGCAACTACGTCGTGATCGTGCTCGCGCGGATCTGCCCGAGCCTCCGACTGAAAAACTGGCTGTTGCGCCGGATCGGCGTCACCGTCGGCGCCGGCGTCGCGTGGGGGTTGGAGTCGACCCCGGACGTGTTCTGGCCCGAGCGGATCACGGTCGAAGATGACGCCATCATCGGCTACGACGCCACGCTGCTTTGCCACGAGTTCCTCCAAGACGAGTACCGCCTCGGCGACGTGGTCGTCGAGGACCGCGCGATGATCGGCGCGGGCGCGATCGTCCTCCCGGGCGTCACGGTCGGCGAGGGCGCCCGCGTCGCCGCGAATTCGCTCGTCGCCGAGGACGTGCCGCCCGGGACGACGGTCGCCGGCGTGCCGGCCGAGGTCGTCTCGCAGGCGGATGCAGAGCGCGAAGAACGGAGAGAAGACAACGACTAATCCGGCCGTCTCGGACTTACTTTCCGGCGTCCGCGGACTCGCCGCCGTCGCTTTCGGCGGCGCCTCCCGCGTTCTCGGTACCACTCACGTCCCCGGCGTCGCCTCCCTCGGACGTGGTCACTTCCTCGGCGTCGGTGATGTGCGCCTCGGTGCTCACGCTCTCTAAGTCGACGCCGACTTCGGTCGCGACCGCGTCGAGAACGGCCCGCTGTTCGGCCATCTCGTTTTCCAGCTTCTGTATCCGCTCGGAGGTGTCGAGGACGGTCGTCTGCGTCTCCTCGACCTCGCTGCGGAGCTCGTTTATCTTCTGGTACGTTCGCTCGGCCTTGTCGGCGAGCGTCTGGATCTTCTTCGCCGTGTCCCCGAATCCCATATCGGGCGATTGGGTTCGAGATACGTGGGCTTTTCCGTTCGGCGCGGTGAGCTCGCGGTCTCCTTGGCATTTCCCGGCGCCTAAGCGGGACGGTGGACTTTTGGCCGAACCGCCCGAGGTAACGGTATGAGCGTCGAGCGCGTCCTGTTGACGAACGACGACGGGATCGACGCCGTCGGACTTAGAGCGCTCTACGACGGGCTTTCGGCCGACTACGACGTGGTGACGGTCGCACCGACCGGCGACCGATCGTCGGCCGGGCGCGCGCTCTCGGACGGCGTCGATATCGCGGACCACGAGCTCGGCTACGCCGTCGACGGCACTCCGGTCGACTGCGTCGTCGCGGGGCTCGACGCGCTGGTCCCGGACGCCGACGTCGTGGTCGCGGGCTGTAACAAGGGGGCGAACCTCGGCGCGTACACGCTCGGGCGATCCGGGACCGTCTCCGCCGCGGTCGAGGCGGCCTTCTTCGACGTGCCCGCGGTGGCGACCTCGATGTACGTCCCGGGCGGGGAAGACTGGTGGAAGCGGAAGCTGGAGCCGGCGGAGTTCGCGAACGCGACCCGCGCGACCCGGTACCTCGTCGCGGAGGCGACCGCGTCGGGGGCGTTCGACCGCGCCGACTACCTCAACGTTAACGCCCCGATCGCGAATCCGGACGGAGAGCGCGACACCCCAGCGCCGATGCGCGTCACCGCGCCCTCGACATGGTACGGGATGGAGGCGGCACACGACGGAAACGGTCGCGTGAGCTTCTCCGACCCGATCTGGGGAAAAATGAACGAGGGCGATGTGCCCGACTCGGTCGGCACCGATCGCCGGGCGGTCATCGATGGGGAAGTCTCCGTCTCCCCGCTGTCGGTGCCGCACGCGGCCGAGCCAGACGCGGGGCTCGACGAGCTGGCGGCGGCGTACGGACGCGTGACCGAGAACGTTCGATGACTAACTGCTCCGAGACTACTCCTCGTCGGCGCTGACGGTGACCTTCGCCTCGCTGACCACGCGATCGCCCATCTCGTAGCCGGGCTCGTACACCTCGTGAACAGTCCCCGAGGGCTGGTCGCTTTCGACCCGCAACATTACCTGATGGCGGGCGGGATCGACTTCCTCGCCGGGTTCGGGATCGATGGCCTCGACGCCCTCGTCGGCGAGCACCTCGTCGAACTTCTCCAGCGTCGATTCGACGCCGGGGCGGAGATCGCTTCCCTCCTCCTGATCGAGCGCGCGGAGGAGGTCGTTGCGGACCGGTGTGATGCGCTCGACGAGCGCCTCCGAGGCGCGCTCGCGGATCTCGTCCTGCTTCCGCTTGGCGCGCTGCTTGTAGTTGCTGAAGTCCGCCTTCACGCGGGCGAGCTTGCTCGTCAGCTCCTCGACCTCTTCCTCGGCCGCGAGCAGTTCGTCGCGCGTCTCGGCGAAATCGGCTTCCAGCGCCGCGACCTCCCGAGCAAGGGCCTCGTCGTGCTCGGCGACGGCGGCGGCCAGCGCCTCACCGTCGGCGCGGGCGTCACTGCTCGCTTCCTCGGCAGCCGCGTCCGCGGTGCCGTTCGTCCTCGCCGCGTCGGCGGCGGCGTCGGGGGATTCGACCTCGACGTCGACGGCGTCGTCGTCGCTCATGTCCGATCGAAGTCGTTCGGCGTGCATAAGCGTTGCAGAACGTAACGGGCCCGCCTCAACCTCGATCAAAAATGCGTTCGACGGTGTCACCGCCGACCCGCGGGAGTATTTAAATCGGCACCCCCAAGCGGTCGTCATGACCGCGCCGAACCGGAACACGCTGTGGGCGCGCGCCCTGATCGACGAGCTCGTCGCCGCGGGCGTCGACGCCGTCGTGGCCTCGCCCGGGAGCCGCTCGACGCCGCTGACGGTGGCCGCCGCGCGCACCGACGACCTGCGCGTCTTCTCCCAACTGGACGAGCGCTCGGCCGCCTACTTCGCCCTGGGCCGCGCGCGCCGAACCGGGAAGGTGACGCCGCTGATCTGCACCTCCGGCACCGCCGCCGCCAACTACCATCCGGCCGTGATGGAAGCGAGCGAGGCCCGCGTCCCCCTGCTCGCGCTCACAGCCGACCGCCCGCCGGAGCTCCGCGACTCGGGCGCGAACCAGACCGCCGATCAGGAGAAGCTGTACGGTGACGCCGTCCGGTTTTATAAGGATCTGCCGGAGCCCGCCCCCAACGACCGCGCGCTCCGCTCGCTCCGGACCACCGTCGCCCGCGCCGTCGGGACCGCCGAGGGCGCGGATCCCGGGCCGGTCCACCTCAACGTTCCCTTTAAAAAGCCGCTGGAGCCGACCCGGGTCCTCGACGACGTGCCCGCCGACCTCGATCCAGTCGCCGAACGCGGTCGCGACGGCCCCTACGTCGACGTGACGCCCGGGTCGCCCGAGCCGGGCGACGACGCACTCCGGCGGCTCGGCAACGAGCTTATGACGACCGACCGCGGGCTGATCGTCGCCGGCCCCGCGGACCCGCCGGGGCTCGACGCCGAGGCCGTCACGGCGCTGTCGCACGCGACGGGGTTCCCGATCCTCGCCGACCCGCTCTCCGGCGTCCGGTTCGGCGGCCACACCCGTGTCGCGCCCGTGATCGGCGCCTACGACGCGTACCTCTCGGCGGAAGTCGCTGGGGAGGCGGGCGACGCCGATGCGTCTGATAGCTGGAACGACCCCGAAGTCGTCCTCCGACTCGGCGCGTCGCCTACCTCCAAGCGCCTCCGAAAGTACCTCGCCGAGACGGGCGCCGACCAGTACCAGGTCGATCCCGCCGGGCGCTGGCGCGAGGCGGAGTTCGCGGCGACCGACCTCGTCGTCGCCGAGCCGAGCCGCCTCTGCGCTCGCCTGTCCCGGCTCGTTGCTGGCGGCGACGGCGACGCTGACTGGCGCGCGCAGTGGGAGGACGCTGACCGAGTCGCCCAAGAGATCCACGGTCGAGAGCGAGACGGGGACATCCCGGCCGACGACGAGCCGGTCGAGTTCCACGAAGGCGACGCGCTCCGCGTGGTGGCCGACGCGCTTCCCGACCCCGCGACGCTGTTCGTCTCCAACTCGATGCCGGTGCGCGACCTCGACCGCTTCGTCGGGCCGACGACGACGAGCGTCACCGCCCTCGGCAACCGCGGCGTCTCTGGGATCGACGGGATCGTCTCCAGCGCGCTCGGCGCCGGCTCCGCGACGACCGACGACCTCACGCTCGTCGTCGGCGATCTGGCGCTCTACCACGACACGAACGGCCTCCTCGCGCTCGATCGCTGCGACGTCGACGCGACGGTCGTGCTGATCAACAACGACGGCGGCGGGATCTTCCACGAGCTCCCGATCGAGTCGTTCGAACCGGAGTTCACGGAGTCGTTCAAAACGCCGCACGGCATCGAGTTCGAGCCGATGGCCGATCTCCACGGGCTGGCGTACACTCGGATCGACGCGCGACCGGACTCCGTGGAGTCTGCTGGGAACGTCGCTGACGACCTCGCGGATGCGTACACGGGAGCCCGCGACGCTGACGGCTCGCACCTGATCGAGGTGCGGACGGACGCCGAGTCGAGCCACCGCACCCGCAAGCGCCTCGAAGCGGCCGTCGATCGCGCGGTCCACGGCGACGAAGCGGAATAGCCGGACGCGGTTCAGTCGACCTCGGCGGCCCCCGTCGCGGTCAGGTCGCATTCCTCCGCGATCACCTCGCCGACGAATCGATACCGACCCGGTGGCGGATCCCGCCACCTCGCCTCGTAAGTGGCCGAATCACCCGGTTCCAGCGTCTCACTGCCGAGTGCCTGCGTGAACATCCGGCCGGTGCTGTACCGCCAGACCGGGTCGGCGTCGCTATCTGCTTCGTCTCTCCCGTCCTTCCCGCCGATCCGGTAGGCCGCGAAGTCGACGCGCTGTCCGGTTCGGAACCGGAGCGTAACCGGATCGTCGCCCGCGTTCGCCACGGTAAGCACGAGGTCGACCCCTTCGTTGCCCGCGGCGGTCGTCAACGCTGCATCGAGCATGCGATCGGATCGCACACGACGTGAGTTAAAACCGCGTCCGGTCTCTCCAGTCCGTGAGAGTCGGTGGATACGACCTCCGTGGTCCCCTCACTGTTGTGCGGTCAAGCACCGTACTCCCCGCCGAGTTTCTCACCGGCCAGCGGGGCGGCGACCGTACTGCCGACGGCGATGGCGGAACCGAAGAACGCGACCAGCAGCGGTGGTTCGATGACGTACAGGAGCGCGAAGAAACCCCCTGCGAGTCCGAGGATGACGGATCCGGCACCGACTTCTCGGCGGTTCGACGGGTGGGCCGGCGTCGAATCGGCGACGCCGCGCCACACGAGCCACGCGCCGACGGCGCTTCCGAGCGCGGCCACGCTCTCGAAGGAGGCCCCCTGCAGCAACCCTAACACCCCGACGCCGACGCTAACGAGGAGCACCCGACCGGGGACGGTACCGCGGTCGGCGACGACGTAGAGCGCCCCCAGTACCACCAGCCCGAGACCGACTCCGACCACGACGTCTACGAGGTAGTGGACCCCTAAGACGAGCCGCGAGAGCGAGACGATCCCGACGACGGCGCCCGCGAATGCCAGCCACGCACGCGACCGTTTTCCCTCTCCAACAATGAGCGCGAACCCGCCCCACACCAGCGTGCTTCCGAAGGTGTGACCGCTCGGGAACCCCGGCCCGTCCGCCGTGGTGATATCGGCGAACACCCATTGGAGGACGGACGGAACCCACCGTACAACGGGCGGGTCACCCGCTCCGACCGGGCGCGGAAACAGGAAGAACCCTTTGAGAACCCCGATGAGGGCGACGTACGTGAGCAGGAGGCCGAGGATGAATAGACCGCGCCGCCGGTCGATTCCCCACCGGGGGAGCTCGTCGCCGGCGACGTAGAGCATGCCCCCGAGCAGAAAGAGGAACCAAACGTCACCGAGTTGCGTGAGCAGTGCGAAGAGCACGAGAACCGGGTCCGGTACCGACCCGTGGAGCGCCTCGGTGACTCCGATACTGCGGCCCTCTGGGAACATGTTCGTGCGGAATTCATCGGCTTCACCGCTGTTATAGCCTCGGCCCGTACTGGTCAATCGATCCGAACTGTCTCGTCTGCCGAGGATCTCGAGAGGGTCGTTCGCGGGCGATTCGGACGGGTGGTAGTCGGCGCCGATTCGTCGAACGACGGGCCGCCGCCGATTCGATCGCTCCGACGACGTGCCTAAGTCGCGGCTCCCCGTAGGGAATCGCGTGCAGGTCGTCGGCTACGAGTCGGGCGAAGGGTTCACCGTCGCCAGCGGCGGCGCGGTCGAGTTCGTCGAGGCGACCGCCGGTACGGAGCTCGCCTTCGGGCTCGGCGACCGCCGCTGTGCGGGAACCGTCCACAACGGCGAACATATCGCCTGCGACGCCGCCGACACCCCTTACTGCGATGCCCATGGGAGCGTCTGGGTCTGCGCCCGCTGTACGGGGACGTGTTTAAAAGACGAGATGGACTGCCACGAGGAGCACGCGGTGTACCTCGCGGCGTTCGCGCCCGACGTGTGGAAGGTGGGCGTCACGCGCCTGTGGCGGCTGGAGACCCGGCTCCGCGAGCAGGGCGCCGACCGCGCGGCTCACATCCGGACGTACCCGGACGGGCAGATCGCGCGCGAGGTCGAGGCCGAACTGGCTGAGCGCGACAATCTCGTCGATCGGGTACGCGTCCCGACGAAGCTCAGGGGATTCGGTCGCAGCGTGGACGCAGCGGCGTGGGAGTCGCTGCTGGACGGGTTCGATCCGATCGAGCGGTTCGCGTTCGATTACGGCCTCGACCTCGACGACCGTCCCGTCGCGGAGACGATGGCGGCCGGGACGGTCCGAGGCTGGAAGGGGCGCGTGCTCGTGCTCGATCGCGGCGGGTCGACCTACGCGGTCGACGCCCGCGATCTGGTCGGCTACGAACTCACCGAGGAAGTGCCGGATCGAGAGCTCCAGTCGAGTTTGGGCGCGTTCGGCGGGTGACTCTCGACGCGTCGAGTTCTCCCGCCGCTCATCCGTTCACTCCGCCCGCCGGAACCGGTGTCGGACTACGTCGGCGTCGTCGTCCCAGTCGAAGCTCCCGCCGTGCGCGTGAACCATTCGTTCCTTGTACGCCTCTAGCGACGGCGACCCCTCTCGTTTCGCGTCCTCGTCGGTCATGTCGCCGAGGGTGCGCTCGGTGACCTCGGTCAGCTCGAAGGTGACGCCGTCGACCTCGAAGGCGTCGCCCTCCTCGCCGTACCGGTTCCCGCGGTGGAGCTGGGTCACGTCGCCGTCGAGCGCAGCCTGTTTCACGCGATCGTTCGGGAGCAGGTCGGCGGGATCGTTGGCGGACATATCTGTCTGTTGGGCGCGGATCGGTTTATAAGCGCGGCCGACGGCAGGCGGGACCTGAAACGTGCTGACGCGCCTCACGTTCTGCGAATCTCGAAACGGTCGCTCGTGACGATCCACACAGACGTGAACACCCTTGTCGGCGGCCGAGCCGAGGGATTCAAGATACTGCCGACCCCCTTCTTCGACAATGCGTCAGGACCACCTCATCACCGCGACCCAGCTCTCGCGGGATGACATCGAGGCGGTGCTCGACCGGGCCCGGGAGGTCGCCGACGACCCCGCCGCCTACGCGGACCGGCACGCCGGCAGCGTACTCGCGCTCTGTTTCTTCGAGCCGAGCACGCGCACCCGGATGAGCTTCGACAGCGCGGCCAAACGCCTCGGGATGAATACGATCGGCATGGGCGACGTCGACTCCTCGTCGGTCTCGAAAGGGGAGTCGCTCTCGGACACCGTTCGCGTCATCGAGGGCTACGCGGACGCATTGGTACTCCGCCACCCCAGCGAGGGCGCCGCGACACTGGCCGCGGAGCGCGTCTCCGTCCCCGTCGTCAACGCCGGTGACGGCGCGGGCCAACACCCCTCACAGACCCTCCTCGATCTCCACACGATCCGCGAGAACCACGGACTCGACGACCTCACGGTCGGGATCATGGGCGATCTGAAGTACGGCCGCACGGTCCACTCGCTGGCCGCGGCGCTCACGGAGTTCGACGCCAACCAGCACTTCATCAGTCCGGAGTCGCTGCGGCTCCCACGCTCCGTGCGCTTCGACCTCCACGAAACCGGCGCACAGGTGCGCGAACACACCGATCTGGAGGGCGTGCTCGGCGAGCTCGACGTGCTGTACGTCACCCGGATCCAGAAGGAACGGTTCCCGGACGAAAACGAGTACCACCGCGTCGCCGGCGAGTACCAGATCGACGCCGAGACGCTCGAAGATGCGCCCGACGACCTCACCGTGATGCACCCGCTTCCCCGCGTCGACGAGATCGCGCCCGACGTCGACGAGACCGATCACGCGACGTACTTCGAGCAGGCGCACAACGGGATCCCGGTGCGGATGGCGCTGCTCGACATCCTCCTCGAGAACGCCGAGGGCGACGAGGGGATGGAGGTGGACCGATGAGCGACCACGAGCTGCGCGTCTCGAAGATCCGCGACGGCACCGTGATCGACCACGTCGAGGGCGGGCAGGCGCTCAACGTACTCGCGATCTTGGGCATCGACGGCTCCGAGGGGTACGGCGTCTCGGTCGGGATGAACGTCCCCTCGGACCGACTCGGCCGCAAGGACATCGTGAAGGTGGAGGAACGGGAACTTTCGCAGTCGGAGGTCGACGTGCTCTCGCTGATCGCGCCCGAGGCGACGATCAACATCGTCCGCGACTTCGAGGTGGTCGAGAAGAACCGCGTCACCCGCCCCGACAGCGTAACTGGCGTGCTCTCGTGTCCGAACCGCAACTGCATCACGAACGCCGGCGAGCCGATCGACACCCGGTTCGACGTGGTCGCCGACGGCGTCCGCTGCGACTACTGCTCGACGATCCTCCGGAGCGACATCGCCGACTACATCGACGTCTGACGGGGGAGGGCACCGTCAGCGATCGACGAGGGCTCCGGTAGATTTTAGCGCCCGCCGCCCGACGTGTCGGATATGAGCAAGAAACTGAAGCTCGTCGTAGTCCTGTCGCTGGTCGCGCTCGCGTACTTCCTGTTTGCCGGCGATAAGGAGCCGGTCGAAGTCCAGTAACCGGATCGCCGCGCACTCCTCGGCTGAATCGCTTGCCAACCATTTCCGCCGTTGATGACGAACTCCTCGCGGGCGGATGCCCGCCGTTTTTACCCGTCACTCCCGTAGTGGCGCGTATGTACGGGGTCGTCACGCGCAACGCGGACGAGGTCGAGATGGAGCCGTTCGATCTCGGCTTCTACGAGGTCAAAGACGTCACGGGGCGGGCGGCCGCTCCCCTGCCGAACGCCGTGAACATGGTGTCGTGTTTCGGTGACAACGCCGCGGCGAGCGAAAATCCCGACCTCGTCCCGGTCGACGAGCGCGGTGAGCCGGCAACTCGCGACCGCGACTACTTCGACTGGGCGTACATCTGCCCGACCCACCCGGAGTACCGCGAGGGACTCTTGGAGATCATCGAGGACTGCGCCACCGAAAACGACGACGTGCGCCTCGATGACGTGGGGTTCCCGCGAGAGGGGTTCTGTCGCTGTGACCGTTGCGAGCGACTGTTCGCCGAGAGCGACCGCGAGGACCGGGGCGACTGGCGAGCAGACGTAATCACCGAGTTCGTCGCCGACGCCGCCGATCGGGTCCCCGGTCGGGTGTTGCTCACGCTGTACCCCGATCCCTACCCCGGCCATCTTCGGGCGCGGGCCGGCCTCGACCTCGACCGCCTCGCCGAGCACGTCGACGAGTTCGTGGTCCCACTGTACGACACTGAGTACGCCACGACCTACTGGCTGGAGACCATCGCCCGCGGGTTCCGCTCGCGGCTCGGCGGCGACTACGACGTGCACGGCGCGCCGCCGGAGACCCCGTTTTCGCTGGAGCTGTACGCGGTCGACGTCGCGGTCGACGACCTAATTCACGCTGCGGAGGTCGCGGAGACGTACGCGAAAGACGTGTTTTTCGGCTATGACGCCAACAACGCAGCCGCTGCGCTGCGTCGGAAAGACGCCGACGCGCGCGAGGGCGAGGTTCACCGGCCGGAGTGACTCCATCGGCCGAACCGACTCCGTCGACCCGACCGACACGATCGGAGCCGCACGAACGAGGGTTTAAGTACCGGAGCGGCTGATGCTTACTCGACCGGCCGCCGGTGTGCGACACACTGGTCGTCTCGCGTTCGCGCGGGGCGGTCACCTTTCAACGTCCGCACCGTAGCGGCGGTCGCCCTACAGTGCTGAGCCGTCGGCTCGTCGATTGATTCTCCGAAGCTGCTTATAAATAACCGTAGAGAGGCCTATAAACTCGTCACTACGCCAGCTCCGCGATCACGTCGCCGATCCGGTCGATCGCGGCGTCGATGTCATCGCCGTCGACGTCGAGGTGGGTGGTGAATCGCGTCGTGTACTCGGCGAACTCCACGCAGCCGACGCCCGCATCCTTACAGGCCGTCACGAGGTCGGATGCCGTGATTCCGGCGTCCTCGGTGTGCGCGACGACGATGTTCGTGTCGGGTTCGGGCGCGTGGATCCCGTCGAGCGCGTCGAGGCCGGTCGCGAGTCGCTCGGCGTTGGCGTGGTCGTCGACGAGCCGGTCGACGTTTTCGAGGGCGAGCAGACCCGGCGCGGCGATCATCCCGGCCTGTCGCATCCCGCCGCCGAACAGCTTGCGGACGCGTCGGGCGTCCTCGACGAACGCCTCGTCGCCGGCGACGATCGAGCCGACGGGCGCGCCGAGCCCCTTGGAGAGACAGAAGGTGACGGTGTCGACGGGCGCGACGATTTCGCTCGCGTCGACGCCGAGCGCGACCGCGGCGTTGAACACGCGCGCGCCGTCGAGGTGGACCGGCACGTCGGCGTCGCGAGCGACCTCGGCAGCTGCGGTGATCTGGTTGACGGGGATCGCCGTCCCGCCGCGGTAGTTGTGGGTGTTCTCCAGCGACAGGAGTCCGGTGCCGGGCCGGTGGAGGTCCTCCTCGACGAGCCCCTCTCGGACCGACTCGGGCGTCGGGACGCAGCGATCGCCCGCATCGATCGTTCGGGTCTGGGTGCCCGAGAGCTTCGACGCGCCCGCCAGCTCCCACCGGTAGATGTGAGACTCGCGCTCTAAGAGGAGTTCCTGTCCGGGCTCGGTGTGAACATGGACGGCGATCTGGTTGGCCATCGTCCCGGAGGGGACGTACAGCGCGGCCTCGGTGCCGACCGCATCGGCGGCGCGGCGCTCTAACTCGTTGACAGTCGGGTCGTCCCGGTACACGTCGTCGCCGACCTCGGCGTCGCGGGCGGCCTCGCGCATCGCCTCAGAGGGAGTCGTGACGGTGTCGGATCGCAGGTCGATGGTGTCCTCGTCGATCTCCATTCGTTGCCGGCGGTTCGGCGGCCGGCCGGAAATAGGTCGCGCTCGGGGGCCGGTTCGTCCGGTTCCGACATGAGGCTCGTGCGCTGGCCCCCCCGTGGCGGTCGAGGGGCGGGTTCCGCGTCCGGTCCCTTCTTAACCGACGCGGCCGATCTGCGGCGTATGGCAACGGAAGCCGCGGCCGACGACGCAGCCGACGCCCCCGAGGCGTACGACGCCCTCCTGGACCGCGTTCGACGCTGGAACGCGGTCGGGAGCGCCGCCGGCGTGCTCGGGTGGGACCAACAGGTGATGATGCCCGAAGGGGGCACTCCCGCGCGGTCGAAGCAGCTCTCGACGCTCTCCTCGATCCGCCACGACATGGTCACCGACGAGGAGACGGGCGACCTGCTCGACGAACTCGCCGACGCCGACCTCACCGACGAGCGGGCGGCGGTCGTGCGCGAGATCCGCCGCGACTACGAACGCGCCGACGCCGTCCCCGTCGAGCTCGTCGAGGAGATCTCCGAGACGGGCACGGAAGCGCTACAGGCGTGGGAGGAGGCGAAAGCCGAGGACGACTTCGACGCGTTCGCACCCTACTTGGAGAAGCACGTCGAACTGAAACGCGAGTACGCCGAGCACATCGACCCCGACCGCGACCCTTACGAGGTGCTCTTCGAGGACTACGAGCCGTGCCTCTCGATGGAGCGCGCGGAGTCGATCCTCGAGGAGCTCCGCGAGACGCTCGTCCCCATGATCGACGCGATCCGCGAGTCCGACGCCGACCTCGCCGTCGACACCTTCGAGGGAACCTTCCCAGAAGCGGAGCAGGAGGCGCTGGCGCGCGAGACGCTCGAACTGGTCGGCTACGACTTCGACCGCGGCCGGCTCGACGTCTCCTCGCACCCGTTCACCGCGGGAAACCAGTTCGACTGCCGGGTGACCACCCGATTCGACGAGTCCGACCCGCTCGGCGCGATCGGCTCGACGATCCACGAGTTCGGCCACGCGCAGTACAACCTCGGGCTCCCGCAGGAGCAGTTCGGGACCCCGCTCGGGGAATCCCGTGATCTGTCGGTCCACGAGTCGCAGTCGCGGCTCTGGGAGAACCACGTTGGTCGCAGCCGGGCGTTCTGGGAGCTGTTCCTCCCGACCTTCCAAGAGCACTTCCCGGAGACCGACGACGCCACCGTCGAGGACGCCTATCAGGCGTTCAATCAGGTCCACGAGGACAACCTCATTCGCGTCGAGGCCGACGAACTCACCTATCACCTCCACATCGTCGTCCGGTTCGAGATCGAACGCGACCTGGTCCGCGGCGACCTCGCGATTGAGGACGTACCCGAGGCCTGGAACGACAAGTACGAGGAGTACCTCGGAATCCGCCCCGACAACGACGCCGAGGGCTGCCTGCAGGACATCCACTGGAGCCACGGCAACTTCGGCTACTTCCCCACTTACTCGCTCGGCTCCGTGATGGCCGCCCAGCTGTTCGCGGCCGCCGAATCGGAGATCGACGACCTCGACGACCAGATCGCCGCGGGCGAGTTCGACGACCTTCGGGAGTGGCTCGGTGAGAACGTCCATCAGCACGGCTCCCGCTACGAGACGAACGAGCTGGTGAAACGCGCCACCGGCGAGGACTTCTCGGCGGACGCCTTTACCGACTACGTCGAGGAGAAGTACGGCGAGCTGTACGGTATATAAGTCGTCTCGGCTCTGTTACTCATTATCTGTTGATATCCTATTCTGAACGACTCGATCATACCAACAGTCAGTCCTCGTTAACCACCGCTACCGCCACTTCATTTCGCCGCATAAACGGCGGTGTCCACGGGTCGTTATATCGGAGGAGATAGGGATCTCCCTCCGGTTCGATGCCTTCACGATCGAGTGTGGAAAGAAGCTTCTGCGTCCGTCGCGTGACCCGCCACTCTGGGGCGTACCAAGAAAACTGATCCACAGCGACTGTCTTCTGTGGTTCGGTGACGAGTGTGACATCCGCTTCCGTCGGTTCTGGTGCCGTTTCAGGAGTATACTCTGCGGGCAGATAGAACGCCATCCGGATCGTCTCAGCTTCAGTCTCGGACGCCTCTGACCGAACAGGAGTCGTCATCGCGATTGATTCCCCGGATTGAGTTTCGACAGGGGCCGTCATCGAGATCGACTCGTTAGCTTGGTTGGCTCCCGAGATGTAGTTGAAGAGTCGTCGAAATGCGATCCGCTGATTTGGTGCCGTCGTTTCGACAAGAATCGTCTGGGGATAGCGACGAAGTTCACTGCCGTTTAGCGTTCGTAGCTGTTCATACGGTACTGATTTTGTCTTCCTGGTCGAGTAGATGCCCCACCCAACCCAGCCAGCAAATACCACACCACCCCCAACGAGTATCGTTTTCGCGAGCGGTCTCATACAACTCCTTTGTCGTCCATCGGGATTAACCAACTGCCCGACACGCTTTGAGGTGCTTTTCGTTGGCTACAGCTGTAACGCACTCTTAACTCATACCGTCAACAGCGCCGTTACACCCCCAGTCGGAACCCGGTCATCAGGACGATGAGGTCGAGCATTGTCACGGCCTCGAACAGCCCCCAGCCCGCGCCGAGCACGATCGACGACTCGGCTCGCGGCTTCGCCGTTCGCATACGGGATCTCGCGTTGCTCGATCCCGCTACTTCTCGATGATGCTCTCTTCAACCGCCTCGCCGAAGTGGCGCGCCACGTCCTCGTAGTAGACGAGCGCCTCGTCGCCCTCCTCCAGATCGGTAACGGCCTTCCGGCCCTCGCTCGTCGCGATCTTCACGGTCTCGGCGTTCTGAATGAGCGTCTCGATGCGGTCGATTCCCTCCTCCGTCTCGACTTCCGCCTGAATCCGGAACATCGGCCGCTTCTCGATTTTCACGCGCCCGACGATCGCCTCTCGGGTGTGGCCCGCGGTGTCGACGACCTGCACCTCGTCGCCGCTCGACAGCTCCGCGAGGTAGTTCGTTCCGCCCTCGGCGTTGCGGACGTACGCGTGGACCGCACCAGCGTTCACGCGGAACGGGCGCGACTCGACGTACGGTGACTCCGCGGTCTCGGCGTGGACGAAGAACAGCCCGCGCGACATCGACCCGACTAACATCCCCTCGTCGTCGTCCATCAGCGACCCGGTGTCGATACAGACGCGGTCGGCCATTCCCGTTCGCTCGACCGCGGTCACTTCGGCGTGCCGGAGGTCGAGCGTCTCGCGGTCGGCGGCGTCGCGAGCCTCCACCGCGCCGCGGATCTCGTCGGGCGAGTTAGAATCGAGGAGGACGCCGTCGGCGCCGATCTCCAGCGTCTCGAAGGCCGTCTGCGCCTCCGCTGCCGTCGTCGCGCCCGCGATGAGGTGCGTCTCCTCGCCGACCCGCGCGATCAGGTTCTCAAGCGGGATGATCGACCAGTCCTCGCCGACGACGATCGTGAACTCGGCGTCGTTGGCGGCCTCCTCGGCGAAGCGCTCGTACTCGGTGCCGAGCACCCGGACGTACACGCCCTGCGCGCGGTCGTCGCGCCGGCGAACCGTCGTGAGGTCCGCGGAGCCCGACAGATCCTCGGGCATGTCGATGGTGCCGTCTCCCTCGCCGCCCTTCCCGACGAAGTAGGCGTCGGCCTCAGCGTCGCTCTCGGCGTCGTCGATCACGTCCGCCTCCGAGCGGAATGCGGCGACCGAGATGTCGCCCAGGTCGCGGACGCGGCCCACGTCCGCCTCGTCGACCAGTACCCAGTCCGCGCCGGCCTCGATGGCGGCCGTGATCCGTCTCTTGCGCGCCTCCCAGTCGCCGACATCCCCGTCGGCTTTCACCCAGACCGTGCGTGTCATTGTCGGAACCTCACGGCGGGCGGGCTTGAAAACTGCGAAAGGGTCGGGCGTTGCGGGTGACGACGCGGAAGACGACAAAGCACTTATCACTGAGATCACATCGTTCGACGTACACCACCGAATGACGCCACTACCTCAGCGGCTCTCGAAAGCTGGTTCCCGATACGCGGCAGCACGCGAGTCCCTCCGCGAGCGCGCCACACCGTATTTTGGGATCGATCCGCGAGCGCTGGGCGCGTTCCGAATCGCGTTGGCACTCTTCCTTCTCGGGGATCTGCTGTTCTACCGGCTTCCGGGTGTGAGCGCGTTCTACACGGACGACGGCGTCCTTCCGCGCTCGACGCTCGCTGAGATTTCCCCACTGTTAGAGGCCGTCTCGATCCACGCTATATCCGGTTCGGCGTGGGTGCAAACGGGACTGCTCGCGGTCGCGGCTTGTGCCGCCGTCGGCCTGCTCGTCGGCTATCGAACGCGAGTGTCGACGGGCGTCTCCCTCGTCCTGCTCGCGTCGCTATACGCTCGGAACCCGTACGTGATCAACGGGGGGAACACGATTCTGGCCGTGTTCCTCTTTTTGAGCCTCTTTCTCCCGCTTGACGCCCGCTGGTCGCTCGATGCCGGCCGCTGGAGCAACAGTAACGGTCGGGACGACGTCGACGGACGAGAAGCCGCCGAGCGAGACGGCGGCGCCGATCGGCGGGTCTGTTCGCTCGGGACGGCTGTCACGCTCCTGACGCTCGTGTCGATATACACGGCGAACGCGATCTCCAAGTACCGGAGCGACACGTGGATGTCGGGCGGCGCAGTCCCTCAAATATTCCAGTTGGAGGAGTTTATCGTGCGACTGGGACCGTTCGTCTCGGAACACACTGTGGTTCTCGCGACGATAAACTGGCTCTGGATTGCGCTCCTGTCAGCGTCCGTCCTGCTGATCGCCACGACTGGCTGGCTCAGGGCTGGGATCGCCCTCGCGTTCGTCTCCGCACACCTCGGCATGGCCGCGACGATGCGACTCGGCGTGTTCCCATTTATTATGATCACGATCCTTCTCCTGTGTTTCCCGACCGGAGTCTGGAACCTCGTCGAGGCCGTCACGTCGAAGCTCCACGGCTCCTCTCGACCCACGGAGCGCGCGTACCGAAGTGACGGCGGAAGCGCGAACGAGAGTGCGTCTCCGATTCCGTCGCCGTCGCGGGTTCGCCGTGTGATCTGGACGGGAGCCGCCCTGCTGCTCGTGGGCTTCTTCCTCGCGCTCGTGTGGTGGCAGGCCGCGGGAGTCGGGCTCGTCGACCTCCCGGCGTCGGAATCGGCCGGCGAGCTGTCGGAGGTGAGCTGGTCGTTCTTCGCGCCGAACCCGCCGGACTCCTCCAGCTGGTACGTCGTTCGGGGGACGCTCGAATCGGGCGAATCGATCGACGTGCGCGGCGGGCAGGCGGCCACGTACGACCGACCGCCGGACGCGGCGGAGACGTATCCGACGACACTGTGGCATCAGTTCGGATTCAGGATGCGGTACGCCGGAGAGTCTCGGTATCGACCGGTGGCGGCGTACGTCTGTGAGCGATCGGACCGCAGCCTGGAGTCCGTGACCGTCTTCCACGTCGAGCAGGCGGTCGATCCGAACGGACCGGTGGGGGAGCCTGAGGCGCACGAGCGGATCAGCGCCGCCTGCTGATATCGGTGGCACTCCGCTTCGCGTTGCTCGCTCCGACGACGTCCGAGCGGAAAATCGGAATCTGCGAACGGGTCGGGCGTTGCGGGCGAGGGCGTATCTGGGGCCGGATCGGCCCGATCGTATTAGTGGTGGTGGCGTGTCGTGTGGAACATGTCCGATCCAGCACACGTCGTCGGCGTCGTCGGCAGCCTTCGAGACGGGAGCTACACCCGACTCGGCGTCGGTCGCGCGCTTGACGGCGTTCGCCGTGCGGGAGGCACCGCCGAGCTGCTCGACCTCCGGGAGTACGACCTCCCGACGTACGACGCCGATCACGACGAGGCGGGGGACGCGAACGCGTTCAAGACGCGGATCCGTGAGGCCGACGCCGTCCCCCTCGGCACGCCGATGTACCACGGCTCGTACTCGTCCACGCTGAAGACGGCGCTCGATTACTGCGGCTTCGAGGAGTTCGAGGACAAGACCGTCGGGCTCCTCGCGGTCGCCGGCGGCGGATTTCCGGTGACGGCGTTAGAGCACCTCCGCTCCGTCTGTCGGGCCCTCAACGCGTGGGTGATCCCCCATCAGGTGGCCGTCCCCCGCGCCCACGCGCAGTTCGACGACGGGGACCTCGTCGACGAGGACCTCGACGGGCGAGTGCTCACGCTGGGGCGTCGCGCCGTGCAGTACGCCGACATCGAGCCCGATCCGGACTCGTTCGAAGGGGAGCAGAACGTCGGGGCGAGGTGACCGTTACGAGGCGAGGTGCCCTCAGGCCTCGACGAATCCGCCCGCGGTGAGCGCCTCGTCGACGCTCGCGTCGTCGTGGACGACTGCCGACACTGCCCGAGCGATCCCCTCGGGGTCCTCGTGCTGGAAGATCGACCGTCCCATCGATACGCCGGCGGCGTCGCCGTCCATCGCGCCGCGTACCATCTCCACGGTGTCGCGATCAGTTCCCTTCGAGCCGCCGGCGATGACGACCGGGAGCCGGGTCGACTCCGTAACGCGGGCAAACGAGTCGCCGTCGCCGGAGTAGCCGGTTTTCACCACGTCGGCGCCGAGCTCCTCGGCGAGCCGCACCGCGTGTCCGAGCGATTCAGGATCTGTCTCGTCGACGCCGGGGCCGCGCGCGTACGCCATCGCGAGCACGGGGAGCCCGAGCCGCGAGGCGTCGGCGGTCAGTTCCGCGAGTTCTTCGATCTGGTCCGGCTCGTGATCGGAGCCGACGTTGATGTGGAATGAGACCGCGTCAGCGCCCGCTCGAACCGCATCCTCGGCGGTGGCGGTGACGCGCTTGTCGCTCTCGTCGGGACCGATCGTGGTCGATCCGTTGACGTGGACGATGTAGCCCGCGTCGTTTTTGTTCGGATGAACCCGCGGCGCGATCCCCTTCTGGGTGAGTACCGCGTCCGCGCCGCCGCGTGTCACGCCGTCGATCGTCGACTCGATGTCGACGAGGCCGTCGACGGCGCCCATCGTGAGCCCGTGGTCCATGGGGACGATGAGGTATCGGTCATTTGTGGAGATGCGGTTGAGTCGTGCCGAGAGTCCTGCTGTCATGATGGTGTCGGTCGTTGTGTGAGAGTGTGGCAATTGTAGGTAAGTGGGTTTCGTTCGGGGACGTATTGGCTCGAAGCCGCGATCACCGCGACTCCGCCGCCTCGATGCGCGCGGCGTAGCCGCGTTCGGCGCCCGCCTTCAGTTCCCGTGAGAGCGCCTCCAGCCGGTCGGCGACCTCGGCGGTCGAGAGGTCGTCCTCGACGCCCTCGGCGACGATGTCGACGAGCGCCGAGCCGACGATGATCCCGTCGGCGCCGCCGCCCACGATGCGCTCCGCGTGCTCGCCCGATGAGATGCCGAACCCGACGGCCTTCGGCACGTCGTACTCACGGAGCCGATCTAAGCTCTGCGTGGTCTGGTCGGACACGTCGCTGCGCGCGCCGGTGGTCCCGAGGCGCGCCTGCACGTAGACGTAGCCGGACACCCTGTCCATGATCCGATCGAGCCGGTCGTCGACCGTGGTGGGCGCGACGATGAAGACCAAGTCGAGCCCGAACTCGTCGCACGCCTCTCGCAGGGGGTCGGCCTCCTCGGCCGGGAGGTCGGGGACGACGAGCCCTTCGATGCCGGCCGCAGCGGCGCGCTCGACGAAGGGACGGGGGCCGGCGCTCGCGGTTTCACCGCTCGCATCCGAGGCGCTCCGCGCCTCGCCGCCGTATTGGTAAATGAGGTTGTAGTACGTCATGCAGACGAGCGGCGCCTCAACGTCCACCTCCTCCGCGAACGCGAAGAACCGGTCCGGCGTCATCCCGGCGTCGAGCGCGCGGACCAGCGCCCCCTGAATGGTCGACCCCTCCGCGATCGGCTCCGAGAACGGGAGTCCGAGTTCGATGATGTCCGCGCCGCCGCGGTCGAGCGCCTCGACGTACGCCTTCGAGGACTCGTAGTCCGGATCGCCGACCGCGAGGTACGGGATGTAGGCGGGGCCGTCGGCGAAGGCGGCCGCGATGGCCTCGGAGTTGCCCGTCTTCGCCGATTCCGCGGTCCGGTCCGCCATTCAGATCCCCCCCGTGAACATCGACATGTCCGGCGCCCCGGCGATGTCCCGTTTGTCCGTCTCCTCGATGGCGGCGTCGAGGTCCTTGTCGCCGCGCCCGGAGACGTTCACGATCACCCTCTCGCCCAGTTCCTCGTGGAACTCTTCCAAGAAGCCGAACGCGTGCGCGGTCTCCAAGGCGGGGATGATCCCCTCCGTGCGCGAGAGCCGGTGGAACCCCTCCAAGGCCGCGTCGTCGTCGACGGCGACCGGGTCCACGCGCCCCTCGTCGACGAGGTACGCGAGCTCTGGGCCGACGCCGGCGTAGTCGAGGCCGGAGGAGATCGAGTGGCTCTCCATGATCTGGCCGTCGGAGTCCTGCAGGAGCTTCGTGCGCGCGCCGTGGAGTACCCCCTCGTCGCCCGCGTACAGCGACGCCGAGTTCGGGGCGACGCCCGCTTCCTCGTCGACCTCCAGCGTCGAGCCGCCCGCCTCGACCGCGTGCAGATCGACCGCCTCGTCGTCGACGAAGTCGGCGAACGCGCCCATCGTGTTCGAGCCGCCGCCCGCGCAGGCGACCACGTCGGTCGGGAGGTCGCCGGTCTTCTCGATCGACTGCTCGCGCGCCTCCTCGGAGATGACCGCCTGGAAGTCGCGGACCATCACCGGGAACGGGTGCGGGCCGACGACCGAGCCGATGACGTAGTGGGTGTTCTCGACGGTGGTCGCCCAGTCGCGCATCGTCTCGGAGATGGCCTCCTTCAGGGTGCCTCGGCCCGTCGTGACCGGGTTCACCTCGGCGCCGTTGAGCTTCATCCGGAAGACGTTGGGGCGCTGGCGGTTGATGTCGCGCTCGCCCATGTAGATCTCACAGGGCATGTCGAGGTGGGCGGCCGCCATCGCGGTCGCGGTGCCGTGCTGGCCGGCGCCCGTCTCCGCGATGATGCGCTCTTTGCCCATGTACTTCGCCAAGAGGACCTGCCCGAGGGCGTTGTTCAGCTTGTGCGCGCCGCCGTGGAGGAGGTCCTCGCGTTTGAGGAACACCTCGCGGTCGTAGCGCTCCGAGAGCCGGTCGGCGCGCTGGAGCGGCGTCGGTCGGCCGCCGAAGTCCGCGAGCCGATCGCGGAACTCGTCCATGAATCCGTCCTCGTTGCCGAGGACGTAGCGCTCGTAGGCGTCCGTCAGCTCCTCGATGGCGGGCATCAGCGCCTCGGGGACGTACTGGCCGCCGTAGCGGCCGAACTTCCCGTCGTCGCGGCCGCGCTCGCGGCCGGGGCGTCGCGACGGCGTCGCCGCGTCGGCTCCGTCTCTCGCGCTCGTCGCCTCGTTCGTCGTGGGTTCCGTCTCGCTCATGTGGGTGTCTCCGTGGTGTCTCGGGTGTCGCTCTCGTCGTCTGCCTCCGCCCGCACCAACTCGCGCGTGTTCGCCTCCACGTCGCCGTCCATGATCGCGCTCCCGACGAGGAGGGCGTCGGCGCCCGCCGCGCGCATCCGCCGAACGTCGGCGGGCGAGCCGATCCCGCTTTCGGCGATCAGCGTCACGTCGTCGGGAACATGGGGCGCCACCGACTCGAAGGTTCCGAGGTCGACGACCAGTTCCGCGAGGTCGCGGTTGTTCACGCCGATGATCGTCGCGCCGGCGTCGAGTGCGTGCTCTAGCTCGTCGCGGTCGTGAACCTCGACGAGGACCTGGAAGCCGCGGTCGCGCGCAGCGGTGAGCAGGTCGGGGAGGTCGTCGCCGACGAACCGGGCGATCAGCAGGACGACGTCGCTCTCGACGGCGTCGAGTTGCGATTCGGCGACGAGGAAGTCCTTCCGGAGGACGGGCACATCGACCGCCTCGCGCACGCGTTCGAGCGTGTCGGTGCTCCCGCCGAAGTGCGCCGGCTCGGTGAGCACGCTCAGCGCGGCCGCGCCGCCGGCGACCATTCCCTGTGCGAGCGCGACCGGGTCGTCCTCGCGGGTGCCCTCCGTCGTCGGGCTGGTGGGTTTCACCTCGGCGATCAGCGGGACGCGCCCGTCCGCCTCGGCGCGGTCGAACGCCGCCCGCAGATCGCGCGGCTCGACGGCGACCTCGCCGGATCGGCCCTCGGTCGCGCGGTTGCGTGCAGCCGACAGGATCGATCTGACCGCCGGGGCCAGCTCGGTTTGATCGTCCATTACTGTACACTAATGCACGTATCTGTTCATAAGACTTGCGGGCGGGGTCACCGCTGCGAGACGAACCTTGCAATGAACCCCCGACGAATTCCCTCTCGATCGCGGCCCTCGACCCGGGCGGGTCCCGTCGATTTAACCGTCGCGGTCACGGATTGCAGGTATGGATACGACGGGAACGTCGGGCGTCTTCGCCCGCGAGGTCGACGAGATCGGACGGGCGGTCGAGGTCGGGTTCGCCGGCGGCCGCGTCATTTCGGTGTCGTTCCCGACGACGGCGCCGGCGGACGCGGCTGCGGACCACGACCTGCTCGACCGGATCGAGGCGTACCTCGCGGGCGAGCGAGACGCGTTCGACGGCGTCGCCACCGGGCTCACGGTGCCGACCGACCGCCGGGAGGTCCTCGAAGCGCTCGAAACGATTCCGTACGGCGAGGAGGTGTCGGTCAGTCGCTTGACGGGGCTGGCCGCGCTCGATGCCGACGATCCGGACGATCTGGAGTTGGTGACGGACGCCCTCCGAGAGAACCCTATCCCGATCCTCTTCCCGGACCACCGCGTGCAGGGCGGGCCGTACGCCACGCCGGGCGAGGTTCGGGCGGAGCTTCGGCGCGTCGAAGGGCTGTAGCGGTCTGGCGGGCGGTCAGTGTGTTGCTACTCCTGACCGTGTTCCTCGATGTTCTCCCAGACGACGGTCATCAGTTCGCCGGTCTTCTCGACGAGATCCTCGACGGCGTCGTCACAGTCGCCCGGCGCGCAGCCGAGATCGCGGATCGCCTTCGTCGCCGACACGTGATGGACGTGGACGAGATCGTCACCTTCGCGTTCGTAGACGATCGTGGTACAAGGTAACATCCCTGCGAGCGTCGGGTCGATCGAGAGCGCGTCGTACGCGATCTCGGGGTGGCAGACGACGATCAGGGCGGTCCGCTCGACGTTGTCGTGGCCGAGCATGCCCTCGATCATCTGATCGAGTCGGGTGACGCGGACCGTCTCGAAGTCGGCGAGTTCGTGTTCGATCTGTACGAACGGGACCGCGTCGTCGAAGGGCACGTCGAGGGTCGTGTGGAGCGCCTCGTCGGCAGTCGGCGCGGGCGATTCGGCCGCTGTGTCGCTCATGGAGGCGCTTCCGGGGGCGCCGGTAAAAATGATCCGCGCTGCCCAACCGCTGCCGCTACCTCGGACGGAACGCACCCCTTGCCGGACGAGACGGACTTATCGGTCGGACCCGCCTGTCACCGACCATGATCGAACTCAGCCGAGCGGCCTACGACGACATCGTATACCGCGCGTACGGCGGTGGGGAGGCGGAGATCTGTGGCGTCCTCGCTGGCACCCACGGGACCGACGGAGGGGCGAGCGTCGTCACGGAGACCTACGAGGCGGAGAACGTCGCCGAAACCCCCCAGATACGGTACCTGATCGATCCCGAGGAACAGCTCGAACTCATCGAGCGGGTCGAGGACGACGGACTCGACGTAGTTGGGTTCTACCACTCGCACCCGACCGGGCCGACCCACCCGAGCGAGACGGACGCCGCGCGGGCGACGTGGCCCGGCCACTCGTACGTCATCTGCGCGCTCGACGGCTACCCGTTCGTCGGCTCGTGGCGCTGGCGTGGGGACGACGACGGGTTTGAACAGGAGACGGTCGCGGTGCGGAGTGAGCGGTAGGCGTTCGCTTCGGGAACGCGACGCTGGCTCGGAAACGCGACGACGTCCGCGCTACTCTTCGGTGCCGGGCGTCGCGTTCGCGTCGTCCCCGTCGGACTCCCGACGGTCTCGGACCACGAGAACCGAGCCGACCGAGGCGGTCGCGACTCGGTCGCTCTCGTCGCCCAACACGAACGATCGGAACGAGGGCGCGCGTTCCCCCATCACGATTGCGTCGTGGCCGGGGACCGCGTCGATCAGCGCGTCGAACGCCGACCCTTTTGTCGCCCGCTCCGTGGCCACGTCGATCCCTGCCTCGCGGAGTCGGTCGGCTGCGGCTTCTAGCCGTCCGTTGGCCGCGTCGGTGGCATCGGTGGCATCGGTGGCGTCGGTGGCGTCGGTGGCGTCGATGGCGGTGGCGTCGGTGGCATCGATGGTGTCGGCGGCGTCGATGGCGGTGGCGTCGGCGGCGGGAGTTCGCTCTCCGGTCGCGAGGAACAGCGTGACGCCGATGTCGAGATCGCCGACGAGCGCCTCGACGAACGAGAGGACTCGGTCGACGTCAACGTCACCGGAGAGCGACACGAGGATCCGGTCGACGTCGCCAGTCGTTCCGGAGATGGCGAACGCATCCGCATTCACGTCTTCGGCGACCCGCTGGATCGTCTGCTCGCGGTCGTGCGTGAACACGAGGCGGTGGTCGGCCGCACCGCCGGCGGCACGGAATTCCTGGCTGAGATCCGCCAGCGCAGACGTCGCGCGCTCCTCGAACTGGAGCCGAGCCTGATCCGGCGGCGTCTGTTCCGGAAGGACGTGGTAGCCGAGCACCGTCACGTCGACGGTGCCGAGCAGCGACATGAGGCCGGGCGAGATTGTCTCTCCCTCCAGTACCGCGACGGGTACGAGTACGTGTGTCATTACAGTGCCCCCTTGAGTTCCACGTCGCGGGCATAATAGAAGTACCACCCGGCCGTTACGGCGATGACCGCGATCCCGACGGCGATCGAGAGCCGATTCATGAACGCGATCAGCCCGAAGCTGGCGAGCGCGCCGAGGACGGGGATCACCGGGCCGCCGGGCACCCTGAAGTCGGGGTCGTACCACTCGGGTCGGTCCCGGCGGATGGAGACGAGCGCGACGCACATCAGCCCGTACATGATCAGGTGGAGGAAGGAGGCAACCTCGGCGAGCAGCTGGACCTGTCCGGTCGCCGCCAGGACGACGATCGGTCCGCCGGCCATGCCGAGCGCTACGTGTGGTGTGCCGTATCGCAGGTTGATCCGACTCGCCCGCCGCGGGAGAAGCGCGTCCTTCGAGACTCCGTAGATCGCCCGCGAGGTGCTGAGGATCGACGCGTTCGCCGACGACATCGTCGCGAGCAGCCCGCCGACGATGATCACGAGCGCTCCGGCCGGACCGAGGAGCGCTCGGCCGACCTCGACCATCGCGGTCTCGCCGGCGGCCAGCAGCGTGTCCCGGGTGAAGATGTTCGTCGCGACGAAGATGGTCAGCACGTAGAGGACCGTAACGATCACCACGGAGCCGACCATCGCGAGCGGGAGATTCCGTCCGGGGTCCTTCATCTCTCCGGCCACCGTCGCGATCTGTGCGAACCCGAGGTAGGAGGTGAACACGAGAGCGGCGACCGAGAGGATCGGTACGGCTTCCCAGACGTCCGCGGCCTGTCCCGGCGGCGTGTCGACGGCGACGACCCCGAACGCCTCCAACAGGCCGAACCCGAGGAATACGACCAGCATCGAGAGCAGCAGCGCGACGATGCCGTTCTGGAGCTTCGCGGCGTTCTCGGTACCCGTGACGTTCAGGACCGTGAACGCGACTCCGGCGAGGACGGCGATGACGGAGACGATCGCGTTCGGACCGACGCCGACCGTGATCCCAATCTGAGCGAGCGCGTCGAGCGCGTAGAACCCGAGCCCGACGAGGTAGAAAGCCGTCGCGAACACCAGCCCGAGCCACAGCGACAGCCCGATGACGGTTCCGGGGAGCGTCCCGAGCCCTCGCGAAATGAAGTAGTAGCCGCCCCCGCTCCGCGGCATCGCCGTCGCCAGCTCCGAGGTCGGGAGCGCGACGAGGAGCGCGATCACCCCGCCGACCGCGAACGAGGCGGTCGCTGCCGTCCCAATCTCCCCGCCGGCGAGCCCGGGGAACACGAAGATCCCGGCCCCGATCATCGTCCCGATTCCGATTGCGAGGCCCCCCGTCAGCCCGATGGTGCGTTCGAGCTCGGCGCCCTCGGTGATCGTCGCCTCGTCGGTCTCGACGACGGTCTCCGCGACCGGAGCGTCACCGTCGAGGTTGCGACCGCTCGGCTCGTCGGTCATGTGTCTGGGTTCGGACAGTCGGTTGATAAGCGTTAGCGGCGAGGCGGCGGTTGAGCAGACGTGGCCGAGCCGATGTCGGGTCGTGATCGCTCAGTCGCTCGCTTCGATCTCCGGCTCGGATTCGTCGTCGTCGCCGATGTCGATGGCGCAGGAGGCGGAGTACTCCACGTCGTGGACCGACTCGATGGCGGGGTCGTCACCGCAGACGGGGCAGTCGTCGCGCTTGGGGATCTCCACCTTGTCGAACTCCATGTCGAGCGCGTCGAAGAAGAGCATGGAGCCGTCGAGCGTCTCGCCCTCGCCGATGATGTGTTTGACCGTCTCGGTCGCCTGCAGGCAGCCGACGGTACCCGGGAGGACGCCGAGGACGCCCGCGGTCGAGCAGTTCGGAACCATCCCCGCCGGCGGCGCCTCGGGGAACAGACAGCGGTAACACGGCGAGTCCTCGCCGCCCGCGAACGTCGTCACCTGCCCCTCGAACTTGAAGATGGAGCCGTGCGAGAAGGGGACGCCGGCGAGCGTACAGGCGTCGTTGACGAGGTACCGGGTCGCGAAGTTGTCCGTCCCGTCGACGACGAAGTCGTAGCCGGAGATGAGCTCCTCGATGTTGTCGGCGGTGACCCGCATTTCGTGTTTTCGCACGTCGATGTCCGGGTTGAGCTGCGCGACGAAGTCGGCGGCGGAGTCGACCTTCTTGCGCCCCACGTCGTCGTTCCCGTGGATGACTTGTCGCTGGAGGTTCGACAGCTCCACCTCGTCGTCGTCGGCGATCCCGATGGTGCCGACGCCGGCGGCCGCGAGGTACTGGATGATCGGCGCACCGAGCCCGCCCGCGCCGAGCACGAGCACCTCGGCGTCGAGCAGGGCCTTCTGGCCCTCGGGGCCCACGTCGTCCATGATGATGTGTCTGGAGTAGCGGTCGAGCTGGGTGGGATCGAGGTCGAGATCGCTCATTGTCGCCCCTTACCGCCGGGAACGCATAAGCCGGCCGTCCACCGGAGGTACTGCCGCCTTCTCGGAGGTGCGAGCGCGGCGCACGACCGGCCGACCCCTTCATCTGCCATCGCCCAGACGACGGCGACACCCGAACTGATCCGTTCATCGCCTCTCAGAACGCGTATTAGACGGGGGTGGAGCTTGCCGTCGGCGGGTTCCTTTTTGAGATGGATGGCGAATCGGGCGTATGGCAACGATCAAACTGCCGGCCGTGCTGGTCGGAGGGTCCTCGACCTCCGAGGTCGACGTCGACGGCGAGACGGTCCGCGAGCTGTTCGAGAACCACGCGGACGAACACGGCTCAGAACTCAGAGACAGCGTGATCAAAGACGGCGAGATCAAGGAGTTCATCAACGTGTACGTCGAGGGAACGCCCGTCGACAGCCTCGATGCGGAAGTGCCCGACGACGCGCAGGTCCGAGTCATCCCGGCGGCCAGCGGCGGGCAGTAGAAGCTCTGCGGCGACGAGGTTTCTTCGCTTATAAGTACTCCTCCCAGAGCGGGATGTCCGCGTACTTGTCGCCGCGGTCACACAGCATGAACACGACCACGTCGTCGTCCGCGAGGGCGCCGGCCTCGTCGAGTCCCGCGACCGCCGCCGCACCGCCGCCCGCGGACGTGCCCACGACGAACTGGTCGTCGACCCGGAGATGCTCTCGGATCGTCGCCTCGTCGTGTTGGCCGGGATCCGCGATCTCGATCTCGCGGTTCAGGTAGCGTTCGCGGAGGGCCCGAGCGCGGTCGTACGCGTCCGAGGTCGTGACGTACTCTGTCCGGTCGAGGGCCGACTCGTCGTACGTGTCGGGGTGGTAGTGGTCGCCCGATTTGAGGTATTTCAGCCCGTCGATGGCGTGGAGCTGTTCGTCGGGCTCGAAGCCGACGATCTCGACCGCGCCGTCGCTGAGGTCGGTCAGCCCGCGACCGGTTCCGGTGATCGTTCCCCCGGTACCGACGCCGGCGACGAAGTGGGTCACCTCGCCGTCCGTCGCCCCGTAAATCTCTCGAGCGGTCGTGCGCTCGTGGGTACCGGGGTTGTCGGGGTTCTCGTACTGGTTCGGCCGGAAGTACGCCTCGGGGTCTTCGGCGATGATCTCCTCGCAGCGCTCGATGACGGCGTCGTAGCCGAGATTGGCGTCGACGAAGTGGATCTCCGCGCCGGCGTCGCGGACGGCGTCGACCTTCCCGCCCGCGGCGTTGTCGGGCATGACGATCTCCACGTCGTAGCCCCGGGACCCTGCGAGGCGCGCGATCTCGCTGCCGGTGTTGCCGGAGGTCGGCTCGATCACGGTGACGCCGGGATCGAGGTCGCCGCGTTCCTCGGCACCGTCTATCATTCCCTTCGCGATCCGCGATTTGATCGACCCCCCGCCGTGCGGGGCGTCGTAGAGGTTGAACCACTCGGCTTTCGCGTACACGTCCGCGTCCGACTCGATGTCGAGATCGAGCTTCACGAGGGGCGTCTCGAAGATCGTCGATTCGTCGACGGCGTACTCGCTCATGCGTCCCGTAGATCGCTGTCCGATAAGAGTCCGACGGAAACGGCGTTCTCGGTGGCTACCGCGGTCGTGCGCGACGATCCCCGTCAGAGATACGGGAGATGTCTGCCGGTCACGAAAGCCGTTACCCCGTCACGGACGTACCCGTGCCCATGAGTCAACCATCGTGGGACGACGTCGTCGAGATGCCCGACGAGCTCGACGACGAGACCGCCGAGGCGCTCTTGGCAGACGCGACCGAGGTACAGGACATGACCGGCGAGGTGTGCCCGTACCCGCAGGTCGAGGCGAAGAAGGGCATCGCGGGGCTCGACGCGGGCGACGTGCTGGTCCAGAAGACCGACCACGTCCCGAGCACGGAGAACGTCCCGAAGGCGGTCGGCGACGACGCGACGGCGAAGGTGTGGAAATCGGGCGACGGTCGCTACCGCATCTTCCTGCGGAAGGAGTAATCATGGTCGAAGAACTCACCCCCGACGAAGTCAACGAGCGAGTCCAGACGGGCGACATCCGCGTCATCGACACGCGACCGCCCGCACAGTACGAGCAGGGCCACATCCCCGGCGCGATCAACGTCCCGCTGGGCGATCTCCCCTCCCAGGTCCCCGACATCGAGTGGGACGACACCGACGTGGTCTGTGCGTGTCCAGTCGGCCAGTCGTCGAAGCAGGCGGCGATGTTGATCAGCAGCTACGAGGGCGTCGAAGAGGACGTGCTCGTCGCCAGCATGGCCGGCGGCTACGAGGAGTGGGACTTCGAACTGGAGACCGGCGCGCCCGCGGACGCCTGAGCGGCGATCGGTTTTTTCGCAGCTGACCCATTTTGGAGTGGCTTCATAGCGGGATGCTGTGAACCCTTGAGAGCCGGATGTTTATAAGTGGTCGAGCGGCGTCGACGCTGGTTTATTAGTGAGACGCGGTACGGTGGCGCGCCTCCGAGCGGCCGACAGCCGCGAGGAGCCCGCGAGGAGCCCGCGAGGGAGTCGGTCGCCCGTAGCAACGCAGAGGGCGGCCGACGAGGCTGGGGAGGTGTGAGGCTGCGGTCCCGCGAGCAACGCGAGCGGGAGCATGGAAGTCGCAGCCCGCGCAGCGAAGCGAGCAGGATCGTCTTCCGGCGGTGCTGTGCGGTGCGGGGTGGGACTCAAAGGGGCAGTCGCCGGCGGCTTTGCCGCCGGCTGGGGCTTTGGAGGTCTTCAGCGTCGATCTTCCGGTAATCGTTTATAAGTGGCTGGCTAGTGCTTCAAGTAACCTTACAGCCCTGGAACACCTCGTGTTACCGTCTCAGTCGACGAATCTGAACCCGATCGCGAGTCCTATTTAAATCGCGCAGCCGACCTCGCGGTACATGTAGTGGGTCATCACGTAGACGCCGAGGATGATCCCCGCGCCGGCGATGAAGGAGTGTACCGACAGCAGCGCGATCCCCGAGAAGAGGTTCGCGATGTTGCAGCCGGCCGCGAGCCGCGAGCCGACGCCCATCAGGAGCCCGCCGATCGCGTAGTTCGGAACCCGGTTCAGCTTCGGCTTCCGGATCCGGAAGTCGCCGGAGGCGTACGCGGCGACGAACGAGCCGACGATCAGCGACGCGATCATCACCATGTCGATGGTCAGCGAGATGTTGCCGTCGCGGAACAGGATCGACCCCCAGTAGTCGACGCTCGCCACGTCGAATCCGGCCCCCGCCAACAGGTAGCCGGCCCAGCGCGCCTCGCTGCCGGTGATCGCCCAATGGCCGTGCACGTAGAACCAGAGGCTCGCGACGAGCGCCATCGCCACGCCCGCGGTCCGCGCGTCCCACGAGTCGCGGAGCCGGACCGTCACCGGCCGGTCGTCGCTGGCGAGCGCACGACCGTATTCGACGGTGCCGTCGGCGATGCCGCGCAGCCCGAGCGAGACGGCCGAGAGCGTCCGGGAGGCGCCGATCGCCGCCTGTGCGCGGGTGTCGGTCCCCACGCCGGTCCCGCCGGAGGGGTCGTCGGGGAGCTGACTGCGACCCTTCACGAACGCGTACGCGAGGGTGCCGAGCGCGACGGCGCCGACCCCGATAACCGCCGGCGAGAACGGCAGGGAGAGGTACAGCGTCTGCCCCTCGAACGGGTTCAGCGTCTGGAAGTAGTACGTCTCGGCCACGGGGAACGCGAACGCGAAGAGGACGTAGCCGACGAACATGAACAGGAGGACGAGCCAGAACTGGAGGTACCCCTGTCCCGCGCGGTAGAGGGTCCCGGACGCGCAGCCGCCGGCGAGGGTCATCCCGAGCCCGAAGACGAACCCGCCGAACAGCGATCCGAGCCCCCACGCGGGCGTCCAGAAGCCGCGGAAGTAGCCGAACGTCGCTTGCACGCTCCAGAACACGGTCATCACCGCGATCCCGACGAGCAGCCCCTTCAGCACGCGGGTGTCTTTGAACGCGACGAAGTCGCGGAAGGCGCTGACGAAACAGAACCGCGCCTTCTGGAGCAGAATTCCGAAGGACAACCCGACCGCGATGGAGACGCCGACGTAGGCGACGGGCGACAGCAACATTACCGGAACTCACCGCACCCGCACGTAAAGCGTCGCTGGAGACGGTAACGGCTCCCTCGGGTCGGAGGAAGACGCAACACTCGCCGCTACGCGACACACGGGGCAACGAACGGGGCGTCCGGGGGGCCTTTAGCCGCGAGACGCGTCGCCCGGGTATGAGCGACGACTGCGGTTGCGGGACGACCGACGCGGACTCGCGCCCCTCGGAGGGGGCGGTGGGTCCGCGTCCCGCGAAGGGGAGTGACCTGGCGAACGACGACCGCCGAAACCCCTTCGCCGAGGGGATCGACCGGCGGCGCCTGCTCCGAACGTCCGGCGTCGTCGGCGCGACGACCGCGCTCGCGGGCTGTTCCGGGGGCGGAGGTGGGGGAGGCGACGGAGACGACCCCCAGCCGACGATGTTCGTGTTCAACAACGGGGACCGAACCGTCAGCGTGATCGACACCGAGTCGGACGAGCTGGTCACCTCCGCGTTTCTCGGGACGACCGCCTCGTTTCCAGCCAACCAGTACTCCACCGGGATCGACGCCGACCACGACGTGCTCTGGCTCAACGTCTCCGGCGGCGTCCGGGGGATCGACCAGCGAACGCTGGAGGAGGTCGCGTACGTCGAGACCGGCTACGGTCCGAACTACCCGAACGTGACTCCCGACGGCGACCACCTGCTGATCGCTTCGGGCGGCACCACCGGGATGGAGCCCGAGGGCGACGAGAACCACGCGATCTTCCGCGTCGACGCCGACCGCGACAGCGACACCTTCGGCGAGGTGACCGCGCAGATCGAGACCGGCTACGTCGGCCCCTGCGACATGACGCTCGGGCCCGACGGCGACTACGCGTTCGTCGTCGACGTGGCCGACGAGGCGATCCGCGTGTTGACCGTCGACCCGTTCGAGACGGTCGCGCGCGTCGGCTCGGGCGAACCGGTCACCGAGGGGAACGTCCTCCCGTTCATGTGTACCGCCGCATTCGACGGCGAGTACCTCCTCGTCGAGAACGGGGAGGGGACGCTCGGCGGCGACCCCGAGGTGCCCCGCGAGGGCTCCGAGAGCCTGTGGGACATCTCCGACCCCGAGAACCCCGAGGAGGTCGGGAAGATCACCCGCGACGACGGACTGCCCGGTGCGCCGGTCACGAGCGAGGTGTCCCCGGACAACGAGGCCGCGTACCTCCTCATCCCCGGCGAAGGCGTCGGTGTGATCGACTTGAAGAGCTTCGAGTACGAGGCGACGCTGGACGTAGGCGGAAGCAGTATCTCCGCGTCGTGGGGGCCGAACCGCGAGAAGCTGTACGTCCCGGTTCAAGACGCCAACCAGGTCGCCGTGATCGACCACGCGAGCCGCGAGGTCGTCGAGACGATCGGGGTCGGCGAGGCGCCCACGGGTGCCGCCGCCGGTACCGTCCGCCCGGAGAGCGACGCGGTGTCGCGGGTGCAGGCGTCGCTCGCCTCGCTCGGGATCACGTTCGGTGAGATGGAGGCGTCGTGGTGCATGGACGACCACTGCTACTGTGGATAGATGACGCGAGAGACACCGAACGCCGACGGCGACGCGGAGAACGCGACCCGCCGCGGCCTGCTTCGAGCCGCCGCGGGCGCGACCGTCGCGGGCGCGGCGAGCACGGCCGGCTGTCTCAGTGTCACCACCCCCGCAGACGTGGCGGCGCGAAACGACGTGTCGGGGAACGTGGCGCATTTCGTCGGGCCGAGCTGGCTCGCCGACAACCGCGAAGACACCGTCGTCCTCGACGCGCGCGACCCAGAGCGGTTTCGTGAGCAGCGAATCTACCGGGCTCGGCGCGTGCCGTTCGACGCGATCACGGCTCGCGAGGCGACCGACGATGTCGGGGAGGGAGACGTGCCAGACACCGACGCGATCGCGTCCGCGTTCGGCGAGATCGGCGTGACCCCGGACGACGACGTGCTCGTCTACGGCGCGAGCGTGGGGTCCCGCGTCACTCGCGTCGCGTTCGCGCTCGCCGCGGTCGGCCACGAGGGGTCGATCCGCGTCCTCAACGGCGGGCTCTCCGCCTGGAACGGTCGACTCGGGACGGGGTCGCGAGATCGCGTCTCGCCGACAGAGTACGAGCCGGACCCCGCGGCGTCGACGTGGGTCACTCGCGAGTGGCTCGCCGACCGGATCGGGACGTTCAACGGGGACGGTCCGGGGCTCGTCGACGTGCGCGTGCCGGAGGCGTACCTCGCCGCCGCGGGTTCTGACGCCCTCAACGCCGACCACGACCGACACGGCCACCTCCCGGGCGCGGTCGACGTGCACTGGGTCGGCAACGTCGCGGGCCGGCGGATGACCGATCCGGGCCGGCTCGTCCGGCTGTACGAGGTCGACGCTGAACTGGACCGGAGCGAGCCTGTCGTCGTCTACGGCGACGACAACGTGGACCCGACCTCGACGTGGCTGACGCTGAAGGCGATCGGCTTCGAGGACGTGCGGCTGTACGACGGCGGCTTCGGCGAGTGGGCGAACGTCGAGGGCGACCGCGGCCGATACCCAGTCGAGACGGCGACGAACGTCGTGATCGAGACGGAGGGAAGCGTCGGCGGCGATGACGACGGCGGCGACTTCTCCTGTACGGGATGACCGGGTGGGACAAGCAGAGCGACGCCCCCTCCCCCGCCGACCGCGTTCTCGCGGTCCCCTGCGAGGGCGACGACCTCCTGGCGCTGTTCGCGCTCGACACGGGAGAGCGGCTCGGTGAAGTCCCGGTCGGGAGCCATCCGGTCCACGCGACGACGTGCCGCGGGCGGACCGTCGTCGCGACCATGGGCGACCGAGCCGTCACCGCGGTCGACGCGAGCGGCGAGGTGACCCAGATTGAGACCGGTGTGTTGGGGCCGTCGCACTTCGCGGCCGCGAACGGGGAGTTGTACGTCTCCTGCTCCGCCGGCGACGCCCTCGCCGTTATCGACTCCGAGCGCCTGACGCTCGTCGACCGCGTCGCGGTCGGCGCGGAGCCGCACGAGGTCGCGGTCGCCCCGGACGGCGACCGGCTCTACTCCGGGAGCCGCCGCGAGGGCGTCGTCGACGTCGTCGACACCGAGCGCCACGAGCGGATCGGCGCGATCGACGCCGGCCCGGACGCCCGGGTGCAGGGCGTCGCGCTCTCGCCGGACGGGGACAGGGGATACGCGGTCGACCAGCGCGGCGCGCGGGTTGTCGCCTTCGAGACCGGTGACAATTCGGGTTCTCTCTCCGTCGAAGAGCCGATCCACGCCGAGGCCGCGGTCGGCGCCGACCCGTACGACCTCGTCGCGACCGGTGACCGGGTGTTCGTCCCCGGCCGCGGCGACGGTGTCGTCCACGAGTTCGACCGGGAGTTGGATCCGATCGCGGTCCACGACGGGTTCTCCCGCCCTGTCGACGTTCTCGAAGTCGCCGACGACTGGTGGGTGCTTGACGCGAGCGCCCCGCGACTTCGGTCGCTCGACGGCGCGGTCGTCGAGACGTCGGCGCCCGGACTGGTCGCAACCCCTGTGAGTGGCGGTCGAATCGCCATCTCGCACTACGACGACGACCGCGTCTCTCTCGTCGACGTCGAGTCAGGGACCGTCTGGACGGCGAAATCGCCGGCGTACCCGTTCGGATCGGTCGTGGTGTGAACTCCCCCGCCCTACTCGCTCACGGCTTCGCCGTTCGCTTCGTTGAGGTCGGAGGCTCCACCTTGCATTCGCTGAGCGTCACCGATCGTGGGGAGCCCTACCGGAGTCGCGCGAGCCGTTCTCCGGCCCGGTCGTGCGTCTCGTCCGTCAGTGCGGAGTTTGATGACGACGGATCCCGTTATTCGGCCCATGCAGGAGTTCGACTTCCTCGTTATTGGGTCGGGATCGGGACTGGACGTGGCGAACGCGATGGCCGGGCAGGGGAACTCGGTCGCGATCGTCGAGGAGGGGCGGCTCGGCGGCACCTGTCTCAACCGCGGTTGTATTCCCTCGAAGAAGCTCCTGTACCACGCGGATGTGATGAAGACGGTCCAGCGGGCCGGGGAGTTCGACATCGACGCCGAGGTGAACGGCGTCGACTTCGCGGAGATCGTCCGGACGGTCAACGAGGACGTTTCGGGCAGCTCCGAGTCGATCCGAAAGGGCCTCACGTCCTCTGACGCCCACGACCTGTTTTCGGGGACCGGGCGGTTCGTCGACGACCGCACGGTCGAGATCGTCGACGGCGACGACGAGGGTGCGACGCTGCGGGCCGACACCGTCCTGATCGCCACCGGCACGCGCCCCTCGATCCCGCCGATCGACGGGATCGAGGACGTGGACTACCTCACGAGCACGGAGGCGCTCCGGCTGGAGACGGCGCCGGACCACCTCGTCATCGTCGGCGGCGGGTACATCGCGGCCGAACTCGGCCACTTCTTCGGGACCTTCGGCAGCGACGTGACGATCGTCGGCCGGCGCGAGAACCTCCTCCCCGAGGCGGACGAGGCGGTCGGCGAGGCGTTCACCGACCGCTACGCCGACCGCTTCGACGTGTACTCCGGGTACGAGGCCGTCGCGGCCGACGAGTCCGGCGGCGAGGTGACCGTCGAGGCTCGGCCGTACCCCGAGGCGGAATCGGTACGCGCGGGCGGCGAGACGGTCGGCGCTCCCGAGGATGCCGAGGACGTGACCGTCGCGGGCGACGCGCTGCTGGTCGCGGCGGGTCGCCGCCCGAACACGGACGCGCTGAACCTCGACGCGACGGGCGTGGAAACCGACGCGGACGGCTTCGTCGAGACCGATGAGTACCTGCAAACGGACGCCGAGGGCGTGTGGGCGCTCGGCGACGTGGTTGGCGAGTACCTGCTGAAACACAGCGCGAACCACGAGGCGAGAGCCGTGATCCGGAACCTGCTCGGCGATGAACCGGAGCCGGTCGACTACAGCGCGATGCCGTTCGCGGTGTTCGCCTCGCCCGAGGTCGCCGGCGTCGGCGCGCGCGAGCAGGATCTCCGGGAGTCGGACGCTGAGTACGCCACCCGCACCTACGCGTACGACGAGACGGCCCGCGGGAGCGCGATGCACGCCGAGGGGTTCGTGAAGGTCCTCATCGATCTGGACGGCAACATCGAGGGCTGTCACATCGTCGGCCCCGAGGCGTCGAACCTGATCGAGGAGGTCGTCGTCGCGATGACCGCGGGATCGGGGACCGTCGCGGACATCCGCGACGCGGTCCACATCCATCCCGCCCTCTCCGAGGTCGTCGACCGTGCCTTCTCCGGGCAGTTCTCGCGCGGCGGCGGCGGACACGACCACCACCACCATTCGTAACACGTCATCGCATGGCGACTCGGCGTCGGCGACACACATCCGCGGGTGGGTTTTGTACGGGGGGCGTTTATAAGAGAGTACGATGGCAAAAGCAGCAATCGTGATTCTCGCTGGCAACGAATCGCACGCCGACTACGGTCGCCTCGCGAACGGACTGGAGGCCGCCAAGGAGTTCGCCGAGACCGAGGGCGACGAACTCGAACTCATCTTCGACGGCGCCGGGACCCAGTGGATCCCGGAGCTCGAAGACGAGGAGAGCGACTACCACGAGCTGTATCAGGCGGTCCGCGACGACGCCGCGGTCTGCGACTACTGTTCCGGCGCGTTCGGCGTCGAAGACGCCGTCGCCGACTCCGGACTCGTCACCCTCGACGAGTACGACGGACACCCGAGCGTCCGCTCGCTCGTCGACGACGACTACGAGATCATCACGTTCTGAGCGGCCGCCGGCTTATCCGGCCGAATCTCCACCCCGACTAGATCTCGAAGTCGGGCGTGTCGAACGCCCCCTCGTCGGACTCCACGTCGTACCCCTCGATCGCCGTGAGCGCCAGGTCCAGCGTCGCCTCGGTGTTCCAGCGACCGGTGTTGATCGCCAGATCGTAGATGGAGCGGTCGGACAGATCGATCCCGTAGTACGACTGGTAGCGCTGCTCTTCGATCACCTCGCGGACCTGCATCTCCGAGGTCATCTCTTCGCGGTCGAGGGTACGGTCGGCGCGCACCCCGTCGGGCGCGTCGAGCCAGATCCGGATGTCGGCGCGGTTGCCGGCGATCCAGCCGGCGAGCCGCGATTCGAGGACGAAGGCCTTGTTCGCGGCCCCCCACTTCTCGGCGATCCGACGGAGCCGCTTGTCCAGCGCACGGTCGATCTCCTCGGACTCGCCGGCCTTCGCGATCAACTGCGAGAGGCTCATGTCGCGCTCGGCGGCGATCTCGCGGAACAGCTCGCCGCCGGAGACGTAGCCGCAGTCGAGTGCGGCCGCGATCCCCTCCACCAGCGTCGTCGCGCCGCAGCCCGGCGGCCCCGAGACGGTGACGAAGAGGTTTCGGTCGATCTCCCGTTCTGCCGCCACCGAGGTTCCACTCATATGTGCCCCGCCACGGGCGGACTCCGGATAAACGGGCCGGTTCACGCGAACTGACCCGCATTCGCGCGAACGCGGAGCGCCTCCGCGTCGAACCCGACGTAACCGATTTCCCGCACCGCGCCCAGAGACCGACAGTGAGCGAACTCACGGACAGCGGCTCGGACGGGGAGGGTGGTGCCGAGCCGTCGGCGCGAGCGCTCCTCCGCGAGGCGCTCGCGGGCGAGGACGCGCCCGCCGTCGAATTCGACCCGGAGACGGTCCCGATATCCGACGCCGACGTGCTCGACCGGCTCTCGCCGCCGGTCCGCCGCTGGTGGGTCTCGGAGTTCGCGGCGCACGTCGGCGAGAACGGCGGTCTGTTCACGCCGCCACAGCGAGGGGCGATTCCCCGCGTCGACGACGGGGAGAACTGCCTCGTCGCCGCGCCGACGGGGAGCGGGAAGACGCTCGCCGCCTTCACCGCGGTCCTCGACGACCTCTTCGCGCGCGATCGGGCCGGAACGCTGGACAACTCCGTCTACTGTCTGTACGTCTCCCCGCTGAAGTCGCTCGCGAACGACATCGAGCGGAACCTCGAAGCGCCGCTCAATGGGATCGCAGCGGAAATGACCGCTGCGAGCGAGAGCGACGAAGACGAAGAAGTCGATCCCGGCGTCCGCCAAGCGATCCGCCACGGCGACACGAGCAAGGCCGACCGGCGGGCGATGCTGGAGGAGACGCCGCACGTGCTCAACACCACGCCGGAGACGCTGGCGATCCTGCTCAACGCCCCACGGTTCAGGGAGAAGCTCCGCACCGTCGAGTACGTCGTCGTCGACGAGATCCACGCGCTGGCCGGGAACAAGCGCGGGACCCACCTCTCGGCCTCGCTGGAGCGACTGACGGAAATCGCCGACGATTCTCCGACCCGGATCGGCTGTTCCGCGACGGTCGAGCCGCTCGACGAGGTCGCCGACTTCCTCGTCGGCTGCGAGCGCGTCGCCGGCGAGGTGGGCGACCCGGACGGCTTCGCCCCCCGCGACTGCGAGGTCGTGGACGCCAGGTTCGGCCGCGAGTTCGATCTGCAACTCCGAACGCCGGCGGCCGACCTCATCCACACACCTGATTCGGTCGTCACCGACCGGTTCTACGACGCGCTCCACGGGCTGATCGAGGACCACGAGAACACGCTAGTGTTCGCGAACTCGCGGTCGGGCGCCGAACGCACCCTTCGAGAGCTTCGCGAGCGGTTCGGCTACGACGAGTCGGACTCGGGCTGTCACCACGGGAGCCTCGGCGAGGCCCAGCGTACTCGGATCGAGGAGGGGCTGAAGGCGGGCACGCTGGACGTGGTGACCACGTCGACGAGCCTCGAACTCGGTATCGACATGCCGCACCTCGATCTGGTCGTGCAGGTGGGGTCGCCGAAGTCGGTCGCGGCGCTGCTCCAGCGCGTCGGGCGGGCGGGCCACAGCCCCGGCGAGACCGTCGAGGGGCGGATGTTCGCGCTCGACCGCGACGAGCTGGTCGAGTGCGCGGCGATGCTCGCCCGCGCCGAGGAGGGGTTCGTCGACGGCGTGTCGCTCCCCGAGGGAGCTGCCGACGTGGCCGCCCAACACGTCTACGGGATGGCGATCAATCAGATCCGCCCCGACCGGGAGATCCGCGAAGTTCTCCGGCGCGCGCACCCGTACCGCGAGTTCGGGACCGGCGAGTACGAGCGACTCATGCGGTACCTCACCGGCGACTACGAGGGGCTGGCGGAGCGGAACGTCTACCCGAAGGTGTGGCGCGATGCGAACGACCCGCCGGACGGCGAACACCACCACGAGGAGTATCCGGTCGGGGAGACGCTCGTCGGGAAGCGCGGCCGGCTCGCGCGGGTCATCTACATGACCAACGTCGGGACGATCCCGGACTCGTTCGGCTGCGACGTGGTCACCCGCGACGGCGAGGCGGTCGGGACGCTCGACGAGAACTACCTCGACACGCTCGCGCCGGGCGACGTGTTCGCGCTGGGCGGCGAGCGGTTCGCGTTCCGCTACCGCCGCGGCTCAAAGGTGTACGTCGACCGGACCGGCGAGCGCCCGACGGTCCCCACGTGGTACGCCGAGCGGCTCCCGCTGTCGGCCGATCTGGCGGCGGAGGTGCTCGCGTTTCAGGCCGACCTGCTCGACCGACTGGAGCGCGGCGGTCCCCCCGCGGTCCGCGCGTGGCTGCGCGAGCTTCCGATCGACGGGAACTCGGTGCGGGCGATCACTCGGACCTACGACGAGCAGGTCGCGTATGCGGGCGCGGAGAGCGTGTCGACCCCGTCGCGGCTCGCCGTCGAGGAGGTGCTCGACCGCGACGCGTACAAGCGTCGGTTCCACGTCCACGCGACGTACGGCCGGCGGTTCAACGAGGGGCTCTCGCGGCTGGTCGCCGCCGAATGCGCGGCCCGAACCGACGCCGATCCGACGGTCGCGGTCGCCGACCGTGGGTTCAGCCTCGCGCTCCCGTTGAACCGCAAGGTCGACGTAGCGGGGGTCATCCGCGAGCTGGACCCCGAAACGGTCCGCGAGGACCTCCGGGCGGCGCTGCGGGGGACCGACCTCCTCCAGCGCTACTTCCGGATCAACGCGACGCGCTCGCTCATGATCCTCAAGCGGTACAAGGGGTACGAGAAGTCGGCCGCCGAACAGCAGGTGTCCGCGGAGACGCTGCTATCGCTCGCGGAGGGGCTCGACGACTTCGCGGTGATCGAGGAGACGTACCGCGAGCTGTTAGACGACCGGCTCGACGCGCCCCGTATCCGAAAGGTGGCAGAGCGGATCGACGACGGCGACCTCGCAGTCGCCGACCAGACGGTCGACTCGCCGACTCCCCTCGCGTTCGGGCTCGCGACGCTCGTCGACTCGGACGCGGTGCTCGCGGGCGACGAGTCGGCGACGCTCCGGAAGTTCCACGACCGGGTGCGGGCGGCGATCGACGATTCTTAAGGGCTCTCAGCGCTGTTGAAATATATTTAAAGTGATACATACTGCCGCGGCTGTGATCAATACAAGTGAACTAGAACGGTACCCAGAGTTTACTCAGTAGAGGAGTACCTATATCCTATTTTTCCTTAGATGCTGCAGGTGATGGGCTTCGGGCAAATCGCCGTAACACATACGCAATAGTGGATGTTATAATCCCAATTGGTGCACCATACATAATCGCTGTCCCCACACTGGTTAAAAGCCTATAGTCAGGTTGGGGGTTATTAAGCGAAATGACACCATACAGGGTATAGCCGTTCATGATAATGACGGCGACGGCGATGCTCGTCAGTATTCCGTCATTTCGATATGTATGTATTCCTGCCAGGATAATTGCTAATACTGTGACACCAAGTGGACTCATAAATAAAATAGATGATTTTCCCATCTCGAAATTCCCAGCAAGATAGAGTTGACCGAAGAACAAGGCCATGAGAATGACCGAGTACCCGAGATACCGAAGGGATAGTTTCAACGACTTCCCTAGAAGAAATGATACTAGCCGTGGGTCCATTTATATTGATTTGTTCACTGGTTGGATAATATTTTTTTATCAAGAGGCCTCGCGGGGAGTCAGTCAAAACTCTGTCTGAAGAGGGAAATCTGACGGCGTAGAACTCCCCGGCCGCGGCATCTCCAGGGGAAGTACCTCCGGGAGCCCGTCGAGGAGGGACACGGTGTAGTGGAGGAACACGGCGAGCGCGGCGACAGACAGGAGCAGTAAAAAGAGCAGAACCAGCCGCTCGTCGCTGCGCACCGCGGCGCTGGCGTCGGCGACGAACCGCCGGAAAGCCCTGTGCGACTGCATAGACGACGATACGTCTCGCGAGCGCTTAAAAAGGCGGGCGCTTCCCGCCGACGCACTCAAAACGAACCGACTCAGTCGCTCTCGGCGGTCGACGCCCCCGACTGCGACAGCGGCTCCCCGTCGACCGGCTCGTCCGGGTTCGCGTCGACCGCGGCCTCGCTCAGCCCTAGTTGGGCGTCGACAGTGGTGTCCTCGCGCACGTGGACCGTGCCGCGGTGGATCGCGATCGCGTCTGCGAGGTGGAGCCGGACCGCGTTGAGCAGCACGTCGGCTTCGAGGGGCTGCCCGCGGCGCTTGATCTCGGCGACGTCGGCGCCCGGAGGCACGTCGAAGGCACGCTGAGCGATCACCGGCCCCTGATCGAGGTCGGTGGTCACGTAGTGGGCGGTGACGCCGGCGACGCGGACGCCCGCGTCCTTCGCCTGTCGGTACGCCTCCGCGCCGGGGAACGCCGGCAGCAACGAGGGGTGGACGTTGATGATCCGGCCCTCGTAGCGGAAGACGACCTCCGGCGAGAGGATGCGCATGTAGCGGGCCAAGACGATCAGGTCCACGTCGTACTCGGCCAACAGGTCGAGCAGGCGCTCCTCGTCGGTGTTGCCGTTGCCGTCGCCCACGTCGTAGAAGGGCTTGTCGTAGCGCTCCGCGAGCGACCGGAGGTCGCCGCGGTTGCCGACCACGACCGGAATCTCGGCCTCCTCGCCGTCGTCGGCCAGATCGCCCGCGGCCTCCGCCTCCAGGAGGGCCTCGGGCGCGTGCGTCTCCTTGGTGACCAACAGCGCGATCCGGCGGGCGTCCCGGTCGCTCGGGAACCGGACCTGGATGTCCACGTCGAGCTCGCGCCCGAGCTCGGCGAGCGCGCGCCGGAGCTCGCCCCGGGAGGTCTCCATCTCCGAGGCGTCCACGCGGGTCGTCATCCGGAAGACGCCCCCGCGGACCGCCTGATCGAGGTCCTCGATGTTGATTCCCCGCTCGAACAGCAGGGAGGTGACCCGCGCGATGAGTCCGGTCTTGTCTCCTCCGACGACCGTAATTTCGGTCAGTTCGCGGGTCATGCGACGATCACCTCCAGGGGTTCGAGCGGCTGCATACATCCCATCCAGAACGCGGAGGGGTTTGCCCCTTTCGCTCCGTGCCGGCCCTGTCACGTACACGATCGACCGATATATATCCACGAATATGGATATAAAAGGCATTCCAAAACGGTTTTTACACACGACTCCGCACTACCGGACATGACGGCATACACCGCGACGGTGACGGTCCGCCTGAAGCGGGGCGTCCTCGACCCGGAGGCCGAGACGACCCAGCAGGCCCTCGAACGGCTCGGGTTCGAGCTGTCGGACCTCCGGTCGGCCGACCGGTTCGAGGTCGACCTCGACGCCGCCGACGCCGACGAGGCCGCCGATCGCGCCGACGAGATGGCCGAGCGGCTGCTCGCGAATCCGACGATCCACGACTACGAAGTCGCGGTCGCGGAGCGATGACGGTCTCCGTCGTCGAGACGACGCCGATCGTCACCGGCACGGCTCTCGCGGCCGCCCACTCGAGGTGGTCGGCGTGACGGTCTCCGTCGTCCAGTTCGGCGGCTCGAACTGCGACCGCGACGCGGTCCGCGCGCTCGAACACGTCGGCGTCGACGCCGGGCGCGTCTGGCACGAGGACGGGCTCCCCGCCGACACCGAGGGGATCGTCCTCCCCGGCGGGTTCTCCTACGGCGACTACCTCCGCGCCGGCGCGATGGCCGCTCGCGCCCCGATCATGGCCGAGGTCCGCGAGGCCGCCGCCGACGGCGTCCCCGTGATCGGCGTCTGCAACGGCGCGCAGATCGGCTCGGAGTCCGGGCTCACCCCCGGCGCGTTCACCACCAACGCCTCCGCGCGGTTCCAGTGCGAACCCGTCCACCTGCGCGTCGAGCGCGCGGACACACCCTGGACCGCCGCCTACGACGAGGGCGACGTGATCGAGGTCCCCATCGCGCACGGCGAGGGGCGCTTCGAGATCGGCGAGGAGGCCCACGCCGACCTCGTCGCCGACGACCGCGTGCTCTTCCGCTACTGCGACGCCGACGGGAACGTTACCGACGCGGCCAACCCCAACGGCTCTACCGACAACGTCGCCGGCGTCCTCGGCGAGCGTGAGTCGGTCGCCGTCCTGATGCCCCACCCCGAGCGCGCGACGCTCCCCGACCTCGGCCGGAGCACGGACGGTGCGGGAATCTTGCGCGCCTTCGTCTGACTGCTACCTTTTTGCGATCTGCCGCCGAATCCGACCGCATGCAGGCACGCCACATCGATCACGTCAACCTCCGGATCCCCGCTGACGGCGTCGACGACGCCCAGGAGTTCTACGGCGAGAAGCTCGGGTTCGGCATCGAGGACGCGCCGTACGTGGCCGGAGACAAGCCGTTCTTCGACGTGCGGCTGTCCCCGACCGCCGTGATCCACTGCTGGCCGAGCGAAGAGTTCGAGCCGCCGACGGCGACGAACTACGACCACGTCGCCGTCGTCGTCGAGGGTTCGGCCGACGAGATCGAGGCCGAACTGGACGCGGCGGGCATCGAGATCGAGAAGTCGCTCGACGCGCCGCTCGGCGCGACCGGCGAGTCGCCCGCGGTGTACGTTCGGGACCCGTTCGGGTACCGGGTGGAGCTGAAAACGGCGGTGTGAGCGCACGAAGGCCTTGGATCGGACCCACACCGAACCGGTTCGCCCCACCGAGCAACCCTTGTTTCGTTGCGTCCGTTTAAGACCCCCGAGCGACAGGATCGAGTATGAGCGAACAGCAGCCGCGGTCGGAGGGAGACGGCTCCCGAGGCCGCGACGACGCGGACCGGTTCGCGGGCGAGAAGGACGAGAACCTGCGGAGCAGAGACGTGACGGAGGGGGCGGACAAGGCCCCGCACCGGGCGATGTTCCGGGCGATGGGGTTCGACGACGAGGACCTCTCCTCGCCCATCATCGGCGTGCCGAACCCGGCGGCCGACATCACGCCGTGTAACGTCCACCTCGACGACGTGGCGGACGCCGCGATCGAGGGGATCGACGCGGCGGGCGGGATGCCGATCGAGTTCGGGACGATCACCATCTCCGACGCCATCTCGATGGGGACCGAGGGGATGAAGGCGAGCCTCATCTCCCGCGAGGTGATCGCCGACTCCGTCGAGCTGGTCTCCTTCGGCGAGCGGATGGACGCGCTGGTGACGGTGGCGGGCTGTGACAAGAACCTACCCGGCATGCTGATGGCCGCGATCCGCACCGACCTCCCGTCGGTGTTCCTCTACGGCGGCTCGATCATGCCCGGCCAGCACGACGGCCGCGACGTGACCATCGTGCAGGTGTTCGAGGGGGTCGGCGCCTACGCCGAAGGCGACATGAGCGGCGAGGAGCTCGACGATCTGGAGCGGCACGCCTGCCCCGGCGCGGGCTCCTGTGGCGGGATGTTCACCGCCAACACGATGGCCTCTATCGCCGAGGCGCTCGGGATGGCCCCGCTCGGCTCCGCCTCCGCGCCCGCCGAGAACCGGGAGCGCTACGAGGTCGCTGAGCGCGCCGGCGAACTCGCCGTGGACTGCATCGAGAACGACCGCCGTCCCTCCGACATCCTCTCGCGGGAGTCGTTCGAGAACGCGATCGCGCTCCAGACCGCCATCGGCGGCTCCACAAACGGTGTCCTCCACCTCCTCGCGCTGGCCGCGGAGGCCGACGTGGACCTCTCGATCGAGGACTTCGACGAGATCTCGCGGCGCACGCCGAAGATCGCGAACCTCCAGCCCGGCGGGAGCCGCGTCATGAACGACCTCCACGAGATCGGCGGCGTCCCCGTTGTACTCCGACGCCTCTTGGAGGCCGACCTGCTCCACGGCGACGCGATGACCGTCACCGGACGCACCCTCGCCGAGGAGCTGGCGGAGTTGGAGGACCGCGGCGCGCTCCCGGACGACGACGAGATCGAGGCGGACTTCCTCTACACCGTCGACGACCCCAAGCAGGCGGAGGGCGCCATCAAGATCCTCGACGGCAACCTCGCGCCCGAGGGCGCCGTCCTGAAGGTGACCGGCGACGACGCCTTCTACCACGAGGGGCCGGCGCGGATCTTCGAGAACGAGGAGGACGCGATGGAGTACGTTCAGTCGGGCGCGATCGACTCCGGCGACGTGATCGTGATCCGCAACGAGGGGCCGACCGGCGGCCCGGGAATGCGCGAGATGCTCGGCGTCACCGCCGCCGTCGTCGGCGCGGGCCACGAGGAGGACGTGGCGCTGCTCACGGACGGCCGCTTCTCGGGCGGGACCCGCGGCCCGATGATCGGCCACATCGCGCCCGAGGCGGCCGACGGCGGCCCGATCGGGCTCATCGAGGACGGCGACCACGTCACCGTCGACATCCCGGAGCGCGACCTCACGGTCGACCTCTCCGAGGAGGAACTGGCCGAGCGCCGCGAGGAGTGGGAGGCGCCGGCGCCCCAGTACGAGGGCGGCGTCCTCGCGAAGTACGCGCGCGACTTCGCCTCCGCCTCCGACGGCGCGGTGACGAACCCGCGGCTCACGCGGGATTTATAAAGATCGACGAAGCGGCGTTCGAATCCTTATAAACGCACGACCGATCGTCGTTCGGTCACCGCGGTTTTCGCGCTTCGATCGTCGCCGAGACGACGTACTCGCTCGGGTCGCGGTCGTCGTCCCAGTCACGGATGAACGCCTCGCTCTCGGCTTTCGGATCGATCGCGATCTCGATGAACCCCGCGTCCGTGAGCATCGACTCGACTTCGTCGATGGTCGCGGCGCCGGCGACGCAGGCCGAGACCGACGACGGGTCGAGCCGTACGTCGTCGGGGAACGGTGCGGTCTGAACGACGTCGGAGACCGCGAGCCGTCCGCCGGGACCGAGGACGCGGAACGCCTCGCGGAACACCTGCGGCTTCCGCGGCGAGAGGTTGATCACGCAGTTCGAGATGATCGCGTCGACGGATTCGTCGGCGACCGGGAGGTGCTCGATCTCGCCGAGGCGGAACTCGACGGTGTCGGCGTCGTTCTTCTCGACGTTCTCGCGAGCCCGCTCGACCATCTCGGGGGTCATGTCGACGCCGATGACGCGGCCGTCGGGCCCGACCTCCCGCGCCGCGAGGAAGCAGTCGAACCCGCCGCCCGAGCCCAGATCGAGGACGGTCTCGCCGGGTTCGAGGCTCGCGATCGCCGTCGGGTTCCCGCAGCCGAGTCCGAGGTTCGCCCCGGACGCGACGGCGTCGATGTCGTCCTCGTCGTAGCCGAGTCTGCGGGACTCGTCCTCGGGGGTCATCGACTCCGGTGCCGTGTCGCCGCAGCAGGCCGTCGAGCCGCCTGTGTCTCCGGCGGCGTCGACGTCGCCGTCGCAACACGATGACGACGATCCCTCCGTCGCGATGTCGCTGTACCGCTCGCGAACGGCGTGTCGCTGTTCTGCCGCGTCGATCTCGCCACCCTCCGCACTGACGTCGTCGGTCACGACTGCGACCCCGCTTCGATCTCGTCGGTCGATCGCCTCTCGTCGGCGGATCCTGTCTCACCGGCTGATCGCGTCTCGTCGAGGAGCGCCAGCAGTCGTTCGGCTCGCCCGGTCGCGTCGTAGTACCGCCAGCGACCCTCCTTGCGCCGCGTGAGGAGCCCGGCGTCGTACAGCCGCGAGAGCGCCTGACTGACTGCTCCCTGACTCACGCCGAGCGCCGGCTCCAGCTCGCAGCCGCAGGTGCCGCCCTCGGACGCGGCGACGAGTCTGAGCGCCCCGTACCGCGTCTCGCTGCCGACCGCAGCGAGGGTTTCGACGTCGACCTCGAGATCGCGGTCGGACAGCGAGTGATCGACACCCGCACAGCACCCGCGTTGCGCCGTGGAACCCTCGTTCGGTTCGGCGCTGGACAGTTTGTCAGTCATATTTATATCTGCTAATATAAGGGTTCTCTAATATAGCTATTTCGGTGCGATTTGAACGGCCTCACCGCTCGCCTCGGGACGGCATACAGCGACGGTCGACGCCGAGAACTGGGAGGCAAAAGGCAACGGCCGAAGGGTGACGGGATCGTCGTCTAGCCGATTCGCTCCTCTGGCCGATTCGCTCCTACTCTCCCGCTACCCCGCCGTCGGTGTGTGCGATCCGGACGGACTCGGCGCGCCAGACGTTGCTCCGGCGGCCCGCGCGCGACAGTTCCAACTTGACCACCGAACCCACCGGCAGGTCCGCGACGCGCTCCCGCGCGTCCTCGTCGGCGTACTCGACGACGTGGAACGTCTCGTTGCGCGGATGCGCACGTACCGTGGTACAATCGTGATCGTTCTGTTCGGAAATGACGGTGTATACGTTGGGTCCCGACATCATATTCCGTTATTCTTGGATATTCTACTTCAATACTCCGTATATTCACTACAGTCGTCGATCAGGTGGTAATACGAATATAAGGTGTTTAGAAATCGAACCGACGGCGGCGCGTCACCCACTCTCCCGACTCCGCTCGTCGAACCTCGGTAGCTCACCGAACGATGGGCACGGCCACCGGTGACCTACCGGACGACCGTCACGGGCGCCGCAGAGCCCCGGACGATCTTCTCGGCGATGTTACCGACGAGCAGTCGGTCCGCGAGACTCCCGCTGTGGCTCCCGATGACGACGGTGTCGAATTCCCCGCTCGCGTTGACGACCGCCCGCGCCGGGTGGCCGACCATCACGTCCGTTTTGATCTCGGTCCCGCTTTCAGCGGCGATCTCGTGGGCGCGCTCGAACAGGTCGCTCGCCTGCTCCCGCGCCGCCTCCTCGGTGTCGTCGGCGAGCGCGAGTCCGGCCGCGCCCCCCATCATCGACGACGGCTGGCCCACCACGTGGAGCACGATTATCTCTGCGTCCGGGTGCGCTTCCAGCGCGAACCGGAGCGCCCGCTCCGCCATCTCCGACTCGTCCATCGGTACCAGCACGCGAGAGATCATGGTTGATCTATGCTCGACGGGGTGATAAGTGACCTGCCCTCACAGATCAATCGTCTCCTTCCCTCGTCGCCGTTACAGACAGGACGCTGCGTCATACCCGACCGGGAGCGTCATACCCGACCGGGACACACACCGCCGCGCCAGACCAGCACGCATATCTCCGCGGATCCCGGAGCGGGAGGCATGGAATCCAGCCGGGCGGACGACGACCCAGTCGGCGTGGCGCTGTTCGTCGACGGGCCGAACGTGTTGCGCGAGGAGTTCGACGTCGACCTCGACGACGTGCGGATCGCGGCGGAAGCGGAGGGCCAACTCGTGACGACGCGGCTCTACCTCGACGAGCACGCGACTCCGGGACTGATACAGGCCGCGGAGGCCCGCGGCTTCGAGGTCGTCGTCACGAGCGGCGACGTCGACGTGAAGCTCGCGGTCGACGCCGCGCGCTTCGCGGCCGAGGGCCGAATGTCGACGCTCGCGATCGCTTCGCGGGATACCGACTTCAAGCCGGTCGTCGAGATCGCAAACAGCTACGGGATCCGGACGCTCGCGATCGCGCCCGGCGAGTTCGGCCGGTCCGACGCCCTCCGAAACGCCACGAACGACTCGGTGACGCTCGACGGCGACCGAAACGGCGACGGAGGCAACGACGACGATGAAACCGCCGCGTCGGCGGAGTGAGACCAACGGCCCCTCGCAACTGTCCCTAGCGATTCCGACCACCGCGCTCACCGTGGTCGGACCGGTCGCGTCGCGCGGTGATCCGACCGAGAAGGACCGCTCCGAATCCGCCGGTGACGGCGGCGAGACCGCCGAACCCCACGGCGGTTGGGAGGACTCCCAACCGGGCTATCGCGGCGTCGACGCCGATCCGAAACCAGCCGAGGTTCGGGACGGAGAACAGCGCTTTGGCGGTGATCCACTCCTCGCGGACGACGGGCGCGATCCCGGCGCTCTGATCGTACTCGCCGTTTGCGTCGCCGTAGGTGATGTACCCGTCGTGCGGGGCGGGACAGGCCGCGATCGTCGAACAGTCGCCGTCGAGCAGCGCGGGATCGGCCCGGTCCGTCCAGTCCTCACCGTCGGTCACCGGAAATGCGATCCGGTGCAGTATCGGTCGCTGGCCGTCGTCCGGCGGGTCGAACACGATCACGTCGCCGGCGCTGCCGAACGTGGTCGGCGCGCCGGACTCGGCCGCGCCGACGAGCCCGCCCCACGGGAACCGGTCCGTCGACGTGACGACGACGAGGTCGCCGCGCTCGACTTCCGGAGCCATGCTCCCGCTCTCGACGGCGACGAACGGAGGCCACGCTCCAGCGACCGCGGCGACGACGACCGCGACCAACAGGACCGCGGCGGCGGGCGCGAGCAGGCCGGAGAGGTTCCGCGTCACGTACGGTATCGGGGATGGAAACGGCTTGAGGTTGTCGCCGGTGGGTGAGGTTCGCGACGGCGATCTCTCGGCGATCAATCCCCCAAAAGGCGGCCCGATGGCAAGACCTTAGGTCGGGCCGAGAGACGGTTTCGGCATGTCAGACCGACGCACCCCTCTCCACGAGGTCCACGAGGAACGCGGCGCGAAGTTCACCGATTTCGGCGGGTGGCAGATGCCCGTCGAGTTCGCGTCGATCAGCGAAGAACACGCGGCGGTCCGCGACTCGCTCGGCGTCTTCGACGTGTCGCACATGGGCGAGATCGAGGTATCGGGGCCGGACGCGACGAGGCTGATGAACCGCCTCACGACCAACGACGTAACCGCGCTCGACCCGGGCGACTCCCAGTACGCCGCGATCACGAACGAGGACGGCGTCATGCTCGACGACACGGTCGTCTACCGACTCCCGGACGGGATCGAGGCGGGCGACGGCGCCGGCGCGCTCGCCGGACTCGACCGCGACCTCGACGCCGGCGCCGGCGACCCCGCGTACCTCTTCGTGCCCAACGCCGGCCACGACGAGCAGATGTACGACCGGTGGGTCGACTACCGGGACAGCGAGGGGATCGACGCCGCGGTCGCGAACGCGACCGACGACTGGGCCATGCTCGCGGTGCAGGGGCCGGACGCGGCCGACGCCCTCGATGACGCGACCCCGACTGACCGAGTCGTCGACCTCTCGAAGTTCGAGGCGACGGTCGCCGCCGTCGACGAGGTCGACAGCTGGGTCGCCCGGACCGGCTACACCGGCGAGGACGGTTTCGAGGTGATGTGTCCGGCCGGCGACGCCGAGACCGTCTGGGGGGCGTTCGTTGATGCGCCGCGCGACGCCCAGCCCTGCGGGCTCGGCGCGCGCGACACCCTCCGGATCGAGATGGGCTTTCTCCTCTCCGGGCAGGACTTCGACCCCGAGACCGAGCCGCGGAGCCCCTACGAGGCCCGGATCGGGTTCATCGTGAAGCTCGACACGGAGTTCGTCGGCCGTGACGCCCTCGAAGCCCAGAAAGAGGAGGGCGTCGACGAGCAGTTCGTCGGGATCCGCCTGCTCGAACGCGGCGTCCCCCGAAACGGATACGCCGTCACCGACGGCGATCTCACGCGGATCGGCCAGCTGACCTCCGGTACGATGAGCCCCACCCTCGACGAGCCGATCGGGTTGGGGTACCTCCACGAGCGCTACGTCGAACCGGGCACCGAGGTGAGCGTCGTCGTGCGCGGTGACGAGAAGCGCGCCGAGGTCGTGATCCCGCCCTTTATCGACCGGTAGGGTTCGACGAGGACGCCGCCGTCACCCCTCGACGATCGTCTCCGCAGCCACCCGCTGGAGGACCATGTACAGCTCCCAGTGGCTGACACCGAGCCGATCCGCGAGCGCTCGGACCGCGTCCAGATACCGGTCGTAGGCGTCGACGGTCATCGGCTCGGGGTAGTCGTCGTCGAGGTCGACACCGCGCTCGTCATCGGCGAGCGCCGCGACGACCCGCCACTCCCGGTCGCCGACGACCATGTACCGGTCCGGATCGAGGAACCAGAGCAGCGCGGAGGCGACGGCAACGTCGACGCCCGGCAGTTCCGTGAGCGCGTCGAGGGCCCGGTGATGGGCGGGCGACGCACTGTTACTCTCGCTCGCGCCGTCTCCCTTGCTCGCACCGTCTCCCTTGCTCGCGCGATCACTATCGACCGCACCGTCGCTTGCGCTGTCGCCGGCGCCGGTCTCGCCGTCGGTCCCGTCCAGCGCGTCGATCGCGTCCCAGAGCCGACCCCGAAGTTCCCGTCGGTCCGCGTCGGCGATTGCCTCCTCGACCTCGCGACGGCCCCCGTGGTCGACGTCGCCGACCCGTCGACGGAAGTACCACCGCACGACCCACTCGACGTCGCGTTTGCCGTACTCGCCGGCGCGGAACGCGTCGGACAGCGAGCCGATCGCCTCCTCCTCGACGGGGTAAAACGGGGCCGAATCGCGGTACGCCTCGACGTGTTCGGCCGTTCGGTCCTCGATGTCGGCGAGCGAGCGGTCCATGCCCGTCGAACGGTCGGGAGCGACAAAACGGTTCGGCGGATCGACGCTCGTTCGCGTCTCGCCCGTTCAACGGTGTAAGCCTGCTCGACGCCGAGAACCACCGATACACTCTTGCAGCAGGCGTCACAAATCATGACACATGAACGCACACCAGGGTGAGCGCGATGTCCACTGAGGGAGACGAGCCGGTGAAGACCATCTGCCCGTACTGCGGCGTCGGCTGCGGGATCAAAGTGAACCAGGGCGACGACCCCGGCGACGTGAGTTTCATGCCGTGGGGGGAGGCGCCGGTCAACGAGGGGCGGGTGTGTATCAAGGGCGGCGCGGCGACGCAGGTCGTCGACCACGAGGACCGCCTGACGGAGCCGCTGATAAAGGAAGATGGCGAGTTCCGCGAGGCGACGTGGGAGGAAGCCTACTCGCGGATCGTCTCGGAGATGGAGCGGATCCGCGACGAGAACGACCCAGACGCGATGGGATTCTTCGGCTCCTCGAAGACGATGAACGAGGAGAACTACCTCCTCCAGAAGATCGCGCGCCGATACGGCACGAACAACGTCGACAACTGCACGCGGATGTGCCACGCCTCGACGGTGTGGGCGCTCCGGAGGAGCTTGGGGGCGGGCGCGATGACGAACAGCATGGTCGACCTAGAGGAATCGGCCGACGTGTTCTGGATCCAAGGGGCGAATCCCGGCGAACAACACCCGATCGCCAACAGCCAGTACTTCCGGCAGGCCGTCTTGGAGGGTGCGACCGTCATCCAGGTCGACCCGCACGCCAACAAGACCACCCGGTCGTTCAAGATCGGCGAGACCGACCGGCACATGCACCTTCAGGTGAACCCCGGCGCCGATATTCCCCTGCTCAACATCGTCTTGAAGACGATCCTTGAACGCCACGAGGAAGAGCCGGACGCGGGCTGGATCGACGAGGCGTTCATCGACGAGCGCACCGAGGGGTTCGATCACTTGAAAGAGACCCTCGAAGACTTCGACAAGGAGGCGGCCGCGGAGGAGGCCGGCGTCCCCCTCGAAGACATCGAACTCGCCGCCGAGAAGTACGCGATGGCGAACAACGCCGCCATCTTCACCGGGATGGGGATGAGCCAGCACACCTGCGGCGTCGACAACGTGCAGAACGAGATCAACCTCGCGCTGATCACTGGGAACCTCGGGAAGCCCGGCACCGGCGTCAACCCGCTTCGTGGACAGAACAACGTCCAAGGGACCAGCGACGTGGGTGCGATGCCGAACGTCCTCCCCGGCTACCAGCCCGTCAACGACGACGAGGCCCGCGGGAGCGTCGAGGACGTGTGGGGGTTCGAGGTGCCCGACGAGCCCGGGCTCACCAACGTGGAGATTTCCCACGAGGCGGGTCACTCGGTGAAGGGGCTGTACGTGATGGGCGAGAACCCGATCATGAGCGAGCCCGACGGCAACGAGGTCGAAGAGCGCTTGAAGTCGCTGGAGTTCATGGTCGCACAGGACATCTTCATGACCGAGACCGCGGAGTTCGCGGACGTGGTCCTCCCGGCGACGACGTGGGCGGAACGCGGCGGCACAGTCACCAACACCGACCGCCGAGTCCAACGCATGCGCGGCGCCGAGATGGTCCACGAGAACACGAAACACGACCTCGACATCCTGATGGAGGTCGGGAGCCGCCTCTTTAGCGAAGACGAGTTCCGCTTCGACGACGTGGAGGCCGTCTTCGAGGAGCTGCGCGAGGTGTGTCCGATCTACCACGGGATGACCTACGACGCGCTCGGCGAGACCGGGATCCAGTGGCCCTGCTACGAGGAGGGCGACCAGGGCGACCAGTACCTCTACGAGGACTCCTTCGACACAGAGAGCGGGCTCGGACATATCGAGGGCGTCCGCCACCAGCCACCGGCGGAGGTGCCCGACGAGGAGTACCCGCTGATCCTCACCACTGCGCGGCTCGAAGAGCACTACAACACGGGGACGATGAGCCGGCGCTCGCCGACGCTGATGCGACAGCACCCGGAGAACTTCGTCGACGTGCACCCGAACGACGCCGAAGAGTACGGGATCGAGGACGGCGACATGGTGACGCTCCGGTCGCGACGCGGCGAGATCGAAGTGAAAGCGCAGGTGACCGAGGACATCAAGGAGGGCGTCGTCTGGACGACGCCGCACTTCGCGGCCGCCTCCGCGAACCGGCTCACGAACGACGTGCTCGACGAGCGGGCGAAGATACCCGAGTACAAGGCCGCGGCGGCGGACATCGCGGTCACCGTCTCTGACGGCGGGGAACGCGTGGACGACGCTGAGCCCGACGCGGGTTCGGAGCCGGGCGACGACTGATCGGCGACCCCGGACGGTTTTTTAGGTGCCGAGAACGCCTCCAAGACTGATTAGCACCCCGAGAGAAGGCTCCGGTATGGTGCATGCAGATCCGGCAATCGACGGAGCCGATACGGCCGACGCACCGGAGTCCGACCTCGCCGTCGCCCGCGCCGCGACTCCCCGTCCCATCGAGGAGGTCGCGGCCGACCTCGGGCTGGCCCCCGACGAGATCGAACCCCGCGGCGACGGGGTCGCGAAGCTCACGCAGTCGGCGGTTCGCTCGGCGACTGCGAGCGAACCCGATGGGACGACCGTGCTCGTCACGGGGATGACCCCGACGCCGAAGGGCGAGGGGAAGACCGTGACGACGGTGGGGCTCGGGCAGGCGCTCGCGGGACTGGGAGAGTCGACGGCTGTCGCGGTCCGAGAGCCCTCGCTCGGCCCCGTCTTCGGGATCAAGGGCGGCGCCGCGGGCGGCGGGTACTCGCAGGTGCTTCCGATGGAGTCGATCAACCTCCACTTCACCGGCGACATCCACGCGCTCACGGCCGCGCACAACCTGCTTTCCGCGGCGCTCGACAACCACCTCCATCAGGGGAATGAGGAGGGTGTCGACGTGCGCCGCGTCGACTGGCCGCGCGCGCTCGACGTCAACGACCGCGCGCTCCGCGAGACCGTCGTGGGACTCGGCGGTCCCGCGCGCGGCGTGCCGCGGGAAGACGAGTTCGTCATCACCGCCGCCTCGGAGCTGATGGCCGTCCTCGGGCTCGCTGAGGACCTGTCGGACCTAAAGACGCAGATCGGACGGATCGTCCTCGCCGAAGACGCCGACGGCGATCCGGTCACACCCGACGACCTCGGCGTCACGGGGGCCGCGGCGGCGCTCCTCCGCGACGCGTTCCGCCCGAACCTCGTCCAGACTATCGAAGGCGTTCCCGCCTTGGTCCACGGCGGTCCGTTCGCCAATATCGCGCACGGGACCAACACGCTCGTGGCCGACCGCGTCGGTGCCTCGCTGGCCGACTACCTCGTCACCGAGGCCGGCTTCGGGGCGGACCTCGGTGCCGAGAAGTTCGCGCACATCGTCGCGCGCGAGGGGATCGTCCCGGACGTAGCGGTCGTCGTCGCGACGGTCCGCGGCGCGAAGCGCCACGGACTGGAGATGTGGCCGGCCGACTTCGACGCGCTGGCGAAGACTGACCCCGAGGCGGTGCGAGCCGGCGTCGACAACGTGACACGGCACGTCGAGATCGTGGAATCGCTCGGGATCCCCGCGGTCGTCGGTATCAACGTCTTCCCCGACGACGCGGAGTCGGAGCTTGCGGCCCTCGAGTCGACGCTGACCGACGCGGGGATTCCCGTCGCGCGCTCGACCGCCTACCGCGACGGCGGCGAGGGGGCGATGCCGCTCGCGGAGCTGGTCCGCGAACGTGCCGGCACCGGCGAATTCGCGCCGCTGTACGACCTCGACGCACCGCTCCGCGAGAAGGTCGAGACCGTCGCCCGCGAGGTGTACGGCGCCGACGGCGTCGAGTACGTCGACGGCGCCGACGAGGACATCGACCGCGTCGAGGCGTGGGGGTACGGCGACCTCCCCGTCTGCGTCTCGAAGACGCCGTACTCCTTCTCGGACGACGCCTCGCTGACGGGCGTTCCGGAGGGGTGGACGCTCACCGTCCGGGAGGTGTCGCCGTCGGCGGGCGCCGGCTTCGTCGTCGTCAAGACTGCGGACGTGATGACGATGCCGGGGCTCCCGGCCGAGCCGGCCGCCGAAGAAATTGACGTGGACGCAGACGGGAACCTGAGCGGGCTGTTCTGAGGCGCTGCCTGCGGTTCGGCTACTCGCCGAGCGCCCGCTTCTCCTTCTCGACGACACCAACATCCGTGATTCCGGTGTCCGGATACTGACCGTCGTCGTCCTTCTCCGCGGCCTTCACCATGTCCCAGACCACGTTGAGGCCGGTCGTCACGCCCTCCAGCGCCTCCATCTCGCAGCCGGTCTTCCCGGTCGTCTCGACCGCGACCGTTAGCTCGATCCCGTCGTCGCCAACGGAGAAGTCGGTGTCGACGTTCGTGATCGGGATCTGATGGCACATCGGGATCGTCTCCCACGTGTGTTTGACGGCCTGCACCGCGCCCACCCGCGCCGTCGCTAGCACGTCGCCTTTCCCGACCTCGTCGGCCTCGACCGCCTCGATCGTCGACGGTGTCAGCCGGATCTCGCCGCGCGCGACCGCGCGCCGGCTCGTGTCGGGCTTGTCGCCCACGTCGACCATCCTGACCTCGCCGGACGCGTCGGTGTGAGTCAGCTCGTCGGTGGGCTCGCCGGTGGAGCCGTCTTCGGGGTCGTCACTCATCACGCATCGCCTCGGGAAGCCGGTCGGGTAAGTCCGTCGCCACGAGGCCGTACCCCATATCGTCGGCCGCCGCGTCGCCCGCCAGCCCGTTGGCGTACACCCCGACCGCGGCCGCGTGGAACGAGTCGGTCACGGCCGCGAGCGCGCCGACCGCGCCCGCGAGTACGTCGCCGGTCCCGCCGACGGTCATCCCCGGGTTCCCCGTGTGGTTCAGCCGGACCCCGTCGCCGTCGCTAACCACGTCGACCGCGCCCTTCACCAGCAGCGTGTGACCGATCTCGTCGGCGAACGACCGCACGAGCGCCGCGCGCTCGTCGGGGTCGTCGGCGGTCTCGCCGCCCATCCCGACCAGTTCGCCCTGATGCGGCGTGCAGATCAGTTCGGCGTCCGTGTCGATCTCGGGGACGACCCGGAGTGCGTCGGCGTCGACGACCGCCCGCCCGTCGTACCGCGACAGGAACTCACGGACGAACTCGCTCACGCCGTCGCTGTCGCCGAGCCCCGGGCCGAGCACGACCACGTCGTTGCCGGCGGCAAGTTCTAGCGCGCGGTCGACGTGGGCGGGGCCGATACGGTTGCCCGGCAGCCCGCGAACGATCAGGTCTGCGGAGTAGCCCTGAACCGTCCTTGCGACGGTCTCCGGGCAGGCGACGCGCACGAGGTCGGCGCCGGTCCGGAGGGCCGATCGGGCCGAAAGCGAGGGTGCGCCGGTGTACGGGCCGCCGCCGATCACGAGCACCTCGCCGTTCTCGCCCTTGTGAGAGTTCGGGTCGCGCGCGATCCCGAGCAGGTCGCCTGGACCGGTGAACCGCTCGGCGGCCGCCGGGATACCGATGTCCGCGACGGTCACGTCGGCGTCGAGCGCCGTCAGTCCGGGCTTCTCGTCGTGGAAGGTGACGACGCGGTCGGCCTCGACACGGACCACGTCGTCGTCGCCGCTCCCGGTCGATTCGCCGGTGTCGGCGTCGATCCCGGAGGGCACGTCGACGGCGACGACCGCGGCGTCGCTCTCGTTCGCCAGCCGCGCCGCGGTCCGTTCCGGCTCTCGGAGCGCGCCGGTAATTCCGCTTCCGAGCATCGCGTCGACGATCACGTCCGGATCGTCGAGCGCGAGGTCGGCGGCGTCGGCGACGGTCTCGGTGGGGATCGCGGCGCTCTTGAGGGCGTCCCAGTTCTCGCGAGCGATCTCGGTCCGGATCGACTCGGGGCGCCCGAGCAGGCGGACGGTCACGTCGTACGCGGAGAGGAAGCGCGCCGCGACGAACGCGTCTCCGCCGTTGTTCCCGCGTCCGCAGAGCAGTTCGACGCTCGCGCCGGGGTCCGCGATCGCTCGGACCTCGCGGGCGACGGCGTTGCCGGACGACTCCATCAGCTGCTTCCGAGGAACGCCGAGGGCGGCCGCGTTAGCGTCGACCGCCGCCATTCGGTCGGTGGTTATCATGCCCGGCTATTCGCACGCCGGATGATTAACTGTGGGGCCGTGCCCGCCGACAGAGGCTCGGGATGAGTGCAGCTCGGAATGAAAATGTTGATGCACGTCCGAGGGGAACCCGCGACTTGACAACCGTGGCACAGCCTGGACACGACAACGGCGCTGCGGGGCGATCCGAGCGCGACGGCGGTGCGACTGCCGTCGCGGGCACGGTAGCGGTCGCGGACACGGTCCGCGGCGGATCGGCGCAGCAACCCGACCCCGGCGAGTGTTCCGGCGGCGCGAAACAGACGACACGGCGACGGCAAGCCCTCGCATGAACATCGGATTCTTCACCGACAGTTACTTCCCCGGTATCGACGGGGTAACGTACACGATCCGCGCGTGGCGGGATCGGCTCGAAGACCGCGGCCACGAGGTGTACGTCGTCTACCCGGCGAGCAGCCACGAGCCCGACGATCGAGAGATTCCCGTGCCGTCGCTGCCGAATCTCTTCTACAGTCAGTACCGCGTTCCGCTGTACCGCCGGATCTCGACGCTTCCCGATCTGGACGTGGTCCACTGCCACGGGCCGGCGTCGACCGGTCTGATGGGCCGCCGATACGCGAAGAAGCGCGACGTGAAGTCGGTGTACACCCACCACACGCCCGTGGAAGACTACTTCGTCCAGGGGTTGAAACTGGAGTTGCTGGCCGGGATCGCTGGCCGGGCGTACGTGGCCTACGAAAACCGGTTCCTCCAGTCGTTCGACTGCGTCACCGCGTCCACCTCGCGAATCCGGCGGGACGTGACACCGCGGAAGCTCCCGGTCGGCATCGAGATGGACACGTTCCGCCCGGTGACGGACTCGCAGTTCGCAAGCGACGAGCCGACGGTGGGATACAGCGGTCGGATGACTCGAAAAAAACACGTCGACGAGATCCTCCGGCTGGCCGACCGGCTGCCCGACGTGCGGTTCGAACTGGTGGGCGAGGGACCGGTCCGGGACGACCTCGAACGGGGCGCCCCGGGGAACGTCCGGTTCCGCGACTTCCTCCCGCGCGAGAATCTTCCGGCGTTCTACTCCGCGCTCGACGTCTTCGTCACCGCCTCGACCTGCGACACGCTCGGGCTCTCGACGCTGGAGGCGAACGCCTGCGGGACCCCGGTCGCCGCCGCCGACGTGCCCCCATTTGACCGGACCATTGGGCCGGACAACGGCACCCGGTTCGACCACGGCGACCTCGACGACATGGAGCGCGCCGTCGTCGACTGTCTCGACGGCGACAGGCCGACCCGTGCGGCGGTCGAGGGGTTCTCCGTCGAGCGGACGATAGACGACTTAGAGGAGATATACGGGGTGTCGTAGATGGGCGCGGACAACGTCGACGTCTTCCAGCGGCTGGTGTTCAGCGTGCCGCCGCTCTCGCGACAGCTCCCCGCGATGGTGATTCTCGCTGTCGCCTACAGCGTCCTCGCGTTCGCCGCCTTCTCGGCGTTCACGCCGCTGTCCCCGGAGCTGTCGACCCTCCTTCCGATCGCGGTGCTGCTCTTCTTGCTCCCTTTCCTGTTCGCCGGGGAGCTGTTCCACCGCGTTCTCCCGGAGTATCCGCGGACGTGGAGCTTCTTTCTGGCGTTGCTCAACCAGTTCGTCCTGTTCGTCCACGCCTTGGTTCTCTCCGGAGCCAACGACGTGGGAAACGCGTGGAGCATTGTCTGGCTCCTGTTTATCACGATCTACCTGATCAACATCCTCGTGCTCGTCGTCTCGACGGGGATCGACCGCTACAAGCGCATCCTCCTCGTCGCGCTCGCGGAGCCGGCGGCGCTGATCGTCGCGTTCTACGCGTTCGCCGGCGGTGACCTCGGGTTCACGACGTACCGACACGTGTTCGCGTTCGCCTCGCTGCTCATCGCGGCGGCGTTCCTCGTGTTGGTGCTCGCCATCGTCGACTACCTCATCAGGAGCAACACCGACGTCTCCGCGTTCGAACTCACCTCCGGAATCCTGCAGAACGACCGCGCCTCGCTCGATCTCGGCATCGAGGCTGAACCCGCCGTCGAGACGCTCGCGATCGACAACGGCGACCAGCTGACGCTCGCCGCGCCGTGGGTCCACCCCGGCCCGCTCGGCGGGTTCGGCGGCGGCCAGCTGAGCGGGAACGTGATCGACGCCTTGAACGACGGCGATGAAGGAGATAGCGGGTTCTTCCTCCACGTCCCGTGCACGCACAAGGAGGACCTCTCGAACCCGGGCGACGCCGAGACGATCCTCGATGCCGTCGCCGATCCCGGGCGCGTCGACCGCGCGTCGCGGCTGGTGAGCCACGACTACGGAGAGATCGAGTTCCACGGCCGACGAATCGGCGACAAGCAGGTGATCTTCCTTCACGGCGAGGGGATCGACGACTACGACACGGGCGTGTTCATGAGCGATGTCGACGAGTCCGAGGTGCTGCTCGTGGACCTCCACAAACACGACCTCCAGAACGGGCCCGAAAAAGAGGTGCTGTACGGCTCGTCCGAGGCGGATCTGCTGAAACGGCACTTCGACGACTTCCGTGATCTCCTCGACGACGCGCCGCTTTACGACTACGCGGCCGGCTTCGCGGTTCGCCGCACTGATCAGGATGTCGCGGCGATCGTCGAGTCGGTCGACGGACAGGAGGTCCTGTTAATGGGGATCGACACCAACGGAATCACGCCAGACGTGCGGGAGCTAGCGGCCGACTACCGCGAGTCGTTCGATGAGGTGCTCGTCTTCTCGACGGACACCCATGCGTCCATCCACGAGCTCGCGAACACGACGCGGTCGGACACCGAGTCGCTGACCGAGGCGATCGAACACGCCACCGACGCGGTGGCTCCCGCGACGATCGGCCTGACCAGCCGGACAACCCGCCCGCTCAAGCTACTGAAAAACGACTACAACGGGCTCGTGTTCAGCGTCAACATCCTGATCCGGTTGACGGTCATCTCGCTCGCGATGCTGTACGCGCTGCTCGTCATCTGGCTGTTCTTCTGACGACTGGGTTTCTGTATTCGGCTCTGTTGAAATTCTTAGATCGGACGGGAATAGCCTGCAAGATACACAGACGGTAGACAGTTAAAAAACGGCGTACTGATCGGCTCATCTCGGCGACAGTCGGTTCCCACCGACTGTAGCCAGTGTTACCGACCCTGTAGTTCGAACGCCACGTGAAGAGTCGTCTTGTATCGCTCGATCTGGCCGTCCTCCACGTTTGCGGTTTGCGATTCGATCTCGACACCTCTGATGTCCTCGATCGTCTTGTTCGCTTCGTCAAGCGCGTTTTGAGCGGCGTCCTCCCACGACTTTGGGGAGTTACCGATCAGTTCGATTGTTTTGACAGTAGTTCCCATGGCGAATGAGTACATACGACACCCTCGGATATAGAAGTTAGGTCGGAACGGCGATCTACGGAACGACCACGCCGGAAACCTCGAATCGCGCGCCGCCGTCGGCGCCCGCTCCGACCGCGATCGTCCACCCGTGAGCGTCGACGACGCCCCCGACGATCGAGAGGCCGAGTCCGAGCCCGTCCGTGCCCGTCGTGTACCCCGACTCGAAGACCTGCTCCCGATCGGCCGCCGGAATTCCGGGGCCGTCGTCCTCGACGTAGAATCCGTCTCCGTTGTCGAGCGGTCCGACGCGGATCGACACGTCCGGGCCCGCGTGCTCGACACCGTTCCGGAACAGGTTCTCGAAGAGGTGGCGGACGCGCCCTCGGTCCGCCTTAAACCACAGATCGTCGGTAACGGTCACGCTCGCGCCGTCGGTTTGCACTGCGTCCCAGCACTCTGTGACGATCGCGTCGAGCGAGACGAGTTCCGTGTCCCCGATCTCCTGTCCCTGTCGGGCCACCGTGAGAACGTCGGCGATCAGGTCCTCCATCCGGTCCAACGATCTCGCGGCGATCCCCAAGTGGTCGCTGTCGCGGGTCGATCGTTCGAGATCGACGCGGCCCTGTGCGACGTTCAACGGGCTTCTGAGGTCGTGGGAGACGACGCTGGCGAACTGATCGAGCCGGTCGATCTTTGCCTCCGTCCGTTCCGCTTGGAGCTCCGTTTCCAACAGCCGCGCGATAAGCTCAGCGAACAGCGTCTCCTCGTCGGCGAACGGCTCTGGACGCGGCTCCGTGGAGACGAAACACAGCGTTCCGCAGACCCCGTCGTCGATGGTGATCGTACTGCCGTGGTAACAGTGGAGTCCGTGCCGCTCGAACGCGGGGTCGTCGTCCCACCCCTGGTTCGGTGCGTCGTACAGTCGAACCGGGCTCTCGCCGTCGATCGTTCGCCGGCAGTACGTGTTCTGGAGGTCTAACTGGAGCCCGACCGGGAACCGTCCGTCCACCGAGTCCGTACTGGCGATCGCCTTCCAGTAGTCGCTCTCGACGTCGATCCGCGTCAGATGTCCGTTCTCCACGCCCAGGTACGCCTCCCCGATGGAGAGCGCCAGCGTCGCCTTCTCCTCAAAAGGGACATCTCGGTCCATCACCTCGTAGAGCCGCTCTCTGGCTTCCATCGCGCTGAGAGCGTCGTCACCCATGTATAACGTCTGAGGTAGCGGCTCCCCAGATAAAAGTGGCGCTGTTGCGATCGGTCGCCGCTACCGGACCGTCCGGACGCCGAGCACCGACGCCGACACGCCGCCGATCGCCATCGGCATCCAGTAGACGCCGCCGCGGAACACGAGCACGGCAGCGGTGACCGCCGATGCCGGAACACCGGTCGTCGGGACGAGCAGCGCCACGAACGCCGCCTCGATTCCGCCGAGCCCGCCGGGGAGGGGGGTCGCGCCCGCGACGTACGCCAGCGGGACGGCGAAAAGCGGGACCACCGGTGCCACCTCGTGACCGACGGCGGCGAACGCGACCGTGAGTGCGGCCGCCTGGAACAGCCAGCCGGAAAGCGAGAGGCCGACCGCGGCGGCCAGCCGCCCGGGGCTCGTTCCGACGCGCTCGATGTCTTCGAAGAAGTTCTGCAGTCTATCGGCGATCCCGGCCTCGACCGTCGCCGCGTCGAACCGGTCCAGCCGCCCGGCCAGCCCGCCGACCGCGCTCGGGAGGCGGTCGACGACGACCCGCCGGTACCGCCAGCCGAGGCCGATCGCCGTGACGATCGCCGCAATCAGCGCGACGGCGACCGTGACGGCGACTTCAAGGCGCTCGCCGATCGCGGCGGTGGTCGCGTAGTAGCCGACGCCTAGGAACACGATCGAGATGGATGGGACGACGTTGAGCACGTCGACGCTGGCGATCCCGACGAGACCCGTCTCGTAGCGCGACCCGGAGGCCTGAGAGATAAGCGCCGCCGCCACCGGCTCGCCGCCCGCCTGCCCGAACGGGGTGACGTTGTTGGCGAAGACGGCCCCAGAGTACACGAGAAAGGACGTGGTGACCGAAAGATCGACATCGAGCGACCCGAGTACGGTCCGGAGCATGAGGCTCCACGCGATCAGCCAGCAGAGCGCGAGCCCGAACGTTGCCGCGACGAGTGCGGGATCCGCCGCCAGCAGCGTCTCGATCACGCGGTCCGCTCCGACGACGACGAAGAGGACGGCGAGGATCACTATCGCCGCGATCCCGCCGATGATCAGCCCCCGCCGCTGGCGCCCGTCCATAGGGAAGATGACGCGCTGGCGGACTTTAAATGTCTGATCGTTCTCACCCCCGGACGAGCACAGATTCGACCGGGAAACAGAAGATGAGATAGCCGCAAATCCGGCATTTAAACCGGATATATGCCGGATTCGTCTCTTGAGACGGCATCAACAAGAATACAACCGTCGGCTGGGAACGGTGGCGTACTTATGGACGATCAGCGGTTCCTCGAATCGGAGTGGGACTACTGTCTGGTGTTGGACGCGTGCCGCTACGACGTGTTCGAGGACGTGTACGACGAGTACCTCGACGGCAACCTCGAAAAGCGCCGGAGCGTCGGGTCGTCGACGCCGGAGTGGGCCTACCGGACGTTCACCGGCGACCACGACATCGCCTACTTCTCGGGGAACCCCTTTATCAACGATCTGGGGATCCCGCTGAACGAGCTGAAGTGGGGCGCGAGCTGCGACTACGAGTGGACCGCCTCCGACCACATCAGCGACATCCACGACGTCTGGAAGACCGGCTGGGACGACGATCTGGGTACCGTCCCGCCGGAGAGCCTCGCGGAGGCGTATCGGAACAACCTCGACGCCGTCGAGCGCGCCGACCGGACCGTGCTGCACTACATGCAGCCGCACGCGCCGTACCTCTCGCGCGGGAAGGGCCAGAAGCTCAAGCAGATCCAGAAGGGGATCAAACGGCAGGAGGAGGAGGCCGAGAACGGCGACAACGACGACGGCGGCGGCCTCCTCTCGTCGCTTAGCGACTCGGTCCGGCCGAAGATCGAGAGCCGGCTCGACGACAGCGAGTTCGCCCAGAAGGCGGGGCTGTGGCTCGAACTCGATCCCAAGGACCTCGTGAAAGACGGCACTCGCGTGACCGCGCTCAAGCTCTACGAGGAGAACCTCCGGATCGCCTTGGAGTCCGTCGCCGAGCTCGCCGACGAGCTCGACGGGACGGTGGTCGTCACCGCCGACCACGGCGAGGCGTTCGGCGAGGAGGGCGTGTGGGAACACCACATCGAGACGCACATCCCGCCGCTGATGGAGGTCCCGTGGCTGGAAGTGGAGTGATCGTCGCCGCCCCCAATCGCGACTCCGCGACGACCCCGCGATGAAGGTCAGCCACTACTTCGAGTTCGAGGATCACGTCACCGGCGGCATCCACGAGTCGGTCGTCCACCAGCGGAAGATGCTCGACCGCGAGGGGATCGAGTACACGACCGAGGCGACACTCGACGCCGACGTGCTCCACTGCAACCTGATGGGGCCGCGCTCCGTTTGGTACGCGAAGCGCGCGAGCGACCGCGGGATTCCCGTGGTCGCGCACACCCACGTCACCGCGGAGGACTTCGGCGACAGCTTCCGCTTTACCAACGCGCTCGCGAAGCCGCTCAAGCCCTACTTGAGCCGGGCGTATCGACTCGCCGACGCGCTGGTCTGTCCCTCCGAGTACAACCGCGGCGTGATCGAGGAGTACACCGACACTCCGACGACCGTCATCTCGAACGGCGTCGACCGCGAGAAGCTCGCCGGCTTCGAGTCGCTGGAGGACGAGTACCGCGAGCGCTACGATCTGTCCCCGCCGACCGTCTTCCTCGTCGGGCACGTGATCAAGCGGAAGGGGTTGGAGACGTTCGTCGACCTCGCCCGCGAACTACCCGACATCGACTTCGCGTGGTTCGGGCCGCTCGACCTCTCCTTAAAAGGCCGCGAGACCACCCGGCTCATCGAGGAGTCGCCAGAGAACTGCACGTTCACCGGGTTCGTCGACGACATTCGGGGCGCGTTCGCCGCCGGCGACGTGTTCCTGTTCCCGACCCACGAGGAGAACGAGGGGATCGCGCTACTGGAGGCGATGACCGCCGGCAAGGCGGTCGTCGTCCGCGACATCGAGACGTTCTCGTGGCTCGACCACGACGAGGACTGCTTAAAAGTCGATCCCGCCGCCGCGGACGACGAGACCGAGGCGTTCGCCGACGCGATACGTCGCCTGACGGATCCCACGCTCCGAGAGCGACTCGGGTCGAACGCGGCCGCGCGCAGCGAGTCGTTCTCCCTCGACGCGATCGCCGAGCGGTACCGGTCGCTGTACGAGTCGGTGTGAGCCGTCGTCGGTAGCTCCTGATTGTCGACCGCGACCGGCACGCGCCCGCTCGGGACGCAGTCTGGCTCTCACTTCGACGACTTACTTCGACAACTCACTTCGAGACGGGAAACACCGTGAGGTCGCTCGCCGCGGCGGCAACGGTCACGCGATCGGCCTCACCGAGCCCGTCGCGATGCCGCTCGACGGTCACCTCCTCGCCGGAGTCGACCTCGACGCGGACGTCGTAGCGGCGTCCCACGTCACGAACGTGTGTTACCGTCCCTCGCATCTCGATCGTTTTCGTTCGGTTGTCGGACCGCTCCCCATCAGCCGACGCGTCCGATCGATCTGGCGCGGTACCGGCGTCGTTCGACCTCCTATTGGACAGCGTCGCGGGGTTGACCGTCAGGTCGCCCGGTCGGATGTGCACGATGGCTCGAGGCGCGTCGGCAACCTCGCCCGGTACGGCGTCGAGATCGACTTCGGTCCCGCCGATCCTCATCGCCGTCGACCCGTCGCCGTCGACAGTCGCCGAGAGCTCGTTCGAGCGCCCGAGAAACGACGCGACGAAGCGGGCCGGCGGCGATTCGTAGAGTTGCCGAGGTGCTCCAGCCGCGACGATCGCCCCATCGCGGAGGACGACGAGCCGGTCCGCGACCGACATCGCGTCCTCCTGATCGTGGGTGACGAACAGCGTCGTCACGCCGGTCTGCCGCTGGATGCGGACGATCTCCTCGCGGAGTCGCGCTCTGAGCCCCTTGTCGAGCGCCGACAACGGCTCGTCGAGCAGGAGGACGTCCGGTTCGGGAGCGAGGGCGCGGGCGAGTTCGACGCGGCGGGCCTCGCCCCCGCTCAGTGACTCCGGAGACGCATCACGTCGGTCGGCGAGTTCGACCAGTTCGAGGTACCGGTCGACACGCTGGCTCACTCGGTCTGCCGTGAGATCTCCGCTTTGCAGTCCGTACGCGACGTTCTCGCCGACGGTCATGTGCGGGTACAGCGTCGATCGCTGAAAGACGATCCCGACGTTCCGGTCCTCCGGCGGGACACCGGTGACATCGGCCCCGCGGAGTGATACTTGACCGGCCGTCGGGTCGAGGTGCCCGGCGATCGCTTGGACGACGGTCGTCTTCCCGCAGCCGCTCGGCCCGAGCAGCGCGACGAGCTCTCCATCGTTGAGGGCGAGCGACACGTCGTCGAGGGCACGCTCGCTCCTGTACCGATGACTCAGTCCGTCGAGTTCGAGGGTCATCGCTCCACCACGGTCGGAACCCCGGCGAACCGTTGTACCGTGACGACCACGACGAGCGTGATCGCCAGCAGGGCGAGCGCGAGCGGGACGATCGCGTCGATACCGCCGGCGATGAAGTCGACCCAGATGCGCGTCGGCATCGTCCGAGGGTTGTACGCGACCATCATCGTGGCGCCGAACTCGCCGATGGCTCGCGCGAACGTGAGTACGACGCCGGCGACGATCGCTCGGCTCGCGAGGGGAAGCGACACGCGTCTGAAGGTGGCTAACGGCCCGTATCCGAGCGATCGGGACGCCTGTTCGAGGCGCTCGTCGACGGCGCCGAACCCGGCGCGAGCGGTGATCACCACGAACGGCGCGGCGACGAACGTCTGTGCAAGGACGACGCCGAGGAGACTGTCCGTCAGCGGTACTCCGACGCGCGTCGCGGCGGCCCCGATCGGCGTGAACCGGCCCACCACGCTGAGCAGCATCGCCCCGCCGACGACCGGTGGGACGACGAGCGGGAGCACGACGAGCGCCTCGATGAGCCGCTTCCCCGGGAACGTCTCGCGAGCGAGGACGTACGCGAGTGGAACGCCGAGGACGGTCGCGATCGCGGTGGCGACCGGCGCGGTGAGAAGCGAGTTCCGGACCGCCGTCCGGCTCGCTGTCTGGGAGAGGGTCTCGGCGACGGGAACCGATCCGGTTCTGCCGAGAAACACCACGAAGGGGAGCGCGAAGTAGACGAGCAGGATTCCCCCGAGGACGCCGAAGACCAACAGCGGCGACAGTCGCCGAGATCTCGTGGCCGAGCGGGTCGCATCGACGAGACTCATCCGTCCGTCACCTCGGCGGGAACGTCGCCGTGAGTCCTCGGGAATCCCGCCGTCTCGAACCCGTTCTCGCGGAGGAGATCGCTGGCGTTCGCGAGGAACCGGACGAACTTGCGTCCGGCGTCCGGTGAATCTGCGCTCTCGAGGGCCGTCGCGTTGTACACGATCGGCGCACCGGTCGCCGTGTACCCCCCGTCCGTCGTGTACGAGGCCTCGGCGTAGCGATCGGCGTACTCCGGGTTCGAGAAATCGTACGCCTCCGGGAACGGGTGAAACGGAAGCCCGTGGTCCGCGGCCATGTTCCGGTAGACGACCGCGGCGGCGCGGTTTCCCGTTTCGACGCCGGCGAGCAACTGCGGCTCCTGCGGTTCCCGATAGGCGGCGTCGGTGACGGCCTCGGCGAAGCCGTCGAGTCCGTGTTCCCGCTCTGCCAGTCGAAACGCGTGGATGGCACGGTATCCGAGGGGGTCGAGGTCGGGGTCGCTTATCGCGAGGGCACCGGGGTCGGCATCACGGGCGACTTCGTACCACGGATCGCCCGCCTCGAGGCGTTCCCCGAACCGCGTGTCGGAGGCGTAGGCGATCCCAACGGCGTTGGACGCGATCGAGACATCCCACGTGGTATGCGTGTCGTAGAGCCGGTCGCGCAAGAGGCCGGCGTCCGCGCTCACGACAACATCGGGGTACTTCCGGCCGTCGCTTACCATCCGCATCACCGCGTTTGTGCCGTAGTATTCCGCGTGGCAGGCGATCCCCGTCTCGGCTTCGAACTGCCCCCCGACGTGATCGTCGAGGACGACCGCGAGGCTCCCGGCGGCGAGGACCGAGACGGATTCGTCGTCGCCGAGACAGCCGGCGATCCCGAGTCCACTCCCGGCAGAGAGCGCCGCGAGGACCGACCGTCGGGAACGCGATTGCATGTAGAATGCTTCAGCTACCAGCGGGATATAACCTACTCTCGTTACTATCTTCTGAGATGTAATGCTTTAGACTTACATCATCAACAAAATCCACGTCACGTGCTATCGAGTCCGATTACGGCAACGAGTCGGACGGCCATCGACCGCCGATCGAAGTCCTGAGACTGTCCCGTGTGACTACGGCTCCGGTTCGAGTTCGGCGGCACCGTCGGCGTGCGAGCGTCGCCGCTCTCGACCGACCTGATCCATCGTCCGATCGGCGAGTTCGCGGAACGCCTGCGCTGGCTCCTCGCTCTTCTACAGCGACCGCGAGCCGTCGAGCGCGACGAGGACGGCGTTCGCGCGCGGCGTGGCTCGGTACATCCGCCACTTCCCCTCCTTCCGGCGCGTAACGAGACCGGCGTCGGTGAGCTTCGAGAGGGCGTGGCTGATCGCACTGTCGCTCACGTCCAGAAGCGGCGAGAGCTCGCAGACGCACAATTCGTCGCCGTCGGCCGCATGAAGCATCCGAACGATCTTGTACCGCGTCTCGTTCCCGAGCGCCGACAGCAACTCGACGTCGGGACGGCGACCGACGTTGATGGCGCGGGCCACGCTGACGCCGACGGTGCGACCGACTTCGACGCGGTGGCGGACGCCGACGCGGTCGTCGACCAACTGACGCCGGGCGAGGAGACGCAGTACCTTTTCTTCACCGGGAAAGGCGGTGTCGGGAAGAGCACGGTCGCCTCAACGGCGGCGACGAAGCTCGCCGAAGCGGGCCACGAAACGCTCGTCGTTACGACCGATCCGGCCGCACACTTGGAGGACATCTTCGGCGAGCCCGTGGGCCACGAGCCGACTTCGGTCGGGCAGGACAACCTCGACGCGGCCCGGATCGACCAGGAGAAGGCGCTCGCCGAGTACCGTGAGCAGGTCCTCGACCACGTCACGGAGATGTACGAGGAGAAGGAGAACACGCAGATCGACGTCGACGCTGCGATCGCGAACGTTGAAGAGGAACTGGAGTCTCCCTGTGCCGAGGAGATGGCCGCCCTCGAGAAGTTCGTGAGCTACTTCGACGAGGACGGCTACGACGTGGTCGTCTTCGACACGGCCCCGACGGGGCACACCCTTCGGCTGCTCGAACTCCCGTCCGACTGGAAGGGGTTCATGGACCTCGGCTCGCTGACGAAGGGTGCCGCGCCCGCGAAGGGCGACCAGTATGACGAGGTCATCGAGACGATGAAAGATCCCAACCAAAGTACCTTCGCGTTCGTGATGTACCCCGAGTACACCCCCATGATGGAGGCGTACCGGGCCGCCGCCGACCTCGAAGACCAAGTCGGCATCGAGACTTCGTTGGTCGTCGCCAACTATCTCCTTCCCGAGGAGTACGGCAACAACGCCTTCTTCGCGAATCGGCGCGCTCAGCAGGCGAAGTACCTCGACGAGATCCGCGATCGGTTCGACGCGCCGCTCATGTTGGCGCCACTCCGGCAAGACGAGCCGATCGGACTCGACGAGCAGAGCGCATTCGGCGAGGAGATCACTGGGCTGGCGGACATCGCTGAGGCGGATGCGCCGGAGGTGACTCCCTCATGAGCGACGCACAGGACGCGGACGATATGGCCGAGGGTAACACCAGCGCATCTGTCGAGGAGGACGTGGAAGCGAACGTCGAGACGGCGCTCCGCGAGTTCCTCGACGCCCTCGGCGAGTCGGAGACGTACCGGCGGTTCGTCGAGGCCGATGAGGCGTTACAGGACGACAGCGACGCGATGGCGCTACTCCGCGAGTACCAGCGGAAGCAACAGCAGATGCAACGCGGCGGCTTCGACGAGTCGGTGATGGCGGAGCTGAAACAGCTCCAGACGGAGCTGTCCAGCAACGAGACGATCCAGCGTCAGCAGGCCGCACAGACAGAACTGGTCGAGGTCCTCCAGCGGACGAACGACGCGGTCAGCGACGAGATCGACGAGGAGTTCGCGCGATCAACCGGGGGTGGTTGCTGTTGAGCGCCTCCGATCAGGACGCCGTCGAGAGCGAGGTCACAGACGACGAGATCGTCGCGGTCGCCGAGGCGCTCAGCGAGGAACTCGCGGCGGCGAAGGAGTCGTCGTCGGAGTTCGCGTTCACGACGATGGTAATGCAGTGTAACGACGCGATCAGCGACGAAACCGGAATCGACTACGGCAGCGTCTGTGGCGCCGACGACAACGGCTGCTGTTAGCGGCGTTCGGTAGGGCTGTGCCGGCTGACTACCCTCCCAATCGCGTCACTCCGCGGACGGCGTCTCCGACAGGAGTTCGTCGAACAGTGCGACGACTCGCCCTTCGATCTCGTCACGGATCGCACGAACCTCTTCGATCGGACGGCCGTGAGGGTCGTCGAGCCCCCAATCGCGATTCTCCCCGTTCCACGTCGCCGGGCACACGTCCGACGCCGAACAACCCATCGTGACGACGAGATCGACCGCCTGTAGCTCGTCGGGCGTCACCTCTCGTGGCGTTCGGTCGCTGAGGTCGATGTCCAGCTCTCCCATCGCCTCGACCACGACGTTGTGGACGTGATCGGCCGGCCGCGTCCCACCAGTGACAATCTCGATCCGATCGCCCACGTCGCGACGGTCGCGCTCGCGCTCGGCGAACGCGGCTGCCATCTGGCTCCGTCCCGCGTTCTGAACGCAGACGAACGCGATCCGGTGGTCTGTCTGCTCGCTGTGTCGGGTCACAACCCGTTGTGCGGGAGGTACGGCTATAGTCGTTGCTTCAAAGCGGTATTGAGTGCTGTAGTGCGGTATTGTGAGGGTCTGCCGAGTGGAAATTCTGTATTGCGATATGCGGTTTATACGTCCGATTTCGAGTACTCTTGTGTTGTCTCAAATACGACCTAATTCTCACCAACTCCGGAACGATTACCCCATATGCACTCGCAAGAGTCGGACATGACCGACTCCGACTGGAGCGACTGGCTGCCGCGCGCAGTGGCGGACGCCGACCCCGACACGGTGGCGCTGTGGTACCTCGGCTGCAACGGCTTCGCGATCAAGGGGAGCGAGGGCACTGTTCTCTGGATCGACCCGTACGTCGGGACCGGCGACCCGCCGCGCACGGTCCGGATGATCCCGGTCCCGTTCGACCCCGACGACATCGACGAGGCGGACGCGGTGCTGGCGACCCACGAGCATACGGATCACGTCCACGGTCCCTCACAGGCGCCGATCCTCGCAAACACCGACGCCGACTTCGTCGCGCCCGACGACTCGCTCGCGGTCGCCCGCGAGGAGGAGCGGTGGACGGAGGAGTGGGAGGTCGACGAGGAGGCGTTCCTCGAAGTGACCGAGGGCGACGAGCTGAAGATCGGCGAGTTCACCGTACACGTCGTTGAAACGGAGGACGCGGACGCGACGCACCCGGTCGGATACGTGATCGAACACGATTCGGGTACCCTGTTCCACGCCGGTGACAGCAAGCCCTCGGCGTCGTTCCCGGCGCTGGCCGACGAGTTCGACATCGACCTCGGAATCTTAGCGTTCGGGTCCGTCGGCAGGGTCCCGGACAAGGAGACGGGCGAACCGGTCGAAACGAAGTGGTACAGCGACGAAAACGAGATCGCGGCGGCCGCCGAGGACCTCGCGCTCGACCGACTCATCCCGACTCACTGGGACATGTGGAAGGGGCTGACCGCGGACCCGACCGCGCTCCACGAGCACGTTCGGAGCCGCTCGCACCCGAACCAACTGGAGATAGTCGAGATCGGCGACCGGATCGATCTGTAGAATTTCGGCCTCAGTAGAGCCGATCCGCGTTTTTTCGCCGGCAGGTGGTTATCAACACCGAAACCCGGCCCGTGGAATTTAAGCCCCTGCTCCGGGAGGGTCTCCGTATGAGCGAACGGACGGCAGAAGCGACGACGACCGTCGACGAGGACGGTATTCGCGTCGAGAAGTCCTTCACGGACGACGCGTTCCCCGTACCCGCGGTGATGTACGAGCTCTCCTCGACCCGCGAGGACCCCGTGCGCGTGCGCATCGTCGACCGAATCCCCGAGTCGTTCCCGATGGACCGGATCGGGTTCCACCCGGAGTACGAGAGCGAGAACTGGACCGCCTACAAGGACCACCGCGTCGAGTTCGAGCGCGTCGTCGACCCCGGCGACGAGATCGAGACCGTGTTCGGCATCCGCGACGACGACCCCGACCTCGAGGGCTTCCTCGGAACGCCGGTCATCGAGCACGTCCCGGTCGGCGAGGAGATCGAAGACGTCCTTGGCGCCGGCGACACCGACGCCGTCAGGGAGGTGCTCTCGGGCGACCGCGCGACGCTCCCCGGAATGGAGCAGCCGCTCACGGCCGAGGGCGAGAACTCGGAGCCCGCGGCGGTCGACGACGAACCGACTGCCGAACCGGAAGTGATCGACGACCCCCCGGAAGCCGCCGAAGCCGACGAAGAATCCGAGGACACGGAGTCTCCCGAACCGCGAGAGGTCGTTGCGGGAACCGCAGCGGTCACCTCACACACCGAGGGGCCGGACGCGGACGAACCGGATGCGGGCGAGCCAGCCGTCGACGAGCCGAAAGATGCGACGATCGAGGCCGACGAAGAAGGCGAGTCGGATGAGTCCGCCGAACCGGAGGAGGTCGATCCCGACGCCACCGGGGAGAGCCGCGAACCGATGGACGCAGCGCCCGCCACGGCCCCGGACGAAGGTCTCGCCGCGGCGCTCGCCGCGGAGATCCGCGCAGGCGGAGTAGACGACGCCGACCTCGAAACCCTCCGCTCCGAACTCGACGTGGGCGTTCCCCGAAGCGTCGACGTGCGGATCGCCCGCCTCCAGTCGAGCGTCGCCGATATCGAGGCGTACGCCGACGCGCTCGCGGAGTTCATCGACGGCGAGGGGACCGCCCGCGAGATCCTCGACGACCTCGATGAGAAGGTCGATGCCGTCGAGTCCGAGATGGCTGCAATCGACGACCGGGTCATCTCCGCCGACGCGGACCGGAACGACCTGCGCGAGGAGGTCTCGCGCGTCGACGAGTCGGTGTCGGCCGCGACCGACGAGATTGATGCTGTCAGCGAGCGCGTCGATGGCGTCGACAGCCAGATCGAGGGCGTCGACGACCGGGTCGAAGGCGTGGAGACGGACGTTTCGAACGTCGAGGAGTCGGTCACGAATCTCGACGGAACTGTCGCAGACCTCGGGGATACGGTCGTTAGCGTCGAGGAAACCGTCGACGGGGTCACCGACGATGTGTCTCGACTCGACGACGAGACGACCGGCCTCGACGAGGCGGTCGACGACCTGGGCGACGACGTCGAGACGCTGTACGAGGAGGTCGACGACGCCGCCGCGGGGCTGGAGGCAACCGAGGATCGGGTGGACGACGTGGAGGCCCGGATCGGACGGTTCGACGAGGAATTCGACGACCTCTGGGACGACCTTGCGGAGGTCGACACCCGCCTGACCGACATCGAGGACCGCCTCGGCGAGGACCTCGACGACGTGGAGGCGGAACTCGACGCGATCAACGATCACCTCGAAGAGCTCGAAGCCTTCAGAAAGCGGCTCAACGAGGCTTTCGGTCCATAACGGCGGACCGCGACGACAGCATCGAAATCCCCCCGAGAGAAAAGCGCAACCCGTTTTACCCGCGGTGACCCAGATCCGACAATGAGCGAACCGGTACCGGTCGCCGTGCCGCGGAAAGGCCGACCGCTCGAAGCAGTCCTCGAACGGATCGCGGCCGTCGGCCCCGACGACCGGCTTGACGGGCTTGCGGACCGCGTGAGCAACACGCTCCGGTACGAGAAGGCCGTCACGAAGGGGCGCGTCGACGCCGAAGACGGCCCGTACGAGCGGCTGATCGAGTACTCGGATCCCGACAACCCGCGCCAGCCCGAGTTCACGCTGCTGCGCGACGACCGCGACGGCAAACCCCGACGGATCGTCTTCGACGCGGCCACCGTCGACCTTGGCGAGGTAACGCTGAAGCTCGTCGGCCGTGAGGAGCCGTTCCGAGCGCTCCGAACCCACGAGTTCGCGGTCGGGTTCGACTCCGCCGACCTCGTCTTGGAGGAGGTCGTCGGAATCCGACCGGGCGGCCTCGGACAGATCGCCGACATCAACGAGCGGATCGACCCCGTCGACACCGACGTGCGCGTGGTCAACGGGCTCGGAGACACCGTCTATCACACGTTGATGGGGCGACCGGAGGGAATCGAGCCGGGGACTGACTTCGATCGGGATTTCGTCGCGAAGTACGAGGGGTCGCTGTGTATTTCGCCGCGATACGAACGGCTCGTTACCGCGGTGCTGGGAACAGACGCGCTGGAGGGCGTCGAGTTCGTCTATCCGAACGCGAACGAGGAAGAGGAGGCCGCCATCGCCCGGACTGGACTCGGCGTCTACCTCACGGTCACCGGGTCGACGGCCCGCGAACACGGGCTCGACGTCGGCGAGCACCTGTTCCCGAGCGAAACCGTGCTGATGCGGAACGCCGCCGAACACGACCCAGCCGTCGGGCGCGCGCTCGATGCGATTGCGGTCGAGAAATCGTCCTCCGAGATCCGAGTCTGACTCTCGGCGCTTTCTATAGCGGTATGAGATATACGCGTTTGCGATCGATCGCCCTCAACGCCCCGAAGAGATGTGAGATGAGACGCGTTGTTCTGACTGTTCTGCAGTAGATACCGCACCGTCGATCCCGATGTCTCGATCCGCCTCGACGGAGCCGTGGCAACCGGACCACAGAAAGTGGGTGTCGGTCACTGTACACGCGAGGCGGTGGCTGTCGATCGGATTCGATCGATGACGGTACCGGATGAGACGAACATCGATCGCCAGTGGTCCGGGAAAACCACCCCGACCCCTCGCTGCCACCATCTCGATCGACGTGATACCGCCCGGTACACCACCCGCCGACGAAGGGGGAGAACCGGATCGATCGAATCGACCGGTAGTATTTATATCTGCTTTTCTAGTACTACACTCAGATATATTTGGTACCAGAAAACCATATATTCTACGTCTTCCCCGGCTTTGATAGTACTATAGTACTGTATAAGTGACCTTATCCCGAATTGTGGGATAGATTGAAGATGGCGGCCCGAGAAGCCTCGGACGAGAGATGAGCGACGACCGCCGCTCGGTGAAGACGTATGTCCCCGAAGACCAGAAGGCGATCTGGCAGGATCACGCCGACGATCTGGGGATGTCGCAAAGCGAGTTCGTTAGAACGATGGTACAGGCCGGGAGACGCGGTTTTTCGATCGACGGAGCCGATAACCCTGTCGAACCCGATCCGTCGGGGTCTGACCCCGGGGGTAGCGACCTCGAAAGGCGGGTGGAAGCAGCGCTCTCCGACGGAGTGCTTTCGTGGGAGGAACTCGTCGACGCCGTGTTCGACGACTTCGAGGGACGACTGGAGGGCGCGCTCGATTCGCTCCAGGATCGCAACCGCGTCCGGTACAACGGACGGGAGGGAGGGTACACGCTGATCGATGAGTAGCACGCGAGCCCCCGACGAGGTCGACGACCCGATCGGATACTTCATCGAGGACCTCACCTACCACGGGAAGACCGAACGAACTCGCGACTCCTACGAGCGTGTGCTCCGCCGGTTCGAGTCGTTTCTCGATCACGACATGACGCCGGCGTCGGCTACCCACCGCGACTGCATGGCGTTCGTCCACTCGCTTCGCGGCGACGCGGCCGATAGCACGGTGGCGACGTACGCGGCGTATCTCCACCGGTTCTACGGGTATATGACTGAAGTCGGTGTCTTTGAGGGGAACCCGATGACGCTCGTGATGGAAGAGATGGACGAGACGGTCGATAAGGACCCGGCGCGGCGAGATGTTTCGATCCCCGCGATGCGCGAATTTGTCGCCGGTATTCGGCATCCGCTCCACCGCGCGCTCGTCGTCGCGCTGTTGAAGACCGGAATGCGGGTGGGTGAGCTCTGTAACCTCGATCTCCGCGATCTCGCGATCGACGACGAGGAGGTCAGGGAGACGTTCGCACTGGGAACGCGACCGGCCCTCGCGGACCGGCCGAACTCGCTGTACGTCACACCGGACGCGACGGTGGGCGAGGAGCTGAACGGGGAGGCCCGTACCGCGTCGAACAAGCGCAAGCGCGCCACCGTGATCCCTATCGACGACGAGTTGATGGGGACGCTGAAACGGTGGCTTGCGGTGCGCCCGGACGGTCCCTCCTCGGCGGATCCACTGTTCGTCGGCACCGCGGAGGGATGGGGCGAGCGGCTTGACCCGCAAGCGGTCAGACACGTTGTCGAACGATACGCCCGCGAGGCGGGGTGGTACCGTACGGGTGGCGGTGCCGCCGAGAACGTCACGCCCCACTACTTCCGGCACTTCTTCACGACGCATCTCCGGGACCGGACGGGCGATCGCGGCGTCGTCAAGTACCTACGCGGTGATGTCGCCGACGACGTAATCGACACGTACACCCACAACTGGGGTGATCAGGTCCGCGAGACGTACGAAGCGAACGTGTACCAGCTGTTGAGGTAGCGATTGGGCGCGAGTCGGCTCTAGTACAGTTTCGTCGTCGATAGTACGACGGATTCCGTGTTCGATAGTAGCCAAATAAACCCCATGCCGCTATATCAATAACTCCCCTTCTCGCGATCGACCGGTTCTCCCAATCGGGTGGAGGGGCGCCCTCAGTACCGACGGTTGTGGTGACGACGATGGCTCTACGTCGGTGTCGTCGCGCAGGCGTCGATCTGATTTGTTCACTTCACCAGCGTCGTCGGGATCGTGGTCTCCCAGAGGACGGCTTCAGCGACGCGGTGGCGACATTCACCGCTCTACCGCGTGCGTGAACACGTTCGGGAGAGGACCCAAGCGGGTAGGACGGGGAGGACTGAGTGAGCCGATGTTCGACAACCTCGACACGGACCGGCGGCCGCTGGTTCTCATCTGGGAGGTGACGCAGGCGTGCGGACTCGCCTGCCGCCACTGTCGCGCCGACGCGAAGCCGGCGCGTCACCCCGACGAACTGTCGACCGAGGAGGGGAAGCGGCTCCTCAACGATGCGGCGACGTTCGGGGACGGCCAGCTCGTCGTGCTCTCTGGCGGCGATCCGCTCGCCAGAGACGACCTGCTAGAGCTGGTTTCGTACGGCGACGATCAGGGACTCCGCATGACGATTACCCCCAGCGGGACGCAGTCGCTGACGGCCGACCGGATCGAGGATCTCGCTGACGCCGGGATCCGGCGGATGGCGCTCAGCCTCGACGGCGCGACGCGCGAGAGCCACGACCGGTTCCGGGGCGAAGAGAGCTTCGAGAGCACGCTGGAAGCGGCTGAGGCCGCCTCCGAGGCGGGGCTGCCGCTGCAGATCAACACAACCGTCTGCGCGGAGACGGTCGACGAACTCCCTGCAATCCGTGACCGCGTGCGGGACCTCGGCGCTGTCCTCTGGAGCGTGTTCTTCCTCGTCGCCGTCGGCCGAGGGCGGATCCTGGAGCCGATCGCACCGGAGCGTGCTGAAGATGTGATGGAGTGGCTCCACGGTGTCGCCGAGTCAGAGCCGTTCGGCGTCAAGACGACTGAGGCGCCGTTCTACCGCCGGGTCGGGCTTCAGTCTGACGGCGACGAGGAGGCGACCCGGCGGCGCGGCGGGATCACCGCCGGCCGCGGGTTCGCGTTCGTGAGCCACACCGGAGAGGCGTACCCGTCCGGATTCCTCCCGGAGTCCGCCGGTAACGTCCACGATCGGTCGATCGTCGATATCTACCGGAACGGGGACCTGTTCGAGTCGCTCCGCGAGCCGGACCGGCTGAAGGGGAAGTGCGGTGCCTGCGAGTTCCGCCAAGTATGCGGCGGGAGCCGATCGCGAGCGTTCGCGACGACGGGGGACCCGCTGGAGAGCGATCCGCTCTGCCCGTACGTGCCCGACGGATACGACGGCGAGCTACCGCCGACACTCAAGGACGGATTCGAGGGGTCGACCAGCGCGCCGGACGCCGCGGATTGAGACGGAAACACTGCCGGATTCGACGGACAGCGACGGTGGCATGTGCGGCTCCGCCCTTATAAGGAAGTCCGGGTCGTCGTCACGCGGCGTCAAACTCGCTGACTGACCGCTACGCGGGTGTCGTTGGTGCGTCGGCCGATGCGAGCACGACACCGAACCCGCGAAGAGTCCCTGCCGACGTGTAACTGGCGACGACGGTCGTTGTGGCTGTGAACGTACTCCCGTCGTCTCGCTGGAACTTCAGATTTGCCGTGACTTCCGTCTCGGCTTCGGCAGCCTCGGTGAGCTCTTCTGCACGCTGTTTGCCGGCTGGGTCTCCGGAAAGGTGTGCCCCGAGATGTGTCCCGAGACTGGCTTCGATCGAATACCCCAGCACGTCTTCAACCCGGTCGTTCCAGCGGGTCACGTAGCCCTCGTGGTCGAGGGTATAGAACGCGCTCTCGTCTTCCCCCTCGAAGAGGAAGTAAAACTCTCCGTGTTGTGTCGACGCAGTCGTCCGCTCTCCGGTAATATCTTGGGCTGTACAGACGATGCTTCCGCTCTCGGTTGCCGCTAGCCGGTGATCCGTGATACGCCGGTCTCCCTGCTTCGTGACGCGGACGGTTTCCCCGCTCCAGTACGCATTAACCGGGGCCCTCACAATATGGACCGCTGGCTTGGGGAACGTTGCCTACGGAAAGTTGTCCAAGAAGCGCAATAAACAACGGATTGTATTACGGGTGGGTAATGACACCAACTCGTCAAATGGGGAAAGTGATGAAAGCGACCCCATTGAACTCATCCGGAAGCTCAAGCAACTTAATGACGAAGGACTGATAACTAATGCTGAGTTTGAGGAAAAGAGACAAAAATTGTTAGACAGTCTATAGATGCTTCCACCATTGGTAGGCATAATACAATCTTGATATTATCGGCATTTTGTGCGCTTGACTCCACGCGATAACCTTTGACAAGAGCCTTCTCACTCATATTGACTCGCTCCCCGGTCACGTCCTTGGGCTGTCCCGCGTTCCGTGCCGCCGTGACGTAGCCCAGACTCAGGGCGAGCGGGCTGACCGGGCCGGGACACTTGCACGAGGCGTTCCAAGAGATAGCCTCGCACTCTACGAGATTCCGGTCAGGAGAGGCGGAGTTCCTCATCTTAGGGCTCCCGACAACAGGACCGAACGACAAAAAACGCCTTCTAATTCGAACCTCAAACTGTTTTGCCGAAATATATCTCTCCGAGCTGCGCTTCTTGTTTGGTATGGACGGTCAATATTGTCTGCTTTCCGAACGTTCCGAGCGCGAATCGTCCGTCAACAGCACCCGCACTAACTACAAGCAATAATTGCCAAAAGTGGAACCCGGTTCACCGCAACACGGCGTCGGGGTGCAATCGATGAGGGGTACAAGTCAATTCTTGATATCCCGAAACTTCTTTATAAGTCACCCGCTAAGACCCTTCTGTTCGGCACGCTCAGCGGTTGAGGAACAAGGTAGTGGGGCCGGAGGGATTTGAACCCCCGATCGACTGATATCTCCGGCGCGCCTCGGAACTCCAGAGGGTCGTCAACACGACCGATGATCAGTCGGCCGCTCGGTATATCAGTCTGGAGTGTCGTCCCGGGCGCAAGCCTCTGGAGTCAGTCGCCATGCCTGGCTTGGCCACAGCCCCGCGTGATCTCGCATCAGGTGCTTGCCGAAACGCGGATAAAGGGGTTTCGATCGCGAACGATCGGGCGACGGGGCGGTGGATCGGGATGGGGAGGAGACAGCGACGTCGCGAGGTCACTCCTCCCGATCGTCGGCGCTCCAGTCGCACTCCTGGCATTTGTAGCCGGTGATAAACTCGGTCACGCTCGGCATATACCCGACGGAGATGACGTCGCCGCCGCACTCCGGGCAGTCGCGGTCGGCATTCGTGATCGATTCGGCTTCGAGGATTGAATCGCCCTCGATCAGCTCCGCGAGCTTCTCGGGAGTTACCATCCGCCCCTGCACGACGCGATTGGACATACCCGCCGTTTACCGCCGAGTACCTAAACCCCGGCGACACGTGGAGACAGAGACAGCCACTTCCCTTTCTCAGATCCCGGGTCCGCCTCCGCTGCTACAGCCAGGGCGCCCGGGAGTCGTCATCCGCAAAGGGGTCAGTGTCGTCCGCGTCGTCGCTCCTTCCAGAGGGATCGCCGCCGTTGGCGATCACCGCCACGTCGTCGTCGACGATGGGGGCGGGCGCGGTCGGCGCGTCGAGCGGCGGCTCGGTCGGCTCCGTGTCCCCGTCGCGTTCTGCGTCGTCGTCAGTCACGATCCCGTCGTCGATCTCGTCCGCGTCGTCGATGTCTGGGGCGTCATCGCCGTCGGGGTCGTCGCCGGCCCCGTCATCCGCGGAATCGCCGGCCGGCCCGGCGTTCGGATCGTAGGCGAACAGGGTCGTCACGCCGAGTACCGCCAGCGCGATGGGCGCTTCGGTCTGCATGATATCGAAGGGACCGAGCAGGATCGGCAGTGCGAGTACGCCCAGCGCGACGGCCGAGCCGAACCGGAACCGATCGATGTCCACGCGCCCGCGGAGATGCGGCGACAGCAGCGCGATCGCCAACGCGAACGCGACACCGACACCGGCCGCGGCGGCGCCGTTGAGCACGTACTCCGGGGAGGTTCGAAGGGCGAACCCCGACGGCTCGAAGCTGGCGACAAGTCCGAGCGAGATGATGACACCGGGGCTGGGCAGGTACTCGCCGATCTCCGAGCTCGCGGTTTTGGCGGCGATCGTGAGGATCACCAGTCCGGCGAAGCGCTCGAAGACGAGGAGGTTCAGGAATTCCCTGAACGTGGGGGCGAATGCGGCCTCCAGTGCGGCGAGCGGGATGATGATCGCGCCGATCAGCAGCACGGATCCGGCCATCTGCCGGCGGCTGCCGTCCATCTCCGCGAGGATCACTGCGGCGGTCGCGGAGCCACCGAAGATGAGGATGCCCGTCTCGATCACGCCCGTCGCGGTCGTCAGGACGCCGGCGACGACTAAGGCGGGAAAGATTCCGTCGACGAGCGGCAGCACCATCACGGTCGCGAGCAGCTTCGTCGCGCTGCCCACCCGCTGCTCCAGTCGGAGAGCGACTGGATGACGAGAGACGCTCATTCAGGGGCGATAACCCTGACCAACGGGTACACGGTAGGAAGCGGGCGACCCGTGATAGCCGAGGGTCCGGCGTACGGAGTCGAATCCGCGAGCGGCCCGACGAGTCCATGTAAAGGGTTTACGCGGACTGCCGGCTGTAAAGCGGGTGCCGAGGTTGAGAATCGGCTGACCGGCGATGCGCGTGTTCACGGGACTGTCGGAGTCCATACCTCATATATGCGTTTCGGTTGCGTTAAAGGTTGTGTGAGGTGTGTCCGCACGGAACGAAAGATCAGCAGACAACATTTATATACCCATCGTAGATGTGCCGGATGAACGACGGAACTGGTGACAATTTGTCGGAGATACCTCGGTCGCAATAGCTAATTCGTGTACGATCGTTTCGAGAGCGAGCAAGCGAACCACGAACGGCGATCGTATCGCGTGAATTCGGCAGTTATGCGAACGAGCGATCGGTTCTACCCTTGTCCAGACACTGCTCGTCGATGTCGCTGGTGGCGTGTCGAACAAACAGTGACTCCGGACGCCGAGACCTTGACACACAAACCGACGCCGATCCGTTATTGATCCACAAAGCTGCATATTGCGTGAATCTGGATGACAACGACGTACACGTCTGTGCTGACTCGCAACGCTTTTTATCGGCCACTCATGACGGTTTATATGGCGACAGACTCCGGTCGATTCTCAGCGAAACTCGACGTCCCGGAAGCGTTAACGTTCGACGACGTACTCTTAAAGCCCAAAGAGAGCCGTGTCGAGCCCGACGACGCGGACCTCTCCGCGCGCGTCTCGAAGAACGTCGAACTGACCGTCCCGGTCCTCTCTGCAGCGATGGACACCGTCACCGAGAGCGACCTCGCGATTGCGATGGCCCGCGAGGGCGGGCTCGGCGTCCTTCACCGTAACATGACCGTCGAAGAGACAGCTGAAGAGGTCGAGCGCATCAAGCGCGCACACGAGCTCGTCATTCGCCGGGAGGACGTCGTGACCGTCTCGCCCGACGACACGGTCCGCGAGGCCGACGCCGTGATGGAGCGTCAGGGCGTCTCCGGCGCCCCGGTCGTCGACGAGGACGACGCAGTTTTGGGGATCATCTCGGGCACTGACATCCGTCCGTACCTGGAAGTCGGCGAGGACGACGCCGTCAGCGAGGCCATGACCGACGAGGTCATCACCGCGCCGGAGAACGTCGAGGCGCGCGAGGCGTTAGAGCTGATGTACGACCACAAGATCGAGCGCGTCCCGATCGTGGACGGGGACGACGGACTCGTCGGTCTCGTCACGATGCAGGGAATCCTCCAGCGCCGCGAGCACGAGGAGGCCGCCCGCGACGAGGACGGACGCCTGCTCGCCGGCGTCGCGGTCGGTCCGTTCGAGGAGGAGCGTGCCGTCGCGGCCGACGGAGCCGACGTCGACGTGATCTTCATCGACTGCGCGCACGCCCACAACCTCAACGTACTCGACTCGGCGCGGGCGATCAAAGAGACCGTCGAGGCCGACGTGGTCGTCGGCAACGTCGGGACGCGAGAGGCGGCCGAGGCCGCCGTCGACTTCGCAGACGGGCTGAAGGTCGGTATCGGGCCGGGGTCGATCTGCACCACCCGCGTGGTGAGCGGCGCGGGGATGCCCCAGATGACCGCGGTCTCGCAGGTGGCCGATGTGGCCGCCGAACACGGCGTCCCGGTGATCGCCGACGGCGGGATTCGCTACTCCGGCGACGCCATCAAGGCGCTCGCCGCGGGCGCAAGCGCGGTCATGCTCGGCTCCTACTTCGCTGGCACCGACGAGGCACCGGGCCGCGTCATCACGATGCAGGGGAAGAAGTACAAGCAGTACCGCGGGATGGGCTCGGTCGGCGCGATGAAGTCCGGCGGCGGCGACCGCTACCTCAAAGAGGAGGACGAAGACGAGGAGTTCGTCCCGGAGGGCGTCGAGGCCGCGACCCCCTACAAGGGGAGCCTCGCCTCCGAACTCCACCAGCTCACGGGCGGCATGTGCTCCGGGATGGGGTACGTCGGCGCCGAGACGATCCCGGAGCTCCACGATCGCGCCGAGTTCATCCGCGTCTCCAGCGCCGGACAGACTGAGGGACACCCCCACGACGTGATGATCACCGACGAGGCGCCGAACTACAGCCCGAACGAGTGACGCCGCGGTAGCGGGGCCGGATCACGAATCCGCGCCGATCCCGCGTCGAGTCTAACCCGATCCGAAACCGGTGACGTGAACCCGAAGAGGTATTTTAATATAGTCCGCGCAGAGACGAAACGTGTGAGCGAACACGTCGTCGCTCCGAGAATCCATGAGTGAGCAACCGCCGCTGGTCCTCGTGGTGGAGGACGAACCCGACCTGGCCGACCTGTACGCCGCGTGGCTCGGCGACGAGTATCGCGTCCGGACCGCGTACGGCGGCCAGGAGGCGTTAGACGAACTCGACGAGGCCGACGACGAGGTCGACGCGATCCTGTTGGACCGGCGGATGCCGGGGCTTTCCGGGGACGAGGTTCTCGCCGCGGTCCGCGAGCGCGGCATCGACTGTCGCGTCGCGATGGTGACCGCGGTTGAGCCCGACTTCGACATCCTGAAGATGGGTTTCGACGACTACCTCGTGAAACCGGTCACCAGCGACACCCTCCGCGAGACGGTCGAGGGGCTCCTCCGGCGCGGCGAGTACGACACCGAGATGCAGGAGCTGTTCTCGCTGACCTCGAAGAAGGCGATGCTGGAGACCGAAAAGAGCGCCACCGAGCTCGCAGACAACGAGGAGTACCAGCGCCTCACCGACCGGATCGAGGAACTCCGGTCGGAGGCCGACCAGTCGCTGGAGGCGGTGACCGAAGACGACGACGACTTTGAGAAGCTGTTTCAGGAGTTCGACACCGATGCCGATGTCGACACCGACGAGTGACGCCGACGAGTGACGCCAACACCGACGCCGGCGGATAACGACGTTCCGCGCGACTTTTTAAGTGTGATCCCGTCGAACCCGCAAATCAAATGCGCGTTCGCGATCTCCCGCTCTCGGAGCAGTTCGTCGATCACTTCGCCGAACAGGGGATCCGCGAACTGTACCCGCCGCAGGCGGCCGCGGTCGACGCCGGCGTCTGCGAGAGCGAGAACGTCGTCGCGGCGGTGCCGACCGCCTCCGGAAAGACGTTTATTGCCGAGCTAGCGCTGCTGACCGCCGACGGACCCGGGCTGTACGTCTGTCCACTCCGCGCGCTCGCCCGCGAGAAGTACGAGGCGTTCGCGGCGTTGCCGGGCGTCGACGCCGCTATCTCGACCGGCGACTTCGACGCGTCGGGCGAGGCGCTCGCGGGCAACGACGTGGTGGTCGCCACGAGCGAGAAGGTCGATTCCGCGATCCGCAACGGCGCGTCGTGGGTCGACGACCTCGCCTGCGTCGCCGTCGACGAGGTCCACCTCCTCGGCGCTGAGCGGCGCGGCCCGACCCTCGAAGTGACTCTCGCGACGCTCCGCCGACGGAACCCCGAGCTACAGGTCGTCGCGCTGTCGGCGACCGTCGATAACCCGGAGGCGATCGCGGAGTGGCTGAACGCGACTCTCGTGAAATCCGAGTGGCGCCCCGTCGACCTTCGCACCGGAGTCGCCGTCGATGGGGACGTGACGTTCGACGACGGAACGACGATGACGGTCGATGTCGGGAGCGTCGCTGTGGACGGGAGCGGCGACGGGGACGACGGCGACAGCGGTGACGCAGACGATCCCCCCGACGACACCGAGATCACCGCCGCCCTCGTCGCCGACGCCGTCGATCAGGGCGGACAGTGTCTCGCATTCGTTCGGTCGCGGACTGAGGCGGTCGGGCTGGCCGAGCGGCTCGCGGCCGACGGGCTCGCCGAGCGGCTGGGGGTGGAGTCGGCCGCCGCGGCCGCGGGCGACGAGGCCGCCGACGTGGACGGCACCGCCACCGGCCGCCAGCTAGCCGACTGCCTGCGGTCCGGCGTCGCGTTCCACCACGCCGGACTCCGGGCCGGCCACCGGACGGTCGTCGAGGAAGCGTTCCGCGACCGTGAGGTCGCCTGTATCTGCGCGACACCGACGCTGGCCGCCGGCATCAATGTCCCCGCGCGGCGGGTCGTGGTCCGCGACCAGAAGCGGTACGCGGGGTCGGGGATGGAGTGGCTCCCTACGCTGGAGGTCCACCAGATGTGCGGGCGCGCCGGGCGTCCGGGGTTGGATCCGTACGGGGAGGCCGTGCTCGTTGGGAACCGGGACACCGAGGGCGACCTCGTCGAACGGTACCTCGACGGGGAACCGGAGGCGGTCGAGTCGAAACTCGCCGACCCGGCGTCGCTGCGGACCCACGTCCTCTCGGCGGTCGCGACCGGGTTCGCGGAGACGGAGGCCGAGATCCTCGATGTGTTCGAGGGGACGTTTTACGCCCGGGAGGCCGGCGCCGGTGGGCTGGCCGACGCCGTCGGCGTCGCGGTCGACGACCTCGCGGCGGCCGAGCTGGTCCGCCGGGAGACGGGCGGGGTCGAGGCGTACCGGCTTGTCGCCACGCCGGTCGGGGAGACGGCCTCGAAGCAGTACGTTAGGCCGGAGACCGCCGAACGGATCGTCTCCGGGCTCCGGACTGCGGCGGGAATGTCGAACGCGACGACGCTCACCGTTTTCGAGGTGATCTGCGACACGCCCGACATGCAGGACACCTACCTCGGCAACGCAGAGCGTGCTGAAATCTATCGATTCGCGCGGGCGAACGCGGGGACGCTGACGACGGCGATGGACGAGACAGATAATTTCGAGGAGTGGCTGGAGTCGGTGAAGACGGCGCGGATCCTCGACGAGTGGATCGGCGGTGCGACCGTCGAGGAACTGGTGGAGTCGTATCGGATCGGCCCGGGCGACCTCGACTCCCGCGTTGAGCGCGCCGAGTGGCTGTTGAGCGCGGCCGAGGCGCTCGCCGAGACGATCGGCGTGCGCGTACCGGCGATCACGAGGGCGCGCTCGCGACTGTGACGGGCGAGAGAGCGAGAGAGACGGAGAGAGTGGGACGCAGTGAGCGTGCCGGTCAGTCCGCAGGCTCGACGGCCCGGTGGAAGGGAGTCCGCGCGATCGTCTGCCGGAGATCTGCGAGGGAGTCGCGGCCGGCGTCGCCGGCGACGGCCATCACCGCGAACACCTCCTGGCGGGAGATTTTCACGCCGGTTTCGGTGAGCGCGTCCTCGGGACGGGAACTGAGTTCGCGGAGGGTACCGACCGCGAGCAGGTACGGGACGGTCCACGCCTCCATCGTGTTTCCGTTCGAGAGCGGCATCGTCTCTAAGTACGCCTGCGCGTCGTCGAGGAACGACCGGGCGTACTCGGCGGTCCGGCTGACGACGCGGGCGGACGACTCCCGATTCTCCGGGTGGACGACGCGCTCTTGGTCGACCCCCTCGTCGGCGAGCCACTCGGCGGGAAGGTAGACGTTGTTCTCCTCGGTGTAGTCGTCGTACACGTCTTTCGAGACGTTCACGAGTTGGAGGAGGAGTCCGAACTCCTCGGCTGTGTCTCGTAGTTGCCGCGCGCGGTCCTCGGTGACGTCGCCACGGGTGAGCAGGTTCGTGATGAGGTTCCCGACCGTGCCGGCAGCGTAGTAGCAGTACTGCTCTAGTTCGTCGCGGTCGTCGATACGGAGCCCGCCCTCGGTGGCGTGCCGATCGACGAACATCGCCATCCCGTCAACCATTTCCAAGACGGGTGGGACGATCGCGTCGCGGGCCTCGGGCTCGAACTCCGCGAACGTCGCCACGATCGTCGGTACCTCGGCGACGACTTCCCAGTCGTCGTTGCGGTCGGCGGGCGCCGGGAGCCACTCGTCGACCGCGTCGCGGAACGCCACAATGTCGGTGTCGTCGTCGGGGTCGATCGCGCGCCGGTACGTCCGCAACACGTCGCTTTGAGCTTCAGGAGGGATGTGTCCGGCGTCCTCGACGGTATCGGCGACCCGACAGAGGAGGTATCCCACGCAGATATGCGAGGCCATCGGCTCCTCCAACACGTCGACCGTCAGCGCGAAGGTCCGAGAAACGCCCTGAACCGCCTCGTGACACCACGAGAGGTCGGGCTCAGCGGGACCGTGTGCTCGTCCGCTCATTCAGTTACCAACACTTACGGCACAACGCATAAAAAGCCTCGTGGAACGACGGGAGTGCTCACGGAGCCGATCGTGGCTTCGCGGTGTGCGTTTCTACAGGCTGAGCAGGCCGAGTGCCTCGGGGCTTGACCCCGAGGCGGTTCACCCATTCCGTGCTCCGCCCAACACCGGACCCGTGTACAATCGTGTGGAAACGGCTAAGTTTCCGTACGAACACTCACGATCATGGACTTCACTCTCTCCGGAGAGCAGCGTCAGATCCGGGACACAGTCGCGGAGTTCGTCGACGAGGAGGTCGTTCCTCGGGCCGCCGAAATCGACGAGACCGACGAGTTCCCGGCCGACCTGATCGACGAGATGGCCGAGTTGGGACTGATGGGGATGCCGTTCCCGGTCGAGTACGAGGGCGCCGGGCTCGACTACCACAGTTACGCGATCGGACTCGCGGAGATCGCGCGCGGCTCCGGCGGGCTCGGAACGATCGTCGCCGCCCACACGTCGCTCGCGGGCAACATGCTGTACGAGTTCGGCGATGAGCGCCAGAAGGAGACGTATCTCACCGCGCTCAACACCGGCGAGGACATCGGCGCCTTCGCGCTCTCTGAGGCTGAGGCTGGATCTGACGTGCCGGCGATGAGTACCGCCGCGGAGCGCGACGGCGACGGCTACCTCGTAAACGGCGGCAAGCTGTGGATCTCGAACGGCTCCGTCGCCGACACGGTCACGCTGTTCGCGAAGACCGACCCCGACGCGGGCCGAAAGGGAATCTCCTCGTTCGTCGTCCGGCCCGAGGAGGACGACGGATTCATCGTGGAGGGTACGGAGGACAAGCTCGGCGACAAGGGGTGCCCGACCGCCGAGCTCCGGTTTGACGACCTGTGGATCCCCGAGGAGCGCCGGCTCGGTGAGGAGGGCGAGGGGTTCGTGCAGGCGCTGAAGACGCTGAACGGCGGCCGAATCACCATCGCGGCGCGCTCGGTCGGGATCGCGCGGGCCGCGCTCGACGAGGCAAAGTCGTACGCGCAGGAGCGAGAGCAGTTCGACAGCCCGATCGCCGACTTCCAGGCGATCCAGCACAAGCTCGCCGACATGGACACGAAGGCCCGGGCCGCGGAGCTGTTGATGCACGAGGCGGCCGACCTGAAGATACGCGATGAGGACTACATCAAGGAGGCCGCGCAGGCGAAGCTGTACGCTTCCGAGATCTCCCGTGAGGTCGCTAACGAGGGGATCCAGATCCACGGCGGCTACGGCTACACGAAGGACTTCCCCGCGGAGCGGTTCTACCGCGACGCGAAGCTGAACGAGATCTACGAGGGGACCAGTGAAGTCCTGCGGAACACGATCGCTCAAAAGCTCCTCGACGAATAGGGCGACGCGAACGGCGCGACCGCCGCAAGCGACGCCTATTTCTCGGCGTCGTTCGCGTCGTTGTCAGCGCTGTCCGCACCGTCCTCGGCATCGTCAATGTCGTCTTTTTCGTCTCTCTCATCGTTGCCGCTACCTGCCTCTTCAGTTCCGCTTCCGCTCTCTCCGTCCATGTCCGACGGGCTGCGGTCCACCGCGTACTCGCCGGTGTCGATCCGCTCGGCCGGCTCGGAGTAGTCGCGGTCGCTCCCCGAGAAATTGGGGCGGATCACGCCGTCGTCCGGAACATCCGACCGGCTTTCGTCGTCCTCGTCGGAGGTCGTCTCGTCGTCGGCTGTCGGCTCGTCAACACCGGGAGTCGAATCGTCGATCTCACCGGATCCTTCCGCGTCGCCGTCGAACCACTCGAACCGGTCCCGTCGATCGCGGTGCTTCGCAACGGCGACGCGGAGCCGCTCTCGGAGGGTCTCGCGGAGGTCGACCGCCTCGTCGGTCGCGAAGTCGACGGCGGCGGCGTCGTTGCCGGCGATAGAGCTGCTTCCGGCGGTGTCGGCGATGATCGTCGCCACGTCCCAGCGACGCTGGAAGATGGTCCGGGCATCGATGACGTTCTGGATCCGGTAGTACGGGACGACGGTCACCGTGCGGCTCCAGAACCCGTTTCGGGTGAGGAGGTGGTCCTCTCCGAGCCAGTAGCCGCGGTGCTTCCACTTCAGGTGGGCCGCCGGCGGCACGGCGAGCAGGAGTGCGGCCGGAGCGTACCAGGGGGCGCCGGTGCCGAGGAACCAGTCGATCCCGAACGCGACCGCGACGACGACGCCGATGACGAGCGCGTACCGGAACGCGTACCGCCATCGGATCCGCTTGGGCGGGCGGGTAAAGCGCGGGTCGCCGAACGACTCGACCTCGCGCGCCAGCCGGTACACCCGGTCCGTCGTCGCTATCGGGACGGCTGCCTGACTTCCCTGTTCGCCACCCTGTCCGGGGGCGTAGCCGGCGGTCTCGATCGAGAGGCTCGCGTAGCCGAGCGCCCGCTTCGCCGGATTATCAGCGATCCGGAGCGCCTGCACTTTCTCCGTCGGAATCGAACCGCTGTACCGGCGAAACAGCCCGCGCTCGTACCGAAGCTCGTCGCCGGCGCGGGAGAGCCGGAACCCGTAGTAGTTCGAGAAGGCGACCCCCGCGCCGAGCACCCACGACACGAGGAACAGCGCGCCGACGCCGACAATCGCGGTCGCGGTGAGCGCGATCGCCGACGCGTCCGGGACGAAGCTGGAAAGCACCGGGACCGACCCGGAGCCCAAAAACGCCAGCAATCCGATGAGGCGGCCGTCGAACGACAGCGCCCCCACTAAGGCGAGTTCGCCCGGCGAGATCGCGAACAGCTCCTCCTCTGCGGGACCGACCCTGCCCGGCCCGGCGCCCGCCTCACTGCCGGTTCTTCTCCCGGTCTCGTCGCCGGTTCCGGTCTCGGCTCCCGCTCCGGTCTCGCCGTTCGGCCCGGTCGATCCGGCCGACTTGCGGCGCTGGACCTCGCGCTGGAGCCGGGTCGCCTCGTCGGGGGTGACGAAGCGGATCGACCCCTCGGTGCTTGAGCCGCCGGCGGTCTCCAGATCCACCGCAGCGACGCCGAGCGCCCGCTGGATCACGCTCCGGCTCACGTCGACGTTCTGGATCCGGCGGTAGGGGATCTCCCGCTCGCGCCGCGAGATCACGCCGGAAGAGATATCGAGGGTATCCTCGGTCAGCTCGTAGTCGAACCGCCGGTAGTACGCGACCTCGTACGCGATCGCGGCGAGGACGACAGCGCCGACGATGGCGGCCGCGACCGCAAACCCCCAGTCGGGGTTGTTGTTCACGATGAAAAAGAGGAGGACGACGATCCCGGACACTTTCTGGAGCGCACGGTACGGGACCGATTGGGGCGCGAGCTTCACACCGCGTCCTCCCCGTCCGCGCGGATGGCCAGTCGCTTCAGCTCTTCGCGGAGGTCGCTCGCCCCGTCGGGCGTGAGTCCCGGGATTCGGACGTCTGCGCCGCGGGAGCCAGCCGTGTACACCACGCAGGAGGCGAGCCCGACGCCGCGCTCGACGGGACCGCGACGGGAGTCGACGTGCTGAATCCGGACCAGTGGTACCGTCGTCCGGACCTGCGTGATCACGCCGCGGTCGAGGTACAGCGCGTCCTCGCGGATCTCGTAGCTCCAGCGACGGTATCGGAGGAGCGCGTGCCCTACGCCAAGCACGAGGAAGACCGCGCCGGCGACAACCGGTGCCCACTCCGGGAGCCGATTGAGGTATACCCCGCCGGCGAACGGCACCGTCAACACCGCGGCGATGAGAACCGCACGGAGGACCCACACGACCTGAACGCGGGGGTGAAGCGTCTGCATCGTCATCGGCGCACCCCCGGCGTGCATCCGAGTGTCATGCGCCGTCGTTGTCGGCGCCGACGTATAAGTCCGGGCGAAATGGAGGAGGTCCGCAGCGAGAGCCCTCGCTCATTAGATCCCTCTCTAGACACTCGGATTGGCCAGTCTAGCGGCGGTGCCAACACTGAGTCAGGTGGAGAGATACCAGCCGAACAGCAGCGGGGAGACCAGCAGCGCAAACGGGACTGCGATCCACACCTCTCCCGCGAGCACGTTGTACTGCCCGAGTGTGACCGAAACCGGGGTTCCTTCGACGTACCCGACGACGAACTCGAAGCCGACGGTGAGTACCGTCCAGAGAACTCCGATGAGGACGAGTTCGGCCTGCGCGTAGTCGATGGGCGTCCACGAGAAGTAGGCGAACGAAACGAGGAGTATCGCAGCGACCAGTAGCGCCGTGCTCACTACGTGTCCGGTGTGTTCGCCGACACGGGGAATGAGGACGGTTTCTCGAAGGCCGCCGTTAATGACCGCGACGACCGCCATCACCGCCCAGACGCCCAGTGGGTACAGGAACGCGCGTGGTGTGATTGACTCCAGCCCCAACATGATCTCCATCCCGTATTGTCGTCAGTGAGACGAAAAATGTGTCGAGGGTTCGTCACGGGCCGTCTCGATCGCCGCTCGAGTTCGGCCGTGAACGGGCTCACCGACGAGAGCTCGACAACCGTCGCCGCGCAGTCGCCACGTCACCCCTGTATGCGTGTCATTTACTACCAGAGGACATAATTGCCGAAACCGATATCACGTGGGGTCGAGTCGAGCCGATCATGGCAGACGACCCGTTCGAGAACATGCTCGCACAGATGGACCGCGCGGAGGAGTACGCCGACGTGGATCACGGCATCTTCGAGCGGCTCAAACACCCGGAACGTACGCTGAAGGTCACGCTCCCGGTCGAGCTGGACTCCGGCGAGGTCGAGGTGTTCGAGGGGTATCGCTGCCAGTTCGACAGCGCTCGCGGACCTTTTAAAGGCGGCGTCAGATTCCACCCGTCGGTCACACAGCGCGAAGTCGAGGCGCTCGCCGGGTGGATGACGTGGAAGACCGCGCTGGTCGATCTCCCGTACGGCGGCGCGAAGGGAGGCGTCATCTGTGAGCCGAAGGACCTCACTCAGAACGACTTGGAAAGCCTCACCCGGCGGTACACAGAGGGGATCCGCCGGATGATCGGACCCGAGACCGACGTGCCCGCGCCGGACATGAACACGAACCCGCAGACGATGGCGTGGATGATGGACACCTACTCGATGTACGAGGGGCACTCCGTCCCGCAGGTCGTCACCGGGAAGCCGCTGGAGATCGGTGGGACGCCGGGGCGGGTGGAAGCCACCGGCCGCGGCGTCTCCATCGTCACCGAGCGTCTCTTCGAATACCTCGATCGCGACCTCTCGAATGCGACTGTCGCGATTCAGGGATTCGGGAACGTCGGGTCGAACGCGGCAAAGCTCCTCGACGAGGCGGGCGCGCGGGTCGTCGCCACCTCCGACGTGACCGGTGCAGCCTACGATCCCGACGGGCTCGACGTGGCAACACTGGCCGCCCACGTCGACGCCGGCGGCCTGATCGATGAGTACGTCGGCGGTGAGATCCGAGCGACTCCGGACGAGCGGCGTGTCGACGACGGATCCCGCTGGGATGACCCGGACGCAATCTCGAACGCGGAGCTATTGACGCTCGACGTCGACGTGCTGATCCCCGCCGCCGTCGAGGGCGTGATCACCGCGGACAACGTCAGCGACCTGCGAGCCTCCGCGATCGTCGAGGCGGCCAACGGGCCGACGACGGTCGCCGCCGACGAGGTGCTCACGGAGCGGGACATCCAGGTCGTCCCCGATATCCTCGCGAACGCCGGCGGGGTCATCGTCTCGTACCTCGAGTGGGTCCAGAACGCGCAGGAGTTTTCGTGGCCGCTGGAGACCGTCAACGCCGAATTGGAGCGCCGCATCGGCACGGCGTTCGACCAGACGATCGACCAGTACGACCAGAAGGACCTGCCGGACCTCCGGACCGCGGCGTACACGCTCGCGCTCGAACGCACCGCGAGCGCCCACGAATACCGCGGGCTGTTCCCCTGAGCGACGAATAATAGCGGGAGTGGGTGAAGTAGGTTGACTGATCGACCATTTATAAGTGATCGAGTGGCGTTGCTGTCGGCTGTTTATAAGTCTCAGACAGCATGGTGAACGCCTCCAAAGCCCCAGTCGCGAGGACTCGTGCGGCTCGGTGCGCTCCTCGCTCGCGCTGCTCGCTGCGGTGTCGCCGGCGGCTCCGCCGCCGACTGCCCCTTTGAGTCCCACCCGCCCGCACAGCACAGCCTCACGCCTCCCCAGCCTCGTCGCTCACTTCGTCGCCGGCGCTGCGCGCCGGCTGCATGAGGGACCTCTGGTCCCTCTCTGTTCACGACTCCCTCGCGCGGTGCTCTCGCCGGCGGCTTCGCCGCCGGCTGTCAGAGGGACCTTCGGTCCCTCACTACTCGCGCCCCGTGGGCGCTCGGAGGCACGCGCCCACCGCCTCGTTTATTTATAAGCAATCGTCGTCGTCGCTCACAGATGTTTAAATATCGTATCGTTGCCAACAAACTGCAATACCCACTCCCGCTGTCGATCGAGAGGCAGCCTTCAGAAGCCGGTTGTTTCGGACGAGAATACGTCCGCTGAATGCGATCTCAACAGACCGATCGAATCCGATCCGCGCTCACGTCGATCGGCTCCGCGTAGCGGACGATCGGGTCGCCGTCGGGTCGATCGAACCCGTTCGCCTCGAACAGCGTGTTCGCCCGGAGATCGACGGTCGCCGCCCGAAGCGTCCACGGCTCGTGCGTGATCTCACCGCGGTACAGCCGGTTCCCCTCGGCATAGAACCGGTAGTTCTCGACGAGGAACGCGTCGAGCGATCCCGGCTCAGCGGCGAGCGCCTCGCCCGTCGGCTCGTAGGTCGCGTCGAACCGTGCGTGAGGAACGCCGGGGTGAGCCCGGCGGCTGGTGAACCGAACGGGGCCACCCGCGCTTTCGGAGCGCTTGGCGGTCGCGGGGTGCGACACGTCCATCTCCGCGCGGTAGTACGGGAGCGCGAACAGCCGCCGCGCGAGTTCGACGCCGATCCGGTCGTCCGCGTCGAGGTTGTAGAAGTACACGCCCGGACCGTCGGGCCCCTCGACGTACGTCCGGAGGTTGAGCTCCGGGAACGAGAGCCCGACAGGCGCCCCACGCGGGCGGATATCGTCCATCACGAAGGCGACGACGCTCAGGTACGCGTCGCCCCCATGGGTGGCGACCGAGAGTCTGTCGGGAAGCGTCCCAGACACGACGGCGGGATCGACCGGCCAGTGGCAGAACAGCCCGTCGCGCCACGTCATCTCCAGTACGCGCCGTTCGAGCATACAACCGGTAGGGACGCTAGTGGGTTAATCCGCACGCCGGAACGGGACGAGATCGGGCGGGACGGGGCCGGGATCGGACAGGGTGTTAGGCCTCGTCGTCGCCGTCCTTATCGCCCCTGTCGCCGCCGTCCGCGGCCTCTTTCCACTCGCCGAGCCCCGACGGGTCGAGGTGGACGTGAACGTCGCCGACATCCTCTAGGTTCCGGAGCCCCGTGACCAGTTCCGTCTCGATATCGTGGGCCTCCCGGAGCGTCATCTGGCCGTCGACCTCGACGTGGACCTCGACCTCGAGGTCGGTTCCGTCGTAGTACACGGTTAGGTCGTGAACGCCCTCCACGGCGGGGTTCTCGCGGAGCGCGGCGGTGATACGTTCGCGGTCGCCGACCGGGGGCGCCGCGCCCACGAGGTACGTGACGTTCTCGCGGCCGATATCGATCCCCTGATAGACGACGAAAACGCTCACGAGCGCGCCGGCGATCGGATCGAGTATCGGGACATCTAAGAACACGCCGAACACGCCGACGAGCGCGGCAATCGTGGTGTAGATGTCGTTGAGACAGTCTACGGCAAGCGCATCGAGCGCGGTCGATCCGAGGTCGGCGTTCACCCGCTCCGTGTACCAGTACAGCAGGTACATGTCGGCCATCGCGAACAGCAGCGCGCCGATAAGGAGGAGACTCTGACGTGGGGGGCTGTGGGCGCCGATCAGTCCGCGGATCGACTCGCGTAGCAATACGAGCCCGAGAACGGCGATAGTCGCACCGACGAGTAACGCGGTCAGCGGCTCGATCCGCTGGTGGCCGTGCGGATGGGTCTCGTCGGCGGCGTCGTACCGCGACCCGCCCCAGACAAAGACGACTGCGCTGGCGACCAGATCGGCGACAGAGTGGGCAGCGTCGGCCACCAGCGCGACGCTCCCGAAGTAGACGCCCACCGACCCTTCGACGATGATCTTCACCGCGTTACCGATGACGTTCACCCCCGCGGTGCGCTGGAACCGCGCTTTCTCGTCGCTCCCCCAGGGGCGCCACATACGTGTCGGTGGTCACCGCCCGACCTTAAGGACCTCGTCGTCCGGCTCACAATGAGCCGGATCGACGCCGTCTCGTCGGGTATCAGAACTGATTGTTAGCGGTCGACGCTTAAATACCTCGGCGACGAACGTTTCGGTATGAAACGCAGCGAGCGCGGCCAAAGCGAGGTGATCGGGGTCGTGCTCCTGTTGGGGATAACGATCGCCGCCGTGACGGTGACGGTGGCGACCGGAAGCGCGGCGCTCGGGTTGGTCACCGACGAGGCCCGCTCGGCGAGCGTGGAAAATGGGATGTCACAGCTCAGCTCTCAGTCGAGTCTCGTCGCGCTCGGCGGGACGGACGCGCGCCGGTTCGACCTCGGGTCCGTCGACGGCGGACAGCTCCGCCTCGACGAGGAGGCGGGGCGCGTCGAGGTGCGCATCGAGAACGGGACCGACACCATCACCACGTACAACGGCTCGATCGGAACGCTGGAGTACGTCGGCGACCGGCGCAACGTCGCGATGCAGGGTGGCGGCGTCTGGGCGATGGAAGGCGGCCGCGGGCGGATGATCTCACCGCCGGAGTACCACTACCGCGGTGAGACACTCACCTTCCCGATCGTTCGGCTGATCGGGGACGAGTCGTCGCCCACGAGCGGAACCGGCATCGTCCGCCGGACTGCAAACGATCCCGGTGCAGTCACCGAAACCGCGAACCCGCTCCGGAACGGGACCGTCGTCGTCGAGGTCGAAAGCGAGTACTACGAGGGGTGGTACGACTTTTTCACCCGGCGCGCCGACGGCACCGTAACGAAGGACGACGCGAACCAGACGACGACCGCCCGACTGGTGGTCCCGGAGGAGGTGAGCTTCGACAGGACGCTGGCCGTCAGCGAGGCTGACGGCTACTCCCACTCCGGGAACAAAAATAACGAACTGAGTGAGGGCGACTACGTCGAGGGAGAGAGCTTCCCGTCCCCGGGATCGCTGATCGCCGATCAGATCGCCGCAGCCGCCGACGACAACGACAACGGCACGGAGACCTGTGTAACCGCGAGCGGATTCAACGGGTGTGGGACGGTCGGATCCGGGACGGTCGGGTCCGGGGTGTATTACTTCGGCGGCGACGCCGAGGTCATCGGCGACCTCACGTTCAACACTACCGATGGCGACATCGTCGTCGCTGTCGACGGCGATTTCGATATCGGAGACAACGACATCACCGTTGAAGACGGACGCAACAACGTCACCTACTACATCAACGGCTCGCTCGATCTGCAGGGGAGCCCGACCGTCAGTGTCGACTCCGCGAGCCGGAACGTGTTCTACGTCAACGGGGGGTTCCTCGACGGAAGCGCGGGGGACGGAAACCCGACCATCGAGGCGATCGTCTACGCCCCGAACGCGAACGTCGTGACCAACGGAAACCCGACGCTCAGAGGCGCATTCGTCACGAAGTCGCTCTCGACCGGCGGGAACGCGAAGGTCCAGTACGACGAGAGCCTCAGGGGTCTGGAGATCCGGATCACCGGCGGATCGGGGCAAAATCCCATCACCTACCTCCACGTGAGCGAGAACGTGGTCGAGGTTGATTTCGATCGGTGAGACCGACGTCGGTTCGTTGGACTCGTGAGACTACCGGAATCGGCGACCGATCCGAGCGATCGACGGTCGGTAGCCCCGTCGTAACGACTAAGAACGAAACGCTCCTCGGTTACGCTAATGAACGACGAGTTTTTTGCCCGAGGTGGTTCCCGTGGGCGTCGAGATTAAGGAAACGGAGGTGAGCGACGAGGACTTCGAAGAGATGAAAGGGTTTGTGAGAGATTACCTCGCAGCCAGCGTCGAGAGCGAGGAGGACGGCGGTCGGATGCGCTGGTACCCGTGGCACTCGTCGGACTACCGGTTCAACCACATCCTCAACGTCGTCGATCTGGCGACCGACATCGCCGAGGCGGAGGGCGCCGACGTGGACGTGGTCCGGGTGGCTGCAGTGTTCCACGACGTGGCGAAACTGGAGGCCGAACAGGACGTGCACGCCGAGGCCGGCGCGCGTGTCGCCCGCGAGTACTTACAGAGCCGAGGCAACTACCCGGAATCGTTCATCGAAGAGGTGTGCGGCGCGGTCGTCGACCACTCCTACACCGGCGATCTCACGGACGTGCCCCTGGAGAGCCGGTGTCTGATGGAAGCCGACCTGCTCGACAAGGTCGGTGCGAACGGCGCGGTGTTAATGTTACTCCGGATGGGCTACGAGTCACGGACCCACATGGACTCCGCGAAGATGGTCGATCGGGTGCTCCAGCGTGCCAACGACCACACCGAACGTGTCGTCTCCGACACCGCCGAGGGCATCGCTCACCAGCGCATCAAGCGCGTGAAGTGGCTCCGGGAGTGGCTCGAAGAGGAAGTGTCGCGAATGGACGCCGACGGCGTCACCGATCGCTGATTCCGCCGATCCCGTCGATCCGAGCGTCCCCGCTCAGCCGTCGGGATCGACCTTCGGCAGTACCGACTCTAGGTATCGGCGGATCCCCTTCCGGGTACCGTCGATCCACTCGCGGTCGGTCGTCGTCGCCCACCGCAACATCCCGCCGGTCGCGAGCGTCTGGAGTGTCGACGCCACCTCGGCGGGAGGAATCGGATCGTCACCGGGTGACGGCGCTTCGGCCCCGGCCGGCGCTTCGGACTGCGCCCCCTCCCGAACCTCGGCCGCCGCTTCACGGACCGCGCGTTCGAGAAACGAGCCGAACACCCGGTCGCTGCGGTCGAAGTGGTCGCGGTACGCGTCGTCGGTCGCTGCCTGCGCGCGGAGCTCGACGATAACGGTCATGAACCGGCCGTCGGGGCCGTGTTCGCCGGCGATCGAGTCGGGGTCGATCGTCGCCGCGACGTAAGCGTCGAGCCGCTCTTCGGGTGTCAAGTCGAACGCGTCCGAGGAGACGGACTCCTCAAAACCGTCGAGCAGGAACTCGAGTAAGTCGACCAACAGCTCGTCTTTTCCGTCATAGTGGTGATAGACGAGCGAGGGACTCTTGTCGAACTCCTCGCCGATCCGTTTGATCGTGAGATCTGCGTACCCGTGCTCACAGAGCGCGCGGAACGCCGCTCCGAGGATGGCCTGACGCGTGTCGGCCGGCTCCGCGAACGGGTCCTTCATGCGCCACATACCGGAGCCGCGTATATAGCGCTCCTGATTGAACGTTCATTCAATACGCTTATGTTGAGAGCATCCGACACGAACGTATGACTCGACTCGACGCGGTCGGTGGACGATCCGGTGGTTGCTACGGCGCCGCGGTCAGTGGACCCGGTGTCGGGGGACGGAGATGAGCCGGGCCGCGAAGATTGGCACGCTGGTTCTCGCGTTCGTCGCGGCCGGGGCGCTCGTCGCCGGCGTCGCGCTCTCCGGGGCCGCCGCGCCCGGATCCGGCGACGCGCTCGATCGGGGGCAGGCGGCGCTGGTCGGGAGCAACGCGATCGGCGGCGATGCGGTCGGGGTCGACGTGGCCGCTCAGACGACCGATGGACAGGTCCGCGGCTCGCCCGTTCTCGATCTCTTCCTCTCGCAGCGAACCGTCTCGAGCGGCACCGAGTCGCAGGTGATGGTCGACATCCTCAACACGGGTGAGATGGACATGGGCAACGACCTCGACGACCGCGTGACGACCGCCCGCGGACTCACGCTGGAGGTCGACGACGGCGACGTGCCCATCGAGGTGGGCGACGGCACGACGGTGGTCGGCGACGTTCGAACCGACGCGAGTCCCGTTCAGGTCCCGCTCGATGTCACGGTCCCCGACGACGTGCCAGATGGGCAGTACGAGGTCGAGGTGACCGCCCGCTACCGGTACACCTACGAGGTGATCCCCGAGTTCAACAACCACAAGGACTACCGCGGAATCGACCGCTTCGACGTCACGATCGTCGTCGACGACGGCGCCCGGTTCGCGATCCTCGACACCGAGACGGACGCGCAGGTCGGCGGGAGCGGTGACGTAACTGCGACCCTCCGAAACGTCGGCGACGAGGTCGCCCGCGACGCGATCGTCACGGGGACCACGACCGGGAGCGGGGCCGTAATCGGCAGCGACGGCAGCGGTGAGACGTTCGTCGGAAACTGGGAGCCCGGTGAGAACCGGACCGTGACGTTCGACTCCACGATCTCGCCCGACTTCGGCGGGGGGGCGTACGCGTTCGTCTCGACGGTCGACTACCGCGACCGCGACGGGATCGAGGAGACCGCGCCGTCCTCGCGGGCGGGCGTCGTCCCGGCACCCGAGCAGTCGTTCTCGGTCGAGAACGTCGAGGGAACCCTCGAAGTCGGTTATTCGGGGACCGTCTCCGGGACGCTCACGAACGAGGGCCCGCTCGATGTCGACGACGCGGTGCTGGTCGCGGACCCGCAGAGCCAGCGGGTGAGCCTCGGGGAGAGCCGGTACGCGCTCCCGGACATCCCGGCCGGCGAGTCGGTCGAGTTCTCCTTCGACGCGGACGTGAACGGCAACGCCGACCCCGGACCGCGGCAGTTCCGGTTCACGACCGAATACACGAGCGGCGACTCGACGATCGCGGTCGACGAGACGCGCCGGATCGAGGTGGCGCCGCGCCAGCCCGAGTTCGACCTCGTCGCCGACAACACGACGGTGCCGGCCGGCGAGACGCGCCGGGTCTCCTTCGAGATCACGAACCAGCGACCGGAGACGCTCTCGTCGATCAACGCCGGGCTGTACGCCGACAGTCCGCTGTCCGCTCCCAACGACGAGGCGTTCGTCGACGAGCTCGAACCGGGCGAGTCGACGGAGATATGGTTCGAGGTGTCGGCCGCGCCCGGCGCCAGCGTCGAGACCCACCCGGTCGAGTTAGACTTCCGGTACAACGACGAGCGGGGCAACGACCGGATTTCGGACGTGACGCAGTTCCCGATCGACGTGACCGAGTCCACCGACGACGGCGGGCTCCCCATCACCGCGCTCGTCGTCGGCCTGCTCGTCGTGGTCGGCGTCGCGGGCACAGTGGTCTGGTACCGGCGGCGGTAACCGGATGACGGACCATACGTCCGAACGACCGCGCAAGCCGAGCCCGCCGATCGCCGACGGTCCCCGCCTGGACCGCCGGAGGCGACCACGGTTCGACCACCGGAGGCGACCGTGACGGCCGCCGATCGGTTCGTTGAGCGCGTCGACGAGTTCGTCACCGAGCGCCCGGTCGCGGTGATCGTCGTCTTCCTCCTCGTGAGCGTCGTCGCCGTCGGAGGGATCGGGGGGATCGAGACGAGCGCGGGCGCCGACCAGTTCACGCAGGACATCCCGGCTCAGCAGGCGTTAGATGACATCGACGAGGAGTTCGAGACGTCGATCGGCGGGTCGCCCACCGCCGCACAGGTGATCGTCACCGACGACAACGTGCTCTCCCGGTCGACGCTGATCCGAATCTTGGAGACCCAAGACCGGCTGGAGTCGCGGTCGACGCTTCGGGTGGGATCGACGTCGAGCCACGCCGACGCGATCGCCCGCCAGCTCGACCCGACAGCGGAGACGGCCGCCCAACGCCGCGACGCAGTCGCCGAGTCGACGCCGCGAGAGCTGCAAGCGGCCATCGCTGATGCGGACGCGACGGGAGCGATCGAGGCGCAGGTGTCGGTCGACTACAACCCGACCGCCCAGCGCGCCGGCGCCGCCATCGTCGGGATCACCTACGACGTTCCCGACGCGGCGACGAGCGCCCGGGTGACGGAGCTGCAGACGCGCAGCGTCGATGTCGTCGACTCGGTGCCGGGCAACGAGGCCGGCGACAACGCGATCCTCTTCGGTGACGGCGTGCTCCAGTCGGAGATCACCGCGCTGCTCGGCGACACCGCGATCATCGTGTTCCCCGCGGCGCTACTGCTCATCCTCGGCTTCCTCGTGTTTGCGTACCGCGACCCGATCGACATGACGATCGGGCTCGTGTCGCTCCTGATGGCGCTGCTGTGGACCTTCGGGTTCATGGGATACGCGGGAATCCCCTTCTCCGACTCCCTCATCACTGTCTTCCCGCTGTTGCTCGCGGTCGGGATCGACTTCGGGATTCACATCGTCAACCGGTATCGCGAAGAGCGGGGCGAAGGACTGGGGATCGGGGACGCGATGCGGACGACGACTGACCAGCTGCTCATCGCCTTCCTGCTCGTGACGATCACCACCGTCTTCGGACTCGTCTCGAACGTGGTGAGCCCCTTCGATCCCAACCGGGACTTCGGGATCGTTGCCGCCGCCGGGATCGTGTTCACGCTCGTGGTCTTTGGAGCGTTCCTCCCCGCTGCAAAGGTGCTCGCGGACCGCTGGCGTGAGCGGCTCCCGATCCCCGCATTCGGAACGACCGCGCTCGGGACTGGCGGCTCGCGGCTCGGCCGCGTGCTACGCGTCGGCGTCGACCTCTCCAAGGTCGCGCCCGTCGCGGTCGTCGTCGTGCTCCTCGTCGGTGGCGCGGTCGGGGGCGCGTACGGTACCGGCGTGAACACGGAGTTCTCCGAGGAGGCGTTCTTCCCCGACGAGGACCGGCTGGAGACGTACTCGAACCTCCCGGAGCCGTTCGCGCCGACCGACTACACGTTCCTGCGGGTGCTCACGCTGTTCGAGGAGGAGTTCGAGCAAAGCTTCGTCGGGAGCGTGACGCTGTACGTCGATCAGTCGGTCAGAGACGACGATTCCTTGGAGCTGATCGACCGGACCACGCGCAACCCGCCCGACACCTTCGAGACGACCGACGAGCGGCGGGCGGCCTCGACGAGCGTCGTCACCGTCATCGAAGATCAGGCGGCGCGGGATCCCGAGTTCGCTGCCGTCGTCAACCGTAACGACCGACTCGGCACTGGGGTGCCCGACCGCAACGTCGACGAGGTGTACGACGCCCTGCTCGACTCCCCGGCCGAGGGGCAGGCTCGCGGCTACCTCGCCGCCGACCGCGGGAGCGCGCGGATCGACTACACGATCCGGCCGGACGTCGACAACTCGGAGGCGGTCGCCGACGTGCGCGAACTGGCCGAGCGCACACCGCTCGAAGCGGTACCGACCGGGAGTCTCGTCGTCAACGAGGCCGTGATCGACCTCCTCACGGAGTCCGCGATCCGGAGCCTCTTCGCCGCGTTCGGGCTTACGGCGGTCTTCCTCGCGCTATCGTACGCCTATCTGGAGGGGAAAGCCGTGTACGGGCTCCTCAACCTCGTGCCCGTGCTCGTCACGGTCGGGCTGCTCGTGGGGTCGATGCGGCTGTTCGACATCCCGCTGACGCCGATCAACGCCCCGATCCTCTCGGTGTCGATCGGGCTCGGGGTGGACTACACCGTCCATTTCGTCCACCGGTTCGTCGACGAGTTCAAGACGGGACACGCGATCGACGAGGCGCTGGACATCACCATCGCCGGCACCGGGGGCGCGCTCACCGGGAGCATGCTCACGACCGTCTGCGGGCTCGGCGTCCTGTGGCTCGCCGTGATCCCGCTTTTGCGAGATTTCGGCGTGTTGCTCGCGCTGGGCGTGCTGTACGCGTACCTCTGTTCGATCCTGCTCGTCCCCTCGCTCGTCGTCGTCTGGGACCGGTACGGGGACCGAGTCGGACTCGGGCTCGACGGGAACCTCCGCGGGTCGACGAGCAGGCGGGCGGAGTAGCGACTTATTCTGTCGTGGCGGGCGCTCCGTCCTCGCCCCGCCGCGACTGCGCCTTCCCGGCGAGCACCGCCGCGATGTAGACCGCGACGGCCACGAGTACGATGGTGCCGCCCGCGGTCGTGTTGTAGTGGAACGACAGCGTGATTCCCGCGAGCACGGCGATCTGCGCGAGCACGACGGAGGCGAGCAGCGCCTCGCGGAACCCGCGCGCAAGCTGAGCGGCGGCCGCGACGGGGACGACGAGCATCGCCGCGACCAGAATGACGCCCATGATCTGCATCGCGCCGACGACGACGAGGGCCGTCAGCGTCGTCATCAGGCGGTTGTACCACGGGACGTTGACGCCGGCGACGCGGGCCGCGGTCTCGTCGAAGGTCACGTACAGCAGCTGTTTGTACGTGACCGTGACGACCAGCGCGACGACCGCGAAGAGGACGACCAACAGGACGGCGTTCTCCCGCGAGACCGTCGAGAGATTGCCGAACAGGTACTGGTTGATGCCGACCGCGAGCCCACCGGTGTTCAGGCTGATGAGGACCGCGCCGAGCGCGAACCCGGTCGAGAGCACGATCGCCATCGACACGTCGTTGTACGCGTCGGTGGTCTCGGAGATCAGCTCGATCGCCAGCGCGGCGATCACGGCGACGACGATCGCCGTGACGTACGGGGAGATCCCGGTCCCAAGAAGCGAGTTGACGAACAGCCCGACGGCGACGCCCGCGAACGCGGTGTGCGCGAGTGCATCACCGATCAGCGCGAGCTGGCGGTGAACGAGGAACGTGCCGATAAGCGGCGCCATCACCGCGATGAGCGCGCCCACGAGAAACGCGTGGTGCATGAACACGTAGTCGAGCATCGCGATCCCAAGCTGCTCGCCGACCCAGCCGAGCCCGTCGCTCCACAGCCCGACGAGGCGGGCGAGGAGATCGTAGGGGGCGGAGAGGAGGAGAATCGACGCGGTCAACAGAGACAGCAGGAGCGTCACGTGACGATCCCTCCCTCCTCGCGGCGGACGTTCGTCCCGTAGGCGCGGTCCAACGCGTCGCTCTCGGCGAACGCCACCGGGTCGCCATCGAAGTACACCTCGCGGTTGAGACAGATCACCCGCGAGGCGTGTTCGATGACGGCGCCGATGTCGTGTTCGACCAGCAGGACGGTCATCCCGTCCGCGACGAGTCCGTCGAGGAGCTCGAAGAAGGCGTCGACGGACTCGGCGTCCACGCCAACCGTCGGCTCGTCCAAGACGAGTAGCTCCGCCTCGCCGGCGAGCGCCCGGGCGATGTAGGTCCGCTGGCGCTGGCCGCCGGAGAGCGCGGTGATCTTGCGGTCGGCGAGGTGCTCGATCCCGACGGTCCGAAGCGCCTCGCGCGTGCGCTTGCGGTCGTCCTCGGTCACGCGACCGAACCCGGCGTGCGGGAACCGGCCCATTAAGACGACCTCGCTCACCGTGATCGGCATCCGTTTCTCGTCTTCCGTCACGTCCTGTGCGACGTAGCCGACGCGCTCGCGCTCCGCGAACGCCCGAGCTGGATGTCCGAGCAGCTCCGCAGTCCCCGAATCAGGCTCATGGAGCCCCAAGAGGAGCCGGAGCAGCGTGCTCTTCCCCGAGCCGTTCGGCCCCACAATTCCGACGTATTCGCCGCGCTCGACCCGGAGATTCACGTCCTCGACGACCGGCACCGCGGCGTACCCGAACGTCAGATCTCGGGCCTCGACGAGGGGGGATCGGTCGGTGTCGGTCGGTTCGGGTTCCCCGCTCATGGCTGGAAGTTCCGACCGTAGTCGGCGAACGTTACGTCCTCGGGGTCGTCGACGCCGAGAAGGATCCGGAACGTCGGGAGGTTCACCTCGCGGGCGATCTCGAAGTACCCCCACCCGCGCTCGACCCATGACTCGGCGGTGCCCGCGTATGGCGTCACGGGGTAGTACGCCTCGACATCGGTCTGCGCCAGCAGCTGTTGTGCCGGCCGAATCGGCTCGAAGACGGCGGCGCCGATGTGTTCGATGCCGTGGTCGGCGATCGTCTCCTGCGCTCGCTGCATGTCGGCCGGTCGGACGTCGTTGCTGGCCGCGAGGTTCACCACGAGCGGCTCGATCGTCGCGTCGTATCGGTGAGAGACGTACGCGAAGGCGTTGTGTGCGGCGAGGAACGCCACGTCGCGCTCGGCCGCGTCGAAGACCGCCTGCCACTCGTCGTCGAGGGCGTCGAGTTCGGCCTTGAGCGCGGTCGCGTTCTCCCGGATCGTCGCCTCGTGATCGGGATCGACGGCGGCCAGCCCGTCGGCGATGTTCTCGACCGCAATCTTCGCGCGCTGCGGGTCGAGCCAGAAGTGCGGGTCCTTCGCCCCCTCGACCGCCTCGTCTTCCGTCAGCGAGTCGGCGAGATCGATGAGGTCGACGCCCGCTCGGGCGTTGATAAGCGCCGTCTCGGTCGACTCGGCCGCGAGCGCGTCGATCGCGCGGTCGACCCACGGCTGGAAATCGGGGCCGACGTGGACGAGGGCGTCGGCGTCGGTGATTCGGCGCTGGATCGAGGGGTCCGGCTCCCAGCCGTGCCCGTGGAGCCCGGTCGGGACCAAGTTCTCGACCGTAACGTCCGTTCCCTCGGCGAGCGAGTCGGCGAAGTCGTAGAACGTGAAAAACGAGGCGACGACGGTGTAGCCGTCGCCGTTGCCGTCCCCATCTCCGGTCGAGCCCGCGTTGGTCGCGTTCCCGGTGCAACCCGCGAGCCCTCCCGCGAGAGCGCCGGCGCCGAGCGCAGCGAACCGGCGACGTGAGACCCGTGACAAGCCGTTCGCGTCCGTGTGCATGGCGGTGTTTAGTGTGTCAGTATATAATACCCTTTTGGTCGAAGAAAAAGATTAGACTTGTCTAATCCAATGCGATCGCTTCGGCGGGGAGGGAGCTAACCGACCCAGCGCGTCGATTCGACGCAGCGACTCGACGCGCCGACACGACTTTGTGACCCCGCGCGGACTGATACATCGATGGCGGACACCTCCACGCGAGAGCGGTTCAGACTGCTGTGTTGAATAGCGATCTAATCAGCTGTTATCACGGGGCAGAAGGACGAAGCCGAGGAAATCGATTCTGTCCATGGAAGTCGATCTCCTCGACTTCGTTGAGCAGTGTCGTCGCCTAGTCAAAC